>Ga0315907_10000988_pt1 | contig 39148 bp, 39 predicted proteins | sample LakEriMetagenome_3_FD_203525 | JGI IMG/M metagenome (GOLD analysis project Ga0315907, IMG submission 203525) | Freshwater fungal communities from buoy surface, Lake Erie, Ohio, United States - Buoy 12 MA123 | ecosystem: Environmental > Aquatic > Freshwater > Lake > Lake biofilm | place: USA...
AGCGCCAACTGCCCACAGCGTGTACCCTTGGATGTAGTACTTGTGGAACTCTTGGCACTCTTCGTCCGTCAGCCCCGACGGATTCACTTTTTCAGCCATTTGGATAGCCTTTCGTGAAGTGCAGCCTCACCAATTGGTTCGGCCCTGAAAAGCCGCAGCGGCAAGCCGCCCCGGCACCTGTCACCCGGTTGCCCGGGTTGATGTTCGGGCGCACGCGCCAGGTGTGAAGGCAGGTCATGCCGCCACCTCCTGTCTCGGTCGACCGAACAACACGGCCAGCCGCGCAGCGTTCACTGCGGGCAGGCTGTTCTCTCGCGCATCGGCCTCGGCCCGATCGCGCATGCGCTTGGCTGCCGAGATGCGCACCAGCACCGGCTCGGCCTCCAGCAATTCGTCCATGAGCAGCTTGGCGTCTTCTTCCCAAGGCATCTCGGCGCGCTGGCGCACGGGCGTGGGGTCGACACGGTCAAGTTCGGTGCCCAGGGGCAGGATGTGGAACAACGCATCGAACAGCGCGTTGCAGAACTCCTGCACCACATAGGTGGCGCCGGCATAGCCCATGAACGGGGTGCCCGTGGCGCGGCGGATGATGGCGCCCGGGAACGAGGCCGCGATGTAGGCGGGCTTCGGGCCGAAGCCCGCAGCCTTTTCGGCCAGGTACATGCGCTCGTTGTAGGAGCCGAACAGCACCAGCGGCGTCTTTTCGTGTACGAGGCGCCGCACCTCGGCGTTGTCGGTCTTGGCACCGGCCTTGCGCGAGATGGCGAAGTTGCACGGCAAGCCCAGTTCGTCTTCCAGGAAGTGGCGCAGGCCGCGTGCATAGGTCTCGCCGGCCACGACGCCGAAGTTGGCGGTACCGAAGAAGTCCTGCGTGACCGAGCGCCACAAGTCCCACACCGGCTTGATGGTGGTGTGCTTCTCGCGTTCGATGAAGGGTTCCGGGTCCAGGTGCAGCAACTGACCCAACTGCCGCAGGAAAGCGGTGGTGCTGTGCAGCCCGATGGGGGCTTGCAGGTAGGGGCGCTCCAGCGCCTCGCACAGCATGCGGCCGAACTCGCGGTACATGCAGATGTTGACGTCGGCCTCCACCAGGCGCGACACATCCGCCAGATGGCTGCCCAGCGGGAACACCATGTTGACTTCGGCGCCGATGCCCTGCACCAGACGGCGGATCTCGGCCAGGTCACTGGGCGAGTTGAAGGTGCCGTAGCTCGGACCGATGATGTTCACGCGCGGGCGCTCACCGGCCGGGCGCTCCTCGAACGGGGTGCGCTCAGGCACCTTGCGCAGGCCGTAGGTGCTCCACAGCCAGAACATCGCGCGGTCGGCGCACTGCCATTGGTCTTCGTCGATGGTGCGCGGCAGGAAGCGCTGGATCGTCGTGCCTTCGGGCGTGACGCCGCCGCCGATCATCTCGGCGATCGAGCCCGTCACCACCACGCTGGGCAGGTCCGGGTCCAGCACGGCATGGGCGCGCTTCATCGCGCCTTCGGTGCCTTCGCGGCCCAGTTGCTCTTCGGCCAGACCGGTCACCACGATGGGCAGCTCGTGCGGGGGCAGCGCGTCGGTGTAGTGCAGCACGCTGGTCACCGGCAGGTTCTCGCAACCCACCGGGCCGTCGATGACGACCTGCAGCCCCTTGATCGCGGTGAACACGTACACCGCTCCCCAGTAGCCGCCAGCGCGATCGTGGTCGAGGACTAGCACGGTATGGCCCCTCCCGCTGTGCGCGTCTGTGGTTCGAGGGCTGTGGGATGCACCTCTCGAACTGCGGGTAGCGGACGGTCCCCTCCGCTCATGTCCCCCGGCCCGGGCAAAGCCCGGCCCTCCTCCTTTACTTCGCTGCGGGGACCATCCACTGCCCGCAGTCTGCAAAGGAGTGAGCGATCGACGCTCAGGCGATAGCCGGCCAAATCGGCAGGTCGCGGGGAGTGGGTGCCCCTCGCAGCGAAGTAAAGGAGGAGGGATCGGCCAAGAGGCCGAGACCGGGGGACATGAGCGGAGGGGGGCACACGCTCCACGCGACTCGCGAGCCCTCGGCACCCGAAACCCAGGCGCGCCACTGTGGTCACCGCAGCCGCCCTCATCAGATCATCTCCTCGGCCTTGCGCTTCTTCATCAACTTGATGACCTGGCGCTTGGTTTCGGCCCGGAACTCCGGGCGCAGCACGGGCTTGCTCTCCCACACGCCGGCACGGTCACCCTGGCCGGTGTCGCCGAAGAATTCACGCATGGTGTCGAAGCGCGCCTTGTTCGCAATGGCGGCGTTGATCACCTGGGCCAGCGACCCGGCTCCGGCCGGACCCATGAGAGGACGGGCCGAGATGAGGTTGGTGAAGTACAGCGCCGGGATGGCCGCCTGCTTGGCCGCCTGCACCACAGGCGTGGTGCCGATCGCCAGATCGGGCTTGAACTCGCGCACAGCAGCGATGTCCTGCTCCAGACTGGCGCGGTACTGCACATGCACGCCGCGGGCTTGCAGCCACGCCAGATCGGGCGCGGACCACGGCGTCTTCGGGCAGGCGCTGCCCACATAGGGCACCTCGGCGCCGCTCTCGATCAACAGACGGGCCACCAGGAGCTCAGAGCCTTCATAGCCGCTGACCGTCACGCGGCCCTTGATCGGCATGCGAGACAGCGCGCCCTTGATGGCCGGCAGCCACTGGTTCTTGGCCGCGTCGATCTGCGCCTGTCCCACGTTGCAGGCCTGGCCCACGCTTTGCAGCCAGGCTTCGGTGCCGTCGTAGCCCACGGGGGCCGAGGCGACGATGGGCCGGCCCGCGGCCTCGAATTCGCGCACGCTGGCGGTGTAGAAGGGATGGATGGCGGCCACGGCTGCGCAGTCCAGCGCCGAATAGAGCTCGCGCCACTCGCGCGTGGGCACCACCGGTCCGGCGGCCAGGCCCATGGGCGCCAGCAGCATGCCGATGCCCACGGGGTCGGCCGGGAACATCTCGCCCAGCAGGGTGACGGTGGGCTTGTCAGAAATGCCGCCGCGCGGCGCCGCCACCGGGCCGGTCTCGGCCTCACCGCGGGCAAACTTCAGCATGGCGCCGGCCAGCACATCCTTGGCCTCGGCATGCGTGGGCACGCCAAAGCCCGGGACGTCGATGCCGATGATGCGCACGCCGTTGATGTCCTTGGGCAGCAGCTGCAGCGGCACGCCGCTGGCCGTGGGCACGCACAGGTTGATGATGACCACCGCGTCGTACAGCGCCGGGTCAGCCTGCTGGAAGACGGCTTCGCGGATGTCCTCGAACAGCTTGCCCGTGACCAGGCTCTCGCTGTTGAACGGTACGTAGCCCACGGTGCGGCGCGCACCGTAGAAGTGGGAGGTGAAGGTCAGGCCGTACACGCAGCAGGCCGAACCGGACAGGATGGTGGCGGTGCGGCGCATGCGCAAGCCCACGCGCAGCGAGCCGAAGGCCGGGCACATGCTCTGCGGCTGGTCGTGCGGGCCGGCGCCTTCGGGCAGCGGGTAGTCCTTGGCGTACTGCGCCAGCGTCTCGCTCTTGCCGGCAGCTTGCGCTGCGGCCAGCATCTGGTCGCGGCCGCTGTGGCAGCCCAGCCCGTCGCCTTGCAGGGCGGCGGGGTTCTGCACGTCGGCGGGCACGTTGGCGGGCATGGCTGGAGTGGCGCTGCTCATGGGGGTGGCGTGTGAGGGGTTCGGCGCGCGCTCAGGCGGCGTCGTAGACCACTTCCAGCGATGGCTTCACCGATTCGGTGCGGCCCACCATGTCGAACACCGTGGCGGGTTCCAACTTCACGTCACGCCCCGTCACGTCGGCGGAGAACAACCCGAGCAGTTGGTCCTGGGTCTGCGGCTTGGGGCGTACCGGGGGCGCATCGGCCACGTTCTGGGCCAGGGTTCCGAACAGGGGACCCCATTCGCCGTCGGGCTTGCCGATGATTTCGTAGGACGCACTCTTGCGGCGGATGTCCTCGTGGGCAGGAATGGCTGCCAACACCGGGATGCCGGCATTGACCGCAAAGGCCTGCGCCTCGCCCGTGCCGTCATCCTTGTTGATGACCATGCCGGCCACACCGACGTTGCCCCCCAGCTTGCGGAAGTACTCCACCGCCGAGCAGACGTTGTTGGCCACGTACAGGCTCTGCAAATCGTTGCTGGCCACGACGATGACCTTCTGGCACATGTCGCGGGCGATGGGCAGACCGAAGCCGCCGCAGACGACGTCACCCAGGAAGTCCAGGAGCACGTAGTCGAAGCCCCACTCGTGGAAGCCCAGCTTTTCCAGCGTCTCGAAGCCGTGGATGATGCCGCGCCCGCCGCAACCGCGGCCGACCTCGGGGCCACCGAGCTCCATGGCGTAGACACCGTCGCGCTTGAAGCACACATCGCCGATGGCCACGGCCTCGCCGGCCAGCTTCTTCTTCGAGCTGGTCTCGATGATGGTGGGGCAGGCCTTGCCGCCAAACAGCAGGCTGGTGGTGTCGCTCTTGGGATCGCAGCCGATCAGCAGCACCTTCTTGCCCTGCTGGGCCATCATGTAGCTGAGATTGGCCAGCGTGAAGCTCTTGCCGATGCCGCCCTTGCCGTAGATGGCGATGATCTGGGTGGTCTTGGCTGCGGGTGAAGTGGAGACCGGGTCCGGCTCGATCGCAGCCTCGGCCTTGAGCCCCTCGAACCGTTCGTCACGCAGGAACATGACGGGCTTGGTAGGCGCGTTCATTGGCAGTGTCTCCAATCGAGGACCATCTTCAGACAGTCGGGGTCGCCAAACGCGGTGCGGTAGGCGGTGTCGGCATGGGCCGGCTGGTCGTGGTGCGTGATGAGGCCGTCCAGCGACAGGCGCCCGCTCTCAGCCAGTTCCTTCACGGCCAGCAGGTCCGGACGCTTCCACTCGGCGGCGCAGCGGATCTGCGCCTCGCGCATGAAGGCCGGCGCGAACATGAAGTGCAGCGGCTCGGTGTAGAAGCCGGCCAACACGATCTCGCCGCCCGGCGCCAGGCGCATGACGAGCTGGTCCAGGATCTGGGCGTCCCCGCTGACGTCGTAGATGGCGCGGTAGTCGCGCCGCGGGTCGTCCTTGGGGTCCAGCACCGGGTAACCCTGGGCGCCGCCTTGACGCGCGGGGTTGATTTCCCACACCGTGGGGGGCGCAAAGCCGGCCAGGACCACCATGCGGGCCAGCAGACGGCCCAGCACCCCGTGGCCGACGATCAGGTCGGGCGGAACGATGGTGGTGCGCTTGCCGGCATCCGACACCGCGTGATAAGCCGTGGCCGCCAGGGCCAGCAGCACCGACTGCTCGCCCAGCGCTTCTGAAATGGGGGTCAGGCGGGAGCCGGCGGAGACCAGCTTGGACGCCGCGCCGCCGAACAGGCCCCGCACCTCGCCGTAGCAGCGCGCACCGGGCACGAAGACGCGTTCACCCACCGACAAACCCGCCTCCGGGCCGGCCTGGACCACCCGGCCCACGGATTCGTACCCCGGCACCAGCGGGTAGCCCATGCCTGGGAACTGCGGCATGCGGCCGTTCCACAGCAGCTTCTCGGTGCCGGTGCTGATGCCGCTGAACTCGATGTCCACCACCACGTCGGCCGGGCCCGGGGCGTCCAGCGCGATCTGGCTGAGCGCCAGATGTTCTGGCGACTCCAGCACGATGGCCTGCGTCTTCATGGCCTCACCTCCACAGCGTGGCTGCAGCCCGCGGTAGCGCGGCCGGGCTGCGAGGTGGGGGAAATGAAGTGACAGGATCGCATGACAACTCGAGGTGTATGGTTTACTAGACTGATTCAAGTGTCAAGCGATATTGACACGTTCGAACTGGTGTTTCCCCTAGGTTCCGTGGTCATGTGTCCAGTCCTAAGGCGCGCGGGCCACCACCACCCCGGCCTGCAGGGGCAACCGGGTCTTGACGGGGCGGATGTCCTGGAAGCCAGCCAGGCCGAGCAGTCGGCGCATGTCGTCGACGGAGCGCGCCTCGCCGCGCCCCATGGCCAGCAGGTAGAAGCCGAAGTACGCATCACCCATAGCGTGCGCCCCGGGCGTCTGCGCCATGGGTTCGGCCACCAGCACCGTGCCGCCCGAGGGCAGCGCCGCCCGCGCCGCCTTCAGGATGGCCAGGGCGTGCTCGTCGTCGTGATCAAACAACACCCGCACCAGGGTGACCAGGTCCGCGCCCTGCGGCAGCGGGTCGTCAAAGAAACTGCCGCCGAAGGTCTGCACGCGGTCGGCCAGCCCCAGGCCCGCCAGGCGTTGCCGGGCCAGCGCTGCCACGGGCGGCAGGTCGAACAGCATCAGTTCCAGCCCCGGGGCGCGCTGCGCCACGGCGCTGACGAAGCGGCCCTCGCCGCCACCCACGTCCAGCATGCGGCGATGCCGGTGAAAGCCCCAGGCGTCCAGCACCTCGTCGATCACCATCGGCTGCGAGGCCGTCATCAGCGCCGAATACTCGGCCACGCGCTGCTCGGGCAGGTCTTCCGACGTGGGGTAGGCGGCATAGGGCCAGTAGGCCGACATGGCCGAGCCCGCGCCCTCGTCACGCAGCAGCGCCACGGGGTCGCGCAGGTCGGCGTACAGCGCGGCATGGTGTTCGATCATGGCCTTCAGCCCGTCGTTGCCCACCATGGGCGCCCCCAGCGGGCCCAGGCCGTAGCGCCCTGCGCTGCGGCGCTCCAGCAAGCGGATGGACACCGCCGCATCCAGCAGGCGCTGCATGGCCCGCACGGACAGCGCCCCGCGCCGCGCGAGTTCCTCCACTGTCTGCGGGCCGCTGCGCGAGAGGTGCTCGAAAAGGTCCAGGCGCACGCAGGCCGCCAGCACCTGGGTGTAGACAAAGCCGGCTACCAGGTCGAAGAGCCCGGAGGCTCGGCGCCGCGCGATGGGCCGCGTCAGCCAGAAGCCGGCCGCCCAGCGCTGGAAGCGGTGGCTGGCCACGAGCCGGTCCCGCCAGGCGGCAAAGGCATCGCGCCAGCTCATGCCTCGCACCGATGCCGGGCCCGGTGAAGGGGAACCGGGCCTGTGGCCCGGGTGGGGCGCTGCATCAGAGGACCACTGCGACACGCCAGGCCCTCCACGGTCAGGCTGCGGCGCGCAAGGGCGCGGCCAGATGGCTGGGCACCAGGCGCTCGGACTCGCTGCGCACCAGGGCGCGCAGCATCGGGGCGCCGCGGCACTCGGGCACGGCCTCCACGGCGTTGCGCACCAGGGCGTCGAAGTGCCGCATGGCCGAAGGAAGCCCGCGCTCACGCGCCACGCTCGGCCGGCCCAGCGCCGCATCCCGGCCGATGGGCTTGCCCAGTTGCTGGGCGTCGGCCACCACGTCGCGGATGTCGTCGGCTGACTGGTAGGCCTCGCCCAGCCACTCACCCAGCCCCCGCCAGGCCTCGGCATCGCCGCCGGCCGCCTGGGCACCCGCCACCGTGGCAGCGGCGAACAGGGAGCCCGTCTTCTCGCGGTGGTACTGGCTGATGGACACCCGGGACTCGCATTCCCAGGCCTGGCCGGCCACGATGCCCCCCGGTAAACCCACGGAACCGGCGATGGTGGTCAACAAGGGCACCAGGCGGTCGGGCGCCTGGGCACCGGCACGGGCCAGCACCTGAAAAGCCACCACGATCAGGCCGTCGCCCGCCAGCACGGCCAGACGCTCGCCAAAGGCGCTGTGCACCGAGGGCTGGCCCCGGCGCACCGGCGCGTCGTCAAAGCAGGGCAGGTCGTCGTGCACCAGCGAGGCGCAGTGCAGCAGCTCGATGGAGATGGCGGCGGCGTCCGACAGCTCAGGCCGGTCGTCCCCACACGCCCGGGCCACCGCCAGGCAGAGTTGAGGGCGTATCCTCGCGCCGCCCGGGAACACGGCATGCCGCACGGCTGCCGTCAGCTGGGGCGGGCAACCTGACCCCCCGGCTTGGGCCAGGGCAGCCTCCAGGGCATTCTCAATACGGGCGTTCGCGGCCATCGGCAGTCTCCCTGGACTGGGGCGCATGCCGGAATGTCACGCCACCCTGTCAATCCTTGATGTCAATCAGGATAGACACTCTGCCGCGCGGCGTCAATCAGGGGCGTCCTGGACCGCCGTGCCTTCTGGCGGCTACGCCAAGACTCGATCCAGCAACTCCAGCACCACCGCCGGCGCCTCTTCGTGCGCCAGATGACCGAGGCCAGGCAACCGGTGCAGCACGGCGCGCGGCTGGCGGCGGGCGGCTTCTTCCGAGGTGCGCGGGGGCACGGTGCGGTCACCCTCGGCCACCACCAGGTGCAGGGCGGGCGTCAGACGGGGCAGGTCCTGCAGCAGCGGGCGCAGGTCCCACGCGGTCATCATGGCCAGCACGGCGGCCACGTGGCGGCGGTCACTGACCAGGGGCGCATAGAGGTCGATGCCGGCGCGGTCCAGGCGCGAGCCGGTGCTGGCCAGCAGGCGCTCCAGCGGGCCGCGGTGGCTGGCATGGAAGGCGAACACATGGGGCACCCAGGGGTTCAGCGCGAACAGGCGCGCCAGCGGGGCATAGAACCAGCGTCCCTGTCCGGCCGGGGGCAGCCAGGCCCCATTGAGGCTGACCAGGGTCTTCACGCTGGCAGGATCATCCAGCGCCATGCGGGCCGCCACGGCGGCGCCTGCCGAGTGGCCGATCAGCACGCGCGGACGGGCCTGCAGCACCTGCAGCAAGGTGCTCAGCAGGTGCGCCATGCCGGGCAAAGACAGGCCCTGATCAGACGGACGCGCAGTGAAGGCGTGGCCGGGCAGATCGGGCACGATGACCCGGGCACCGGGCGGCAGGCGCCGCGCCAGCGCGGGGGCGATGTCCCGCCAGGAGTGGGCCGAGGCGCCGGTTCCGTGCAGCAGCACGATGTCCCGCGCCCCGTCTTCGGAGCTCGTCTGCGGCCCGCCTTGGCCTTCGAACACCTGGACGTGCCAGGTCAAGCCACCGGCATCCACCCACCGGCTGGCCGACCGATGCGGCCAGCACGGGGGCAAGCGGTCTGCCGCTGACGGCGGCGCGGCGCGCAGGGGTTGCACCGGGTCAGCCCCGGTCATGGGCGCCTTGCACCGCGCGCGCCAGGGCCTCGGCATTCGCCTGGGGCAGCGCCAGGTAGCGGGCGCCAGCGGCCAGGGCCAAAGCGCGGGCCGCCGGCTCCGGCCGCACCGAGGTGTCGATGATGATCACGCTGCCCCCTTGCGCGCGCAGGGCGCGGGCAGCCGCCAGGGCCTCCTCCTGGGCTCGCGCCCGCCCGCCCAGGCCGTCGCGCCCCACATTGGCACGGCCATCGGTGAGCACCACCACCACGGGAGTGCCGCCAGCGCGGCGCACCCGCAGCGCCAGGGCCGCCGCTGCGTCCAGCCCTGCGGCCAGGGGCGTGCCGCCACCCCCGGGCAGGCCGGCCAGGCCGCGCTTGGCACGCACCAGCGAACGGGTGGGCGGCAGGATCACCTCCGCCGCGCCCCCCCGGAAGGCCAGCACCGCCACCTGGTCGCGCCGCACGTAGCACTCGGCCAGCAGCAGTTCGACGGCGCCCTTGGCCTCGGCCAGCCGGTACAGGGCCGAAGAGCCCGAGGCGTCGAGCGCGAAGATGGTGGTGGTGCTGCGCTTCTGTTCATGGCGCCGCAGATGGAAGTCGTCAGGCCGCACCAGGATGGGCGGGGCCCCCGGGCGGGCATGGGCCCGGCGCAGCCGCTGCCAGGGGGCCGCAGCGCGCAGGGTGTCGATGAGATGCAGCCGCGCCCCACCGCGCGGCACGCCCCGGCGCGAGCCCACGGGCCGCCCCTGCACCGCCGACGCGGCGGACGCACCCGCCCGGCCGGCATCCGCGGACCTTCCGCGCACCCGCTCGCCCGAGGCCAGGCGCGCCAGCAGTCCCGCCGGTATGGCCGCCACCGCAGACTCGATCAGCCGGTCTTCCAGGGCCCGCGCGTTCTGCGGGTCGAGGTCCGGTTCGGCAGGCGGGTCCTCTTCCTCAGAAGGTGGTGGCGTGTCGGGGGCGTCCTCAGACTCGGGCGGGTCCTGGTCAGCGGGCGGATGCGGCGGCTCCTGCGGAGGGCTGCTGTCGTCCTGCGGCGGCGCTTCGGCCACGGGCTGCCGGGTGGCGCGCGGCGCCAGCACCAGGCGCGCCGCCAGCGCGGCATCGTCGGCGTCGGCCACGTCTTCGCCCCGCAGGGCGGCAGCGGCGCGGGCGCAACGCACCGCCGCCCAGGCGGCGCGGGGCGAATCCACACCCAGCGCCAGCGTGGCAGCACACAAGGCCTGGATGAGGTCGTCCGGCACCGTGACCACGTTCAGGCGTGAGCGGGCCTGCGCCACCTCCTGGGCCATGGCGCCATCGGCCGTGACCGTGTCGCGCAGGGACAACGCGCTCAGGTCCACCCACAGCCCCAAGCGGTCGGCCAGGCCGGCAGAGGGCGGGCGGTCCTCGCCCTGGGATTCGTCCAGCGCCACCACCGCCACGCGGGCGGGCAGGTGCTGCGTCAGGCCGTCACGCTCCAGACGGAGGGCGCCCTGGTCCAGCGCTGTGCACAGATGGGCCGCATTGACGGCCGGCATGCGCTCGGCCATGGCCGCCACGACGATGCCGCCGTCGGCCTGGCTCAGCAAACCCGCCTGGGCCACGGGACGCCCGGCCGCCAGCGTGGCCGAGAGGTCCAGACCACCCAGCAGGCGGTCTTCGCTGGCCGAGGCCGGCAGGCGCGGCAGCGGCATGCCGGGTGGGGCCAGGGTCTGCAACAGGGTTAACCAGGCGTCGCGCACCGGGCCGGCCGGCGAGCGCAACAGCACCCCCCCCAGGCCGGCAGGGTCCACCAGCAACAAGGCGGCGGCCTGGAAGGCGTCACCGGCCTGCAGGGCGTCTGCGGCCTGAACGGCCGGCACCACCTCAGGCCGGGAAGAGCTCGGCGAGGGCACGGTCCACCCGCACGGTGGCGTCGGACTCGTCCAGCGGGTCGCGGCGCAGGCGGTGACGCAGGGCCGGGCGCGCCACCTGGCGCAGCTGCGCATCGCCCACCACCGCCACGCCGTTCAGCGCCGCCAGGGCGCGGGCCGCCCGCATCAGGGTGAGCTCGCCGCGCAGACCGTCGGTGCCGAGAGCCATGCACAGCTGGGCGGCGCGCTCCAGGGCGATGTCGGGCACCTGCACCTCGGCCAGCCGTTGCCGGGCCGCGACGATGCGCTTGCGCGTGCGGTCCTCGTCCTTCTTCCACTTCGCGGCAAAGCCCTCGGGGTCGCGCTCGTAGGCGTCGCGGCGCTTGACCACCTCTACGCGCGTGGGCAGGTCGGTGGGCGTCTTCACGTCCACGGCCAGACCGAAGCGGTCTTGCAGTTGCGGACGCAACTCGCCTTCTTCCGGGTTGCCGCTGCCCACCAGCACGAAGCGCGCGGGGTGGCGCACGCTCAGGCCCTCGCGCTCCACCACGTTCTGGCCCGAGGCCGCCACGTCGATGAGCAGGTCGACCAGGTGGTCTTCCAGCAGGTTGACCTCGTCGATGTACAGGAAGCCACGATGGGCCCGGGCCAGCAGCCCCGGCTCGAAGGACTTCACGCCCTGGCTGAGGGCCCGTTCGATGTCCAGGGCCCCCACCACGCGGTCTTCGGTGGCGCCCAGCGGCAGGTCCACCACGGGCACCGGTACCTTGGCCGTCTTGTTCCTGGCGCGGGCCTCGCAGACTTCGGCGCTGCCGCAGGTGGGCGCGGCCTTGGGGTCGCAACCGTAACGGCAGCCGGCCACCACTGTCATGGGCGGCAGCAAGGCGGCCAGCGCCCGCACCGCCGTGGACTTGCCGGTGCCGCGGTCCCCGAAGATCAGCACGCCGCCCACGCCTGCGTCCACCGCCGCGATCAGCACGGCGAGCTTCATTTCATCCTGTCCGACGATGGCGCTGAAGGGGAAAGGGGTCTGCATCCGGGGTTCCGCAGGGGTGACACGTCGCGTTGACGTACACCAGTGTCAATTCAGTATACCGACCGACTTCCCGCCTGGACAATCCCCGCCAAGCAAACCGCGCTACCATCCCGGCCCGTTCCCACAGCCCCTGGATACACACCATGACCCGCTGTGACAGCGCAAGGCCGCGAGGCCTCGCGCGTCTGCTCTCGATTTCAAGCCGCGCCCGGCTTTCCGCCCCGAAGGTCTCGGCCCCGAAGACCGCCCTGCTGCGCCTGACCGCAGCCCTGGGCCTGGCGGTCACGGTTGTCCACGCGCAGGCAAGTCCGGCTGCCGGCCACCGCAGCTTCCCCCCTCAAGCCCTTCGTGGAGAGCTGTGGGTGGGCGCACCCCCGCTGGCGCAGCTCAATGGGCAGCCTGAACGGCTTGCGCCAGGCGCGCGCATTCGCGGCGAGGACAGCCTGCTGCGCCTGCCCACCCAGCTGACCGGGCGGGCGTGGCTGGTGCATTACACGCGCGAGCCCTCTAGCGGAATGTTGATGGACGTGTGGATCCTTAACCGCGTCGAAATGGCCAATGAGCCCTGGCCGGCCAGCCCGGCTGAGGCCTCCACCTGGCGCTTCGAGCCCGCCAGCCAGCGCTGGGGCCGTCCGTAGCCGTCTTCTGAGCAGCGTTCGCCCCGGCAGCACGCTGACCTTCACTCCTTCCTGCCCGAACCTTGACAAGCCCATGAGCACCGCCCGCACCCCTTCGCCCGACACCGCCCAACCCGCGCAGGCCACGCCAGTCGCCAAGAAGGTCTACATCCGCACCTTCGGCTGCCAGATGAACGAGTACGACTCGGACAAGATGGCCGATGTGTTGCGCGCTGCCGAAGGCTACGAGCCCACGCCCGACCCCGAGCAGGCCGACCTCATCCTCTTCAACACCTGCTCGGTGCGCGAGAAGGCGCAGGAGAAGGTCTTCAGCGACCTCGGGCGCGTCAAGCACCTGAAGAAGAAGGGCGTGCTGATCGGCGTGGCCGGCTGCGTGGCCAGCCAGGAGGGCGCGGCCATCGTGGAGCGTGCGCCCTATGTGGACCTGGTCTTCGGCCCGCAGACGCTGCACCGCCTGCCGCAGATGATCGAGGCGCGCCGGCAGGCCAACCGGGCGCAGGTGGACATCAGTTTTCCCGAGATCGAAAAGTTCGACCACCTGCCCCCGGCCAAGGTGGAGGGGGCGAGTGCCTTCGTCTCCATCATGGAAGGCTGCTCCAAGTACTGCAGCTACTGCGTGGTGCCTTACACGCGGGGCGAGGAGGTCAGCCGGCCTTTCGAGGACGTGCTGGTCGAGGTGGCCGGCCTGGCCGACCAGGGCGTCAAGGAAGTCACGCTGCTGGGCCAGAACGTGAACGCCTGGCGCGGCAAGATGGGCGAGACCGACGAGATCGCCGACTTCGCGCTGCTGCTGGAGTATGTGGCCGAGATTCCGGGTATCGAGCGCATCCGCTACACCACCAGCCACCCCAACGAGTTCACGCCGCGCCTGGTACAGGCCTACGCCGAGATCCCCAAGCTGGTGAATCACCTGCACCTGCCGGTGCAGCACGGCAGCGACCGCATCCTCATGGCCATGAAGCGCGGCTACACCGCGCTGCAATACAAGAGCACCATCCGCGCCCTGCGCAAGGTGCGGCCCGACATCAGCCTGTCCAGCGACTTCATCGTCGGCTTCCCCGGCGAGACCGAGGAGGATTTCGGCAAAATGATGGCGCTGATCGAGGAGATCGGCTTCGATTCGAGCTTCAGCTTCGTCTTCAGCCCCCGCCCCGGCACCCCGGCGGCCAACCTGGCCGACGACACACCGCTGACCGTCAAGTTGAAGCGCCTGCAGCACCTGCAGGCGACGATCGAGGCCAACGTGCGCCGCATTTCCGCCAGCCGCGAAGGCACGGTGCAGCGCATCCTGGTGGAGGGCCCGTCGCGCAAGAGCGCGGCAGAACTGATGGGCCGCACCGAGTGCAACCGCATCGTCAACTTCGACGGTGGCCCGGCCTCGGGGCGTCTGGTGGGCCAGATGATCGATGTGCGCATCACGCAGGCGCTGCCGCATTCGCTGCGCGGCGAGGTGGTGGTGGACGCATCGGTGGTGGGCTGAGGGAACAGCTCTCCGGCCGAAGGGCTGCCGCGGACACTCTCTGGGGCTACCGCTTCTTGCGGCCCCCGCCCAAGCGGCTGGAGCTTGGCACCACCCCGCCCGGGCGGCAGCCTGCACCCCAGAAGGCCAAGGCCACGGCCACCACCAGCAGTCCATAGGTCGCCATCCGCCCGTCACGGCCAAACAGGGCCAAGCCAGCCACCAGCGCCAGAGCGCCCGCGCCCGTACCCCACAGCGCCAGGCGTCGCCAGGCCACGCCCGTCAAATCCCGCCGCCACAGCAGCTTCACGGCCGCGGCGCCAAGACATCCCACGCCGACGGCGGGCGTGAAGAAGTTCAGGAGATGCCAGAAGGCGTCGAGCGGTCCCATCGTGATCAGCGGTCGGTGTGTGCGAAGGGCTTGGGGAGTTGAAGACGAAAGGTAAAGTTGTTGACACTTCTAGGTGTCAACCCTAGTGGACGCTCTTTCGCGTCCCGCGGCTCCTACAATTTCAACATGGGCGTGTTCGCGCTAGGCCTCAACCACACCACCGCACCGCTGGACCTGCGGGGACGCTTGGCGTTCGCGCCCGATCAGCTGAGCCCAGTGCTGAAGGCCCTGCGCGAGCGCCTCCAGGGTACCGCGCCCGAGGCCGCACTGGTCTCCACCTGCAACCGCACCGAGTTGTATGTGGCGGCCGAAGCCGCCGCCGCGGCGCAGGAGCTGGCACGGCCGGCCATGGACTTCCTGGCCGGGCATGCCGGCGTGGCACCCGGACAGCTGCAGCACCACACCTACCTGCGCGAAGGCCGTGAGGCAGCCCGCCATGCCTTCCGCGTGGCCAGCGGCCTGGACTCCATGGTGCTGGGCGAGCCCCAGATCCTGGGCCAGATGAAGCAGGCGGTGCGCGAGGCCGATGCCGCCGGCACCTTGGGTACCACGCTGCACCAGATGTTCCAGCGCTCGTTCTCGGTGGCCAAGGAAGTGCGCACCGAGACCGAGATTGGCGCCCATTCGGTCAGCATGGCCGCGGCCTCGGTGCGCCTGGCCTCGCAGCTGTTCGAAGACCTGCGCAAGATCAAGGTGCTGTTCGTAGGTGCGGGCGAGATGATCGAACTCGTCGCCACCCATTTCGCCGCGCGCGAGCCGCGGGCCATGGCCGTGGCCAACCGCACGCTGGAACGCGGTCAGGCACTGGCCGCGCGCTATGGCGCCCAAGCCCTGCGCCTGGCCGACCTGCCCGACCGACTGCAGGAGTTTGATGCCGTCATCTCCTGCACCGCCAGCTCCCTGCCCATCATCGGCCTGGGCGCGGTGGAGCGCGCGCTGAAGGCCCGTCGTCGCAGGCCCATGTTCATGGTGGACCTGGCCGTGCCGCGCGACATCGAGCCCGAGGTGGCCCGCCTGCAAGACGTCTACCTCTACACCGTGGACGACCTTTCGACCGTGGTGCAGACCGCGGGCGAGAAGCGGCACGCCGCTGTCGAGCGGGCTGAGGCCATCGTGGATGCAGGGGTGCGCAGCTTTGCGCACTGGCTGGACCAGCGGGCCAGCGTGCCGCTGATCCAGGCCTTGAACCGCCAGGCCGACGACTGGCGCAGCCTGGAACTGGCCCGCGCCCGCAAGCTGCTGGCCAAGGGTGAAGACGTGGACGCGGTGCTGGAAGCCTTGTCGCGCAGCCTGACGCAGAAGATGCTGCACGGCACCATGGCCGAGCTGCACTCGGCCGACGGCCCGCAGCGCGAGCAACTGGCAGCCACGGTGTCGCGCCTGTTCCTGCGCGGCGGCGGCCGGCATCCGTCAGGCGACGGGCGTTAGCGGGTCAGCGCCCCCGCACACGCGAGCCGCCGCCCCGCCAGGGGCCGCAGGCACCCCGGGCACCGCGCGCCAGCCACGCCAAGGCCTTGCCACCACGCCACATGAAACAGACCCTGCGACACCAGCTCGACCGCCTGGGCCTGCGCCTGGCCGAACTGGACGCCAGCCTGGCAGACAACGCCGTGGCGTCCGACATCAAGCGCTTTCGCGCCCTGTCCAAGGAGCAGGCGGATGTGGCCGAGGTGGTGGGACTGTACCGGCGCTATCTGCAGCGCGAGGAAGACCTCGACGTGGCCCAGGGCCTGTTCGAGGAGCCGGACATGGCCGAGATGGCGCGCGAGGAAATCAGCCAGGCCGAAGCCGACATGGCGCAGTTGCAGGCCGAACTGCAAGCCGCCCTGCTCCCGCGCGACCCTGACGACGAGCGTCCGGCCTTTCTGGAGATCCGCGCCGGCACGGGCGGCGATGAGTCGGCCCTGTTCGCCGGCGATCTCGCCCGCATGTACCTGCGCTTTTGCGAACGCCAGGGCTGGCGCACCGAGATCATGAGCGAAAGCCCGGCGGAGCTGGGCGGCTACAAGGAACTCGTCCTGCGCGTCGAGGGCGCCCAGGCCTACGGGACGCTGCGCTTCGAGTCCGGCGGCCACCGCGTGCAGCGCGTGCCAGCCACGGAAAGCCAGGGCCGCATCCACACCAGCGCCTGCACCGTGGCGGTGATGCCCGAGCCCGACGAGGCCGCCGAGGTCACGCTGAATCCGGCCGAGCTGCGCATCGACACCTTCCGCGCCAGCGGTGCCGGCGGCCAGCACGTCAACAAGACCGACAGCGCCATCCGCATCACCCACCTGCCCACGGGGCTGGTGGCCGAGTGCCAGGACGACCGCTCCCAGCACCGCAACAAGGCCAAAGCGATGGCCGTCCTGGCCGCACGCCTGCGGGAAAAGGAACGCAGCGAACGCGCCGCCCAGGAAGCTGCCACCCGCAAAGGCCTGATCGGCAGCGGCGACCGCAGCGACCGCATCCGCACCTACAACTTCCCGCAGGGTCGCATCACCGACCACCGTATCAACCTCACCCTGTACAAGCTGGGGCAGGTGATGGAAGGTGACCTGAGCGACATGGTGAGCGCGCTGAAGGCCGCTCGCGCCGCCGAGCAGCTGGCTGCGCTGGAAGGTTCGGCTTGAACCACGAGCGGGCACCGGGGCCGCCGTGGTCTGGCCAGGCGCCCACGGTGTCGGACCTGATGGCCCAGGCCCGGCGTACCGGGGTCGATCGGCTGGATGCCCAGCTCCTGCTGGCCCGGCTGCTGCAGCAACCCCGGGCCTGGCTGATCGCACACGACGACCATGCCCTCGAACCCGCGCTGGCCCAGGACTTCATGGCCCAACTGGCCGAGCGCGCCCGGGGCGTCCCCTTGGCCTACCTGCTGGGGGAGCGGGAATTCCACGGCCTCATGTTGCGCGTGACCCCTGACGTGCTGGTGCCCCGGCCCGACACCGAGGTGCTGGTGGACTGGGCATTGGAACTGCTGGCGGGCCATGACCACGACCTGCCCCTTGCGGACCACAGGACGCCACCCACCGTGGCCGACCTGGGCACGGGCAGCGGCGCCATCGCCCTGGCCCTGAAACACGCCTGGCCCACGGCCCTGGTGTGTGCCGTGGAGCGCAGCCCGGCCGCGCTGGCGGTAGCGCATGCCAACGGCCAGCGCCTGGGCCTGCCCGTGCAGTGGCTGCAGGGTGACTGGTTCGTGCCGCTGGCGGGCCGCCGCTTCGATCTGATCGTCTCGAACCCGCCCTACATCGACGGCGCCGACGCTCACCTGGCCGCCTTGCACGCAGAGCCGATCGCGGCGCTGACCCCGGGGCCGGACGGCCTGGCAGCCCTGCGCGTGCTGGCCCGGGACGCCCCACCCCATCTTCAGTCGGGCGGCTGGTTGCTGCTGGAGCATGGACATGACCAAGGGGCAGCGGTGCGTTCCCTGCTGCATGCCGCAGGGTTGGAACGGGTGCAGACGCGGCGCGACTTGGGGGGCCAGGAGCGCTGCACGGCGGGGCGCCACGGCCCCGCCTGACCCCGCCTGACCCCGCAGGGCCAGGGCTCAAGGTCTACGGCCGGGCGGGGATACGGCCTTTGCCTTATCCTCAGGCCACAACCCAGATCCACAGGAGCGAGGAACCCATGAGTGACGTCCAACAACAGATCGACAGCCTGGTGAAGGGCCATCGCGTCGTGCTGTTCATGAAGGGAACGGCCCAGTTCCCGATGTGCGGCTTCTCCGGCCGCGCCATCCAGGTCCTGAAGGCCTGCGGCGCTTCCGACCTGAAGACCGTCAACGTGCTGGAAGACGAAGGCATCCGCCAGGGCATCAAGGAGTACGCCAACTGGCCCACCATCCCACAGCTTTACGTCGGGGGTGAGTTTGTAGGCGGCTCGGACATCATGATGGAGATGTACCAGAGCGGCGAGCTGCAGCAGATGCTGTCTCCGGCTTCCTGAGACACGCCAGCGGATGAAGCCACGCCTGGTCGTCGGCATCACCGGGGCCACTGGCGCGGTGTACGGCGTTCGCCTGATGGAGCGGGCCCGGGCATTAGGGGTGGAAACCCACGTGGTGGCCACCCCTTCCGGTGTGCTCAATGCCCACCACGAACTGGGGCTTGACCGCAAGGCCCTCGAGGCCAAGGCCGACTTTGCCTACGCCCCGGGTGACGTGGGCGCCTGTCTGGCCAGTGGGAGTTTCGGCACCTCCGCCATGGTGGTGGCGCCCTGCTCGATGAAGACCCTGGCCTCGGTGGCGCATGGCTTCTCAGACAACCTGCTCACGCGGGCGGCAGACGTCACGCTCAAGGAACGCCGCAAGCTGCTGCTGATGGTGCGCGAAACGCCATTCAACCTTGCCCACCTGCGCAACATGACCGCCGCTACCGAAATGGGCGCCATCATCTTCCCGCCCCTGCCCGCGTTCTATCACCGCCCCGCCAGCATCGACGAAATGGTCAACGAGAGCGTGGAACGCATCCTCGCGCTGCTGGGTTTCTCTGGCGCGGCCGCCAAGGAGTGGACAGGCCTCTGAGCTTGGGCCGGGGGGCTCCGTCGCTCAAGGCGTGCGGCTGGACAACCAGCCGCGTCGGGCGGCAAATACCGCATCAGGGTACGGCGCCCTCCCCCGGCTGCCGTTGTAGCGACCCAATGCCAGAAACAGGTCGCCCCGCTCGATGTCCAGGTAATGGCGCAGGATGGTGCAGCCAAAGCGCAGGTTGGTCTGCATGTGGAACAGCCGGCTCACATCGCCGTCGCCGATCAGGCGTGACCAGAACGGCATCACCTGCATGTAGCCGCGGGCTCCGGCCGAACTGATGGCGTACTTGCGAAAGCCGCTCTCCACCTGGATCAGCCCCAGCACGAGTTCGGTCTCCAGCCCGGCACGGCGGCTTTCGTACCACACCGCTTCCAGAAACTCCGTGCGCACGTGCGCCTCGGACTTGTAACGCTGCAGCCTCTGACCCGATCGCCCCAGCCACTCAACGTGGGCCGCCCGCTCCTCGGCGCGATCAAAAGTCGGTCTTGGCGGGGCTGCATCGGCCACCGCAGCCGACAAGGCGGAGCGTACCGACTGCGAAAGCGGCTCCTCCACCTGGGCCCCGGCCTGGACCTGGGGAGCCCCCAGCAACCCGGCACCGCCGACGCCGGCCACCTTCAGCGCGAGCGCCACCCAAGGGACCCCACGGCTCATAACCGGCACAAGCCCCAGGCCCGCACCGGCCCGCAACAAGGCGCGGCGCTGCTCGCCAGAGGTCACTCGGCGGGGCTGCCGAGCCGCTCGTGCAAGCGGCGAGCCACCTCGGTGACCGACACCCGATCAGCCTGCGCATCGCGCCGGCCCTGCAACTCGACCTGGCCTTCCTTCAGGCCACGATCGGAGATCACCACCCGCTGCGGCACGCCGATCAGCTCCCAGTCGGCGAACATGGCGCCGGGGCGCTCGCCCCGGTCATCCAGCAGCACGTCCACGCCCAGCGCCTTGAGTTCTGCGTAGACCCGATCGGCTGCCGAGCGCACCTCATCGCTGCGGTCGTAGCCGATCGGGCAGACAACTGCCTGGAACGGCGCGATGGAGGCGGGCCAGATGATCCCGCGATCGTCGTGGTTCTGCTCGATCGCCGCGCCCAGGATGCGGGTGACCCCGATGCCGTAGCAACCCATCTCCATCAGCCTGGGCTTGCCTGTCTCGTCCAGGAAGGTCGCGTTCATGGCCTGGCTGTACTTGGTGCCCAGGTAGAAGACATGGCCCACCTCGATGCCGCGCTGGATGGCCAGCACGCCTTGGCCGTCGGGCGACGGGTCGCCTTCCACCACGTTGCGGATGTCGGCCACCAGGTCGGGCTCGGGCAGGTCCCGGCCCCAGTTCACTCCGGTGAAGTGGAAGTCTGCATCATTGGCCCCGCAGACGAAGTCGCTCATCGCGGCCACCGTCCGGTCGGCCACCACCTTGACGGGCTTGAGCATGTGAACTGGGCCGAGGTAGCCGGGCTTGCAGCCGAAGTGCTCCTCGATCTCCGCCACCGTGGCGAAGCGAAAGCCCCCCTTCAAGCCCGGCACCTTGCCGGCCTTGACCTCGTTCAAGCCATGGTCGCCGCGCACCAGCAGCAGCCAGACCGTAGCGCCGAGGCGTTGTCCGTCCGGGTCCAGTTCATCAGTCGCCAGCACCAGGGACTTCACGGTCGAGGTCAGCGGCAGCTGCAGGTACGCCGCCACGTCCGCACAGGTGCTCTTGCCGGGCGTGGGCGTCTTGGCCAGGCTTGCCACTGGGGCAGGCAGACTCTGCGCCAGGGGCAGGGCCTCGGCCAGCTCGATGTTCGCGGCGTAGTCGCTGGTGGGGCAGTAGACGATGGCGTCCTCACCCGTCTCGGCAATCACCTGGAACTCGTGCGACAGGTCGCCGCCGATGGCGCCGGTGTCGGCCGCCACGGCACGGTACTGCAGGCCGAAACGGTCGAAGATGCGCTTGTAGGCAGCAAACATGCCCTCGTAGCTGCGAGCCGCGCCTTCCTTGTCACGGTCGAAGGAGTAGGCATCCTTCATCGTGAACTCGCGCCCCCGCATGACGCCAAAGCGCGGCCGGCGCTCGTCGCGGAACTTGGTCTGGATGTGATAGAAATTCTTCGGCAGTTGTTTGTAGCTGCGCAGCTCCTGGCGGGCGATGTCAGTGACCACTTCTTCGCTGGTGGGCTGGATGATGTAGTCGCGGTCGTGCCGGTCCTTCACCCGCATCAGCTCCGGCCCCATCTTGGCAAAGCGGCCCGTCTCCTGCCACAGCTCGGCCGGCTGCACCACCGGCATCAGCAACTCCACCGCGCCGGCGCGTTCCATCTCCTCACGGATGATGGCCTCCACCTTGCGGATGACACGCAGCCCCATGGGCATGTAGTTGTAGATGCCGGCTGACAGCCGCTTGATCATGCCGGCGCGCATCATCAGCTTGTGGCTCACCACCTCGGCGTCGGCAGGGGCCTCCTTGAGAGTGGCGATGAAGAAGGAACTGGCTTTCATGGGCAGAGCGCTTGAGTGGCGTCGGATTCGGGGTGAGAAAGCCGCCCCAAGGAGGTGCGGACCGGGACTGATGCGCTGGGCCGCAGCACATGCGGGAAAGCGAGGGTTCGCGTTCCGCAGGGGGCCGGTGCAATAATGATTTCAGTCAAAAAATTGGGGTCCGATTATGCTCGACCGAGAGGGCTTCAGGCCCAACGTCGGCATCATCCTGCTCAACGCTCGCAACCAGGTCTTCTGGGGCAAGCGGTTGAAGACGCACTCGTGGCAGTTTCCGCAGGGCGGCATCAAGTACGGCGAGACGCCTGAGCAGGCGATGTTCCGTGAACTCCACGAAGAAGTGGGGCTGACGCAGGAGCACGTGCAGATCGTGGCGCGCACCCGTGACTGGCTGCGCTACGAGGTGCCGGACCACTTCATCCGCAAGGACGCGCGCGGTCACTACCGTGGGCAGAAGCAGATCTGGTTCCTGCTGCGCCTGGTGGGCCGCGACAGCGACATGAACCTGCGCGCCACCGATCACCCCGAATTCGACGCCTGGCGCTGGAACGACTACTGGGTGCCGCTGGAGATGGTCATCGAGTTCAAGCGCGGCGTCTATCAGATGGCACTGACCGAACTCTCGCGCTACCTGCCCCGTGCGCATGCGGGCGGGCGCTTCCTGCGCACGGGCTCCAGGCCCTTTACGACGCGAGACGATCAGGAGGCTGCCACTGGGGCCGAAGACGCGCCCGAAGACAAGGGTGAGTAAGGAAAGAGAGTAGCAATCTCGCCCTCGCTACGCGAGGACAGAGATGGAAAACCTTGTGGCTTCGGCCGCTGCTGACGTGGCTTCACGGCCGCTGCGCGCCCATGAGCCTGCGCCGCAATCTCGCCCTCGCTACGCGAGGACGAGATTGTCCCGGTGGATGAGTTCGGGTTCGTTGGCGTAGCCGAGCAGTCCCTCGATCTGGGAGGAGGGTTTGCGGGCAATCAGCCGGGCTTCTGCGGCCGAGTAGTTGGCCAGGCCGCGCGCGATCTCCGATCCGGTCGGCGATCGCACGGCGATCACGTCACCGCGCGCAAACTCCCCCGTCACCTCCACCACGCCGATGGGCAACAGGCTCTTGCCCTCGTCACGCAGCTTGATCACTGCGCCCTCGTCCACCGTGACCGAGCCCCGCATCTGCAGGTGATCGGCCATCCACTGCTTGCGCGCAGCCAGCTTGGGGGTGCGTGCATCCAGGTGGGTACCGATGGACTCGCCGGCGGCCAGACGGATCAGGACCTCGGGCTCCCGGCCCCAGGCGATGACGGTTGAGGCCCCGCTGCCGGCCGCCCGCTTGGCCGCCAGGATCTTGGTGATCATGCCGCCACGGCCGATCGATGTGCCCACTCCACCAGCCATGCGCTCCAGTTCAGGGTCGCCCGCCAGCGCGCGGTCGATGAATCGGGCGGTGGGCTCACGCCGCGGATCGGCCGAATACAAGCCTCGCTGGTCGGTCAGGATGATGAGCGCATCGGCGTCCACCAGGTTGGCCACGAGCGCGCCGAGGGTGTCGTTGTCGCCGAACTTGATCTCGTCGTTGACGACGGTGTCGTTCTCGTTGATGACCGGGATGACCTTGAGTTGCAGCAGGGTCAGCAAGGTGGAGCGGGCATTGAGATAGCGCTCTCGGTCGGCCAGGTCCGCATGGGTGAGCAGCACTTGTGCGCTGGCCATGCCGTGGCCTCGCAACTGAGTCTCATACATCTGGACCAGCCCCATCTGGCCGACGGCGGCAGCGGCCTGGAGTTCATGCAGTTCCTTGGGGCGGGTGGCCCACCCCAGTCGCTTCATGCCTTCGGCGATGGCGCCGCTGGACACCATGACCACCTCGCGCCCGCCCTGAGCCAAGGCCGCCAGTTGGCGGGACCAGTTGCCGATGGCCTCAGCGTCCACGCCCCGGCCCTCGTTGGTCACGAGGCTGGAGCCGACCTTGACGACGATGCGCCTTGCGTTGGCCAGAGACGCCGACATCTCAACCCCGAGAGCGAGTCACCTGCCCCGATGGGGCGTCGGAGGAAGCGGGCGACGTGTCCGCCGCCATCGGACCAGGGGCGCCAGCGGCGACGAAGCGCACATCGGGCGCCTCGGTGGCCACGCGCCGCATGGCAGCCACGTGCTGGTAGGCTGCCCGCACCAAGCCGTCCAGACCGTCACGCGCCAGGGCCGACACCGCGAACACCGGCCCCTTCCAACGCAAGCGGCGCACGAAGTCCTTGACGCGGGCTTCACGCTCCTCCACCGGCACCATGTCCAACTTGTTCAGCACGATCCAGCGAGGCTTGGCGTGCAAGCCTGGGTCGTAGGCCTTGAGTTCCTTGACGATGGCGCGGGCCTGCGCCACCGGGTCGGCACCGTCAAAGGGCGCGAGATCCACCATATGCAGCAGCAGTTCGGTGCGCTGCAGATGTCGCAGGAATTGGTGTCCCAGGCCTGCGCCTTCCGAGGCGCCCTCGATCAATCCAGGAACATCGGCCACCACAAAGCTCTGGTCTGGGCCTACCCGCACGACGCCGAGGTTCGGATGCAGCGTGGTGAAAGGGTAGTCCGCAATCTTGGGACGAGCGTTCGAGATCGACGCAATCAGCGTGGACTTGCCGGCGTTGGGCATGCCCAGCAGGCCCACATCGGCCAGCACACGCAACTCCAGCTTGAGCTTGCGGGCCTCGCCCGGCCAGCCCGGCGTCTTCTGCCGCGGTGCCCGGTTGGTGCTGCTCTTGAAATGCAGATTACCGAAACCGCCATCGCCGCCCTTGGCCAGCAGGACACGCTCATCGGGCTCCAGCAGTTCACACAGTCGCTCGCCGGTCTCGGCATCGCTGAAGATGGTGCCCACGGGCACGCGCAGCACGATGTCTTCTCCGGCCGCGCCGAACTGATCGGAGCCCCGGCCGGCTTCACCGTTACGGGCCTCGAAGCGGCGGGTGTAGCGGAAGTCGATGAGCGTGTTCAGGTTGACATCGGCCGCGGCCCAGACACTGCCGCCGCGCCCGCCGTCACCGCCGTTGGGCCCGCCAAAGGGGATGAACTTCTCACGACGAAAGCTCACGCATCCAGCCCCGCCGTGGCCGGCTGCAATGTCGATGGTGGCTTCGTCAACGAACTTCATGCCTGGACAACGCTCCAACGAGAAACCCCGGCCTGGGCCGGGGCTTCGATGTGGGCCTGAAGAGGACTCAGACCGGCGTGACCGAGACGACGTGCCGGTTCAGTTCGCCCTTGACAGCAAAACTGACTTTGCCATCAACCAGCGCGAACAGCGTGTGGTCACGTCCCATACCGACATTGGTGCCGGCGTGGAAGCGGGTGCCGCGCTGGCGCACGATGATGGATCCGGCAGGAATGGATTGCCCGCCGAAGGCCTTGACGCCCAGCATCTTGGGCTGCGAATCTCGGCCATTCCGGGTGGAACCGCCGCCTTTTTTCTGTGCCATGACTGAAGACTCCTGAGACGATCAAGCGTTGACCGAACCGATCTGGATCTCGGTGTAGGTCTGGCGGTGGCCGCCGTGCTTTTGATAGTGCTTGCGGCGACGCATCTTGAAGATGCGCACCTTGTCGTGCTTGCCGTGCGCCACGACCATGGCGGTAACGCTGGCACCCGCGACCCAGGGGCTCCCGACCTTCAGGTCTGCACCGTTGCCCACGGCCAGCACCTGTTCAATCGTGATGTCCTGGCCCACGTCCGCAGCAATCTGTTCTACCTTGATCTTTTCGCCGGCTGCAACCTTGTATTGCTTGCCACCGGTTTTTATGACCGCGTACATGTGTGACCTTTCAAAAAAGCGTCCGTAAAGACCGCTTCCAAAAACGAAGCCTGACAGTCTAGCATGACGACGTAGCCGAAACGGCACGTCGCCGCACAGTTCCGCAGCCACCGAAGCTCAGGTCGCGCTGCGCCACAGGGCTGAGGAGTCACCCCTTCCTATAATCTCGCCGCTACTGCACAGGTCGACTGAATTGACGCCTTCCCCCACGCCGGACGCGGCCCCGAGTGACTTCCTCGATATGGCGATGAAGCGGGTCGACGTCGTGATTCGCGAGCGGTTGTTCTCCAGGGTCGCGCTCGTGGACCAGATCGGCCGGTATATCGTCGAGGCGGGAGGCAAGCGGGTGCGCCCGCGCCTGCTGCTCCTGTTCGCCCAGGCGCTCGGTTATGACGGCCCTGACAGTCACGAACTCGCCGCCACGGTGGAGTTCATCCACACGGCCACGCTGCTGCACGACGATGTCGTGGACGAGTCGTCGCTGCGGCGGGGACGCGCCACGGCCAACGCCTTGTTCGGGAACGCGGCCAGCGTGCTGGTGGGCGACTTCCTGTACTCACGCGCCTTCCAGATGATGGTGTCGGTGAACCGGATGCGGGTCCTGGATGTGGTGGCCGACGCCACCAACGTGATCGCAGAAGGGGAAGTGCTGCAGTTGATGAACATGCACGACCCGGATCTCGCCGTCGAGGACTATCTCCAGGTCATCCGGTTCAAGACCGCCAAGCTTTTCGAAGCCAGCGCGCGCCTGGGCGCCATGCTGGGCCAGGCCGACGCCGTCACCGAGGAGGCCTGCGCCGACTTCGGGCGGCGCCTGGGCACGGCCTTCCAGCTGGTGGACGACCTGCTGGACTACGAGGGCCGCAGCGAGGAACTCGGCAAGAACGTGGGCGACGACCTCCGGGAAGGCAAGGCCACGCTGCCCATCCTGCTGGCTATGACGCGCAGCACGGCCGAGGAACGCGAGATGATGCGGCGGGCGGTGCAATCTGGCGAAGTGGATCGGCTGGGGCAGATCATCGACGTGGTGCGCCGCACCGGTGCTATCGAGGCCACCCGCCAGGCGGCCGAGGAGGAGATCAAGCAGGCCCGCCTGAACCTGGACTGCCTGCCCCGAAACCATGCACGGGACGCACTGCTAGAATTGTGTTCTCGCGCGGTGTACCGCTCCTCCTGAAAGAATCAGCAGCGCGGTGCTGTTGTGGGGCTCGCCCTCGCAGGGCACATCGGGGTGTAGCTTAGCCTGGTAGAGCGCTACGTTCGGGACGTAGAGGCCGGAGGTTCGAATCCTCTCACCCCGACCAGGAATTCTTCAGCAAAATCAAGCACTTAGGCCAGTCCGCGCAACGCGGACAACGCGCAAAACAGCGCAAAACGGCCAAGCTGCTCCAAATCTGCTCCAGAAACGGTCGCGTGGGAGGCTTCGTGCCCCAGCATGCACCGCCCCAGCCAACGCTGGACGTCGAGCTGGCCTTGGGGTCTGGGTTGGTCGGTCATCGCGTCAGTGTTCCATGGCGGAAGTACGGGGCCGGGCGGACCTCTGCAACCTCAGCCTAAGTTTCGGAGAATCAGAAATTCCATCGGGCATTTCATCGAGAGCTCTTCTGTTTCTGATTTACCGAAATTCTAGTTGATGAGACCCCCAGAACCGCCTATGATTTCGGAATAACAGAAACTACCTGCTTGAAGCGCGCCTCAGAAGCCCTGCAACTGAAACTCCGAAATGACCGACTCTGCCAGCCGCCGACCGACCCTGCTCCAGTCAGCCCCTGACCTGGGCCCGGTCGTGCGCGAGCGCCGCAAGTCGCAGTCGCTGCGTATTGACGATGCGGCAGGCCTGCTCGGCGTTTCGGTGGACCTCATGTCAAGGCTGGAGAACGGCCACGGCTCGGTGCGCCTGGACAAAGCCTTGGCCGTACTCGATGGCCTGGGTCTGACGCTCATGGTGCTGCCCAAGGAGCACCCGTGGGCCCGAGAGGCGGCCTCATCAAGCGGCTCAGGCAGCTCTGGCAGCCCGACGGTTCCTCCAGCCGTCCCGAAGCCATGAGGCGGTCAGCATGACCCACGCACTGCACGTCTGGGCCGACGAAGCTCAGGTCGCCACCATCGAGCACGAAGGGCGCGACGACCGCTGGGGCCTGAACTATGCCGAACCCTGGGTCGCCGACGCCAAGTCTTACCCACTGTCTCCAGCACTGCCCCTGGTCCGCCCGGCGCCTAACTACGCGTCCGCATCCATCAAGCGCTTCATCGAGCACCTGCTGCCCGAGGGGCGCGCGCTGGACGTGGCCGTGGCCTACAACGGTCTGGCCAAGACCAACGTCTTCGGCCTCATCTGGGCGCTTGGTGCGGAAACCGCGGGCGCCCTGCGCTTCACCGGGGATGCAAACCCGGCACCACCCACCGCCGAACCCATCCTGCGAGAAATCCCCCTCCAAGAGCTCGACCAGCGCATTGCCGAGCGCGAGCACGTGCCGCTGACGGTGTGGGACGGCAAGGTCCGCATGTCGGTAGCCGGCCTGCAAGACAAGCTGCTGGTCTACCTTGACCGTCCACTGCTGGAGGGCGGGCGACTTTTTCTGGTGGACGGGCAGCGACTTGCCTCCACCCACATCCTCAAGCCGGACACCGGCAACCCGCAGACGCCGCACCTGGCGGTCAACGAGCACTTCTGCATGTCGCTGGCACGCCGCATGAAGCTGCCGGCCGCTGAGGTGGGCCTGTTGCGCACGCCCCGCCCGGTGCTGGTCGTGCGCCGCTTCGACCGCGAAGTCGAGAACGTCGGCGGCCAGCCGCGGGTTCACCGCCGGCACATCATCGACGCCTGCCAGGCGTGCGACCTGCCCGTGGCCTACAAGTACGAGCGCAACCTGGGCAGTGCCGAGGCGGTGCGCCACATCCGAGATGGCGTGAGCTTCGAGCGCCTGTTCGGATGCGCCGACCTCACGGCCAACAAGGCCGCCACACGGCTGGCCATGCTGCGCTGGGCGCTCTTCCAATTCTTGATTGGCAACAGCGACGCCCACGGCAAGAACTTCTCGTTCTTTGTGCGCCCGGGCGGCCTTCTGGAGCCCACGCCCTGGTACGACCTGGTCAGCGTGCTGCAGTACGACGGCTTCGACACCGAGCTGGCCATGGCCTACGGCGACGTCTTCAGCCACGCCGAGGTCTCGGCCTTTGCCCTGGCCGACTTTGCTGCCCGCTGCGGCGTTGACCGCAAGCTGATGCGCCGCGAAGGTCAGCGCCTGGCCGAGTTGGCCACAGCAGAAGCAGCAGTCCAGGCCCAGGCGGACGACTACGAGGGCGAGGCCGAACTGGCCTTCGTGCAGGGCATCGCCGCCTTCGTGGCCCGCCAGGCCGACCGGCTGATGCAGCTCGTGGCCAACGCGGCGCGCTGGAAGGACGAGTACCTCTGACCCCCTGGCTGGACGCTGCCGGCGCGGGGTCCAAGGGCCGCCCCTGCCGGAGCCTCTGACCACCCGTATAAGCCGGTTCCTATACGACCCAGCTGGCTACGGTTTTCTGGAGCAGACCGTAGCTGCGCTGCTCCAGGGGACGCAATCCCAGATATCCCTCGCGCAACGTCGTGCAACGCCATGCAAATCCGCGCTAAGATGTTGATTCTTCGTTCAGAAGAGGCCCGAAAAGGCGTCCGGATGAAATTCGGGACGTAGAGGCCGGAGGTTCGAATCCTCTCACCCCGACCAGGATGTCCGCTTGCGTCTTCTGTCGGCTTGCGCCTTCTGTCCACATCGCACCGGAAGCCGTAGGATCCATCTCCTGATGATCAACAACCTCCGTGTCTTCGGCTCTGCGCGTGAGGCGCGGCAGTGAACAGACCCGTCTGGGTCACCTGCCAGACAGTTCCGGGAGGTCGGGGTCGATCATGGCCACTTTGAATCCACGGCTTGCCAAGGCAAGAGCCTCCCAGGAGGCGTACTTCGTCTGGGAAGGCCGCGACAAGAACGGCAAGCTGGTACGGGGGGAGATGCGGGCCGTGAGCAGCACGGTGGCCGTCGCCGCCCTGCGCCGGCAAGGCATCCTGGCCCACAAAGTCAAGAAGCGCAGCGCCAGCGGCGGCCGGGCGATCAAGCAGAAAGACATCGCCGTCTTTACCCGGCAGTTGTGCGCCATGATGTCCGCTGGCGTGCCCTTGCTGCAGGCCTTCGATGTCGTGGCGCGCGGGCATCCCAACCCCCGCATGATGCGCATGCTCAACGAGGTGCGCATGGACATCGAGACCGGCACCAGCCTGTCTGCGGCCTTGCGCAAGCAGCGCAAGCACTTCGATTCGCTGTACTGCAATCTGGTGGAGGCCGGCGAGGCAGGTGGCGTTCTTGAAGCGATGTTGGAGCGTCTGGCCGTCTACCAGGAGCGCACGATGGCGCTGAGGAACAAGGTCCGCTCCGCCCTGATGTACCCGACCGTGCTGATGGTGGTGTCCATCGCCGTGCTGGCGGTGATCATGACCCTCGTCATCCCCTCCTTCAAGAACGCCTTCACCTCCTTCGGCGCGGAGTTGCCTGCGCCCACGCTCATGGTGATGGCGGCATCGGACTTCGTCGTCGCCCACTGGCTAACCCTGCTCGTGGGCCTGGGCGGCGGCGTTTATCTGTTCTTCGCCCTGTGGCGACGCTCGGTAAAGATGCAGAAGGTGATGGACCGGTTGCTGCTGAAGGTGCCTGTTTTCGGCAGCCTGATCGAAAAAGCCACCATCGCACGCTGGACCCGAACACTGTCCACCCTGTCGGCCGCTGGCGTGCCGCTGGTGGAGGCCTTGAGCTCCGTGGCCGGCGCCAGCGGCAATGCCGTCTTCGCCGAAGCCACGGACGCGATCCGACGCGAGGTGAGAACGGGCACCAGCCTGACCACCGCCATGCAAGGCACAGGCGTGTTCACGCCCATGGTGCTGCAGGTGACGGCCATTGGAGAGGAGGCGGGTTCGCTGGACCACATGCTGGGCAAGGCCGCCGAGTTCTATGAAGACGAAGTGGAAGAGATGATCAAGGGGCTGACCAGCCTGATGGAGCCCTTCATCATGGTGGTGCTGGGGCTGACCATCGGCTCGATCATGATTGCGATGTACCTGCCCATCTTCAAGCTCGGCTCGGTGGTCTGAACAGCCATGGCACAGGAGTGGCTGCTGTCGGTGCCCGCCCTGGGCTTGCTGGGCCTGATCGTCGGCAGTTTCCTCAACGTGGTGGTCCACAGGTTGCCGATCATGATGGCTCGCCAGTGGTGGGGCGAGGTGGCAGGGCAGTTGCAGGACGAGGCCTCTCATGAGGCAGTGTTCGGGCAAGCGCTGCCCGCCGGAGCCGACAAGACGAGCCGCGCGCTGGAAACCGCGCTCCAGGGCTTGCCCAGGCTGAACCTGGCGGTACCGCGGTCTCGCTGCCCCGCCTGTGGCCATGTCCTGCACTGGAGCGAGAACGTGCCGCTGCTGGGGTGGTTGCGCCTGCGCGGGCGATGCGTGGCCTGCGGCACGCGCATTCCGTTGCGTTACCCCGCAGTCGAAGCGCTGACAGGCATGCTGTTTGCCGCCATCGCCTGGCGCTTCGGCCCGCAACCCGTCACGCTGATGTGGTGCGCCGTGGCTGCCGTGCTGGTGACGCTCTCGGCGATCGACTGGGACACGACCTTGCTGCCCGACGATCTGACGCAACCGCTGCTCTGGGCTGGCCTGGTGGCGGCTGCGGTGGGCTGGTCCGGCTTGCGCCCAGAAGCCGCTCTCACGGGTGCGGTGGCCGGCTACCTGGCGCTGTGGTCGGTGTACTGGCTGTTCAAGCTCGCCACAGGCAAGGAAGGGATGGGACATGGCGACTTCAAGCTCCTGGCCGCGCTCGGAGCCTGGCTGGGCTGGCAGGCCCTCCTGCCCATCGTCCTGATGGCATCGGTGCTGGGTGCTCTTGTCGGGCTGGTCATGAAGCTGAACGGGCAGTTGCGGGAGGGACGCTACGTGCCCTTCGGCCCCTTCCTGGCGGGAGGCGGGCTGGTGGTGCTGCTGGCCGGCACCGAGCGGGTGCTGGCCCTGATGGGCTGGTAAGCGCAGCCTTACAGAGGAAACGCAGGCATGCGCCCTCTTCACATCGGCCTCACGGGGGGCATCGGCAGCGGCAAGAGCACCGCGGCGCAAACGCTGGTCGAGTTGGGCGCGGCGCTGGTGGACACGGACGCCATCGCTCGTCGCCTCACGGCACCCCGTGGCGTGGCGCTGCACGCCATTGCGCAGGCCTTCGGGCCCGAACTGGTCAGCGACCAGGGAGGTCTGGACCGTGACCGGATGCGCGCCCTGGCCTTCAGCGACCCTTCGGCTCTGCGGCGGCTGGAGGCGATCCTGCATCCGCTGATTGGCGACACCGCTCGAGCCGAGGCTATGGGGGCCGCCCAGGCCGGCGCTGCCGCGGTGGTCTTTGACGTGCCCCTGCTGGCCGAGTCCGCCCACTGGCGCGGACGGGTGGACCGCGTGCTGGTGGTCGATTGCGAAGAAGCCACCCAGATCAGCCGGGTGATGGCGCGCAACGGCTGGGCCGAAGAGACGGTGCTGCGCGTGATCGCCCAGCAGGCCCCGCGACCGCTTCGCAGATCGATCGCCGATGCCGTGATCTTCAACGACAGCCTGTCACGGCAGGCGCTGCGGGACGAGGTTCTCAGCCTGTGGAGGCATTGGCGGGCCGCCTGAGGCGCCATGCCCGTGTGGAACAATCAACGCAGACGCGCTGCCCTACCATGCCCGCCACCCGGATCCTTTACGAATACCCCTTCAACGAGGGCATCCGGACCATGCTGCGTCTGGAGCATCTGTTCGAACGCCTGGGGCGCCTGATGGTGCGCGTGGACCCGCTGGACCACCACTTCGCACTGGTCACCATCTTCGAGGTGATGGATGTGGCCTCCCGGGCCGACCTGAAGTCGGACCTGCTCAAGGAATTGGAACGGCACAAGGCCCAGTTGCAGTCCTACCGGGGACACCCTGGCATTTCAGAGGCGGCCCTGGACGAAGTCATCGGCCGCATCGACTACGCCTTCCAGGCCTTGATCGCGCTGCAGGGCAAGGCAGGGCAGTCGCTGACCACCCACGAATGGCTGATGAGCGTGCGCAGCCGCATTGGCATCCCTGCCGGCACTTGCGAGTTCGATCTGCCGGGCTACTACGCCTGGCAACAACATCCCGCCGAACGTCGCCAGGCAGACCTGGAGCGTTGGTCTGCCTGCCTGATGCCCCTGGCGCAGGCGCTGCAACTGCTGCTCGGCCTGCTGCGCGACGGCGGGGTGACGCAGCGCATGCACGCCTCGGGTGGGCAGTTCCAGCAGCGGCTGCCCGAAGGCAAGACTTACCACCTGCTGCGGCTGCACATGAGCGCGGACTCTGAGTTGGTGCCGGAGATCAGCGGACACCGCCTGCTCGTATCCGTGCGGATGTTGCGGGCTGACGCCGAAGGCCGGCTGCGCCCCACCCCCGAAGAGGCCGACTTCGAGATGACGCTGTGCGCCTGAGCAAGCCCTCGGCACCCAACCGGCGCCTTGCAGCGCACGGCCTCGCATGAGCGACAGGACCGTCACTTGCCCTGCATGCAAGGGCCCCGCGCAGTACGGCCCCGCCAATGCCTGGCGGCCGTTCTGCAGCCAGCGCTGCCGTGAACACGACCTGGGCGCCTGGGCCAGCGAGTCCTACCGCATGGAGGATCGCGCCCAGGGCGGTGATGAAGGCACGGAGTTCACGGAGCCTGCTCCAGAGCCGTTGAGAAGCCAGGGTTCCGGGACCCACTGACGCTGTGAGGCAGTGACCCGCTGGCGCGCCGCCGCGGGGCGGCACAGCACTCAGCCCCCGCGGTACATCGCCTCGATCTGCTCGGCGTACTTGGTCTGCACCAGCTTGCGCTTGAGCTTCATGGTGGGCGTGAGTTCCTCATCCTCGGCGGTCAACTGGCGGTCCAGCAGGAAAAACTTCTTGACCTGCTCCACCCGGGCGAACTGCTTGTTGACGCGGTCCACCTCGGCCTGGATCAACTCCAAGATCTCGGGCGCACGGGTGAGGCTGGCATAGTTGGAAAAGGGGATGTCGCGCTCCTGTGCGAAGCGCTCCACGTTCTCCTGGTCGATCATGACGATGGCCGTGAGGAACGCGCGCTTGTCGCCAATGACCACCGCATCCGTGACGTAAGGGCTGAACTTCAGCTGGTTTTCCCACTCGCTGGGCGTGACGTTCTTGCCGCCGGCCGTGATGATGATGTCCTTCATCCGGTCGGTGATGTAGAAGTAGCCGTCGTCATCCACCCGACCCACATCGCCCGTGTGCAGCCAGCCCTGCGTATCGATGGCCTCGGCCGTCTTGTCAGGCTGGTTCAAGTAGCCCAGGATCACGTTCGAGCCGCGCAGGAGGATCTCGTTCGTGCCCTCGGCGATGCGCATTTCCAGGCCAGGGCCGGGCACGCCGATGCTGCCGGCCTTGGGCGCCTTGCGGGGGTTGACGGTACCGCCAGCGGTGGTCTCGGTCATCCCCCAGCCCTCGCGCAGCGGCACGCCCAGACTGCGGTACCAGCGGATCAGATCCGGGGAGATCGGCGCGGCGCCGGTGAGGGCCATCTGCACGCGGCTCATGCCCGTCATTCGGCGCACGTTGTCCAGCACCAGGAAATTGGCCAGCGCCCGCTGCAGGGCCATCCAAGGCCCCGGGGTGGCTCCCCTGGCCTCGAACTCCGCCACGCGGCCGCCCACGCCCACAGCCCAGGCGTAGGCAAGCTTCTGAATGCGGCCTGCCTCGCTGAGCGTGATCATCACCTGCGAATAAATCTTCTCCCAAACCCGTGGCACGGCGAAGAAGACGTGCGGCTGCACCTCGCGCAGGTTTTCGAACACGGTTTCGGGGTTCTCGACGAAGTTCGTGACCGAGCGGCGCATGATGGGGATGTAGCCGCCGATCATCCGCTCGGCGATGTGACACAGCGGCAGAAACGCAATCCGCTCACCCCCTTCGGGCATGCCTTCGAACAGGCTGGAAGACAGGCCCGACAGCACGGCGCACAAGTTGGCGTGCGTGATCATCGCGCCCTTGGGGCGCCCCGTGGTGCCCGAGGTGTAGACGAGGATGGCCACGTCGCTGGCCCGTCGCGCAGCCCGGCGCTCGGGCATCAGACCAGGGTTCGCCTTCAGGTAGGCCCTGCCCAACTCACGCAGGGCTTCCAGTCCGATAACCTGGGGATCGTCCAGGCCGTCAAGGCCCTCCATGTCAAAGACCACCACCTTGCGGATCAGCGGCAAGGCATCGCGCACCTCCAGGACCTTGTCCAGCTGTTCGTCGTCTTCGACGAAGAGAAAGGAGGAGGCAGAGTCCTCGCACAGGTACCGCACCTGCGCGGCGGCGTCCGTCGGATAGATGCCGTTGCAGATGCCGCCGGCCGACAGCACGGCCAGGTCGGTCCAGACCCACTCGCGCGAGGTGTTGGCCAGTACCGAGGCGGTTTGACCGGGCTCGAAACCCAGGCTGACCAGGCCGGCAGCGATTTCGCTGACGAGGGTGCCCACCTCGCGCCAGCTGTAGGAGCGCCAGATGCCCAGATCCTTCTGACGCATCATGGGCGCGTCGCCGAGTTCGGCCACACGCTGCCAGAACATCTCATGCACGGTCTCGAAGGGCAGCGGCTGCGGCTCCCAGCCGAACTGCGAGCCGGCAACGATACGGTGCGGATCCAGGGCCACGGTGCTCATCTCCAGGTCTTCTTCTTCTTCCAGCGGCGCTCGCCCCGCACGCCCTCTTCCTTCATGCCGAGGTAGAACTCCTTGATGTCCTCCTTCTCGCGCAGGCGGTCGCAGGTGTCTTCCATGACGATGCGCCCGTTCTCCAGCACGTAGCCGTAGTCGGCAGCGTTCAGCGCCATGTTGGCGTTCTGCTCCACCAGCAAGATGGTGGTGCCGCGCTCGCGGTTGATGCGAACGACGATCTCGAAGATCTCTTTCGTCAGCTTGGGGCTCAGGCCCAGACTGGGTTCGTCCAGCAAAATGAGTTCGGGCTGGGCCATCAGCGCACGCGAGATGGCCAGCATCTGCTGCTGCCCCCCTGAGAGCAGGCCCGCGTCCTGCGCAGCCCGCTCCTTGAGGATGGGGAAGTAGCCGTAGACCATTTCCATGTCGCGGGCCACGCCGTCGCGGTCGCTGCGGGTGTAGGCGCCCATGAGCAAGTTGTCGCGCACGGACAGCAGCGGGAAGACCTCGCGCCCTTCGGGAACATGGCTCAGGCCCATTCGCACGATCAGCGCAGGGTCTGCGCCGGCGATCGACTGGCCCTTGAATTCGATGGTGCCGCGCCGCGGATCGATGATGCCGGAGATGGTCTTGAGAATGGAACTCTTGCCTGCGCCGTTGGAGCCCAGCACGGTGGCGATCTGCCCGCGCTTGACCTGCAGGCTGACGCCCCGGATGGCCTTGATAGGCCCGTAGGCGCTTTCCACGTTGGCCAGCGACAGCAGCACGTCGTCACTCATGCCGGCCTCCGCAGGGAAGAGACATCCTCCACCGAACCAAGGTAGGCCTCAATGACGCCGGGGTGCGTCTGCACCTCGCGCGGCGTACCCGCGGCCAGCACCTGACCCTGGTTCAGCGCCACCACGCGGTCGGACACGCGCGACACCAGGGTCATGTCGTGTTCGACCATCAACACCGTGATACCCAGCTGGTCACGGATGTCCTCGATCCAGAAGGCCATGTCCCCGGTTTCCTCGACGTTCAGCCCGGAGGACGGCTCGTCCAGCAACAGCAAGCGGGGTTCGGTCGACAAGGCCCGGGCCAGCTCCACCACCTTGCGAACGCCGTAGGGCAGGCCTGCGATCATGGTGTCGCGGTAGGCCTGCAGGTCCAGGAAGTCGATCACCTCCTCCACCTTGCGCCGGGACGCCAGTTCGGCCTCTCGCACCGAGCGATTGAACAGGAGGTCACTCCACAAACCCGTCTTGCGGTGACGGTGGCGGCCGATCAGCAGGTTGTGCAGCACCGTGGCGTGCTCGAACAGTTCGATGTTCTGGAACGTACGCGCGATACCCAGCGAGGCGATCTCGTGCGGCGCCACGCCTGTGATGTCGCGCCCCATGAACTCCATGGTGCCCGCTGTCGGCTCGTAGATACGGCTGATCAGGTTGAAGACCGTGGTCTTGCCGGCGCCATTAGGGCCGATGAGCGTGAAGACCTCGCCCGCCTGAACATCGAAGCTCACGTCGTTGACCGCCAGCACGCCACCGAAGCGCACGCTCAAGCTGCGGGCGGAAAGCAAAGGCGCGCTCATTTCAGACGGTCCGATTTCTGGAACGATTTCTGCCGCTTGAACATGCCCTTGCGGTAGAAAGGGAACAGGCTGAAGTAGGTGCGGATCTTGAGCCAGCGGCCGTACATGCCCATGGGCTCGAACAGGACGAACAGCACCAGCACCGCACCGTACACGGCCGACTTCAGACCAGGCGCCTCGGCCACGATGGTCGGAAGAATGCCCTTGGACGCCGAGATCAGCTGCGGCATGGTGATGAGGAACAGGGCGCCGAAGAACACGCCGTGGATCGAGCCCAGGCCGCCGATGACCACCATGAGCAGCAGGTCGATGGACTGGATGATGTTGAACTGGTCAGGCGACAGAAAGCGCAGGTTGTGCGCGTACAAAGCGCCACCGATGCCGGCCAACGCAGCTGAAATGGCAAAGGACAGGGTCTTGTAGTAGGCCAGATGGATGCCCATGCTTTGGGCCGAGATCTCGGAGTCCCGGATCGCCACGAAGGCACGCCCAGTGGGCGAGCGAAGCAGGTTCAGCACGCCCAGAGTCGCCACCACGGTGATCACCAGGCACAGGTAGTAGAACTCGCTGCCTGAGCCCACCACCCAGCCAAAGACGTCGGGCAGCTTGACGTTCAGGCCCGAATTGCCGCCTGTGACGCTTTCCCAGCGTGCAAAGACCTCTTCCAGGATGAAACCGAAGGCCAGCGTGGCCATGCCCAGGTAGATGCCCTTGACCCGCAGCGCGGGCAAGCCCACCACCACGCCCGCCAGCGCCGACAGGCCTGCTGACATCGCCAGCGCCAGGGGAAAGGGCACACCATGGTTGGTCAGTACCGCCTGGGTGTAGGCCCCCACGCCCAGAAAAGCCGCATGGCCCAGCGAGAACAAGCCCGTGAAGCCCGCCAGCAGCATCAGCCCCAGGCCCACCACGCTGTAGATGAGCACGTAGGTCAACTGGGCGAGCCAGTATTCCTCCATCAACACCGGGGCCGCTGCCAGCGCCACCATCAAGGCGCTGTACCAGAACACATGCCCAGTGTGCTTGGCCAGGCGCAGATCCTGGACGTAGTCAGTCTTGAAGATGAAGCGCATGGCGAGTTCTCTGCCTCAGACCTTCTTGCGAAGCTTTTCGCCAAACAGGCCGTTGGGCCGCAGCATCAGCATCATCAACACGACCACGTAGGCCGCCACATCCTTGAAGCCGGCCGGCAGGTAAAAGCCCGACAGGGACTCCACCACGCCGATGATGAGCCCGCCCACGATCGCGCCCGGAAGGCTGCCGAAGCCCCCCACCACTGCGGCCGGAAAGGCCTTCAGCCCGATGAAGCCCATGTTGGCGTGCACGAACGTGATGGGGGCCAGGAGGATGCCTGCCACCGCCGCCACCGCCGCGGCCAGCGCCCACACCAGGCCGTTGATCTGCCTCACCGGGATGCCCATGTAGTAGGCCGCCAACTGGTTCTGGGAAGAGGCCTGCATGGCGATGCCCAGCTTGCTGTACCTGAACAGCGCAAACAGCGCACCGCACAGCAGCGCGGTCACGGCAATGACCACGACCTGTTCGACGTTGATGACCAGCGCCCCGAATTTCCAGATCTGATCCTTGTAAGGAACGGGCAGCACATGGGTCTCGGTGCCGATTCCCGGCACCATGGTGATCAACCCGCGCAGAACATAGCCGATGCCGATGGTCAACATGACGATGGAGAACGCGGGCTGGCCCAGGATGGGGCGGATAACCGCCCGTTCGGCCAACAAGCCGAAGGCTGCCATGGCGGCAATGGACGCGATGACGGCCAGCCAGAAAGGGAAGCCCAGGAAAGTCATGCAGGCCAGGCCGGCAAAGGCGCCCAGCATCATCAGGTCGCCCTGGGCGAAGCTGACGGTCTCGGTCGCCTTGTAGATCAGCACGAACCCGAGCGCAATCAGGCCGTAGATACAGCCTTGGGCGATGCCGGCGATGAGCAGTTGCAACAGTTGCAAGCGCGGTTCCTTGTAGGCGGGAAACCCTGGAGACAGATCACTTCCGGGCGCCGGATTCCACCACGCGCGCCCGGCAACGTCATGGGGGGTGACCCTGATGCCCCCAGATGACAAAAGGTTGAGCCTGCAGGTCTTGAACCCACCAAACCCACCCCTATAATCATTTTGCTAGCACTCACTCGATGCGAGTGCTAACGGCACCGGAAGGACCACAGTCGTGTAACCCGACCCGGCGCTCAGCCGATGTCAGCCAGAACTCTGGCCACTCCAACACATTCACCGCTTCCTCTTTAAGGAGAATTCATGAAATTGCGTCCGTTGCACGATCGCGTGATCGTCAAGCGTCTCGAAAACGAAACCAAGACCGCCTCTGGCATCGTCATCCCTGACAACGCCGCCGAGAAGCCCGATCAGGGCGAAGTGCTGGCCGTGGGTCCGGGCAAGCGCACCGACAAGGGTGATCTGATTGCCGTCGGCGTGGCCGTAGGCGACCGCGTGCTGTTCGGCAAGTACAGCGGCCAGACCGTCAAGGTCGATGGCGACGAACTGCTCGTGATGCGCGAAGAAGACCTCTTCGCCGTCGTCCAGAAGTAATTTCTAGCGTGTTAAATTCGGAGATAAAAGAAAATGGCAGCAAAAGACGTAGTCTTCGGTGCAGATGCCCGTCATCGCATGGTCGAGGGCGTGAACATCCTGGCCAACGCCGTCAAGGTCACCCTCGGCCCCAAGGGCCGCAACGTGGTGCTCGAGCGCTCCTTCGGCGCCCCCACCGTCACCAAGGACGGTGTGTCGGTGGCCAAGGA
>Ga0315907_10000989_pt1 | contig 39140 bp, 28 predicted proteins | sample LakEriMetagenome_3_FD_203525 | JGI IMG/M metagenome (GOLD analysis project Ga0315907, IMG submission 203525) | Freshwater fungal communities from buoy surface, Lake Erie, Ohio, United States - Buoy 12 MA123 | ecosystem: Environmental > Aquatic > Freshwater > Lake > Lake biofilm | place: USA...
ATTACGTTGTTAGCGAGTTTGAGTTCATCCAGATGCACTTGCACGAGCTGACAATCGCTGAACGTGCAATGCTATTGAAATCATTAGTTAGGTATGGCGTAGCACCACTCGCACCAGAGAATGATTCAGGAGAAGATATTGCTCCGATTATCATTCAGGTGCATCCAGATTTGTAATCGAAAAGATTTCACTCGTAGTGCAACCTAAGGTATTGGTTAATTCCCGATGCAGCCGAATAAAGATTTCACCTTCTGAGCTTTTTTCAGTTCAATAACCTTATCCAAAGAACCATCCATCAACTCAATCCTGATATCCGTAATTTCAGATGCCTTCAAGGCATCGAAATTTTGTTGAGAGAGCGAATAGTCAACTTCAGAATATCCAGTAGAAAGGGTGTACTTCACGGCTGGCAGTTCAATTACGCCCGATACCGTTTTTATAAGCAATTTCGCCCCCTCCGATATTGAAAAGACTCTTTGGAGGTTTAGACTCAATCGCACTCCTTTTGATTCGCCCACTTGAGTTAAAGCAAATCCAACGGCAGTTGCACCATCCCGAACGATAATTTCGCTTTTTGTTACAATCTCAACCTTGTTGGTGAACTTATCTACCTCGTTTTTCTCGTATTTGCATTGAGCAAAAACATCAGATTTTGAAGTGCAAAGAGCACCCGTTACAAGTAGTATTCGAAAAATGTTATTCATTGCGCTAAAATAGAAATTGGCTTACGATTGAAACATCATTAACGAAAGAGCCTTCGAATTTCACTTTTGAGGGGAGGTATTGGGCAAATAGTGGGCAAATAAAAAAAGGGCTTCAGCTTTTATTCGCTGAAACCCCTGATTTTACTAGTCGGGATGACACGACTCGAACGTGCGACCACACGCCCCCCAGACGTGTACTCTACCAACTGAGCTACATCCCGATACACTTAAAAACGAAGGCCTCTGCCTTCTTCGAGGGCGCGAAAATAACATAGCCAACCGCCTTAGCCAAAAAAAACGCCTCGACTACGCTCGGCAACCTTCAACTTTCAACCTTCAACCAAACTACGAAGAGCCAGGCTCTGCTGTCCGTTAGAGAGCTGCCAAGGGTGATGCAAAAAAAAAGCCCCCGACAAATCGGAGGCCTTTCATATTCTTAATGAGTGATTATTCTATCACCACCGTCTCTTCATTCGTCTTCATCTCTTCTATCTTGATGATGCCCTCGCCTTCCAATGAACCCTTCGAGGCTTCAATATCCAACACCGCAAATCCGGCCTGACCTTCCTGATAGTAATCCGTAAAGTCGAAACTAACCTTGCCCGTACCATTGGTCACCTGCGTGGTATCAAAACGAATATCATTCGGGGGCGGAGGTGTCTCCGACGGCACCGCGTACAAACGAACGCTAGCTCCGGGAACGGCCTCACCATCGGAATTCACAACCGTAATGGTAGCTATAGTCTGCTGGTCTTTCTTGCAACCGGAAACGGCTATGGCCATCATCCCGACGAAGATTCCTCCCATCATGAATTTCGCACTTGTGTTCTTCATAGTTGGCAAATTTAATCAAAGGTTAATAGGTTGTACTACATTTTGCACTTACACACATCATAGTATTTTCCCTATTCGGTGTGTTCATAAGCACAAACGAGCCGTTCACTTCCTGTATTATTTTCGTGGCCTCAATAAATTCCGCATACAATGAAAAGACTATACATCGCCCTGGCAGGTTGCGCTGCCTTCTTCATGTTTTGCAATGCCTCCGGCTGCAAAAGCTCCGACAAAACAACCGCCGAAAAAACAGAGCAAGCCCCTGCTGCCGCACAAACTCAGCCTGCTGCAGATCCGGCACCGGCGCCTACACCAACCGACCCGGGAAAAGCACCTCTGGTTCGCGTCAGCACGCGTTTTGGCAACATGACCGTGATGCTCTACAACGAAACACCCCAGCACCGCGACAACTTCCTCAAGCTGGTAAAAGAAAAATACTACGACGATCTGCTCTTCCACCGCTGTATCAAAACCTTCATGATTCAAGGGGGTGACCCGCAAAGCCGCGGCGCGGCTCAAGGCGTTATGCTGGGCGGCGGTGGTCCGGGCTATACGGTGCCGGCTGAATTCAACCCGAATCTCGTTCACAAAAAAGGTGCTCTCTGTGCTGCTCGCCAGGGCGATCAGGTGAACCCCAAAAAAGCTTCCAGCGGAAGCCAGTTCTACATCGTTCAAGGTAAAACCTGGACCGACATGGAACTCGGTCAACTCGAAATGAACATCGGTCGCACTAACCCGGGCTTTAAATACACCGATGCGCAAAAGCAAGCCTACAAAACAGTGGGTGGCACCGCTCAGCTCGACATGGAATACACAGTGTTTGGTGAGGTAATCGATGGCTTTGCTGTGATCGACAGTATCAACAATCAGAAAACGGTGCGCGATCGTCCGGTGCAAGACATCACCATGAAAATGGAAATCATCAACCGCTAAGCCGATGCTCGACATCATTCAACAACACCTGGGCGAAATTGCTGCTTTCAACGCCACTACAGCCGATGAGGTTGAGCAGTTTCGCATCAAATACCTGGGTCGAAAAGGCATACTCAACGACTTGTTCGAAGGCTTTAAGCAAGTAGCTCCCGACCAGAAAAAGGTATTGGGCCAGGAACTGAACAAGCTCAAGAATGCCGTGCAAGAGCGCCTCGATGCGCTGCAACAAGCCACAGCTTCGGCAAGCAGCGCAAGCGAAGGTTTCGACTGGAGCAGGCCAACAGGTGCTGTGCCATTGGGTACGCGCCATCCGCTATCGATTGTGCGCCGCGAGATCCTTGACATCTTCTCGCGCATTGGATTTACGGTAGCCGACGGTCCCGAAATTGAAGACGACTGGCACGTATTCTCTGGACTCAACTTCCCGCCCGAACACCCTGCGCGCGACATGCAAGACACTTTCTTTATTCACAAGCCCACACAAGAGGGCGAGAAAGAAATGGTGTTACGCACGCACACGAGCAGCGTACAGGTGCGTGCCATGGAAACACGCAAACCGCCCATCCGTATTGTGATGCCGGGCCGTGTATACCGCAATGAGGCCGTGAGCTCACGCGCGCACTGCCAGTTCCATCAAATAGAAGGCTTGTATATCGACGAAGGAGTATCGTTCGCAGATATGAAGCAAACGCTGCAATACTTCACCCAAGAGTTTTTTGGCAAAGCAAAAATTCGTCTGCGTCCCTCCTACTTTCCATTCACCGAGCCCAGCGCCGAAATGGATGTCTATTGGGGTCTGAACAGTGAAGCGGACCACCGCATTACGAAAGGTACAGGCTGGCTGGAAATCATGGGCTGCGGTATGGTCGACCCGGAAGTGCTTCGCGCGAGCGGCATTGACCCCGATCGCTACAGCGGATTTGCTTTCGGTATGGGTATCGAACGCATCACGATGCTGCGCTACCAGGTAGACGACCTGCGCATGTTTTTCGAAAACGACGTTCGATTCTTACGCCAGTTTCAAGGATGATTTTTAAAGAATACAGAGAATGAAATTCATTGTAACCATTTGTCTTACACTGCTCGCATGCGTGGCATTTGCGCAGTCACCCATCAAATTCTCTTACCAGGCTGTGGTGCGCAATGCATCCAATGAACTTGTTGTATCGCAGGAAGTGGGCATAAAAATCAGCCTATTACTCAACACACCCACAGGCATCATACTCTACCAGGAAACGCATACGCCACAATCGAATGCCAACGGATTAGTTACGCTTGAAGTGGGCGCCGGCACTGTAGTAGCCGGCGATATGGCCTCCATCGACTGGGGTACGGGATCGTATTTCATCAAGACAGAAGTAGACCCCGCCGGTGGCACCAATTACAGCGTGACTTCCACTTCCCAACTACTTAGCGTGCCATTTGCGCTATATGCAGCCAACGGAGGTTCGGGTGAGCCCGGTCCGCAGGGACCACAAGGGCCGGCGGGTGCGGCGGGTGCAACTGGGCCACAAGGTCCAACAGGAGCAACAGGCGCGCAAGGACCAACCGGTCCGCAGGGGCCGCAGGGACCGGCCGGAACTTTCCCTAATGGCACCGAACCCGGTCAAATGATGTACTGGAATGGAAGTGCATGGGTAGCTGTTTCGCCGGGAACAGAAGGTTCGACACTCACCTTGTGCAACGGCGTGCCAACCTGGGGCCCATGCCCGGAGGCACCTGTAGAAGTGGGTAGCTTCTATCAAGGTGGTGTGGTATTTTATGTCGATGGTACAGGCCATGGCCTGATAGCCGCCACCACCGATCAGAGCATTGGAGCCTTGTGGGGCTGCGAGGGAACTTCCATGACCACGCTAAACATCGTTGGAACCGGACTGGTTAATACCGAAACTATCTATGTCTCATGTCAGGAAGCAGATATTGCTGCTCGCATTTGTTACGATGCTGATATAAACGGCTACACAGACTGGTACCTTCCATCCAAAGACGAATTGGATTTGGTGTATCAAAATCAGGCAGCCATCGGAGGTTTCAACAATGGATTGTACTGGAGCTCGTCGCAAGCGACACCCACCCAAGCCTATTATAAAAACTTCAGCAACGGTCTTAGCAGTTCTAACTTTAAAGAGGGATATTTCTATCGCGTGAGAGCGATTCGCTCTTTTTAAACCGAAAAGAACTTACTTATTGTAAAATCTACAACAACAAAGTTTCTTGCTGTTGAATAGCGTGGAAACTTATATTTGTGACCCTTAGAAAAAACCATATGGCAACTGATATCGCCACCGGCAAAACCACTGCGAAAAAAACAGCCGCTTCGCGCTTCGGAAAAGACACTTACATCAAATGGTATCGCGAGATGCTTTTGATGCGTCGCTTCGAAGAGAAATGCGGCCACCTATACATCCAACAAAAATTTGGCGGATTCTGCCACCTCTATATCGGACAAGAAGCGATTCTTTCCGGTATGATGGAGGCAATTCGCCCGACTGATAAGGTCATCACTGCATACCGTGACCACGCTCACCCGCTGGTTATGGGCTCCGACCCGAAGAAAGTAATGGCTGAGCTGTATGGCAAATCCACCGGTCTTTCAAAAGGAAAAGGCGGTTCAATGCACATGTTCGACAAAGACCGCAACCTTTTCGGAGGTCATGGTATTGTGGGTGCGCAAATCCCAATGGGAGCCGGCATCGCCTTCGCCGATAAATACAACGGCAACGACAACGTAACACTCACCTTCTTTGGTGACGGCGCTGCCCGTCAGGGTGCCTTGTTTGAGACCTTCAACATGGCCATGACCTGGAAGTTGCCGGTTATCTTCATCATCGAGAACAATCAATACGCGATGGGGACTTCCATTGAGCGCACTTCCAACGTAACAGATTTATCACAACTCGGCGCTTCGTTTTTGATGCCCTCTGAGACAGTTGATGGAATGCGTCCGGAGGCTGTGTGCGAAGCCATCGAACGCGCAGCCGACCGCGGACGCAAGGGCGAAGGACCAACGCTTCTCGATATCAAAACGTATCGCTACAAGGGGCACTCTATGAGCGACCCGCAGAAATATCGCACCAAAGAAGAAGTAGCTGAATATCAGAGTCAAGACCCAATTGAGCACGTGTTGCGTGTTATCCGCGAAAACAACTGGATGACTGAAGCAGAAATCGAAGAAGTGGAAACAGATGTGAAAACACTGGTTGACGACTCGGTAAAATTCGCTGAAGAATCACCGCTACCTGCAGCCGATGAGCTGTACAAAGATGTTTACATGCAGGATGACTATCCATACGTGAAAGACTAAAACACTTCAACAAAAACAACCGCAAGAGAATACAAGCTATGGCCGAAATAGTAAGAATGCCCAAGTTGAGCGATACCATGACAGAAGGTACCGTTGCATCCTGGAACAAGAAAGTAGGTGATAAAGTGAAAAGCGGCGAGGTACTCGCTGAAATAGAAACCGATAAGGCCACCATGGAATTTGAGTCGTTTCAAGACGGCGTATTGCTCCACATTGGTGTAGAAAAAGGACAGACCGCAAAGGTCGATTCGATATTGGCCATTCTCGGAAAAGAAGGCGAAGATGTAGCTGCTTTACTTGCATCTGATGCCGCCCCTGCGCCATCCGCAGCAGCTGAACCGGCTCCTGTTGCTGCTGCCGCTCCTGTAGCAGTTGCTGCACCTGTCGCAGTTCCGGCAGTCGCAGCTGCTCCTGCAGTATCCGCTACATCTGCTAACAATGGCCGAGTGAAAGCATCGCCACTAGCTAAGAAAATTGCGGAAGAAATGGGCATCAACATCGGAAACGTTGCCGGCAGCGGCGACGGCGGACGTATCGTTCGTCGCGATGTAGAGAACTTCACTCCCGCCGCCGCTTCTGCTCCAACGTATGTTCCGGCATTCGTTCCTGCCGGTACAGAGCGTTATACCGAAGAAAACGTTTCTCAAATGCGCAAAACGATTGCGCGTCGTTTAGCTGAAAGCAAGTTCACCGCTCCGCATTTCTATCTCACGATGGAAATCGACATGGACAATGCCATGGCTGCACGCAAGTCAATCAATGATAGCGGTACAGCCAAGATTTCCTTCAACGATATGGTGGTGAAAGCATGCGCTATGGCATTGCGTCAGCACCCGAAAGTGAACTCATCCTGGAGAGGTGAAACCATTCGCTACAATGAGCACGTTCACATCGGCGTTGCTGTAGCCGTAGACGAAGGACTGCTAGTTCCCGTTGTCCGTTTCGCGAATGAAAAAGGTCTGTCACAAATTGGCGCGGAAGTAAAATCATTCGCCGAAAAAGCGAAGAGCAAGAAACTTCAACCAAGCGATTGGGAAGGCAACACCTTTACTATTTCCAATTTGGGTATGTTCGGCATTGAAGAATTCACAGCTATCATCAATCCACCTGACGCCTGCATCCTTGCAGTAGGTGGTATCAAATCAGTTCCTGTTGTGAAAAACGGCGCTGTGGTTCCGGGCAACATTATGAAAGTAACTTTGAGTTGCGATCACCGCGTTGTCGACGGAGCATCAGGCGCTGCATTCCTCCAAACGCTGAAAGCGTATTTGGAGAATCCGGTGATGATGCTTGTCTAGTGAAATGGTGAAATAGTGAAGTGGTGAAATAGTGAAATTGTTGATGTCAGCGACTTCTTCTTCACTCTTTCACTATTTCACCATTTCACTAATTAAACATTTCCTTCACGCGCTGAAAGAAACTCTTGTCCTTCGTACCGGGGGCCGGTTTGAAGTTGGACGAGTCGCGAAGTTTTTCCAGGATTTTTTTCTCGTCGTCGCTTAACTTTTGGGGAGTCCAAACATTGATATTCACTAACAAATCTCCCTGACTATAACCATTGACATCTTTCAAGCCTTTGCCTTTCAGGCGCAGAATTTTGCCGCTCTGAGTGCCTGCATCAATTTTGATTTGCGCCTTTCCCTTCACGAGCGGAACTTCCACGGTAGACCCTAGAGTTGCATCCGCGAAGTTTACATACAAGTCGTAGTACAGATTAATACCATCGCGCTTCAAATCGGCGTGCTCCTCTTCCTCAATCTGCACAAGAAGGTCGCCCGGTATCCCGCCAAATGGCCCTGCATTGCCTTTCCCGGCAACGTTGAGGGTCATGCCCTCGCCGACTCCGGCTGGAATATTTATTTCAATGAGTTCCTCTTCGCGCTTCTGTCCATTTTCGTCGGCATCTTTTGGTTTCGATTTGACCGACTTACCCACACCATGACAGGAAGGACAAGTTGATGTCGTAGCCATTTGCCCAAGAATCGTATTCGTTACACGACGCACTTGGCCCTGTCCTTTGCATGCACTGCAGGTGTCGAAGGTGACATCTGAAGAATTGACTAGCTTGAAAACCTTAATCTTCTTTGTACAGCCGGCAGCGATTTCCTCCAAATTCAATTTAACCTTGATGCGAAGGTTTGAACCTTTCGCACGGCGCTGGCCTCCTCCACCGCCAAATCCACCACCAAAAGCGCCTCCGAAAATATCTCCGAAATTGCTGAAGATGTCATCCATATTCATGTGTCCACCACCAAATCCTCCTTGAGGACCTGCATGACCGAACTGATCATACTGAGCCTTCTTTTGTGGATCACTTAAAACGCCGTAAGCATCAGCTGCCTCCTTAAATTTCTCCTCAGCAGCCTTATCTCCCGGATTTTTATCCGGGTGATACTTAATCGCCATCTGACGATAGGCTTTCTTGATTTCGGCCTCCGATGCTGATTTTGAAACACCGAGTATATCGTAATAATCTCTCTTAGCCATTTGTTTTGTTCTTATTGCCCAATCACCACTTTTGAATAACGCAACACCTTTTCATGGAGTGTATATCCCTTCTCTACTTCATCGACCACCTTACCGGACATTTCAGGCATGGGTATCTGTGTAATTGCCTCGTGAAAATCAGTGTCGAATGGTTTTCCTTTGGCATCAATGGGTTTCAATCCCCTCGATTCTAATTTTTTGTAAAGCTTCTGGTGGATGAGCACAAACCCCTCACGCACCACTTCGATGTCCGTCAGCGAAGCATTGGCTTGAACGGCTCGGTCAAAATCATCGACCACCGGCAACAACTCCTTCATCAATTCGCCTGAGGCCGTTGCCAGAATTTCAGATTTTTCCTTCATACTGCGCTTTCGGAAGTTATCAAATTCAGCATACAGACGCATGTACTTATCCTTCCAGTCGGCAGCATCGCGCTGCGCCCGAGTCAATTCGTCAACCGGCTCTCCCGCAGCCTGCGGCTCTTGTTCGCCCATTTCAGGTCCGTTTGTATCCGTTATTAATTGCTCTGCATTTTCCTGCTCGGCTTGCTGATTCTTGTTATTTGTCTCTTCGTTACTCATAGTAGTTTAATCTAAATACCGCATCGCGATGACAACTTTATTGCCATGGTACTCTTTGGGCCAAAGTGTCAGCATATGGGCCTGAATCAATGTCAATTCAATGGTACCTTATGCCAATTGCGTCAATTAGAACCCTGTTGCGGCTGACAAAAATAAAAAGGCCCCGAGCAAAGCGGGGCCTTTCCTTGGAAATATCAGTTTCTTTAGAGGCTCTTCACGTGCATATCGAGCTGCTTGTGCAATTCGAGTCCGCGCAGATTTTTAGCTACTATAATACCATTTTCATCAATCAGGAAACTCATAGGGATACTCGAAACGCCGTAAACAGCAGCTGCACCATTCTGCCAACCTTTTAAATCGCTTACATGGCTTTTCCAAATAAGACCATCCTTCTCGATAGCAGCTTTCCATGCGTCCACATTTTGATCCAATGAAACAGAGAAGATGTCGAATCCTTTTGCTGTTTTCCATTTGGCCTTCTTGTACTTTTCATAAGCAGAAACCACATTTGGATTTTCTCTGCGGCATGGTCCGCACCAAGATGCCCAAAAGTCAATCAAAACCAATTTACCGCGTAAAGAGGAGAGTTTCATTGGCTTTCCATCTATACCATCCATTACAATATCCGGAGCTTCATCGCCTATGGCAGTTCCAACTTTCACCGGTTTCTCCGCCATTCGCTGAGCCATTGCCGGCTTTTCAACTAAGGTAAAACTATACGTTGCACCAATACCGGCAGCAACGAGTAAAGCAAATGCAATTTTTTTCATGTTGTAAAATTATCAGGGTTAAAAATAACACACTCGTCGTCGCGCAAGGCAAACTTGTTGCCAAATTATTCGATACGCTTAATGTCGGCCCCAATAGCGCGCAAACGGTGTTCAATATTCTGATAACCTCTGTCTATTTGCTCTATGTTGTGGATGGTGCTCTTACCATTGGCTGCAAGGGCCGCAATAAGCATCGAAACTCCGGCCCGTATGTCTGGCGACGACATGGTGATACCGCGCAACTTAGTCTCACGGTTACTTCCAATTACTACAGCTCTATGGGGATCACACAAAATAATTTTCGCTCCCATATCAATCAAATTATCGACGAAGAACAGGCGACTCTCAAACATCCATTGGTGAATCAGAACACTGCCTTTCGCTTGTGTAGCTGTAACCAAGGCAATTGAAATCAAATCGGGCGTGAAGGCCGGCCAAATACCATCGCGTATGGTGAGAATAGAGCCGTCAATTAAGTTCTGAATCTTATAGGAATCTTGAGCGGGCAAGTAAATATCATCTCCTCTGAACTCCATTTCAATTCCCATTTTTCTAAAAACAGAAGGAATGATACCCAGATCAGGAATAGAACAATTCCGTATGGTGATTTCTGACTGTGTAGTGGCCGCCAACCCAATGAAGCTGCCTATCTCAATCATATCGGGCAACATACGGTGTTCTGTTCCACCCAAACGATCGACGCCTTCTATGATCAGTTTATTGGAGCCAATGCCCGTGATTTTACCGCCCATGCGGTTAATCATCTTGCACAACTGCTGCAAATAGGGCTCGCTTGCGGCGTTGTATATAGTCGTCTCTCCTTTAGTAAGGGAGGCAGCCATGACTATGTTAGCGGTACCGGTTACCGATGCCTCATCTAACAGCATGAAAGTTCCCTTTAGATTTTTCGCGTTTATCTTGTAGAAGCGCTCATCTTTCATGTGCTCGAACGTTGCACCGAGCGCCTCGAAACCACGCAGGTGAGTATCCACCGGACGTCGACCAATCTTATCGCCTCCCGGCTCCGGTATGTATGCAACACCAAAGCGCGCGAGAAGTGGGCCTATAATCATGATGGACCCGCGCAAAGCGCCACCTTTTTTCTTGAAGTCATCCGTAAGCAAGTACTCCAGGTTGACATCTTTCGCTTCAAACGAATACGTATGATCATCGATTTTCGAAATTGACACTCCCATTTCACCCAGAAGCTCAATGAGTTTCATTACATCTCGAATGTTAGGGATATTCGAAATCACGACTCTCTCTTCCGTGAGAAGAACAGCCGAAATAATCTGTAATGCTTCGTTTTTCGCTCCCTGCGGAATGACTTCCCCACTGAGTCTCTTTCCTCCAATAATTTCAAATGATGCCATGTGCAATGTTTTTATAGGTATTCAAAGAACACCTCATAAAAGCATTACAAAAGGATGCTTTCAGGAAATTATCGACATACGCAGGTGACTAACCCCATCTTACTTGATAACCTTCATGCGCTTGCGCTCCGGCATGCCCAAATAGGTCAAGGAAATTTCCGGTCCGCCTGCTCTGCCATCAATGAAAGGCATTTTGGCCAGGCGTATATCATAGCCCATGCTTATGGAAGCGAATCGCTTGTATTCAAAACCGATGTACGGGGAAACAGCGTCCTTCCAGCGATAGAACATACCGGCGCGGGCAATACTTGCCGTCTTCACATTGGTGTACTTCGATTCCTCACCAATTCGATACTCAGCAGTTACCCCGATCAATACTTCATTCGCTCCTCCCTGGCGTTGCACCAGCGCATCATACTTCATGTCGATATGCTCGTATCGCTTTATCCAAGCAGCCTTATATATCTGCCGCAAACGCATGCGGTCATCTCCTCTGGCAACCATCGTTATTTGCTGATTTGCATGGTAAATTCCATAACCCAAATCAAAGCGGCGCTTCTTTCGATGCTTCCAGTGGAATCCCGCTCCAATATCAACAAAGCTTCTACTGTTCGTAATGAAACGTTCGCGATCATCCAATGTAGGGTCGTATACCACGCCATTAAATTGGGAATCCCAAGCGAGATCATTGAAGTTCATACTTCGCTGTTCAAATCCCATTTGGAAACCGGCTGAAATTAAATCGTCGTCAGATGCCACCATATTGTATGCAGCAGTTCCTTTTACGGCCAATGTCTTTTGCTGGGCAATACCGGCTCTATCATCTAATACCAGCAATCCGAAACCGAAGAAATTATCGCTGTTGACACTCAATAACTTGTACTGCGCATCAACTCCGCTGGTAACGAAGCCTGAACCAACATTCATCCATTGTCGTTTGTGCAAAATAGTCGCCTTCAGCATGGTCTCAAATTGACCCGTTAAAGCCGGATTAATGAGCTGCGGGCAATTGTTGTATTGCGAGAAATGCATGTCTTGCGCCTGCATGAATAGAGGGACAACTGCGACTAATAGAACCAGATAAAAACTATAGAGTAAATTCTTCATGTTCGTGCTTGCGATTATCGAATTAATACTACTTCACCCACTCTTTCTACTTTGGTTGCCCCGCCAACTATTGCAGACAAGGTATAATAGTAACTTCCTGAAGGAGCAGGTACACCTCGTAATTGACCATCCCAACCCAAGGACGGTGAAGTCGATTCAAAAACCACCTCCCCCCAACGACTATACACTCTGAACTCTACACGCGAAAGGAACAATCCACGCACGTAAAGGGTATCGTTTTTACCATCTTCATTGGGTGAAAAAATATCGGGTACGAATACAGGGTCTTGCGGCTGTATGCAGAGGGCCACTGCTGCAGAATCAGAGCACCCCCCTTCACTCTCGACGGAAAGGGACACGATGTATTGTCCGGCTTCACTGTACGCGTGTATAGTGCTTTGACCGGTAATCAGTTCTTCCGACGTGTCGTCACCAAAATACCATGTTCCTGATAATGCATTCAAGCTGCTGTTAGTGAATTCAATATTGCCAATTTCTTCGAAGGGGACACACAAATCATCGGGTGTAATCGTAAATGAGGCAAACGGCGCACTGTAGGCTGGCACGGAAACGGTGGTATCGCGCTCACATCCGTTATTATCCGTCATGGCAATATCAACCAAAACCCCTACCAAAGAACTGTAAAAATCATCCGCACCGGGCTCACCGTTCCATGTCACATCATAGGAGCCTGAAGGAGTGATATCGAGCTCTATGAATCCCTCTTCCCCGGGACAAAGCGTATCTGAAGTAGTTATCAGGAAATCAAAACGAGGAAAGACTGTGATAACCACGCTCTGCGTTTGCGGATCCGAACATCCGTCATCCACGAGGAGGGAAACAGTAGTTGTTTCCGTGTATGTCTGGGTATTGCCGGATGCATTCGGGCCGCCATTACTCCATGCATACGTCAAGTCATTACCGGAATAACCGCCATTAACATCAGCCGATATGGTCGTATTCTGCTCAATGCAAACGGGATTATCTGAAACGGTTAGCGGTTCGAGTGTTAGTGGTGGATACACAGTAAACACGACTGTATCGGCTACTTGCGGACAATACATAGGAATAATCTTATAAATCACTTCAAACTCTCCATCGAGTAACTCAGCAGGATTGAACGTATTGGTGGCCAATGAACCTACTAACAAACCTCCGGCAGGTGTAGTACTAAAATTTACCTCATAATCTTGACTGCAATAGACATCATTAATACCTGAAATGATTGGTTCAACTATATCCTCCACCGTGATGAGGATGCTATCACTGCATCCTGCGGGATTCGTCCAGTGTACATAATATGTACCCACATTGGCAGTTGACGGATCGAATAAACCGGTGCCCGGGTTTACTATACCCGAACCTGACCAAGTACTTCCGGGTACCGTTTGAGCTAGAACAACCGGTTGATCGCTCACACAAAAATTCTGCGGGGCATCGGGAAGATTTGGCGAGAAAACACGTACAAGCACAGAATCCTCGCACATGTTCGCCATGTAATAAATATAGCTCAGACCTACCGGTAAGGCCTGGGGGTTGATTGAAAAACCGGCGCCGGCAGAGCCCGTAACACCCGGGCCAAGCCAGAAACCTCCCGGCGGATAAACCTCACCAACGAGCATTGCATCAATGTCGACTACCGTATTAGTCGAACAAAAACTTATCTCGTCAAACTCTACACTCGGACTAACAATTGAGATGTGCATTGTATCTATACAACCATTCAAAGCTTGATAAGTAATGAAGGTTTCTGTGTTTGCCGAGAATACCCCCGGATTGAACATTCCCGTATTAGAATTTGAAATGGCACCATCCGGGCTCGACCAAAATCCTCCCAATGGAGTTGGTGTAGCATCGAGTACCATAGGTGCTTCCAGGGGACAAACAACTTCCGATTCCAGAATATTGACCTCCTTCACAAAAATGGAAAAGTTAGCATCGCAGCCATTGAGAGCGTAATTGAGAGTAACGTCGCCGATGGGAGCGTTGCTCGGATTAAATGTTCCCTGCGAGGAACTAACAATACCGGGCCCTGTCCATAGACCTCCAAATGGTGTGACATTCAACGTGGCGATATCTATTGACTGACAAATCGGATCGAGTGTAAAAGGTCCGTTCAAAGGAGCGACATTCACGTTGGTGATGTCCGTGCAGCCATTGACAACATATAAGACTTGATACGTTCCCTCGATTGCGGGATCAAACACACCGGTGGCGTCGACCTGAAGACCCGACCAGGTTCCACCCGCCGGCTCTGCGGCTAATGGAAATGGCGAAGTACCCGGACAGGCAGCAGCAGCCGGCTGAGCCGAAATGGGCGTTACCGTGAATAACATGCTATCTATGCAATTCTCCGAATTAAAATAAATCGTATGATCTCCTTCTCCGGCTAGGTCCGGATTGAATGAGCCGACTCCTCCGATTATTCCCGGCCCCGACCACACGCCGGCCGTTCCGGCTTGCAACAAGACAGGAACTGCCGATTGACAAACCGTTTGATCCTGCGTGAATATTTCCACGTTTTCAATTCCGACAGTGATGGACTGCGTGAGTTGCTGGGATGTCTCCAATTCAGTAATCACCACGGTATACGTTGTTGTTGTTGCCGGGCACACGTTGTGCGGTCCTGCTGTTGACGTAATGCCGTTGCTCCATGCATACGAGTAATTAAAACATCCTTGCGTTATGACTTGAATAGACGTGCAACCTCCCGGGCATACCGCGGGAGAGGCAGAAATAATTTGAGCATTGATGGGGCAATTATCAAATAAAAAGGACGTGCCCAGTTCAAACTCATGCAGAGTTCCACAGGCATCCGGAATCAGCATAGTAACGTTGACAAGAATGTTGCAATTGAAGTCCAGCGTACGATCAAGAGTTAGCGAAATCAAATCAGTCATACCTGCCGCACAATTTTCATCCACTGCAATTACTGAATAAGTTCCGGAACCGGAAACAACGGAGAAAGATGCATTATCAAACCACTCACATGGAACGGGATTGGAAAGCTCTATGTTGAATTGATCGGACTGGCAAGCCGGTGTGTTTGGCACAGAAAGGCCCGGAGCGATAGGCATAGCCACCTCCGAAGACCAATACAAACTAAAACCTGCTGTAGAAATATTTCCATCGGATCGAAAAACAAGAGTAACCGTGCCCGAGGTTGCCACTAATTGACCGGGGGATTCTTGACCGGAAAACACGCCAAGCAGCGTACCGGCCGCTTCTGTCCCATCATAGACCATCAGAGAATCGACACCTTCTTGAACCGAGAATGCCCCGTAAAAAGTAAGAGTAACGATGCCATCAGCGGCAATAACAGTTGTGATATCCTCATTCACCCCATAAGACGCTGTAGGGCCGCCGCTATCATACAATCGACCGAAACATTCATTCAAAGTCGTTTCCGACATGTTGTATTGAGGGTAATCCCACTGCGCGCTCATAGCCAAGGTCAAGACCAGAAACACCGGCAACAAGCTGTAGCGAACGAAATCTTTCATATCCGAATTAGGGTGTATGTATAAAAAGTACGGTGCAAATTACTACACATTGACTGCGCACACGAGTCATCGGTTGCAGGGTCTGTAAACAACCGATTGTCGATACATGTTATTGCAGACAACAGTATCGATCGCCGCCCTTTGCTTGTTACCTTTGCATTATGTCAGTGAACAAAGAAATACGCCGAATTACCACCAACACTTTGCAAGAGATGAAGCACCGTGGAGAAAAAATCTCGATGCTCACATCTTATGACTACAGCATGGCGCGTTTGGTTGATGGTGCAGGCATTGATGCCATCCTCGTTGGTGATAGCGCCAGTAACGTGATGGCGGGCCACGAAACCACACTGCCCATAACCCTGGATCAAATGATTTATCATGCACAGGGAGTTGTCAGAGCGGCCAAAAGATGCCTCGTAGTGGTCGACTTACCATTCGGCTCTTATCAGGGAAACTCTAAAGAAGCCCTCAATTCCGCGATTCGCATTATGAAGGAAAGCGGAGCACATGCTGTGAAAATGGAGGGTGGTGCAGAAATACGTGAATCCATTCAACGTATTCTCACCGCCGGAATTCCGGTTATGGGGCATTTGGGACTCACCCCTCAAAGCATCTATAAATTCGGCACCTATCAAGTTAGAGCGAAAGAAGAACAAGAGGCCGAACGCCTGCTGAGCGATGCGAAGGTGCTGGATGAATGCGGCTGTTTTGCGCTGGTTCTCGAGAAAATTCCGGCAACATTAGCAGCCCGGGTTACCCAATCTATTGAAATACCAACCATTGGAATTGGCGCGGGTTCAGAGGTGGACGGACAAGTGCTGGTGGTCAATGACATGTTGGGATATACCCAAGATTTCAGTCCCCGTTTCCTTCGCCGTTACATGAATGCAGGCGATCAAATCCATGACGCCGTGAGTCGCTATGTGAGTGATGTTAAAAGCGGCGAGTTCCCGAATAACAAAGAACAATATTGATTCTACCCAAACTAGCAGCGATTGCAGAATCGCATTAAACAACAAGTAAGATGGACGCACAAACTCCCAACCCGAAAGGGACACGCGAATGGCGACAAGCTCCCAAAGAGCCTATCATAATGAGCACGGTTGAAAACCTGCGTGTTTTGTATGAAGACAATCATATCGTAGTTGTCAACAAGCGAAACTCAGACATTATTCAAAGTGACATTAGCGGTGATCAGACCTTGTGCGATACCGTGAAAAGTTATGTGAAACAGAAGTACAACAAACCCGGCCTGGCCTTCATCGGAACCGTGCACCGCCTGGACAGACCTGTTAGTGGCATTGTCATTTATGCGCGCACAACCAAAGCGTTGAACCGACTTTCGAACATGTTTAAGTACCGCGAGGTACAAAAAACTTACTGGGCCGTTGTAAAAGGCACACCTGAACCCGTCGAAGCCAAAATCGTCAATTTCTTATGGAAAGATCAAAAGCTGAACAAGACGTTTGCGTATGCTGAAGCAGGCCCCGACAGAAAAGAATCAGAACTCAGCTATAAAGTGATGGGTGTAGGAGATAACTATACGTTTCTGGAAGTTTATCCAAAAACAGGCCGCCACCATCAAATTCGAGCGACACTGGCAAGCCTTAACTGCCCCATCAAAGGAGACATTAAATACGGTGCTAAGAGAACCAACGATAACGCATCCATTCATTTGCATGCACGAAAAATCGAATTCATGCATCCCGTGAAAAAAACTCCCGTATCGATTGTTGCCCCCCCGCCTGATGACGCGCTTTGGAATGAGTTTCTGCGCGTTTCATTCGAAGTATAATTGGTATTAACTGCCCTTTTTCTTGTCGATGTCTTGTGCAGCCCATCACGGTCATGCACGGTCGTTTGTTGAAAAACGATTTCAAAACCACTACTTTATCCTTTAATAGCTTGCCCTGCTTGTCTAGATTTGCGGTTGAATTTTTTAGAAACCAATTCAATTAAACCGCATGAAAAATAACGGCTTCTTTTTTTTAGCTGCTGTACTATGCGCCGCCATCGTTGTCGGTTGCGCCAACTTAAAATCCATGGAAAAGGCAGCCCAGGAAATGGGTATGAAGGCCACTCCTAACCCACTTGAGGTGCATGGTGACACTGTCGCCCTAACCGTTTCGGGCAATTTCCCTCCGAAATATTTCCCCAAAAAAGCGAGCATGGATGCCGTGCCTGTATTCGTGCACAATGGCAAGGAAACACGATTTAAGTCTTCATACTACCAGGGAGAACAAGCTGTAGGTAACGGGACCATCGTTCCATTCAAAACAGGCAAAAGCTTCACCTACAATGATCGCGTAGCCTACACGCCTGAAATGGCCAACGGCAAACTGGAATTACGCATTCATGGAAGAATGGGCAAAAAAGAGACTGACTTCCCGGCCTTGGCAATTGGCGAGGGTATCATCACCACTCCTTATCTTATCAAAAACGATGATAAATGCATCTGGAGCAAAGACCAGTTCGTTCGCACTCTTAGCTACACGAACGACAGCACTCAAATCAACTTCGACTACAACTCTTCTGCACTGAAGCCTGCAGAATTGAAGCAAGCTGACATGGTCAATTTGGGCAAGTGGATGCAAAGCGTTGCAACGAATCCTGCTCTTGTTATCAAGAAAATCGAATTCACTTCTTATGCATCACCTGAAGGTGAAATGCTCCTGAATGACAATCTAGCTACCGAGCGCGCTGAGGCCGGAAAAAAAGCATTTATGGATCTTGCCAAGAAAATGAAACTCACCAACGCTCCTGAAAGCCTGTTTGCCATGACTCCCAAAGGGGAAGACTGGGAAGGTTTCCGCTCTGCTATGGAAGCTTCCAGCATCGATGACCGCAACATTATCATCAATGTACTGAAGATGACTACCGACTTGCAAAAGCGCGAACAAGAAATCAAGAATATTTCGAAGACCTATACCGAAATCCAAAAAGATATTTTCCCGAGCCTTCGCCGTTGTCGACTCATGATTAACTACGACTTGCAAGGCTATAGCGACGAAGAACTCGTTCAACTTGGATCCACTAACCCTGCGCAATTGAAATACGAAGAGTTGATGCGCGCCGGTTCATTAATCGACGATCTAAACAAGAAAGCCGCAATTTACCAGGCAGCTGTTGCATTGCCGGATGCCGATTACCGCTCATTCAACAACTTGGGTTGCGTATACTATATGCAAAACAAATTGAATGATGCCCAGACAAACTGGAACAAAGCCTACAGTATGAAGAAATGTGCTGAAACCGCTAACAATATGGGTATTGTAACCCGTGTAAACGGAGATCGCAAAGGGGCTATGACTTTTTACAACGAAGCAGGAGCAGGCGCTGAAACAAGCTACAACAAAGGTATCATTGATATTCAAAATGGTAATTATGCCGGAGCAATCAGCAAAATGGCCAGCTTCAAAACCTTCAACTCTTCTTTAGCTAAGGTGTTGAACAAAGACGCCGGCGCAGCGAAAGGCGATATCGACGCCAGCGGCGATAGCTCTGCTCAAGCCGATTACCTCCGCGCCATCATTTGCGCGCGCAATGGCGATGGTGCCGGTGTCGGAACTAACTTGAGAAATGCCGTTCAAAAAGACGCATCACTCGGAGAAAAAGCTAAAAGTGATTTGGAATTCCGCAATCACAAGGATCAAACGAATTTCTAAATTTCAGGATATCAAAAAGACCGCCTTCGAGGCGGTCTTTTTTTTTCCCCAACCTTCAACTTTCAACCTTCAACTTTCAACTGCTATCTTCGCCCCATGAGCCTGAACGACGCAAACAATCTTTCCTCCAGCACACTTTTAGGTGCATTGGGTATTGAGTTTACTCATATAGCTGAGGGCCATATTGAAGCAACCATGCCGGTTGACCATCGAACACAACAACCTTATGGCCTCCTACACGGCGGCGCCAGTGCTGCGCTTGCTGAGACGCTCGGTAGTTACGGATCGCATTTGATCGCTTCTGAAAAAGGAGGTATTGCTGTTGGTGTTGAACTCAACATAAACCATGTGAAATCCAAACGAAGCGGCATGGTTACCGGTATTGCAAAAATCCTGCATCAAGGTCGATCCATTCATATCTGGAACATTGATATTGTTGACGAAGAAAAGAACCTCATCGCATCCAGCCGATTAACCGTGATGGTGAAAGAAAAAAAAGCATGAGTTTCGATGATGCTATAGCACATAACACGTTCGTCGTGCACTGTGTTTTGCCCTTTGAATTTGATGCATCACGCCGTCGTTTGCTATTTGAGTCGAATGCAGATGGCGACCTTATTTCACCCGACCATGTCGTGCTCGATATAGCTCCCTTTGAGCCATACGCAAATAATGGGGCGCAGCAGGCAACAGATCATCATGCGCATGAAAAGATCGTGATGGCTGCGCTGCATGCTATTCAAAGAGGAACGCTCGATAAAGTTGTCGTGAGCTGCATCAAACACGCTCCACGCGCCTCTACGCCACTTGAAATTATTTTTGAGCGCCTAACGGAACGCTATCCGACTGCGTTTGTCTACATGCTACATCATCCGAAGTATGGAACTTGGATGGGGGCAACTCCAGAACTATTGCTGCATAAAGACGGCGAAACGTTTCGCACTGTAAGTCTGGCAGGAACACAACCTTTCCGCGCTGAACCGGGACTGATTTGGTCAGAAAAACTCCAACACGAACAACAGGTCGTTACCGATTTCATTGTGGAAAAACTGTCAGGCATCCGTTCTCATGCACTTGAACTCAACGGCCCATTCACCGCGCAGGCAGGGCCCCTTGCCCATCTGAAAACAGATATCCGATTTCATTCTGATCAAAGCAGCGAGGCTATTATCGGTGAGCTTCAACCCACTCCTGCCGTGTGCGGACTTCCGCGTGAGCGAGCTCTTGCGTTCATTCTTGAAAACACCAACTTCGACCGTCGACTTTATGCCGGTCGCATCGGCATTCATATGCCAACCGGCGAGGAAATCCATTTTGTGAATCTGCGCTGCATGCAGGTCTTCGATGATCACTTTGAATTGCATGTGGGCGGCGGTATCGTCGCGGGTTCCAATGCCGCAGACGAATGGCACGAAACCGAAATCAAGGCTAACGTGCTGCGCAACCTATTAGAATGAAAAAGCCCCGCACCGATGCGAGGCCTTTTTCGAATTCGTTGAAACAGCTTACTTAACTACAAGTGTTGCTCCCGTTATTCCCGGTATTTCGATGCGATAAACACCCGCGGCCCACTGTGAAACATCAATCTGCTGAACACCTGCTGCATTGCCATCGCTATACATCACTTGACCGGTAGTATTGATGACTTGCACACCGCGATACCCATGGGGTACGATAACATTGACTTTGTTTTCGGCGGGGTTCGGATAAAGCATTAGTTGCGCAGCGCTCATTTCATCTACGTTCTCCACAATAACGTTCACTTCGTTACTCAGCGAGCTACATCCAAATTCATTGGTTGTAATTACCGTGTAGGCACCGGAATTCATAGGAACCATTTCCGGAAAATTATAATCCAATGCATCACCATTCAGAAACCATTCCCATGAAACTCCTCCATTAGGCGCTATGAGAACACCATTGAGGTTGGTTAGATTATTTCCAGGTATCGCCCACACTTCTACATGAAGCGTATCGTATTCATTGCAGAATGGATTGGTGCGATTCAATACTATACTATAATTACCCGCTTCGTCCGCCGGGAAGTTGTAGAGCATCTCATTTCCTACATCAAGGCCATCGATGGTCCATGAGTAGGTTTCTGTATAATCCAATTCAGGAAAGATATTCAACATCACAGGTTGTCCTTCGCAGGTAGCGTCCACTCCATTCGGATCCGGAATTAGGCCGCATGAGAAGATAGTGTGCGAATAGGTATTGGTAATTACCGGCTCATTATCGTCGAAGTAAATGGCCGCCGAATTTTGAATGACATCCAGTGGCAACAACGAGTCAATTGAACGAATGCGATACACCACCCAACCATGAGAATTCGGTTCGTCATGCACGCTATCGGGAAGCAAGATATTGTCGAATACGAATTGTACCATCCCGTCAGGTGTGACAATTGTGCTATAGGAATGCGAAGCCGCAATAGGCGTAAATGAATTCAAATTGAGACGTGTCAGGTCAAGTTGGTCTTCAATACGCACATTGAAAGCAGGTGCATTCCCGGTATTTTGAAAGCGAATGCGATACTCTAACTCCTCTCCGGATTCGATAAAATGCTGATCGGTCCATCCGGCCGGTGTTGCTTGCTTGTCATTAGGATCATAGCTGCAAGTCACACTTGGATTGATGTTCCAATCGTTGGTGTAGAATACTCCACCATTGATATCATTGAGCGTGAGTGAAAACGCAAACGGAAATGACTGTCCTGTTGTAGCTGCTCCGGGACCAAGGATATGAATCTGATAATAGTAAAGTGAACCCGCCGGCTGATTAGTAATGTTCCACGTTAGCGTGCCGGGAGCCGTTTCTGTTGGAGCCACGACCATTGCACCGGTTCCTGCCCAAGGTGCTTCATCATATGCCAAAGAGGGATCCAGTGTAATGGTGAAGGTTCCGCTCAGAGGCAGGTTACCGTTATTGTATAAATAAATTCCCGGTGTGAATCCGACAGCACAATGAATGGTTGTGTTTTCCCAGGTGCTGATACCGCTAATCTGGGCCATTGCTTCCGAGGCGGGTATCAAAGGAATCTTAAGCCCGTTGCAGGTCGGTAGGGTTACTTGAAAAGGTTCTCCGGTATTCAATATCCAGTAACCATTCGGGTCTTCAAACGAAACGGTATAGGTGGCCTGAGGAATATTTGGCAACGAAAACTGACCACTCGCATCCGGATAAATCAATACACCCAATTCTTCAATAGTAATAACACCTATATTACTCAACACGGGCTCGGCAGGCTGCCACGTTTGTTGGATTCCATCTCCGTTTAAATCATGAAAAATAAGTCCATTGATGTCACTGCCATAAATACACGATCCATTATCGCACGATACCCACTGCTGGTAATTGCAGGCCCCCGGATCCATACAGCCCGACCAGCCGCATGAGCCATCGGGTATCAAAGCATCCGGGTCGTAGTTGCACGACGTATTATCTGTGCAGCCACAAATTGCTGCAATGGGTTCATTGGTGAGCATGACCATCCCTTGCACAGGAACCCATGAAGTCCACTGTGTCATATACTTGATGAAATAGGTTGTATTGGGTTGGAGCGCGAGGGAATCAGCCAAATCCAAACACATAGGATCAGCACTGCCCGAAATGCCACCGCTGGGTGTCACATAACACAATACCAATTCAGCCCCATTGCAACTGCCATCGGCACCTGCTTGATAAACTTCTATCGCAGAAGGATAGTTGAAACCTGTTGTACCGGAGGCGCTGTTGCCGTAGCCGCTATAAAAAGCCACATTCGCGTGAGTGAAATTCTCCGAATTAAAACTATACCAACCACTTTGAAAATAATTGAGTGCTGCGCAAGCGGTAGGCTCCTGATTGATTGTACAAAGTGTGTCATACATCGCAACTCCATTTTCCATTGGTTGGGCCGTTTCACAGGTCGCGTTGATGGTTTCAGATGAACCGATGTTAAAGGAAGTACTCGCCTCGCATCCATTTGCATCTATTGCCGTAAGCACATAAGTGCCGGGTATATCAAAACAGTTCCAAGTGGTTGGCGAAATAACTGCTCCGTTGCTCAACAGGTATGTGTAGGGAGCGGTTCCTCCGGATGCCATAAACTGAGCAAGACAGGTCGGCTGACCACAACTGTTATTTCCTATCGAAGCAGTAACTACTATAGGTTGCGGAAAATTGATTGAAGATTGGCAAACGAATATCTCGCCTTGCTGAACACCATCTCCATCCACATAATTCACCATCAGGCAGACCTGAACGTACGGAAATGCTCCAAGCTGCAATGCGAATTGTGGAAACGTAGTACCAGAAATGGCACTGCCCGAAATGGTAAGCTCATCAATGGGCAATTGAATCCCATTACCGCCGTCCACATATGCCAACCACGTATAATTATAGGCGCCACTAAAACCGCAATCGGAAGTAGCGTAACCCATGAACGTGATTTGATCGTCGGCACAGGTAACGGGAAACTGGTTAATGTTAGCCGAGATGTTGCATTGCGCGTGCATGCCCATTCCAAGGAACAGAAAAACGGCCGTGATAAGAAGGTTTAATTTCATAAGGCTAAGGTTTTAAGGCGGTTGTGAAGGTATGACTGAATTGAGGTCCAAAGGGTTGCGCAGAAAGAATAATTACAAATTCTGAATTATGGATTATGGATCATTTCGATGCTAAACCGGTAATCCGTAATTCGTAATCTGTAATCCTATTTCCCTTATATTCGCGCCCCGAATGCCGAAAAGGCATTCTATAACCAACACGAAACCAATTATATCACATCAATGGACAGTTTGATTTACATCGTTCCGGCCCTCGGAGTTTTGGGCCTAATTGTAATGGCCATCAAATCGGCCTGGGTTAGCAAGCAAGATGCGGGTAATGACCGTATGAAAGAAATCGCCGGCTATGTGGCTGAAGGCGCGATGGCCTTTCTAAAAGCCGAGTATAAAATATTGGCCATTTTCGTGGTCATTGCAGGTGCAGCGCTCGGTGTGCTGTCTCAGATGGTAGCCACTTCACACTGGCTTATCGTGATTGCTTTTGTTATTGGTGCATTCTTTAGCGCATTGGCCGGTTTCTTCGGCATGCGTATCGCAACCAAAGCTAACGTGCGCACCACAGAAGCGGCTCGCACCTCACTTTCAAAAGCGTTAAAGGTTTCATTTACCGGTGGCACAGTGATGGGCCTCGGAGTTGCCGGTTTGGCAGTGCTTGGTTTGAGTATGCTGTTTATTCTGTTCTTCATGTACTTCATGCAAGGCTCATTTGCTAACGGTGGCGTTGAAGCTATGACACAAGTGCTGGAAGTACTCGCCGGTTTCTCGGTGGGTGCTGAAAGTATCGCACTCTTCGCTCGTGTAGGCGGTGGTATTTACACCAAAGCAGCCGACGTTGGTGCTGACCTCGTAGGTAAAGTAGAAGCAGGTATTCCGGAAGACGATCCACGCAACCCTGCAACAATCGCAGATAACGTAGGTGACAACGTAGGTGACGTTGCCGGTATGGGTGCCGACTTGTTCGGTTCATATGTAGCGACAGTTCTTGCCTCTATGGTTTTAGGTAACTACGTGATTCGGGACTTCATGGAAGCCAACAACGGCTCATTCGATGCCATTCCATTCAACGGTATGGGTCCCATTTTCCTTCCTTTGCTGATTGCTGCGGTGGGTCTGCTGGCCTCTATCATTTCAAGTTATTTCGTGCGTGTATCCGATAATGGCAAAGCATCTATCAACGCAGTTCAAGGAGCACTCAACCTGGGCAACTGGCTGTCGATCGGTCTTTCACTGGTAGCTTCCTACTTCCTCATCAACATGTGCTTGCCTGCGGAAATGAGTATTCAGGTATTCAACGCAGGTGAATACAGCACTACTACCACTACATCACAGAATGTTTTCTTCGCTGTACTTATCGGTATGTTCGTAGGTGCTGCCATCTCCTTCATTACTGAGTTTTATACAGGCCTAGGCAAGAAGCCGGTTATGGGTATCGTGCAGAAGTCTGCTACAGGCGCCGCCACCAACATCATTGCCGGTTTGGGTATGGGTATGCTTTCAACAGCAATGCCTGTCATTCTTTTCGCAGGTGCTATCTGGGGTGCCTATGCACTCGCCGGTTTCTATGGTGTAGGTATCGCTGCTTCTGCCATGATGGCCAACACTGCTATGCAGCTGGCTATCGATGCGTTCGGTCCTATTGCCGATAATGCGGGTGGTGTTGCTGAAATGAGTGAACTTCCAGCAGACGTTCGTGAGAAGACAGACATTCTCGACTCTGTAGGAAACACAACTGCCGCTATCGGTAAAGGTTTCGCAATCGCCTCTGCGGCTCTTACAGCTCTTGCTCTTTTCGCGGCTTATGTAACATTCACCGGTATCAACGGCATCAACATCTTCGATGCAAAAGTGCTTGCAGCTCTGTTCATCGGAGGTATGATCCCCGTTGTGTTCTCTGCTCTCGCTATGAACTCTGTGGGTAAAGCAGCTATGGACATGGTAAACGAAGTACGTCGCCAGTTCCGGGAAATTCCGGGTATCCTGGAAGGTACAGGTAAGCCGGAATACAGCAAGTGCGTTGAAATTTCTACGCGCGCTGCCTTGCGTGAAATGATGCTTCCGGGTGTCATCACCATCGTTACTCCGATTGTTATCGGTTTGGTAATGGGGGCCGAGGCACTGGGAGCTTACATGGCCGGTGTAACAGTAAGCGGTGTGTTGTGGGCTATCTTCCAGAACAACGCTGGTGGTGCATGGGATAACGCGAAGAAGTCTTTCGAGAAAGGCGTTGAAATCGAAGTGAACGGTAAAAAAGAAATCTTCTATAAAAAGTCTGAACCGCACAAAGCAGCCGTTGTGGGTGACACGGTGGGTGACCCATTCAAAGACACATCAGGCCCTTCCATGAACATCCTTATCAAGCTTTCTTGTTTGGTTGGTTTGACACTGGCTCCACTTTTGGGCGAACATGCACATGGCAAAGATGCTTGCTGTGCAGATGGTCAGAAAATGGAATGCACGCACGGTGAAGGAAAGTCTTGCTGCAAAGACAAGAAGACCGAGTGCACTCACATGGAAGGAGCAGCTGACACCACTACCTATCACATGACCACTTCGGATACGCTTACTCACTAAAAACAATTGAATACATGAACTTCGTAAAAACCACTTGTATCGCACTGGCCATCTCATTTTTGTTGGCTTCGTGCGGCGAATCAACCAAAGGCGGACTCACTCAATTCGATGCTTGCAACTGCGCAACAGTCGAGGATTTGAATAGCCCGGATTATGCAAAATGTAAAGAGCTGAGAAAGGACTCCGTATACGAAGCCGATTATCAGCGATGCAAACTTGCTCTCAAAAGCGGGATCACAGACACTTCTATGGTCACCATCCAAAGTGCTGATAAAGCCACCAATCTCCAGCCTGCCGGTGATGGGAATTTCACCATTGATGTTGCTACCTCTTCACTTACCTGGAGAGGAGAAAATATCGTAGGCAAGAAACACCAGGGTACCATACTTGTAAAGCGCGGAAACGTGAATATATCAGGTGGGGCCATCACGGGTGGTGAAATCGTTATCGACATGAACACGCTTACCAATACCGATTTAACCGGCAATGAAAAAACAAAGATTGAAGGCCATCTCAAGAGTGCAGACTTCTTTGATGCCGCTAAGTTTGGTGAGGCCGTCTACAGCATCACATCAGGCACAAAGAAAAATGCCATTAACTACGATGTAATCGGTAAACTGACCATCAAAGGAATCACTCAAGATTTGAACTGCACATTGGTCGTTGCACCTAACGGAGAGGGTATCAATGTTGGCGGTGGATTCGTATTCGATCGTTCACAGTTCGATGTTCGATTCGGTTCAGACAAATTCTTTGACAACCTCGGCGATAACCTGATTAAAAATGAGGTTATTATGACAGTGAATTTGCAAGGGAAGAAATAATACTGGGGACTGAGGACTGGGGACTGGGGACTGGGGACTGAGGACTGAGGACTGGGGACTGGGGACTGAGGACTGAGGACTGAGGACTGGGGACTGAGGACTGGAGACTGGGGACTGAGTGCCAAATACTAAAAGAGCGGTGATTTCAAGCTACACACTTTGAAATCACCGCTCTTTTCTTGTTTATACTCTCGAGCTCTTTATTCAGTCCTCTCTACCCAGTATTCGGTCCTTACTTAAAAAGCCCGTGCAACTGACCATCAATTCCGGCAATAATCTTTCCTAGATCTTCAGGCTTTTCATGGAAACGATTGTCGTCAATATCAATGACGAGCATTTTTCCTTTGTTATAGGTGCTTATCCATGCCTCGTAACGTTCGTTGAGACGCGTTAAATAATCAAGGCGAATAGCCTCTTCATATTCACGCCCACGCTTGCCAATGTTGTCGACCAACGCCGGCACAGAAGCTCTCAAGAAAATAAGCAAATCCGGTGGAGTAATGAACTCATCCATCACACTAAAGAGATCTACATAATTCTCAAAATCGCGAGTGGTCATCAAACCCATCGCGTGCAAGTTCGGAGCGAAGATTTGAGCGTCTTCATAGATGGTACGATCTTGCACAATCTTCTTTCCGCTTTTCTTCAATTCCATGATTTGACGGAAACGACTCTTCAAGAAAAATACCTGCAAGTTGAATGACCAACGCTGCATGTCTTTGTAAAAGTCAATGAGATATGGATTATCGTCTACCTCTTCAAAATGAGGTTGCCACTTGTAATGTTTTGCAAGCAACGTGGTCAGGGTAGTTTTGCCTGAACCAATATTTCCGGCGATAGCAATATGCATGATCTGTTGTAGGTAAATAGAATACGCTTCGAAAGTAAAACAATTCAACCTTACAAGGTGCAATTGTTAGTTTCTTGCATTTTCAGCAAGCTTAAATACCCTCAAGACTCCCTCCTGAAGGCAATAGAGAAAGGGTGAATGATAGGAATAACGACCGCCCATAACAGGTAATGCTATTTCTTGCGTTTGCCAAACGTGTGTATCGATGATCCGCATAATTCCATCCACTCCAAACAAGAATAGCTTCCCTGCCTCCGCTTCCCAATTCAACACCGCGCTTATGGTCACAGTTTTTTTCCATGCCCCGAACATATCGAATACAAGCAGCGCGTTATCACTGTTCAAGAGATAAAGAAATGATCCACGCTCCATCATGGCTACCGGACGAATCTCACTCCCCAACAGAATACTCAAATTACCTGTCGACAGTATGCGCTTGATGTTTCGATCAACTCGAATGATTTCTGAATTTCGTGCATCCCAAAGCCAATAGCCATCACCCCGCGAGCCACACATCCACTCAACATTGTCATAGCCAAACTCGAACAAATCGATTGCTGATCCCTGTACGCTCAGGGTGTTGTCAAAAAACAACACCTTACCGGTTGCAGGAAAATGAACGAATGGTCGCAAAGGATCCGTAACATCCAAATCATGAAAATCTCCCCATTGCATTTCAGAAGTGCGGAAAACTCCTCCACCCACGGCATTGCGTCTTTCAATGCCTGTTGTATTCATCAAATAAACATTGCCCAAATCGTCGACGACGAATCGGTTGGACTCCACACGTTGCTCTGAAACTAGCTCAAAGGAAGACTGTGAAAACACGGTTAGGGTGAAACTCACGAAAAAAGATATCACGAACAATAGCCGCATCATGCAGAGACTGAATTCTTCTCCCCTCGTTCTAACTGAGCAACCAACTCTTCCACGAACGTTCGCTCATTGCTTAAGCGGGGCACTTTATGCTGACCTCCCAATTTATTTTTCTCACGCAACCAGTTGTAGAAAGTCCCGGATGGCACTGACCTAACATCGGGCATCTTCAAGATAAAATCAAACGCTCGCTTGGCTTCATAATCCGTATTGAGCGACTTGAGTGTGCGATCCAAGACTTCTGTAAATCGTTCCATACTTGAGGGCAAGCGCTCAAACTCTATTAGCCATTGATGAGCACCACTTGATTTTTCCGACATGTAAACCGGAGCAGCCGTGTAATCTACGACCGACGCATCTGTTTCCAAACAAGCACAACGTATACCCTCATCTGCATTATCAACTATCAACTCTTCGCCGAAGGCATTGATGTAATGGCGCGTTCGACCACTCACCTGAATTCGGAAAGGGAATGTCGAAGTAAAGCGGACAGTATCTCCGATTAAATAGCGCCACAATCCGCCATTGGTGCTTATGACTATCGCATAGTTCTGACCCACTTCTACATCCTTCAATTCTACTGTCTTCGGGTTGTCCTTTCCATATTCACTCATGGGCATGAACTCATAGAAAATACCATAGTCTAACATGAGGAGCATATCATCGGCATTGAGTCGATCTTGTATTCCAAAGAATCCTTCCGAAGCATTATACGTTTCAACGTAGTTCATCTGCAACGAAGGAATGAGTTTGCTGAACTGGTCTCGGTAGGGTTTAAAACTCACTCCTCCGTGCCAAAACAATTCAAGGTTAGGCCATATTTCCTTGATATTTTCCGCGCCCTTCAACTCAAGAATCCGCTTTAATAAGACCAATGTCCAAGAAGGCACACCCGCCATCATGTAAATATCCTCATCCATGGTGGTGCGCGCTATCATTTCAATTTTCTCTTCCCAATTATCCATCAAAGCAATGTCGCGCGAGGGTGTGCGCATCATCTCCACCCATACGGGCAAGTTGCGAATGATAATCGCCGACAAATCACCTGTATAACCTTCTTCGTTGAATGGATTAATCTTCGATGAACCACCCAATACAAGATGCTTTCCGCTGTAAACACGTGCATCCGGTTTCTGATTGTAATACAAAGCAAGAAGATCCTTTCCGCCCTTGTAATGACATTGCTCGAGCGCTTCAGTGGTTACCGGAATGAATTTGCTTTTAGCATCAGTTGTTCCACTGCTTTTGGCAAACCACTTCAACTTGGATGGCCATAAAATATTCTGCTGGCCCTCCCTCAAAAGTTCGATGTACGGTTTGAAAGCCTCGTAGTTTCGAATAGGGACAGCCTTTTTAAAATCTTCGACCGACTTAATAGAAGAGAAACCATGATCCAACCCGAAACGGGTGAGCGCCGCTTCATCAATCAGGTTGCGAAACAACTCTCCCTGCACCTCGACCGGGTACTTCATGAACAGGTCGATTTGGTGTATTCGCTTTTTAATAAACCAGCCGAATACGGAGTTGAGTGGCATGCTTTGATTGGTTAATGGATTGCAAAATAAAGATGAAAAATAAACGAACCTAAAAAAATAAGACCGCCGAAGTGGCAGTCTTATAGAGCAGTGACCCCGAAGGGATTCGAACCCCTATCTGAGGAACCGGAATCCTCCATTCTATCCATTAAACTACGGGGCCGTAAGGCGGGCAAAAATAAGCACGCTCTCTAACCAATCCTATCGTGTGCCTCTGCTTCGACTATATTTGTTACATCCACGTGAACACTACGGGCCCAACACCACTATGTACATGCATTTCAAACAATTATCACTTCTCATTCTCAGCGCATGGTTCATCCAGGCAAACGCGCAGATTATTATCAATGAAGGCAGCAATAAAAACGCCGGTATTCTGCTCGATGAGGATGGGGAATACAAAGACTGGATTGAATTGTATAACGCCGGCAATGAAGCGGTTAATTTGGAGGGCTACAGCTTAACCGACGATCCTTCGAGTGCGCAGCAATGGGTATTTCCAACCTATCTCATGCAGCCCGGCGAATATCTTCTCGTTTTTTGCAGCACTAAAAATAGGGTTACCACACCGGCAGCCGTCTCCTTTCACACATCCAATGCATTCACCCCGTACATCGGCTGGAATAACCATGAGGCACAGCAAATATTCCAATGGGATGGTGTTTCCAACCTCGTATTAAATACCTGCTCATACTGGTCAGGCGGATACACTTCGAACTCCATTTTTAATCAGACATCTACAGACTATGTAGCATCAGTCTCTTCATTCATCGATGGCGGCGACTATGCCTGCGGAGCACAAATCGGCGAAGTTTCCGGTCTGCGGCCTGTGCTTCGAATCAATGATGTAGTAGTCGGCGAAAACAACGCCCAAAACTGCAATACCTGTTACCCTGCTCCTTATGGCAATTGGTATTTCAGCGCGCGCATGCAAACCATTTACCGAGCAGAAGACTTGCTTGCGGCCGGACTCACAGCAGGCCCTATCGACTCGCTCGCTTTCGATGTAGCCTATACCGATCCCGCCTATTATGACTATGTAAGTATTCAAATCACTACAACCTCCAACTCGGAACTGAGCTCTGAATTCATCAATACTGCAGGTTCATTTTTCCATACCAATTTTGGATTATCCGGTGCCGGAGAAACGGTGTATCTCTTCTCGCCAACAGGCGAACTGGAGGATGAACTGAGTATTGACCTGCAATCTCTCAATGCCAGTATTGGACAATTTCCGGATGGAAATGAATTGGAAGTCCTTTTCGCGGAGCCCACTCCGGGGAGCACCAACAATAACTCAGAACCGGCAGATGGTTATACACTGACCCCCTCGTTTACCATCGATGCAGGGTTTTATTTCAACACACAATCCGTTTCGATTCTCAATCCGAATGGTCCGCAATCGGTTATTCGCTACACTACCGACGGAAGTGAACCACAGAGCAATTCACTGCTATACGCAGGTATACCTCTTACAATTTCTACGACTACAGTTCTAAAAGCTCGTGCCTTTGAAGTAAATCGAATACCCGGTCAATCAGCGGTGGCAAGCTACTTTGTTGGAGCGGAGCATACGACGCCGATTCTTTCCATTTCAACCGCCGATTATAATCTGTATGGAGCGGAAGGCATGTTCGACAATCCATTCAGCGATTGGCTAAAATCGGGGTATGTGGAGTACTTCGATTCAACCTCATCACACAATCTACTCATGTCACAATACACCGGAATGATTATGGATGGCGGTGCCGGTGGAAGCAGAACCCAACCACAACGCTCATTCAGACTTAAACTGGCTGATGGTATTTTCGGTGAGGGGCCCATGCAACATCAGGTAATTCCTACCATCCCGTATCGGAATCAATACAGTGACTTCTATTTGCGAAATGGAAGTAATCAATACCTGGCCCTTCCTTATAAAGATGCGGCTCAAGTGCGAATGATGAGCGAAGGAACCCACAACTACTTCTCTGCCTGGAGACCCGTAACGGTATACATCAACGGGCTGTATCATGGTCTATATGAATTGAGAGAAAAATTCAACACGGAGAAATACGAAATTCAAGACAATGCTGAAACCGACGATATGGACATCCTTTCACTAAGCTACTATTACGGCGGAATTTTAAGAGCCGTGCATGGAGACCCACAGAATTATTGGGATGACTGGGGAGTGATTTCTCAACTGGATGTTAATTCACCCGACTACATCAGTCAAATTGGAAATTACATCGACTTGAACAATTACACCGACTACATCATTGGTGAATCATTTATGAGTAATGTAGACTGGCCTTATAACAACATCAAAATATATCGTTCCAATGCAACTGACAATAAATGGCGGTTTGCACTGCAAGATTTGGAATTGGGTTTGGGCCCCAACTCATGGACGGATTGTTACACCAATCACATCGAATGGTTGTTTGGAAACACCAACGGGAATCCATTTACGACGGCTTGGTTCAATTTAATGCAACATCCATCGTATAGCTTGCATTTCACCAATCGTTTCGCCGACTTACTCAACACTTCCTACAGTGCGCAACGCTTGCTGGATATCGAACAATATCACTACGATTTGATTCTTCCTGAAATGCCTGCCTACTATGCAAGATGGGCCGACCCAAACAACATTGCCGGATACATGCAATGGTTCAACGACAATCACTCCATCTTCCGAGATCAACTGGCATGCAGAGGCGAACAAGTGCGCAATCACATCCAAAATCAATTTGCCTTTGATTCGCAGCAAGAAATTACGCTGGAAGTATATCCACCCGAAGCCGGACGGATTCAAATCAACACCATCATTCCTGATGAACTTCCCTGGAGCGGAATCTATTTTAATGGAGCGCCGGTAACGCTCTCAGCCATCGCCAATCCCGGCTATGTCTTCAACTACTGGCTAAGTGACACGCTTCTGCAATCGCAATGGCACAACGATTCATTGATCATTAATCTTTCGACAGATGATATTATTACCGCTCACTTCTTGGGCATTGCTCAACCACTTGAAATCGACATCAGCGAAATCAATTACAACGATGATGAAACGCAAGTAGCCGGCGACTGGATTGAATTGCGAAATACAGGAAATGGCACGGTCAACCTCACAGGCTGGTCGATTACAAACAGCGTGAACACACCGCGATTTGAATTTCCAACAGGAACCGTCGTAGCTCCAAATCAACACCTCGTTATTGCTCGAGATCTCAATTCGTTTCAATCCATGCATCCCGATGTAGAAAATGTCATCGGTAATTTTTATTTCTCGCTTCCGGCAAGCGGTGGAACTATTCGATTACTCGATCACCGTGATACCATTATCCGCGAAGTTCATTACCTCGATACTCTTCCCTGGCCAATGGTGGCTGATGGAGGTGGGCGCACATTGGAATACCTCGAAAATGCAATTGATGAATCGTTGGCCACCAATTGGTTCGCCGGTTGCATGTTTGGTTCACCCGGACAAGCTTACGAACCTTGCACAGAAGATATCATTGTAAGCGAAATCAACTATGCTTCGATTCCCACAGCCAATAGCGGCGACTGGTTTGAAATTCGCAACGTCGGAAATACAACGCGCGATTTATCAGGCTGGCGCTTGCGCGATGATAACTGGCTTACTCCGTTCACCGTTCCTGATGGAACTGCATTGGAAGCCGGTGCTTCGATCGTTGTTTGTTCTTCGACCGATCTATTCGATGCTATTCATAACAACATACCCAACCGCTACGGAAGTATGCCGTTTGCTCTAAGCTCAGAAGGCGAGCTCATTCGGGTTTACGATGCAACAGATAAGTTGAGCTTCTCGGTTTACTATCAAACTGAATCTCCTTGGCCATCTTCAGCAAACGCAGGTGGTTACACACTTGAATGGAATCAGGATGCTTCCGATATCAATAGCGACGAAGCATGGTTTGCAGGATGTGTGCTGGGCTCACCGGGTACTGTCTTTATTCCTTGCGACACAACGCTGGCAGCAAATAGCGAGAGTGCAAATGCCATTTCGGTTTATCCTATTCCGGCATCCGATCGTCTCTATGTGCAATTCCCGAATGCAGAAAACTGCACATTAAAACTCTATAACATGAATGGCGCTGTAGTGCGGGAACAGAAAGTATCGAATACTAATATAGCCCAGCTAAACACACTCTCTTTGACTCAAGGCATTTACATTCTTCAAATCACTCAAGGCAATCATCAATGGAATCAACGAATCATTTTAAGCGGGGAATAAGCAAGAGCTTACTGTTATTTGTCTTAGTTGTTGGCTCCGCCTTTCATTCAGCATGCAAGGCGCAATCGCTGAAGCGTGCATTATTTCTGGGCAATTCCTACACCGCATACAATAACCTCCCTCAACTGACTGCCGATGTTGCTCTTTCAGCCGGCGACACGCTTGAGGTTGCTTCGAGTACTCCGGGCGGCTATACGTTCGAAGGACATTTAGGCAATGCCGCTTCGATGGACTTGCTCAATCAAGGCAATTGGGATTTCGTCATACTGCAACAACAAAGTCAGATGCCTGCATTTCCTATTTCGCAAGTGGAAGTAGAAACATTTCCATTTGCCACTCAACTCAACGATTCGATTTTAGCAAATAATCCGTGCGCTGAAACTGTATTCTACATGACCTGGGGACGTGAAAACGGCGATCAGCAAAATTGCGCCAACTGGCCGCCGGTTTGCACGTACGAAGGCATGGACGACTTACTACGCGAACGCTACATGATGATGGCCGAAATGAACGAAGGAATCGTTTCACCAGTGAGTGTGGTATGGCGCTATCTGCGTGCAAATCACCCTGATATCAATCTCTTTTCTTCCGACGGCAGTCACCCCTCACCTACCGGATCTTATGTGGCAGCCGTTTGCTTTTACTCGGCGCTCTTCCGCAAATCTCCACTGAACGCTCTGTTTGATTACACAATCGACAATGCTCATGAATCCATCATTCGCCAGACCGTGCATGATTTGGTATACAACAACCTCTCGGAATGGTACATCGGTTATTGGGATCCCGTTGCACAATTAACGCTTGTCGAACAAAATAATAGCCCATACGCCATTGTGCAATCCAGCGAATATGCCGATGAAATTTATTACTCCATTGACAATCTGGAATTGCAGCCTTGGAGCGAGGATAGCCTCTTCATGGGGCCACTTGAACCGGGAGATCATATTGTTGAACTCTATGCAGGGAGCTGTGGTGTATGGGATACAACATCTGTTTACTTCGATCTTGTTGTCAACGCGATTGCCTCGATTGTTGAGTTAGAACTGTCAGTTTTTCCCAATCCTGCGAGCAATCAAGTAAGAATTGAATTACCCAATAATTGGAACGATGTCACCCTAGATGTTTTCACGACACAAGGAAAATGGATGATGTCGACTCAAAACGCAGGCAGAAATCAAGTATCAATCGATTGCACGAAATTCCCGAAAGGCTCATATACAATCGTCATGAAGCAAGGAAATCAAAAGGCTTCGGGAACCTTTATAGTGGTGAAATAAACAACTACAACACCGTACCCCAATAGCTGAAATAATCAGCAGGTATATTTTTCAGCTCAACCGGCGCATCAAAAAAGCCATACACGGCCGATCCGCTTCCGCTCATGCGCGCATACCAGGCGCCTGCATTCAACAACTGCACGATTAATTCAGCAATCGCAGTGTGTTGTTTACAAACTGAATCTTCAAAGTCATTGGTCACTAGTTGCTGCCATTGATCCTTTGGCAAATCACTGATGGTTCGTAAGTCGAAAGGCGCTGATTTAGGAGTTATTCCTCTATACGCTTCGGCCGTGCTCACATGTATACCCGGATGAATAATGACAACATGCTGTCCTTGCAATGAGAGGCTCATTGGCTCGAGCAACTCTCCACGACCATGAACAAAGCACGGTTTGTTCTCAATAAAAAACGGACAGTCGCTTCCTAATTGGGCTGCATATTGCTTCAGTTCTTCGGTTGAAAGATTCAATTCAAAAAGTGTATTCAGAATCTTCAGCATGTTTGCACCATCGCTCGAGCCACCGCCCAATCCGGCTCCGATGGGAATATTCTTCAACATCGTGCCATCTAATCCACCCAGCGCAAAATCGCGACTCAATAATCGATAAGCCCGAACACATAAGTTCGTTTCAATGTCTCCGTCGATTGCGCGGCCTTGGGTTGTAAACCGAATGTCATTCCCATCTGCGCGCACAGCCTCTACCACATCACACAAACTCACAGGCAGAAAAATGCTTTCCAGGTTGTGAAAACCATCTGGTCTGCGTTCAGTAACGAACAGACCTAAATTGATTTTGGCATTGGCAAAGGCAATCATCTTATTCCCAGTATCCGAAATTCCGGAGTTTACGTTCGTCCTGACGCCAGTTCTCATCGACCTTGACGTGGGTTTTCAGAAATACTTTCTTGCCGATAAACGACTCCATATCTTTGCGAGCTTGCGTGCCTACACGCTTTAAAGGCCCACCCTGATGGCCGATTACAATGCGCTTCTGAGATTCGCGCTCCACCAGAATCAAGGCAGAAATACGAACGATGTCGGGCTCTTCGAGGTACTCTTCGATGAGTACTTCACTCGCATATGGAATCTCCTTATCGTAGGTCGTAAATATCTTCTCGCGAATAATCTCACTCACGAAGAAACGCATCGTCCGATCACTGATGTCATCCTTAGGAAAATAAGGAGGCGACTCAGGAAGCATGCGTACTATCTGGTCAAGCAGTTCACGCGTATGAATCTTTTCTAACGCCGAAACCGGAAAAATCTTAGCCTGCGGTAGCGTCTCTGTCCATTGATCAAACAACACATTCACGCCATCATTGCCCACTAAATCATACTTGTTCAGGATTACAAAAACAGGAATCTTGATCTTCTTGATTTTCTCGAGTGTCGGTGCATGCATCTCATGCTTGTCAGCACTGTCGATGACGAGCAGAATTAAATCAGCATCGGTTAGCGCAGAACCAACCGCCTTCATCATGCCTTCCTGCAGTTTATACTTTGGATCGAGAACCCCGGGAGTATCGCTGTAGACAATCTGATAATCGTCGCCATTGAGAATTCCCATGATACGATGACGCGTCGTTTGCGCCTTGGGAGTCACAATGCTCAACTTCTCGCCCATCAAGGCGTTCATGAGCGTTGACTTGCCCGCGTTCGGATTGCCAACGATGTTGACGAATCCGGCTTTATGCTTGTTTTCCTGCAATTTTTGAAAAGAATTGTTGCAGGCACAAAAGTAGTCTATATTTGCACCCCCAATTCGGAAGCGATGCGGGTTCTAAATTTTACATTGCGGGGTGGAGCAGTTGGTAGCTCGTTGGGCTCATAACCCAAAGGTCGTCAGTTCGAGTCTGGCCCCCGCTACAAAGAAAATAGCTGTCAGAAAAGACGGCTATTTTTATTTTAACACATTCCATAAAACATAGATTCTTGACCTCCCTCGATTGAGTCTCCATTGAACCCTGGAAAATAACGCTTACAAGGAATTCACAGTTGTTGGATAGCAACCGATAATTCTGAATATTGCATGCACATTGGTATTTTCGCAAACAGGAAATTTTACACCCGATTTGCAAAACTTCCTAACCTGTAGTTCCTAACCACCAAGATTAAAGCTCGTGCTATTCAACTCATTTGAATTTTTAGTCTTTTTACCTGTTGTCTTCAGCCTTTATTGGTTCGCATTCGGTAATTCACTGAAATGGCAGAATGCTCTGATTCTTGTTGCCAGCTATTTCTTCTATGGCTGGTGGAGCTGGGAATTTATGGTGCTGTTAATGCTCAGTACTTTTTTAGATTATGCATACGGCTTCTGGGTAGCGAACCCAAACCGAAAGAAGGCCAAGCTGTTTCTTTGGTTGAGCATCATCAACAACCTCGGTATTCTAGGTATATTTAAGTATTACAATTTCTTTGTAACGCAATTCCAGCAAGGTTTAGAATTTATAGGCCTTCACTCCAATCCCGTATTGCTGCAAGTCGCTCTACCGGTGGGTATCTCATTCTATACGTTTCATGGCATGTCCTATGTTTTTGACATATACCGCGGACAACAATCACCCGTAAAAAGCTTCGTTGATTATGCCGTATTCGTGAGCTTCTTTCCATTATTAGTAGCGGGTCCGATTGAACGTGCGAACCACCTGTTACCTCAAGTGCAAAAAGCAAGACGATTTCATTATAACCAGGCTGTAGAGGGCTGTCGACTTATAGTTTGGGGGTTGTTCAAAAAGGTTGTAATCGCTGATACACTTGCGAATTCCGTGGACTTCATTTTTGAAAATTATCAGACTGAAAATGGTGCTACTCTTATTGTGGGTGCTATAGCGTTCAGCTTTCAAATCTATGGTGACTTCTCCGGGTATTCTGACATCGCATTGGGAACCGCAAAACTATTCGGGTTCGAGCTTCTCAGCAACTTCAAGTTCCCTTACTTCTCGCGCGATTTAGCTGAATTCTGGCGAAGGTGGCACATCTCTCTTTCCTCCTGGTTCAGAGATTACTTGTACATTCCTCTTGGAGGCTCCAAAAACGGAAAATACAAAGCGATTCGAAACACGTTTATCATATTTCTGGTAAGCGGATTTTGGCATGGCGCAAGTTGGAATTTCATTATCTGGGGATTCATTCACGCATGTGGATTT
>Ga0315907_10000992_pt1 | contig 39061 bp, 32 predicted proteins | sample LakEriMetagenome_3_FD_203525 | JGI IMG/M metagenome (GOLD analysis project Ga0315907, IMG submission 203525) | Freshwater fungal communities from buoy surface, Lake Erie, Ohio, United States - Buoy 12 MA123 | ecosystem: Environmental > Aquatic > Freshwater > Lake > Lake biofilm | place: USA...
TGATACTCGTCATAAAACCCTTTAATGGCATCAGCTCCCATAGAATGTGTAGCATCTGCGGTAAGATAACCCCGGTTACTTTTAAAATTCTGTCTGAAGTTCAAATTAAAATCAATGTTCTTTTGATTACTTGGGTCATAAGAAACCCGCTGCCATAAACTGGTGGCGTACAAAGATCCAAGGGCATCTTCACTATATCTGGTATTCCATAAATCTCCCGTCCGATCTCGCTGCCCCATAGACGCCGTAGAGGAAAATGCAATACTTCGGTTATGTTTTAAGGTCCAATCAAACCCCAAACGCGCGGTGTGTCCAGCGTTTAAATCGGTTCCTTCCCTGTTCTGATCTAGAACGACTACAGAATCATTTGCCAGGGTTTGACGACTATACAAATAGTTGTTTCGGTATCCATCTAAATAGCGTCCATTATATGAAGCAAACGCATTAAAGGATGCGTTACGGTAACTTAAAGAAACACTTTCATCGGCTACGTTTCCTCCGTTTAGATTTCCACTTCCTAGATTTGCTGTAATCAGGCCATTAAACCCTTTAAGCTTGTTCTTTTTTAGTACGATGTTAATTATTCCCGAACTTCCATCTGGATCATATTTAGCAGAAGGATTGGTTACAATTTCAATCCGTTCAATTGAACCAGCCGGCAAGGCATCCAATAAGGTTTTACCATTTGAACCGGTGAGTGAACTTGGTTTACCATCAATCAAAATATTCACCGAACCTTCACCGCGCAATAAAATCCTACCGTCTTGATCCAAATCAATAGAAGGCAAATTCTTTAACACATCATTCGCTGTGCCTCCACGCAAGGTCAAATCTTGAGCAACATTATACACCTTTTTATCGATACCACTCCTAAGGATGTCTTGTTTTCCTTGAACGATGATCTCATCAACGATGCGCTGGTTATTGACCGTTAAGTTGTATTCCCCAAGATTCACCACACGAAGCTCCTTCGTTGGTATAATTTGATTTATCCACAAGGTGTCATACCCTGCAAAAGTAGCTTGTAACAAGAGGGGCGCAAACGGTAAGTTCTCCAAATTAAATTTCCCTTCACTGTCGGTAAACTGACCAGAAACTAGGGAACTATCCTTCGCTAAAAGCACCTTAATCTTCACATATTCTAGAGACTTTTTCGCATTTTGATCGACCACTTTACCCAACACAATCCCCTCTCCCTGAATGCGTTGTGCAAACATCTGAAGTGAACAAATAAGGAATAATCCCCCAAATAATATTTTCATAGGGGCAAAGGTAACACATTGCATAAGATTTCATAAGTATTTGGTGCCTTATAGGGAAGAAACAAATTATTCCATGTCTTGTTTTTTAACAATTCTTAGTGAATGAAAATAATGTCAAGAGTTGCTTTTAATCGATACTTAGTGTATTTTTGACACATACCACAACATAACCTATGGGTAAAAAACAACCAGATTCAGAAAAATTCAGCAAATTCAACATTATCGTATTTGGCGGTGATGGAGATTTAGCATTCAGAAAAATATATCCTGCCATCTTTCATCGGATGCTGGATGGTCAAATTGAAGATCAATTTAATGTAGTTGGAATTATCAGAAAGGAAGTAGATCGAAAAAATCTCGATGAAAAGGTTCGACAATTCCTCTTTACCACCGACGATCAACCCGCCACCGATCTTCAGTGGGAAGCATTCAATTCGAAAATCGCATGGATTAGGGCTGAAAAACCAGACGTTGCATCGTACAAAGAACTGACTTCATTTTTGGAGCAACACGATGCCTATGAACACATTTTCTATTTCTCTACCCCATCTGCTGCTTTTGGTCCCATTTCGCAAACATTAAAAGCGAGTGGACTCATCAATGAGCGAAGTAAAGTTGTTTTAGAAAAACCCTTAGGAAACAGCTTGGAATCATCCAAACAAATCAATGAGCAAATCACACAGGCCTTTGATGAACATCAAGTTTATCGAATTGATCATTATCTAGGCAAGGAAACGGTTCAGAATTTAATGGTCCTTCGATTTGCGAATAACCTCTTCCAACGCACGTGGGACTCTATCAGTATTGACAACATTCAAATTACCGTTTCTGAAAGTTTAGGTGTGGAGCAACGAGCTGACTATTACGATAAGAGCGGTGCCTTGCTTGATATGGTTCAAAATCACCTCCTGCAATTGCTTTGTCTTGTAGCCATGGAGCCGCCTCACATCATCGAAGCCGACGAGGTTCGAAATGAAAAACTCAAGGTGCTCAAAGCGTTACGACCAATGACGAAGCAAGCCGCTCTCACGGATACCGTAAAAGGTCAATATACGCGTGGTAATGTGCAAGGAGATCAGGTGAGCTCTTATTTGGAGGACATTGGGAAATACAATTCAAAAACGGAAACCTTTGTTGCAATAAAAACCTACATTGATAATTTCCGATGGAAGAATGTACCGTTCTACTTACGGACTGGGAAACGAATGAAAAAGCGTTATTCAGAGATAGTAATTAATTTCAAAGAAATCGCACATAACATCTTCCCTTCAAAAGAAAAACTCAACAACAACAAGCTAATTATTCGACTACAACCTGAAGAGCGCATTGAACTGGTTCAAATGACCAAGGTTCCGGGTCCTGGCGGATATCGCTATAAGCCTATTGCATTGAAACTTGACTACATGGATTCTTTTAAAGAGCGTTTACCGGAAGCGTATGAACGATTGCTTATGGACGTTATCCGTGGAAATCAAACCTTATTCATGCGTCAAGATGAATTACAAGCTGCATGGCAGTGGATAGAAACGGTAACCGACAGCTGGAAACTTAGCAATCAACCGAATGTACTTTACGAAGCAGGTACCTGGGGTCCCGGCGATTTAATTCTTGAAAAAGGTGCAACATGGATAACAAAGTCATGGAAAGACTAATTTCATTTGCTTCGAGAGAGGAAGCATTTAGAAGCCTTGCCCAACGGATTTCAGAATTAATAATCAAGGCGCAAGAAAGCAAAGGAATCGCCAAAGTGTTATTGTCTGGCGGAGGCACACCTATGCCCGTTTACGAAAAGCTATCCGATTCAAGTTTAGATTTTTCTATGATTGAATTTGGCTTGGTTGACGACCGCTTTGTTCCTGTTCAAGATCCTGCATCCAACGAGGGTATCATTCGGAACATATTTAAAAACCAAGCAAATTTCAGCCTCGAACCCATGGTGCAGAATCCGCAAGATTACGCGCAAAGCATCGCGCAATGCCATAAAACATATCTCAAATTTATCCACGGTGATGTTATTTTACTAGGAATGGGAGGTGACGGGCACTTTGCCTCATTATTCCCAAACGATAAGCCTTCTGTAGAAGGTTTACTAGCAAAAGAATATGGCTGCTTGGGAACAAATGCCCCAAGTCATCCAACAAAACGTATTTCCACTAATTTAGCATTCATTGAATCCATTGAACACCGTATTTTACTAATAACAGGTAACGATAAATTAGACAAACTTAAGGCATCATCAACAGAAGGAACTCCAATTTCCTATATTGTCGATAACCTGACAGAAATATATTACGCCCCATGAAATTGAATTCTACCATTGAAGCAATAACTGCAAGAATTATCGCCCGAAGCGCCGAATCTCGAAGCGCGTACATGAATCAAATGCAACAGGCTCGAATTAATGGAGTGGCTCGTTCAGCCATGAGCTGCGGTAATTTAGCCCATGCCTATGCTGGATGCAGTGCCCATGAAAAAGATGCATTAGCTGAAAATGAACTGAAAAACATAGGAATTGTAACTTCCTACAACGATATGCTTTCGGCGCACAAGGTGTATGAAGATTATCCGAAGCAAATTCGCGCCTATGCTACTGCTCATCATGCGGTTGCGCAAGTAGCCGGAGCAGTTCCTGCGATGTGTGATGGGGTAACCCAAGGTCAAGACGGAATGGATCTTTCGCTTTTTTCAAGGGATGTGGTTGCGATGTCAACCATTGTTGGATTGTCGCACAATGTGTTTGATGCGGTGCTATGTCTTGGAATTTGCGACAAAATTGTTCCTGGCTTACTTATGGGAAGTCTTCGCTTTGGACATTTGCCGGTAGTATTTGTACCTGGCGGACCAATGCCTAGTGGAATTTCGAATGAAGAAAAATCAAACATTCGTCAGTTATTTGCTGAAGGAAAAATAGGTCGAGCCGAATTATTAAAAGGAGAATCCGATTCTTATCATTCCCCGGGAACATGCACATTTTATGGTACGGCAAATAGTAACCAAATGCTCATGGAGATCATGGGCCTTCAATTACCCGGATCAAGTTTTGTAAATCCAGGCACAGAATTACGCGATCTACTTACCGAAGAGTCCGTACGTGTAGCAGCTGAAAATGCACGCAAGGGTACAAATCTCTTAATGGATATCGTCACCGAGAAAACTATAGTTAACGGCATTATTGGACTGTTAGCTACGGGTGGATCAACGAATCATACCATACATTTAATAGCCATGGCCAGAGCAGCTGGAATTATTATTAATTGGGACGACATGTCGGATCTTTCGGCAGTGATTCCATTAATTACTCGGATGTATCCTAATGGTGCTGCTGACGTGAATCACTTCCATGCCTCTGGAGGAATGGGATTTGTAATTCACACCTTACTTGAAAATGGGTTATTACATGATGATGTTACGACAATAATAGGAAAAGGGCTAACAAAGTATACGCAAGAACCTTACATTGTAAGCAACACCTTAGCTTGGAGAGACGGCGCCAAAGAATCGCTTAATGATTCAATTATTCGAGATGCAAGTAATCCTTTTTCTAAGGATGGTGGCATTAAAATCATCAAAGGAAATATCGGACGAAGTGTTGTTAAAACGGCAGCCGTTGCTGATGAACATCTCGTTATTGAAGCACCCGCCATTGTATTCAACGAACAGCACGAATTAATTACAGCGTTCAAAAATAATGAACTAAACAAAGATTTCATTGCTGTCCTTCCGTTTCAAGGTCCTGCACACAAGGGCATGCCGGAATTACATCAATTAACTCCTACCCTAACCATTTTACAAAAAAAGGGATTTCGTGTAGCCTTGGTTACCGATGGTCGGATGAGTGGAGCCTCGGGTAAAGTTCCTGCAGCCATTCACATGAGTCCTGAAGCAAACAAAGGAGGTTCCATTGGAAAAATCAAAACCGGTGATTTACTCACATTGAACTGTGTTGAAGGCACCCTAATTTGTCATGAGACAGATTTTGAGCTACGTGCCACAGTGACCAAAGCGTGTATCGATCAGGTTGGTTTGGGGCGTGAGTTTTTCGGCGTATTCAGGCGTCAAGTTACTGATTCAGAAGAAGGTGCATGCACCTTGTTTTAATCGGAAGTACGAACAGAAATTATAACCGAAACAAGCAAGGTACCAAGGATCACACCTAATGAAACAATGGTTTCTATGTGATACATGGGTGCAATCAGCATTTTAAACCCAATAAAGGCGAGGATTATAGAAATACCATATTTTAATTTCTCGAATTTATCCATTGAATTTGCCAATAAGAAATACATCGAACGTAAGCCGAAGATTGCGAAAATGTTCGAAGTATATAAAATAAGTGGGTCATCCGGAGCAATTGAAAAAATAGCTGGAATTGAATCAATCGCAAAAATCAAGTCGGTTGTTTCCACAATAAAAAGCACCATAAATAGCCTTGTAAAGAACACTTTGCCATTTCGTTTTATCCAAAAAGAATCGGAAGAATCTTTAGTCAAAACACGGAAGTTCTTTCGAACAAAGCGGGCACCAAACGAATTATTAAAATCTTGCCCCTCATCTTCCTCCTCTGAAAATAAGGCCTTAATCCCTCCATACAAGAGCATAATACCAAAAATAGTCATGATTAAATTGATCCGATGAAACCCTTCCCCTCCTACCTGATCCGGACCTAAGGTAAATTTCCAAAATGCAGGAAGATAGGTGATCTTGATCAACCATGTTCCAGCAAAAATAAAGATCGCACGAAGCGCCATTGCTCCCAATATACCCCAGAGTAAGATCTTATGTTGAGCCTTTCCTGTTACTTTGAAATATTTGAACACCATTAAAAACACAAAGAGATTATCAACAGATAAGGACTGTTCAATCCAATAGGCCGATTGAAATTGCGAAAATTTCTCAAAGCCTTTTTCATAAAAAACAAACCCACTAAATGCCATAGCCGTCAAGATCCAAATAGCGCTCCAACGTATTGAATTCTTTGTGGAGACCTCATGTTCTTTAAACTTAAAGAGAGAGCGTATATCGAACACTAATAACAATGTTACAACGACGGAAAATACTACAAGAATTATTTGATTTTGATTCATCTATGGCAAATGTAATACGAAAAGTGCTGCTCAAGTAAAAATCTAGCTAAATTTGAAGATGATCCATAGATTTACATATCAATTTGATGCATTATCTCCTGCTCAGCTCTATCAGATTTTAGCCTTGCGAAGTGAAGTTTTTGTAGTGGAACAACAATGCATTTATCAAGACCTTGACAACCTTGACCAACAAGCAATACATTTGCTTGGAATGGACGATTCAAACAACGTGGTTTCCTATGCCCGTATACTTGCACCCGGTGTTGTTTATCCGGAATATGCAATAGGCCGGGTAATTGTAGCTCAATCCCACCGAGGAACAGGTGAAGGACACAAGCTCATGAATTACTGCATGGATGCGATTGAATCAATGGCTGGAAACGTTCCAATTCGTATTTCGGCGCAGGCTCATCTTGAACAATTTTATCAAACACATCGGTTTACATTTACCGGAAAATCTTATTTAGAAGACGGTATACCACACATAGAAATGATTTATAATCCTAATTTAGCTTTATGAAAAAACTTATCTTTTGTTTTGCGAGTATCCTATTAATCGCAAGTTGCGCGAGCACTAAACTCAGTGAAAATCCACAAGGCAATAGCTACAAAACTGTATCCACGGAATTAATGGATAATTCCTTAAATCCCAGCGAAGACTTTTTTATGTTTTGTAATGGGACATGGGTAAAAAATACGGTCATACCCGCAACAGAATCACGTTGGGGAAGCTTTAATGAATTGGAGAAATCCAATAATGAAAAGCTCACAAAAATACTTGAAGAATGTGCGGCTCAACCCGGTGAAGCTGGTACTCAAAATCAAATTCTAGGAGCGTATTATGCGAGTGTTGTTAACATGAAACAACGCGATGCACTAGGGATTTCAGCCATACAATCCGAACTTTCGTTAATTGACGAATTAAACCGTAAAGATTTGCTTGTTGAAATCATCGCCAGCCATCACCGCGATGGAATTGGAAGTGCATTTGGCTTCGGAGTAGGTCAAGACTTAAAGGAAGTGGATAAAAACATAAGTTATTTAGGCCAAGGCGGAATCGGTCTTCCTAACCGAGATTATTATACCGAAGCGAACAAAAAAGACATATTAAATGCCTATCAAGCGCACATTGCGAAAATCTTTATTATGGCTGGAAATAGCGAAGAAAAAGCCGCAGAAGCCGCATTAAATATTGTGAAATTCGAAACAAAATTAGCAGAATCCATGCTTACACCAGCTAAAATGAGAATTCCCGAGCTAACTTACAACAAACTTTCATTTAGCAGCGTAATCAAGTCTTTCGGAACCTTTGACTTCCGTTATTACTTATCTAAAATTGGAGCACAAACCCCTGACAGCATCATTGTATCTAATCCTGATTTTATTAAAACCTTAGCAGGGTGTATTGAAACGGAATCTCTGCAAACCTGGAAGCACTACCTGCAATGGAATGTATTAAATCACTACGCAGGTCATCTTAATAAAGCCTTTGTTGACCAAAACTTTGACTTTTATGGCAAAACCTTAAAGGGCAAAAAAGAACAGAAACCATTGAATGAATATGCCATCGATGAAATAACGAATTTAGAAATCGGTGAATTACTCGGCAAAGCATTTGTAGAGAAATATTATTCAGCCGCTGCACAAAAACGGGTAAATGAATTGGTAGATAACCTACTCGTAGTTTTTAGGGAACGAATTGAAAAACTCGATTGGATGACACCTGCAACAAAGAAACAAGCCCGAAACAAATTGGATTCAATTGGAAGAAAACTTGGTTTCCCTGAGCGATGGGAAGATTACTCATCCCTTACTTTTAATCCTGAAGACTATATTGGAAATATAAAATTGATGGCTCGTTATTCCAATAAGAAGAATCTTGCTGAATTGAATAAACCTGTAGATAAAGAAAAATGGGGCATGCCTGCACACATGGTTAATGCGTATTACCACCCGCTGTTAAATGAAATTGCCTTCCCCGCAGGGATAATGCAACCCCCATTTTTTGATGTCGAATCAGAAGATGCAGTGAATTATGGGCGCATCGGAATGGTTATTGGGCATGAATTCACGCATGGATTTGACGATATGGGTTCTAAATTCGCAGCGGATGGAAGTTTCACCAATTGGTGGACAGAAGAAGACAGAAAGGCATTTGAGCAACGAACTGCACTTTTGGGAGAAACCTTTGCTGGTTTTTGCCCAATGGAAGGGAATTGCGTTAACGCTGAACTAACCATGGGAGAGAACATTGCAGATTTGGGCGGATTAACGATGGCTTATTACGCGTACAAACTAACCGATGAATATAAAATGAATGAGGTACGTCAAGGATTTACGCCAGCGCAACGCTTTTTTATTGCTTACGGTCAATTATGGAAAATTAAGTATACCGATGCAGAAATGAAAAACCGTTTGGCCACGGACCCCCATTCTCCGGGTATGTACCGTGTAAATGGACCCTTGAAAAATTGTCCTGAGTTTTTTGAAGCTTTTCAAATTACTGAAGGAAAAAAAATGCGCAATCCCAAAGAAAAAGTGTCAAAGATCTGGTGAGAAACTATGTACAATAAAAAAGGCCGCGATTGCGGCCTTTTTTATTCAGTTTAATTCCTTTTAGTCTGCCAGATCATACCCTAGATATGATTTATCCTTGTATAGCATAGTTGCTTTTTGAACCACTTCATTCAACTCGTTAAAGATTTGATATGATTCACTGTACCCAAAAAGATCTTGTGCAATGTTTGATTTAATCCGCGTGCGTATCGACTTACCACTGATGTCATACGCTTGTTGATCGAACGTTAACTTAGGATCTTCCATTGAAACATAATTAAAAAAGCCCTCCATGAATGAAGCGTCTGTGTTAAAATTCGCGATGAATGTTTTAACATCCGGGTACTTTTTCTTCAATTGTTCGCGGTTTGTATTCACATATTCTAAGCTATATGAATTCACATGCCCCCCACGAATTAAACTGCTGTAATAGTCTGTTATATCCGTAGTATCTAATGCCACAAAAACATCAGGCATAATTCCACCGCCACCATATACCAAGCGATTTTTAATCATGGTGTAGAACTTCAATGAATCCGGCAATTTAATAGAGTCAGCATGCTGAAATTCGCCATTTAAATAGCGTTGTGTAAGGTCTTTGCGATAGGTCTCCACATCTTGATATGGTTTTTGTATAAATCGTCCCGTTGGCGTAAAATATCGCGCTATGGTTAATCTCAATTCACTACCGTCGGCCAAAGGTGTTGGACGTTGAACTAGGCCTTTACCAAAGGTTCTTCTACCAACTACTAAGCCCCGATCCCAATCTTGAATTGCTCCAGAAACAATTTCACTCGCTGAGGCGGTATATTCATCCGTTAATACGATCAAGCCCCCCTCTTCCCACAGTCCTTTTTTACTCGCATTCAAATTACTGCGTGGCTGCGCACGCCCTATGGAATAAACCAATAATTTATTACCTGAGATAAATTCATCCGCAACACCTCTTGCCGCATCAAGTAGTCCTCCCCCATTTCCTTGCAAATCGAAAATCAGGTTTTTCATTCCTTTTGATTTCAACTCTTTAAGCGCCAGTTGAATTTCCTCAACGGTAGTTCGTGAAAAGCTATTGAGTTTAATATACCCAATCTCTTTATCTATCATATACGCGGCATCTACTGAATAAATTGGGATTTTATCCCGTGTAATGTTAAAGCTTAATTCATCACGCTTTTTGCGAAGTACTTTAACTTGTACCTTTGAGCCTAGCTCACCCATTAATTTCGCGCGGACCTCATTGTTTTTCAAACCAATACCCGCTATGGAATTTCCATCAACTGCTACAATTTGATCGCCCGCTAATAAACCTAACTTTTCACTTGGTCCACCTGGAATGGTAGCAACCACCATTAAAGTATCTTTAACAATTTGAAACCGAATACCTATACCAACAAAACTCCCATTAATTTGGGATTGCGCTTCTTGAGCTTCTTCAGCAGGAATATAGGTAGAATGGGGATCTAACTCTTCAAGCATCGCTACAATGGCAGTCTCTGTTAATTTCTTTGCATTTACAGGGTCCACGTAATTGCGCTCTATATGCTGTATAATCTCTTGAAACTTGTAGCTCGTCGATACCCCTTGAGGGTCAATTTGCGCATTGTAAATAAACGAAAAGCAGGTGATGGAGGCAATTATAATATTTCGCATGGTAATTAATTTATTTTGAAACGGTGGCCTCAAAAATAGTAACAGTTTGAAATTATTATCCTCTTTTTATTTGATCTATTCAAATTTTAGAATTTATTGGCGATTTTCTTTTGGCCTATTTGAACAATACGTTAATTGGAAGTCTAATAAAAAATTCGCGTTTTTTTTTATCACCATGCAATTTTACCTTAAATTCGTGCGTCAATAGACCGCTAAACCATAAAAAAAGCACCTATGAACTCGTTCAAATTACTTGTAAGCTCTATTTTAATTTGTGTATCATTTTTAACGTTTGCTCAACCTTCGGCTTGTTTTAATGCAGATTTTGAAGACAATTCTTTTACCAACTGGACTGGATTTTATGGTTCTTGTTGTGGCATCAATACGCCAAATCAAGGATTTACCAATCAACATCAAATCATGGTTGGTCCTGGAACAGATCCAATTGTAGCTGCTTGTGCGACACTATCTATTGTTCCTCCGGGAGAGAATTTTTCTGCCATGGTTGGAGACTTTACGGGAACGGGAGCACAAGCCTCACGTTTACAGTACAACTTCACAATTACACCACAGTCCAATATGATCATTGTAAAATATGCTGTGGTTCTTGAAGATCCCGGTCATGGAGTTGCAGCACAACCTCGTTTTGAAGCTCAATTGTATGATGCTTCAGGTAACCCGCTTCCGTGTACTTTTTATCAAGTTGCTGCAGCGAATGGTGTACCTGGGTTTCAAAACTGCGGTTCTTACCGTTGGAAAGATTGGACGACCTTTGGCGTTGATGTAACGGCCTATATGGGTCAAACTATTACCCTGGACGTAGCTACTGGAGATTGTTCATTAGGAGGACATTGGGGATATGCTTATGTAAACGCTTCATGTACTTCCTTAGAATTATCTGCTTTTTATTGTCAAAATGGAGCCAATAATACAGCAACTTTAACTGCACCAAATGGTTTTGCAAACTATGTTTGGTCAAATGCAGCTAACGGTCAACAATTAGCCACTGGCCAGGTTGCCAATGTAAACATACAAGGAGTAGATACAGTAAATTGTCAAATAACATCTGCTAACGGATGTATTGCTACTCTTACGACAGCCGTTTTACCCGCAGAGGTAATTGGGGATATTGTAGACAGTAACGTATGTAATGGTTATGCCACGGTGCTTTTCAATAACACGTCATATACGAATGCGGCGCCTGACTCCATTTTCTGGAGTGCTTCGGATGGGTATACTTCAAATGACACCACGTTCAATCACGTCTTTCCTGGGCCTGGCTCCTACACTGTAGAAATGATAGTGACTAACACTGCAAACTGTATTGATACCGTGAATACGGTGATTGAAGTTTTTGAAAACCCTGTCGCTTCTTTTGGATTTGATGATGTTTGTCTTGGGCAAGTGGCGGTATTTGAAGCATCAAGTTCTCTATTAGGAGGCGATACAATTACAAATTATTGGTATGTGAATAATGATACCCTGGTTGGTGATACGGTTACCGTCAATTTCAACGGACCAAACAATTACCTGGTGGAATTGGTTGCGATGACCGAAAACGGATGTTCAGATACAATTTCACAGAATTTTACCGTATTTAATAATCCAACGGCCAATTTTTCTATCACAGAATCGTGTATAGACCAAGCTGTTCAATTCGATAATACGACCACAGGATTATCAAATTCAACAACGTTTGAATGGCTATATAACAATCAGCTATTGGATACATCCATTGATTTATCTTACATTTTTAATACCCCTGGGATTCACAACATATCATTGGTAGCAACAGATTCTTTTTCTCCAGTAGTACAATGTGATGATACCATTAGTTTTTCCTTCTTCGTACACGATTACCCAACCTATTCTTACCTTGCTGATACCATTCAATGCGAAGACGTTGCATTTGTTATCAATAGCTTCCCTAGTATTTCTACAAATGAACCTATTTCATACACATGGGATATTAACGGTGTCCAAGAAGATACTACGGTTAACTTAAATACAGTGATTGCTAACCCAGGTGTTTATCAGTTCACCTACACCGTGACATCTGATTTCGGTTGTGAAGTGGATACAACCTTTGACATGTACATCATGGCCACACCTGAGCCGCCAGTACTAAGCTTTAACATTCCTGAATGTCCTGGTGATCCGTTCTTCCTAAGCGCAACAGCGGAAGCAAATTCAACAATTGCATGGTCAGGACCGAACAATTTTAACTCTACGCTATTCGATGTGACGTTCCCGTTAGACGAAAGTGGTATGGGAATTTACACTGCCTTCGTTACATCAGAATATGGTTGTATTTCGGATACATCACAAATTGATGCAACCATTACTTATACGATGAGTTTTAACGATTTCGACTTTCCAAATGTTATATCTGCCAATGAGGATGGTTCAAATGACTTCTTGGATTTAAAATCTTATTTCATGACCTGTGATGAATTTACCTTATACATCTTCAATCGCTGGGGTAACTTGGTGTTTGAGCAAGGACAAAACACCGCGTTCTTCCGAGGACAAGACGCGAACGGGAATGATTTAGAGGACGGAGTTTATACGTACAAGTTAATCTTCGAAAACTACGAGAAACACGGATTTATCCATGTAGTTCGATAAACGAAACAACCCATGAATTAAAAAAGGCAGAATTACTTCTGCCTTTTTTTTATCAAATTTCTGGAGAATTCTCCTAGAACAATTGTTGAAACTCAGCCTTCAATGCATTGATCGCTATTTCAGAAGGCAACGGATTTATTTCAGCAGATAAGGTAATCACTGCAGTTGCAAGATCATTAGCTGAAGCTTCACTACCCAATTGAGATGCTGCCACATTAATTAGTTTAACAGTTTCTTCTTTTGCATTTTTAAGTAAATTCCAAGCGTTAGATGAAATGAACATTTGCTGCGCCACGTTGTGGTCGTATTCATCACGAATAGCTTTCAAAACCATCGTCTGCAAAACAAGTGCATTCATATTAGGCTGGTTCATACGCAAAACAATTGACGAAGGGTGAATGCGTTCCATATACAGAATAACCCGTTGATACGCCTCCATTCGATGAGCAAGGAAAAAATCTTGACGTTGCTTTTTCAATTCTCCCTGAAGCATCAAAGACTCATTAAAATTCAATTTCTTTAGAAATTGTTGTACAATAATCACTAAGGCAATTGCAAATACAACAGCGACAATAACTAGGGCATAAATGTTATTCATGGGTCAAACTTTTTGGCAAATATACTTTTTCTTTAATGGTCCAAGAGAACGTGTGTACAGAGAATTAAGTTACATCGGAAACAATATCGATGAAAACACTATTTTTACCTAATGAAAGATTACATCTTACTAGGAGTATTATTCCTTTACTTTATAGTATTACTCGCTATCTCATGGTTCACTTCAAGAAATGCGACTACCTCCAGCTTTTTTTCAGGAGATAAAAAAAGTGCTTGGTATCTTGTGGCATTCGGAATGATTGGAACCTCATTATCAGGTGTAACCTTTGTTTCCGTGCCCGGGAAGGTGCTTTCAAGCGGTTGGCATTACTATCAGTTGGTAATTGGCTTTTTCATTGGATATTTTGTAGTTGCATATGTTCTTTTGCCGATATACTATCGTTTAAAACTTACGTCAATATATACCTATCTCGAACATCGGTTAGGTCTTAATGCCTACCAATGGGGCGCTGGATATTTTATTCTTTCAAGAACGCTTGGGGCCACGGTTAGACTTTACTTGGTTATTAATGTATTACAATTGTTCATCTTTGATAAACTTGGAATTCCGTTTTGGCTAAGTACGCTAACCATTATCCTTATGATAGTTGCCTATACCCTCAAAGGAGGGGTTAAAACGATTGTTTGGACCGATACGCTTCAAACCACCTTCATGCTATTGGCTTTAGTAGTTTGTATCTTTTCCATTCAAAGTAAATTAAACTTAGGATGGAATGATATTATCAACACCATGAATACAAACAAGTTGATGGGCTTATGGGAAACCAGTTGGCTAAAAGGTGATTACTTCTTAAAACATATTATTGGTGGCGCATTTATTACAATCGCCATGACTGGATTAGATCAAGAAATGATGCAAAAAAACATCAGTGTTAAATCATTAAAGGATGCTCAAAAAAATATAATAGTTTTTAGTATTACCCTCCTGGCTGTTAATGCCTTGTTTTTATTACTTGGAGGAGTACTTTCCTTGTACATTGGACAACTTGGAATAAAAGTGGCGCCGGATGATTTATTTCCATACGTCGTTCAAAACTACCTTCCATTTGGTGTTTTTGTAATTTTTATCGTGGGCTTAATCTCTGCGCTATTTCCTTCAGTTGATGGAGCAATAACCGCACTCACTTCATCTTTTTGCATTGATGTCCTTGGCTTCAACCGCAATAACTTTGAAGAAGAAAAAAAGAAACGCGTCAAACGATGGATTCATTTAAGTTTTGCCTTGTTATTTATGATTCTTGTGTTTTTATTCAAATGGTTAGATAATAAAAGTATTGTGGACCTAATTTTTGATATCGCAGGATATACGTATGGTCCGCTTTTAGGATTATTTGCATTTGGAATCCTCACGAAAAGACAATTTATCCACCCGAAAATAGCCGTTGTAAGCCTAGTTTCTCCCCTGCTCTGCTATTTACTAAAAACCTATGCATCTTCGCTCTTAGGTACTTATCAAATCGGGAATGAACTTTTAATTCTGAACGGAACAATTACCTTTATCCTATTATTCATTTTCAGCAAAAAAACTCATCATGTCGCTACGCATTAATCTGAATGATCGTTCATCTCACCTTAAGTTAGCACCTCATTCTCTGACTAAACCCTCTGCGTTCTTAAGGTGTGGAATTCTAACAAACGTGGAACGGTATAAATTGCTGAGTCCTGAAATACAGGTCGGATTCCATACAGCACCCTATTTAGAAGCGCATTTCCCTGCATTGGATAAAGCCATTGATGTAAATGCACGTATTATTCCTTCGCCTGATTTCATTCGTGCGTTGAACGCTTTAAATCCCAGTGAATACCTGAGCTACAACGGGACAATCCTTGCAACGTATGGGGAAGCGAATAACGAAGTAACATACACAGGAACACCCATAATTCAGGTAATCAATCGATGGGATTTATTTAAATTGAATGGACAGGTACTTGCATTGGATTTTGATTTAATGACTTCCAATCAAAAATCTCAGACGCTCCCATCTACATGCACGCTCATTGGAAATCCAGACTTACTTTTTATTGAGGAAGGGGCCATGGTTCAAGCCGCAACCTTAAACGTTACAAGCGGTCCCATATACATCGGAGCAAATTCCGAAATCATGGAGGGTTCATTGATTCGTGGGCCTTTCGCGCTATGTGAAAATGCACAAATAAAGATGGGCGCTAAAATTTATGGTGCCACAACCATTGGTCCACACTGTAAGGTAGGTGGTGAAATTAATAATGTCATCTTTGAATCCTATTCCAATAAATCACACGACGGATTTCTTGGTAACGGTTACATTAGTTCTTGGTGCAATATTGGGGCTGATACCAATGCTTCCAATCTCATGAATAATTACGGCATTGTTGATGTGCATGACTATGAAACCGGCAAAACAACCTCCTCTGGAGAACAATTCGTTGGTTTACACATGGGAGATCATTCAAAATGTGGCATTAACACGATGTTTAATACAGGGACCGCACTTGGTGTTGGGTGTAATGTTTACGGTCCAGGCTTCTTCAAAAAGCACATCCCTTCTTTCAGTTTTGGTGAACCGACTCGTTTATTCCCATATCGGGTTGATAAGGCATTGGAAGGCATAGAAAGCATGATGTCGCGTCGCGGAAAAACCTTATCCGAAGGTGAATTACATATCCTAAGGTATATTCATACCAACCGAGAATCATTTTAATTCATACACAGGTAGCAGCATGTAACTTGGTTCAAAGTAGGCACTATGCTGATAGATATAATAAAGCTGTTGCCACTCTGAATTGGCAAATTCTTTATCTGCCGCCTTTTTAGCTTCATAGGCTTGACGTAATTCAGGATTAGCCTGTAAAATACTTCGCAATTTTTCCACAAATACGTAATTCGAAAAGTACTCTTTTTCTTGAAGGTAGGAATCAAAATAATTCCATGTAAAATAAGAGTCTTCACACATGGGTTGCAATACGGCATGCAGAAATAAAGATCCGTTTTGATTGGTTGGAACAAGCACATCTCCCGGACGAAAATTCATATTCATGGAAACTTTTTCAATCGCCTTGTTGGGATGTAAATAGTGTCCTTCATACGGCTTAGAAATTGCATCAAACGACCGGACAAATTGAGCCTTCACATTTAGTGTTTTTTCTTGATTCAATACTTCGAACAAGATATTATTCGCTTTAAGTTGTTCAATTATCCGATGCTCTTGTCCACGAATAATGTAGAACTGAGGAATTTCAACAGAATCCAAGGGAACATAGGTTCGAAAGAAGGGAATCGACTTTTGATAAGGCAAGTTACGATCATAGGTCAAATGAGATAGCCCAGTGATATCGTTTGTATCTTGAACCGCGGTAAATCCTTTAAATTGTATGGAATCCGCTGCAGAAGTCCGGGAATAATTGAATCTAAAATACCGCTGACTCCCCTCCCACTCATGCGCTTTTTCTCGAGCCAATTCAATTTGTGGGGCATGTTCAACAGTCCATTTCACCAGTTCATTCATAAAGTCATGCGTGGCTTTAACCCGATTTGGAAAGGGCTTGAGCATATGCGTTTCTACCGTAAAAGAGATCACATTAAACAAGGAAGCGTATCCCATTGCGTAACGTGGAAGATCATTAAATTGATAGATCCCTGAGTCAGGCGTTTCTTTTACCGATTCCACATAGGGAAACAAATCCCATTTCGACTTTTTTAATGCCTGCGTTAATTGTGGCAGCATCGTACCATAGATAAGTTTTCTTAATGAAGGTGCGATTCGCTCACGTAACGATGAGATATACGTCAAGGTATATTGATAGTCCGCTCCATTGGATACGTGATTATCTACAAACACATCCGGATTCAAGGCATGGAAAATCTTAGCAAACGTACGCGCGTTCTCACTATCCATTTTGGTGAAGTCGCGATTTAGATCCAGGTTTTGGGAATTCCCACGAAACCCATAAAGCTCAGGTCCGTTCTGGTTCGCCCTACTCGTAGCGCTTCGGGTTAACATACCACCGACATTGTACGCGGGAATAAAAGCCACAACCGGGTCATTCGGATTTATACTATCCAAACGCATATAGTTTTCCGTATAAATCAAGCACGCATTAATACCATCCGGTTCGCCCGGATGAATTGCGTTATTAAAAAGTAAGGTGGTCCCTTTCCTTGCTTTCAAAAAGGTAGTCGATGAGTCTCCTGTTCCGTTTAATACACACACATAAATTGGTAAACCCGGCACATCCGACGGTCCCATGTTATATAAACTAACCAAGGGACTTTCTTTATCCATTCGTTTAAGCTCATCAATTAGGCGATAATAATCCGGGGATGTATTTCCGGTCCATTTCGATTGTGCCCACAAACTCAACCCTGTGCTTATTATGATAAGCAAAGAAAAAACAACTCTCATCATAAGGTAAAGGTAGCACATGCAAACGAATTGACGGGTATTTCCTACCTTTGAACATGCGAATTGATATCCTTACCATCTTGCCCAAACTTTTTGATGGTCCATTTTCGGATTCTATCCTTAAACGTGCCCAAGAAAAGGGCCATGTTTCCATACATTTACACAACATCAGGGATTATTCAACAGATAAGCATAAGAATGTGGACGATTATCAATACGGAGGTGGCGCCGGAATGGTAATGCGTATTGAACCGATCGCAGCATGCATAGATCAACTCAAAGCGGAGCGCAGCTATGATGAAATCATCTATATGACTCCTGACGGCGAACTCTTAGAACAAGGTATTTCAAATCAGCTTTCAATAAAAGGAAACCTAATGATCTTGTGCGGACATTACAAAGGCGTAGATGACCGAATTAGACAGCACTATATCACCAAAGAAATTTCTATTGGGTCATATGTGCTATCTGGCGGAGAACTTGCCGCAGCAGTATTAGTTGATTCTATCGTCAGATTGATTCCAGGAGTATTAAACGACGAAACCTCGGCCTTAACCGACAGTTTTCAGGACCAATTACTCTCTCCCCCTGTATACACAAGACCACCAGTTTACAACGGGTGGAGTGTTCCCGATGTATTACTTAGCGGAAATTCACAGGAAATTGATCGTTGGAGGGAAGAACAAGCACTTGAACGCACAAAATCCAGAAGGCCAGATTTATTGGATTAATGGATACGATCATAATTCGTAACTTTGCGGTATGATTGAACTATCTGAACGTTTAAACGCCATGGAAGAGTCGGCTACGCTGGCTATGGCACGATTAAGTCGCGAATTAAAAGCACAAGGAAAAGACATCATTTCATTGTCCTTAGGAGAACCAGATTTTAATACCCCGCAATTCATTAAGGACGCAGCGGTAGTAGGACTTGAACAAAATTTCACGACCTACACTCCGGTATCTGGTTATGATGACCTCAGAGAACGGATTTCTCACAAATTCATGCGTGATAATGGGCTAAACTACCCAAAGGAACAAATCGTAGTTTCAACCGGTGCAAAACAGTCGATTGCGAATGTTGTATTGAGTTTAATTAATCCGGGGGATGAAGTAATAATACCAGCACCATATTGGGTTTCATATATTGAGATCGTTAAAATGGCAGGTGGAATCCCTGTTGTAATTCATGCAGGCATTGAGCAAGATTTTAAAATTAATGCTGCGCAATTCGAATCAGCAATCACCTCAAAAACAAAGTTGTTTATTTTCTCTTCGCCATGTAATCCAACGGGTTCAGTATATACGAAGGAAGAATTGCGAGGATTGGCGGAGGTCTTAGTGAAGCACCCCAACATTATTGCCTTATCGGATGAGATTTACGAGCATATTCGGTTTGAAGGTGAACACGCGAGCTTAGCCCAATTTTCAGAAATATTCGACCAGGTGGTTACCGTAAATGGTGTATCCAAAGCATGGGCAATGACCGGTTGGCGACTCGGGTATATTGGCGCGAGTAAACAAATTGCAGATGCGTGTAATAAAATTCAAGGACAATTTACGTCAGGAACCAGTTCCATAACACAGCGTGCAGCAATTGCAGCGATGGATGCTGATCCAAGCGTATTGAAAGAAATGGTAGAAACGTTTCACAAACGTCGAGACTTAGTGCTTTCCTATTTAAATAAAATCCCAGGAGTAAAATGCAATGTACCAACGGGTGCTTTTTATTTGTTTCCGGATGTATCCGCTTATTTTGGAACTAAAGATGGAGACCAAGTAATACAAGATGGCGATGACTTGTGCATGTATTTATTGCGTGAAGGCAACATTGCGTTGGTAGACGGCAAAGGATTCGGAGCGCCAAATTGCATCCGTATAAGTTATGCTGCCTCGGAAGAACAGCTAATGAAAGCAATGGAACGTTTAACTGCAGCCTTAGCCAAATTAAGCCGATGAATTTAGAGGCTATTTTCAATTCCTTTAATGACATGAAGGTTGCCATTGTTGGCGACGTAATGATAGATTCCTATGTCATGGGTAAAGTTCACCGCATGAGCCCGGAGGCTCCGGTTCCTGTATTACTGCTTGACAAAGAAGATCATCGCTTAGGTGGCGCAGCGAATGTAGCACTGAATTTAAAAGCACTGGGCGCCGAGGTTTACCTTTGTTCTGTCATTGGAACCGATACCGCTGCAACGAAATTTCAAAACCTCTTGTCAGAAGCAACGATTCAAAATCAAGAAATCATTCAATCGGAAGAAAGAAAAACTACAGTAAAAACAAGGGTTTTATCGGGAACGCAACATGTATTACGCATCGACCAAGAAGATACGTGCGACTTAAGCGAACCCCTGGAAGACGCCTTAATTCAGGCTACAAAACATCGAATTGATTTGGGAATTGATGCCTTAATCTTTGAAGATTATAACAAAGGGGTACTTACCCATCGCGTCATTACCGAACTTATCGCCTATGCGAAGGAAAAGGGCGTAAAAACAACAGTGGACCCGAAGAAAGATAATTTTCTAAGTTATCGAGGAGTGAACTTATTCAAGCCAAACCTCAAGGAAATCAAAGAAGGCCTTGATATAAACATCGATGTCGTTAACCAACCTGATTCAATAGTCCATGGAGCCAAACAATTGCGAGATAAACTCAATCACGAATTAACCCTTATTACACTTTCTGAACATGGGGTCTTTGTAGAGAACGGTACCACATGGGAAATCATTCCTGCGCATTTAAGGGAAATCACCGATGTAAGTGGCGCCGGTGATACGGTCATTGCGGTTGCCACCTTGTGTTTAATTGCCGGATTATCCCCTACTGAAATCGCTGCAATAGCTAATTTATCCGGTGGTTTAGTGTGCGAACACTCTGGCGTTGTAAGTGTTGATAAAGTAGCGCTATTGAATGAAGCCCAAAAATTAGTACACCCATGAGCGAGACTGTAAAACCGTATAATACTGATAAATCGAAAAAAGAAGAGGTCGCTCAGATGTTTAACAACATTTCAGCACGTTACGATTTTTTAAATCATTTTTTATCCTTGGGTATTGATCACATTTGGCGCAAAAAAGCAGTTAACAAATTGCGTGAAATACAACCTAAACGCATCTTAGACTTAGCCACTGGAACTGGAGATTTTGCGATTGCCTTGTTGAAACTGAATCCAACTCAAATCATAGGAATGGACATCTCTTCAGGGATGCTTGACGTTGGAAAAAACAAAATGAAGGCAAAAAATGTCAGTCATATCATTGACATGCAACTGGGAGATTCCGAAAACATGCCGTTTGAGGACGGTTATTTTGATGCTGTTACGGTGGGATTTGGCGTTAGAAACTATGAAAATTTAGAAAAGGGGCTTACTGAAATGCTTCGGGTAACTCGAAGTGGAGGTAAAATTGTGATCTTAGAATTTTCTAAACCAAAACGTTTTCCGATTAAACAAGCATTTGGGTTTTACTCACGATTTATCATTCCCTTCTTTGGAAAGCGCATTTCGAAAGATGAAAAAGCATACGCCTATCTTCCTGAAAGTGTTGCCGCATTTCCCGAGGGTAAGGCCTTTACCGATATTTTAAGTAAACTGGGCTATAAACAAGTGGATGCAACCTTGGTAAGTGGTGGTATTGCTACTATTTATTCAGGTATTAAATGATGCAACTTATCCGGTACTTTTGCGTTTCTTAACCGATGTCATCAAAATTCATTTTCATTTCGTTTTTTATACCCATGGTTTTGTTTGGACAAAAGTTCAAGCAAGAGCGTTATAAAAACTTTGATCGCAGGTTATTTCATTTTGGCTTTATGCTCGGATTTAATTCGTCGGATTTCACTTTATATCCGGTTCAAAACGCATACGAGCAATTTAAGATTTTGAATGTTCAAAACGATGCGCAACCCGGTGGACAACTGGGAATTTTAACCACCATGCGCTTGGGAACGCCCATGATTCGATTACGCTTTGTACCAACCATTTCATTCTTAGAACGCTCCATTAAATACACCTTCGAAGACACTACCGCTAAATTGGGCTATCGAATTGAGGATGAGCGTGTAAACTCAACGAACTTAGACTTCCCATTAATGTTGCAGTTTAGGACAAAACGCCTAAATAATTTCGCGGCATATTGTTTAGTTGGCGGACAGTATTCCATTGATTTGCAGTCTCAGGAAAAAGCCTCACAGAATTACATAGACCCATTTATTAAAATTAAACGTTACGATTGGCAAGGTCAAATCGGAGGTGGACTGGAATTCTTTGCCCCCTACTTTAAATTTGGTGTAGAGTTGAAATTCACCCATGGATTCAGCAATGCGTTCATTAAAGACAACACCTACATTGCAGCACCGATACAAACCTTATATAATCGCGGTTGGTTTGTTTCCTTTATTTTTGAAGGATAATGGAACAGGTTACCTTTGTTTGTACCCCAGAAGAAGCGAAAGATTGGAGCGCACTCAAGCGGATCATTGAAAAACAAACGGGAAAAACGTATGAGTACATACGTTGGAAAAAGCGAAGCATTGATGCGCGTGCTCGTCAAATTAAAATCAATGCCACCTTTGAATGTTCCAATACTCCGCTACCCGACCACATTCGAACCTTCGCATTTCAAAAGGTACATCATTCACCCGAAGTTCATATTGTTGGGGCTGGTCCGGCGGGATTATTTGCTGCATTAAAAGCCGTACTGCGCGGTTTAAAACCCGTCGTTTTTGAACGCGGAAAGGATGTCAAAGCACGACGGAGAGATTTAGCCCGTATTGCCCGCGAACAAACAATTAATGAAGAATCTAATTATTGTTTTGGTGAAGGCGGTGCAGGAACCTATTCTGACGGCAAATTGTATACGAGATCGAAAAAGCGTGGTGAGGTAGATTTAGTACTCGAACTCTTGGTTTATTTTGGGGCTGACGAAGACATCCTTGTTGAGGCTCATCCGCACATTGGAACGAATAAACTGCCTAAAATCATTGAGAATATTCGGAACTTCATTATTGAACAGGGTGGCGAGATTCACTTTGAATCTAAATTAACGGGGATAACAAAAACTGAAAACAAAATCAGTCACTTGGAGATCAACCAAGGGGAACAGATTCCCGTAAAGCACGTGATATTAGCTACGGGTCATTCTGCAAGAGATATATTTTATTTGTTGCATGAAGCGGGCATAAAAATTTCAGCAAAACCCTTTGCCTTGGGGGTACGCGTAGAACACACACAAGCCTTAATCGACCAAATGCAATATCATGGGCGGTTAAACGACGAATATCTGGCACCGGCATCTTACAGTTTGGTAGAGCAAATCGATGGACGCGGTGTTTACTCCTTTTGCATGTGTCCGGGCGGTATTATTGCCCCTTGTGCAACGGCAAATGGCGAAGTTGTAACCAATGGATGGTCACCGTCAAAACGCAACAATCCCTATTCGAATTCAGGAATTGTGGTTGCCATTGATCCAACAGATTTTGAAAACCCTGAGGACCCGTTTGTTTGCTTAAGATTCCAACAAGAAGTTGAAAAGTTATGCCACGACGCTACCGGAAATAATCAAAAAGTTCCTGCACAGCGTTTACTGGACTTTGTTGAGGGACGAAAATCAAAAGATTTCCCACGTTCTAGTTATACCCCGGGAATAGAAAGTGTTCGTCTGGACGAAATATTACCGCCCCTTGTAGCCAAACGATTACAGAAGGCATTTAAGGCCTTTGACAAGAAAATGCCGGGTTTTCTGACCAATGATGCCGTAGTGCATGCGCCGGAATCACGGACCTCCTCCCCCATTTTAATACCTCGAAACAGAGAAAGCTTTCAACATGTAGAAATTGAAAATCTTTATCCCTGTGCAGAGGGAGCAGGATATGCTGGAGGCATTGTATCCGCTGCGATAGATGGAATGAAATGTGTTGAGGCTATTTTAAATGAACGCGAAATCATGTAGTTTAAACTTAGGGGGTACTCCTCAAAGCGAGCTGTGATAAAACCTCAAAGCGTGCTTTGGCCACCTTTAATTCTAATTGGGACAGAATTACCATTACTTTTATCAAAGGCGCATGATCAAAGTTTACCATTAACCAATGCTCGCTATTGCCATCTAAATGCAAAACATCTTTTTGCAATCCAAAATCCGAGTAGATAGATGCTGCGCTAATTAGATTTTCATTTCTTACTTTCTTATCCTTTAGTACCTGTAATACCTCTTCAAAAGCACAGACATTGGGATCAATATCATCAAAGACCAATTGATTGTCATCATCAGAACCAATATTCGCAACTAGTGTGAGCATGTTCGTTTGAAATTTTCGAAGTGGTAAATAGAGCAAATAAACTCCCTTATGAAACGATTCTCCATTAAACTCGTCAGAAGCAATGCCTAAAACACGCATAGATTCATCAAAACTCTGCTTATGTTGAAGTCCGTAAAAATTTAATTGAGCAGGTATCAATGGGTTATTTTTTTTATAGGACGACCAAAACAATGCCTCATAATCTTGTTTCTTCCCAAGCTTTGTATTTTCATGGGAGGCAAGCAAAATTTCCATTTTAAGTGACTCAATGCCGGCAATGATACGAGCAGTTTCTTGATTCACACGACTTAAATTATGTTCTAGTTTAGGATTATTTCGAGAAATTGATTTTAGTAATACATCGCCTCTATTCATTTGATCCACAACTTGCTGATGAAGTGAAAAACCACTTTCTAATTCTTGGCGGGTTAATCGGACTTTAATCGCATCACTATAGCTCCAAACTGTAATAATGGTTATGGCAAAGATGAAGGTAAATCGATTGGAAAATGAAATTAATTTTACCCCCTGTTTCGCTAAAACTGATCCGTAAACAAGAATCATAAATAAGAGTGAAGCTAGCCCTGTTAGCAGGATTGACTTGGAACCTGGCCAATGTTGTACCCAAAAAAGTCCAGAAATAATTACAAGAGATTGAGCCACAAAAAAGGAAAATACCCAAGGTGGCCTGGCATTTTTCGGAGTCAGCAAGAACAAAAAGCCACGAATAAAAGCCAAACAAGAAAATGCCATGAAAGCAAGAATTATCAATAAATCACCCCCAGGCCAATGCTGAATTTTAAATAAGAAACCGATTATGAGCACGCCCAAACTCACGTAATTCCAAAATCCAATAAACGGACGTGGCATCAATCCAAGATGTTGTCCCCCTTCCACCTTACCGGCAAAGGCAGAAAGAATGGCTAAATAGGCAAATGTGCTAAAAGATGCTACTATGAGTATGTCCGTGCCAGGTAAAACTAATCGTTTAAACACAATTCCTATTACCCAAACACAAAGTGTTGTAGTAAATGTAACGCGCAAAAGTCTCTGAAAGTTGGCAGAGGCTAAAAATCCTGAATGTTGCATAAGTTTAATTTTCCAATACAACGAGCGAAAAAATCTTGGTTACAAGTGTTAGAAAAATCAGGAGATGAGAATAAAATACATTCAGTAATTTGAATCCATAATATGCAAAGAAATATTAATAACTCCATATTTCCCTACCTTTGTACCATGAAACGCGTGGTTGTTGGTCTTTCTGGTGGGGTGGATTCCAGTGTGGCTGCTTACCTTTTAATTCAGCAAGGCTACGAGGTCATTGGCATGTTCATGCGCAATTGGCATGATGAAACCGTCACCCTGTCCAACGACTGTCCGTGGATTGATGATGCGAACGACGCCTTACTTGTAGCGCAACACCTTGGCATTCCCTTTCAAGTGGTAGATTTAAGTGCGCAATATAAAGACCGTATTGTTGACTACATGTTCCGCGAATACGAAGCTGGAAGAACTCCCAATCCCGATGTACTCTGCAACCGAGAGATTAAATTCGATGTGTTTTTAAAGGAAGCCCTTGCCCTTGGCGCAGACTATGTAGCCACGGGACACTATTGCCGTAAGCTGATTCATGAAGATGGAACTCATGGGTTATTAAGTGGGCTCGACGGGAACAAAGACCAGAGTTATTTCCTATGTCAAGTGAGTCAGGAGCAACTTCAACGTGCCCTCTTCCCTATTGGCGACTTAACCAAGGCGCAAGTGCGAGAAATAGCAAGCGCGCAAGGATTGCTCACCGCAGAGAAAAAAGACTCACAGGGGCTATGTTTTGTGGGGAAAATCAGTCTACCCACCTTTCTACAGCAACAATTAGCCGCTAAACCGGGACCGATAATAGAAATTCCTAGCACGCTTCCACAATACGAAAGTTATCAAACGATACCGCATGACGTAGCGCATGTCGTAGAATTAGCAAAGCCCTTTAGCTACGAGGCCTCCATGGGTAAGCCAGTTGCCACACACCAAGGCGCACACTATTACACCATCGGACAACGCAAAGGCTTGCATATTGGTGGACGACCAGAACCAAGTTTTGTACTGGCAACCGATACACAAACGAATGTGATTTATTCAGGTCAAACCGATGAACACCCTGGATTATATCGACGAGCACTCAAACTAAGTTCGAAAGAAATCAATTGGATTCAACCTATTCCAGAGGAATCGCTGGAAAATGGAGTGTCTTGTTCCATTCGGATCCGTTACCGTCAAGCACTTCAAGAAGGAACCCTAATTCAAAAAGAAGGAGTCTTGTATATTTTATTCGAAAAACCTCAGCGAGGAATTACGCCCGGTCAGTTTGCGGCTTGGTATCAGAACGATGAGCTGATTGGCTCGGGGATCATTGCGGAGTAACTGCCTATTCTATTCCGATGGAGCGGATGGTCTGCATGGCAAACGATACAGTTTGAAATCTTACGTTCAATTCGTTTTCTATTTGATTATATATAGAATAAAATGTATATTCGTATAAGCGCAATAAACCTGCTCCAATACACCCGTTATGGATTTGTAGGCGAAGTTTTATAGCGTCTATAAACAAGTTAGCACCAATACTATAAACAACAGAATATGAAGAAATCTATTTTAAACATCATGTTGCTTGTCACACTGACAAGTACAATTTACGGACAGACATTGAAAGATGAATGGGTGGTTTGTAACAACCAGGGTTGTAAATTACTCGACCCATACTTTAGTGATGGTGTGACAATGAAATGGGAAGGTTCTTGTGTAAATGGCAAAGCAAATGGCTTTGGAAAATTAACAAAGTATAAAAATGGAGAATACGAATCAACCTATGATGGAGAATTTCAAAACGGAATTAGAGAAGGTAAGGGTAAGTTCGCCCACAAAGACGGATCTATTGCAACAGGTCAATTCATTAATGGTCAATTGATGGGGTATGGTTCTAGAACTAGCGATGATGGAACAAAATATGAAGGCGAATTTGTAAATTATCGTCAACATGGTAAGGGTGTAATGACTTTTGCGAATGGCGCAAAGTTTGAAGGATTCTTTGTTTCAGATAGAATGTATACTGGAAAATATACAAATTTCGATGGTAAAATAACATATATCCAACAGTATTACCCTGTTGATAAAATCAATGAAAAATCAAGTGGCTACAAACCAGAAATAGGTGTAAGAGTTACGGAATATTTTGATGATAAATGGAATAGATGTAATCAAAAAGATGCATCTTATTACAGATTGGTAACATATGAATCAGACAACAAACCCAAAGGCATCGTTAAAGATTTTTATATAAGTGGCCAACTTCAATCTGAATTCACCGCTGTTTATCTTGACTATGATGATGAGGGAAAAAACTTTCACGAAGGGGAGGCAACCTGGTATTTTAAAAATGGAAAGATTGAGCAAAAAAGGTATTATTACAACAATAAGATTAACGGTAAAAATTCATTTTATTATGATAACGGACAGCTTGCACAAGAGGCAAATTATGATCACGGAGTATATGATGGATTGTATCAGCAGTGGTATAAAACAGGGAAACCAAAAATTACTGCTTATTACGAGCGAGGCAGTTTAGTAGAAAATAAATATATTGAGTATGATGAAAATGGTCTTGGTGCTCTAGTTTATAATGAAAACTTTAGAGCAAATGAAGAACACTGGGAGGCTAAAACAGAAGGAAGCTCTTCAAGTATAACAAATGATGACAATGTTTCACTTTATTTAAACAACGACAATACTACCTCTCGTTACAACTATATAACACTTGACCAAAACTCAAGTTATTCAATCGAGTCAATTATTCAAAAGAAATCTGGTAAAGGAATTGAGGGTTACGGAATAATTTTTGGCTTTAAAGATTGGAATAACTACTACCAATTTTTGATTTCTGAATATGGCTCTTATATAATATTAGGGCAATTTGAAGGAGTAAACATTAAAATATGTGAATGGACAAAGTCGAGCGCTATTAACGTAGGCAATCAGCGCAATCTATTAAAGGTAATGAAATTTGATGATGAATTTATTTTTTCTATAAACGGGGTGGTGGTTGAAAGACCTAAGTCAAAAGACCTAAGAGGCAACAACATTGGGATAATAGCAAGCGGCAGGGGTGAATATATTTTAGAGAATATAATTGTGAAGGAGTTTCTGACAGCGGAGGAACTAGAAAAGAAAGGGCCTAAAAATATTTCAAGTAACGCAAATGAATGGAAAGGGAATGGGTCAGGATTTTTCATTAATGAAAAAGGATATATTGCTACAAACTATCACGTTGTAAAGGAGGCAAGTGCTATTCAAGTTGAATACTTTCAAAAGGGCATTAAGAATACTTTTTCCGCTAAAGTTATTGTTACAGACAAACAAAATGATTTAGCTATTATCCAGATTAACGATCCAAAATTCAAATCTCTTCCGAGTATTCCTTATGTCTTTAGCTCAACGATTAAAGATGTAGGCTCTGAGGTTTTTGCTCTTGGATACCCAATGGCAGACGTGATGGGTGATGAAATAAAATTTACGGATGGCAAGATTAGCTCTAAGACAGGAATTGAAGGAGACATAACAGTATATCAAATATCTGTTCCAATTCAGCCTGGAAATAGTGGTGGCCCTCTTTTTGATATTAAAGGCAATCTTATTGGCATTACATCTTCAGCTTTGAATAAAGAATATTTTAATTCTGAAAATGTAAACTATGCAATAAAAACATCCTATTTGAAAAACTTAATAGATGTAATGCCAGAACGCATTACACTACCGAACAACATTGAAATTTATAATAAGCCATTGACAGAAAAAATAAAATTATTATCAGACTTCATACCAATAATAAGAGTTAAATAATAAATACTGGTGCTAACAGCGTGTAAGCAATATTGCATTGCCCCCGCACATGCGGGACAACACAAGACAACATCGCCGACACGCCAACCGTTAGTGCTAAAATAGTTAAGATATGGATGATTTTTAATAAACTAAACACATGAAACAGTTACTCGAAATTTCATTAAAAATATTAATTTGTGTCATCTATGCAACATCATGCGATACGAATTCTACGGAAGATAACATTAAGGGCTGTGAAGATTCTTTCCCGACAATCGAAAAGTGGACATTAATAGTTGATGAGGATAGTGAATCAAAATTTGGTCCATTTCCAAAAAGTGGTTACATCAACTCGAAAGGAGATACAACGATTCCGCTTGATGTCTATAGATGTCTTTCCGATACTTTTGAATATTTTGGGATAGTACATGAATTACGAGGAAATTACCAAATGTTCGCAATTGATAAAACAGGGAAAAAGTTATTTGAGGCCGTACCTGATGGTGAAGGTTTTGCTATTAAAGAATATGAGGGCAGAATTATGATTCAAAAAAATGGGAAATTTGGTTTCGCTAATCACAAAGGAGAAATTGTTATTCAACCAAAATACACATGTGCAGAAAGTTTTTACAAAGGTAGAGCACGCGTATCAAATAAATGTCGACGAAGTAAAGACGAACATTACATGTGGGAAAGTGATAATTGGATTTACATAGATAAATGTGGTAATGAGGTTCCATCAAATAATAAATGAGCCTTAAACATATCACATAACAGCGTGCAAACAATACTGCAAACACACCAACCTTATAACCAAGTTTTATTAAATTTGAGAAAGAAAAGTAGAGTGCTAATCCTATTGGCTCGGGGATCATTGCGGAGTGATTACCGCTCCTTCAAGTGTACGACACCGATGGAGTCGATTTTATCGTGGAACAAATCCTATTAATGTATAGGACTCCGGTGGAGTCCGGATGTTAGTTGGGTAGTATAACAGATGCTATTAAAAAAATCAAAAATTGTAAGGATCTTAGCTGGTAATTCTGATGCAATCGATGCGAATTACAATCTTAACATCTTGAAGAAATCTTATTAATTCAAACTCATCGCAAAGAAAATCGATTGCTCTTTTTCTGACGCTTCGTTTTCTTTTTTGATTTGATCCATCAAGTTAGCCACTTCAAAAATCGACATCGTCGACTTGGTTCCTTGCTCACGGTGTACAGAAAGTTTCAATTTAGCTTCGCGTACTACTTTACTTCTAAGACTTTGTTGATATTGTGCCATGGTTAAAATTTAGTAACGATGGCATCTTACGGACAATATACAAGGAGGTTACAAATGGCTATAATTTTCCATAAACCATAGAGCGCATAGAAACGGACCCGTAGTTTACTTTTTCATTAAAAAACAAAAGCTCATCCTTCGTATCTTTCATTCCCAGCGTATACAAGAGTGGATAATAATGATCGGGTGTCGGTATGGCTAGTTTTGCCAAGCTCCCCTGCGCTATTCGGTTTAAGAATATCTGATCGTTTCGCTGCTCCAACCACTGTTTTGCTTGCGCATCATACTGTTCTGCCCATTCATAACGTGCATGCTCGTTAAAAATCGCTTGACCGAGGTTGTGAACGATATTTCCTGACGCTAAAATTAAGATTCCTTTTTTTCGAAGTTTTGCTAACTCTTGTCCAAATTGATAATGAAATGCTTCACTTTTACTGTAGTCCACACTCATTTGAAGTACCGGAATATCTGCCTTTGGAAACATGTGGTAAAGTACACACCAGGTTCCGTGATCAAAGCCCCAGTGTTCATCTAATTGTAGTGAACTGGTTTTTAATTCTCCTTGTAGATAATCCGCTAGGGCGGGATCCCCCGGCGCTGGATATTTCATGGCATACAAGCGCGGGTCCATTCCACCGAAGTCGTACAGTGTTTCTGGCGTTGCAGCCGAACAGATTTTCGTTTGTCCATGCGTTAACCAATGGGCCGAAATGCATAAGATGGCTTTAGGCCTTGGCATTCCTTCCGCCATTGTTGCCCACGCCTTGGTATACTCATTCTGTTCTGCAGCCACATTTGGCGCACCGTGCCCGACAAACATTACTGGCATTTCAAACCCAAGGTCTGGCCAATCATTCAATTGATTTAAGAAGGTATTCATTCCCATGTTACTGGTTGTTGCGATTCCACCCAATAAAGAAATTCGAATAAAATCGGCTCGTTTCATTCTTCGAAGATACTGGATATGAATTAGTCGCTACCTTAACTCAAGATAAGAAGTACTCAAGGCTTATGCTGGTAACAATAGCCATCGGCATCTCCCGTCATTCGCTTACATCGAGCACCTGCTTTTGTTATCCCGTTACACTGGGTTTGTACTGCTCCCGGTTGCGCATTTGTTTGCTGCGGTGCGGGTGATGAAATGATTGTCCAAGTCCAACAAGGAATACAAACCTCTTTTTCAAAGGCATTTTCTCTTGAATCTGGCAGTTTATTAAAGAAATCGATTCCTGTTTCTTGCTCTACTTGATCTACTGATACTGCAAATTTTTCCAAAGGCTCTTTACTTGCTTCATTCGGCATCAAAAACCCTATCGCTTTGGCATCATCACCCGTATTATCAAGGATTACTTTATAATAGTATTTCGGAATCGATACCCCGTTTGGACCAAGTTGTACCAAGCCATCTTTCAATACAGGACCAGTAACCACATAAATGCTGTCATACGCTTTCGCCCAAGTTCTGACCTGCTCTTCCAAGTTTTTCCATATCCCACGATTGAACCCGGGCACTTGTGGACTCATATTACTGAAATAAAACGATTCCGTCATGGCTTGTTGCGACCACCCCATATCCGCAGCAGGCGCTAGATGTCCGCGGTCGTATCCCGATTTTGCATAATCCCCTACCGTAGCAGTACCGGTCGAAACACTTGGATCCGGAATAAATTCATTCGTCCGCTCAAACGCTTTTTCTGTTTCTTTTTTAGTTAGCTCATATCCCACCCAAAAGGCTTGTTCATGTTTCTCGGAATACTGAAACGCATACCCCAAATGTTTGATTACGGGTATATTTCCTTTCATTAATGGTAGCTCTAAGGCATCAGGATTCATTGAATCTGGGGGAAGCGCGTTCGAACTTACCTGCGCTATTTTTGCTTTATTTGTCGAGTCAATCGAACAAAACGAATAGGCGGCCAAAACAAACGCACCTAAAAACAATATGACTAACCAACGTTTTTTCATCTACCTAATTTTTCCTTTATCTAACAAATGTATGAAATGAAATCCTTTAGGTGAAAATCCCTGGTTATAGAAGAATTTGTGGGCTTTAAAATTTGTGGTATAAGAATCTAAGGCCATCATATTGCACCCGAGGGTTTTAGCTTTTTCTTCGAGATAATCAACGATCATCTTCCCTACCCCCTTACTTCTTATTTTTTCTGAGACAATGATGTTGTCAATTTCAAGGTATTTCCCACACCACAATTTATTCCCAATCCATACGCCTGAGACACCCAAACAACGTTCATTTTCCATTACAACTACCTGTGTATAATTATGTTGGGTCATAAAGGCTAATTCATTTGCATATTCTTCTTGGGTTAACGAAGGATACAATTCAGTCAGCACGTCATAGGTCCCCATCATCTCTTCCACGCTTGTTAATTCGATAACTTTCATCTTACTTTTTAATCAAATTCTTTTGAAACAATTCATAAATTCTGCGGTACTCATCATACCAGGAATACGCTTCTTGAAATCCATGCGCTTCTACCGGGTAAGCCGCTAATTCCCAGTTGGTTTTTCCTAATTCAATGAGGCGTTGTTGAAGACGTACAATGTCTTGAAACTGGACATTATCATCAACCATTCCATGCAGCATCAATAAGGGTTTATTTAATCCTTCGGCGTAATAAATCGGTGAACTCTTTTTGTATGCGCTAGGATCCGTTTCTGGGTAATTTAATATGTTGCTGGTGTATTCGTGATTGTAATGCGCCCAATCGGTAACCGAACGCAAGGCTGCGCCGCATGCAAAGGCATCCGGATGTTGGAACAAGCTCATCAAGGTGACAAATCCGCCATAGGATCCTCCATAAATACCTACCCTGTTGGTATCGATGTTTAAGGTGGCAAGGTATTTTTTAGAATCAATAAAATCTTGCACATCCCGTCCTCCCATGTGTCGGTACACCGCGGTACGATAATCTCGTCCATACCCAGCACTGGCTCGATAATCAACATCTAATACCGTATATCCTTGATCTACTAAGAGGTTATGAAACATATACTCTCGGTAATAATGACTCCACCAGGCGTGCGCATTCTGTAAATACCCCGCACCGTGAACGAACAAGACCGCCGCGCCATTCTTTTTAGCAGCCGTTGGTTGATAAAGGCGCGCATACACATTGATTCCGTCACTCGCTTTGAAGGTGATGTATTCAGGTGTTTTCCACGGATAAGCACTGAATTTAGGAGATTGTGACTTTGTAAGTTGAATTGCGGGCTTATCCATGCTACCAATAAATAACTCCCACGGAGCATTCGCGGTAGCATTCAAATAAGCAACTTGTTGTTCATTTGGTGAAATGGCCAAGTCTTTAAACCCTCCATATGCATTGGATATTACGGGAACTAACTTTCTGTGGATGCGATGAAGCCAAGCACCTTGAAGTGCCCTCGGATTGTTAGCGTTATGAATGATAAAATAACGTTGCCCATCTTTACTGAGCATTACTTCGCTAATTTCAAATCTTTTTCCACTTGGGTATACGAGTTCCTTTTTCTTAGTAGTCAAATTCAATTCATACAATTGGGAGAATCCATTTTCTTCGGATTGAAAATAAATCACTTCATCTTGCTGCACAAACCCAAGGATTCCGGCTGACATATTCCATTCATTAATGCCTGGCCCTCCAATCCATGCCTCGTCGTGCTGATGTTCTAATTCAGTGATTTCTCCATTCAACAAGTTTACCGAAACGATCCATCGGTCTTTGTTATCCGCCGCGCGAACGTCAAGCAATGCGAGGGGTTTATTAATAGCAAAGATTGGATCATGCACAAAGAGTGGGCGATCTTTTTTAAAGAACATCCCTCCTACTGTATCCATATAACTTGGTTTCTTTCGAATGTCAGAAAGCGAAGAAAAACTAAGGGTCAACACGGTATCCTTGTCCAACACATGAAGATACATCTGTTGGTTTGGTTCATTTTCACTGACCTTAGCGCGCGCCTCCATCGAACGAACATAACCTGAGGCCGTAATGAATTGTGGAACTAAGGTGTTCTGCCCCTCACCTGCCTCCTCTGTTCGTATAAAAACTACACGGTGTAAGGGGTCTAAATAACGTCCTGAAATCAATCCAAATCCAGCAGGAAGCTCGGTTTCTTTAACGACCTCAAACGGAGATTTATCCTTTTTTTTATCCGATGGTTTTTGATCGCGGATGTACTCAAACAAGGCGGTTTGCTGTTTTTGTAAAAGCGTTGAATCCTTCAATGTTGCTTTTTTGGGTTCAACATACCGGGTTAATTGAGTCAACTTTTGCATTCCTGAAGCATTAAAGGACAAGGCATAGAAATCTCCGTTTATACGCAGGGTAGCTTCCGAGGCGGAATATCGATTAATGTCGGAAATGAATTGATCGGTTTGAAATAAAATAGTGGACTTAAGGGTTTTTCGATCAGTTAGTACCAGGCTATGTTCAAGTAAGGAAAGTTGATTCGTGAAATTAGCTTGGCGCTGGTCATACCCAACAACCGCTGCCATTTCAAGTTCCGTTATCGGAGAAAGCACGCCCGTTTTGACGAGATAACGGTAGGGTTCAGATTCGTCTTTACCGTCCTTATTCCAACGAAAATAAACCGCTGAACCGTCTAAATTCCATTGGGGAGATTCCGGCCAGTATCCGGTAAAGTCCTGCCCTTTCATTATTTCTTTAAGATCTAAGGTTGGTTGTGCAAGGAGGAGTCCATTTAGAAAACAGAAGAAAACAAGCAAGCGACGCATCATGAATAATTTTTGCATAAAAATAGCCACAAATGGTGTAATTTCGCAGGGATGATCGTCAGAATCAAAAAGATCCTTTACCGAATCCTACCTACCTCCATGTACCTGGCTTGCATGCAGCGTGGGTTCTTTATTTTATTTGACCTTGGATTGCTTAAATCGGATGAACGGTTTAAATTCCATTATGCCACACGGAAGCTCATCAAATCGGAAGATATCGTATTAGACATCGGTGCGAACCTTGGGTATTTCTCGAAATTATTTGCTAGAAAAAACGCTAAAGGAACACTTTACTCCATTGAACCTATACCCATGTTTTTCAATCGATTAAAGATAATACTTTCCGCCTATCCCCAGGTAAAACTAATTCATGCGGCTCTGGGTGCAAGCCAAGGAAATTTACACATGGTGATGCCTGTTCAACACGGCGTGTTACGTACGGGATTGCCTCATGTAATTTCTGAAGAAGAAGCCAAATTGAACCCTGAACACCTCACAGTTCCTGTACAATCAGCCCAAGAATTTTTATCTAACTTGACCCATTTAGATTATATAAAGTGCGACATAGAAGGATACGAATGGACTGTATTTTCGAGCATTGGAATGGAACTAAACCGTTTACGTCCGATGGTTCAAATCGAAATTTCAGAGCGTTACATTACCGAGTTTTGTGATTTTTTCAAGGGATTGGATTATGTACAATGTGGGTTGTATGACAACAAACTCATCGAAGAACATGGAAAGCAACTGGTTACTTCTGACTTCTTGTTTATTCCGTTGGAGAAGAAAGACAATATATTTTCTACCTTTAATTCATGAAATTAATAAACGTATTTCTTCTTAGCCTTTCCATTATGTTGTTGTTTGGTTGCAATAAAGGGGCGGGCACATTCACCTTAGAAGGAGTGATTACCGATGCATCATTTAATCAACCCTTAGCAGGCGCAGCAGTAGAACTTTACGGAATTAGCAGCGGGAATAACCAATATGCGTTAGTAGCAAGTGCCGTAACCGGTGAAGATGGAAAATACACCTTTACCTTTGACCGCACTCGGACTGAAAAATACACCTTGTACGTTAAGAAAAATCAATATTTTGATCAAGAGCTTGAAGTGTACTATTCTCAATTAAAATTAAAAGAAACCAATATTAGAAATGTAACTACCACAGCAAAATCTTGGGTAGAAATAAAAATATTCAACAACAACGCCGCGAACAACGACCACTTACAATTCATACGGCAACAAGGGAAGAACGGATGCAGTGAATGTTGTTTTTCAGGAATAACGCACCTGTATGGCTTTCAAGACACTTCCATTTTCTGTATTAATGATGGCAACAGCCTTTACTCGATTGAATACGCGGTATTTGGCACATCAAACACGGGAATCCTTGGAGTAACCACAACCCCATTTGATACTACCGTACTCAACTTAACTTATTAATTAATCGATTCTTCGGTTTCAATGACCTGAAACCTTTCGAGTGCTTCCTTTTTTGAATAGGCGTTAAAATGCCACCATTCAGTTGGAATTCCTGTAAAACCTGCATAGCGCATTACCCGACGAAGTAGCTTTCTGTTTTCCACTTGCTGCATCATTAAGCTTCCATCAGCTAAAAACTTCGCCTCATGCATTGGATAAGCAATTAACCGTAAATCGTCGAATCCCGCACCCATATCCAACGGAATTCCTTTGGAATCACAGATGGTTAAATCTACTGCACACCCTAGGTTATGCAAGCTTTTACCGCGCGGGGAACTCACAAATTTGACACGTTCTTTAACGGGAATTGTATCCAAGGCATTCCACATGTGCTGTTGTACCGACAGGGGTCGAGCGGCATCATAAATGAGCAAGTGTAAACCCGGCTTCAGGAATGTAAGCCGATCTTGGGCTTTATTCAACATCAAGGCTACTGGTTTTTGAAGGTACGCTTCCTTCCATTTCAGGTAAAGGACTTCGTGCATAAAGTTATCCGAACGTGCATAGGCAAGGCTCACAAAAATTTCTGGGTTGGTTTGGTTAATTGACACCAAGTCAATTTCCTTTTTGATCTTCGGCACCCCAATGCAATCCCCGCCATTGGAAGTAGGGTTATCAAGAGGATGCGGATTCTTAGTATCCGAGTTCCCTTTAGGATGTGAACAATTAATGAAGAGCGCAATCAGTGCAAGGATGCACAAGGTTTTACCCAAGGATTGCGGTTGTTTCATTCTCAATTCGTTTTCTTAATTCATCAGACACGGGAAAAAGCGGCAATCGCATGTATTCATCCATTAACTGCATGTGCGCCAAGGCGGCCTTTACCCCACCTGGATTTCCTTGTTCAAAGAACATTTTAGTTACATCGAACAGCTTATAATGCGCCGCTCGTGCAAGCTCAAGCTCCCCGTTCATCGCCGAATGTACCATCGTAGAAAACAAGGCAGGAAATGCATTGGCAACAACCGAAATTACACCATCCGCACCGGCAGCAATTAAGGGCATGGTTAGGTTATCATCTCCTGAAAGGACCCCAAAACCTGAAGGACGATATTTAATAATTTGCATGATCTGTTCCATGTTGCCTGATGCTTCCTTAACCGCAACAATGTTTCTAACTTCGGCTAATTCCAAGGTTGTTTCCGGAGCAACATTCGATCCCGTTCTTCCTGGGACATTATACAGGATAATCGGTAAATCGGTTGAATCAGCGACAATTTTATAATGCGCTACAATTCCTTTTTGAATGGGTTTATTGTAATATGGAGACACTGATAAAATACCATCTACCCCTTTCGGTAAATCCGCCAAGGATTCTGCTACAGCGGCTGTATTGTTACCACCTACTCCATAAACGATTTTACAACGTCCTTCATTGATTTCAATGACTTCGTTCAAGACATCCATTTTCTCGGACTTCGACAAGGTTGGTGATTCACCTGTGGTTCCTTGTACGACCAAAAAATCTGTTCCATTGTCGATTTGGTATTCAACCAAACTCGCCAAGGCGTCAAAATCTATTTGCATGTCTTGGTTAAATGGAGTGACAAGCGCAACTCCCGATCCTTTGAAAATATTAGTCATATAATTCGATTTTATCGAGTGTGTTTGTTACAAAATTCAACATATCAACGGGACTTTCTTCCTTCGTTTGCAGCTGTAAATCAAAATACGAATCATCGGAATCATTCACCACAACTTTACGTTTGAATTGCGTATTTTTCATTTCTGGATAAACTTTTTGTTCCAAGGAACCCATCCATAGCAATAAATCGAAGGACTTTTCCAATTCACGCATGAGCAGAACATCCTTCAACTTACCCATGAATGAATAATCCAAGGGACTGTTGTAATAAATCAAGAAATGTGGCGGCAAGGTAGCTTTATCCACATCTTTAGGCACATTCACAATAATCGTTAGTTTTTTGACATGACTTTTATCTAAAATCGCATCTAGCGCACGCCGATAGTCGCGCAGCTGAATTTCATTTACATAGTTGATTACAACCATCAATGATTTTGTGGATGCCCACATGCTATTATTTGCCATACCCAATCAGGTTTTTAAATTCTTCTTCAGACAAAATGGTTACACCCAAATCCGTCGCTTTTTTCAATTTACTTGGTCCCATGCCCTCACCAGCTACTAAAAAATCTGTTTTCGCTGATACAGAACCTGTATTTTTACCTCCATTTATATCGA
>Ga0315907_10000993_pt1 | contig 39056 bp, 36 predicted proteins | sample LakEriMetagenome_3_FD_203525 | JGI IMG/M metagenome (GOLD analysis project Ga0315907, IMG submission 203525) | Freshwater fungal communities from buoy surface, Lake Erie, Ohio, United States - Buoy 12 MA123 | ecosystem: Environmental > Aquatic > Freshwater > Lake > Lake biofilm | place: USA...
AGAATTCTTGTCCATTAAGAAATGTTACAAATTACATGGGTACATTAAGAAAAGTTAAGGGGTTACATCCATTGATGGATAAGGGTTTTCGGCTATTATAGTATATATGTATGGGGGGAAGTTCAGGTATAAAAAGGGGTGAGCTACGGTCTAACTATCCGCTTGCACAGCGACCGTATGAAACTCATTAAGATTTTAGCTAGGTGGACAAGCTTCTAGCTTGATTTCTGGGGAAGTCTGGGGAACGATAACCGAACAATCTCTAATCCCAATTACTCAAAATTTTATGAAGCATTTGAGTAAACACCTAACTTGATCGATGACAATGGCTCTATCCCCTTCTAGCTGTCAATGATCATGCAAAGTCTTTTTCAACGTTCCCTAACTGAGACCAATTCTGGGGAAGAAGATACCCGTAGTCGTATTCTACAGGCCGCTTTACGTTTATTTGCCGCTAAGGGTTATGAAGGAACCACGACCAAAGACCTAGCAGGAAGCGCAAATGTGGCAGAAGGAACTTTATTTCGTTATTTTCCCAACAAAAAGGCGATTTTAATTGAAGTGGCCACTAGGGGATGGGTGGATATTCTCACCGACTTGCTGACGGAATTGAGCGAAATGGGCAGTTATAAAGCGGTAGCGCAGGTGATGCGGCGTAGGGTGTTGAGAATGCGAGAAAATAGCGATTTATTGCGAGTTTGTTTTATAGAGGCCCAATTTCACCCCGAATTAAAAGAGCGAATCCAATCGGAGGTAATTGCTAAAATGACCGATGTGGCCGAGGCTTTTTTTCAAACAGCGATTGATCGTGGTATCTATCGTCCCATGAATCCGAAAATTGTGGCGCAGGTTTTTCTAGGAATGTTCGCAATTGCTGGTTTTTCCAGTGAAACTATTTTAGATAGTAATGCTTCCCCCTTCGCTTTACAAGAAATGGCCGAAGGTATTGCCGAAATTTTTCTGAATGGAGTATTAGTTAAAGAAGTTTAATTATCCCAATTCTCTCAACCTATTCGGGAATCAGCCTGTTTATTCCTAAAGTCTCCTAGTCTTCGATAGCTGATGACGTGCATGGCATTCTGGGTAAAATTACTGATATGAAAAACCACAAAGACACAAAGGACAGAAAGTTTTTTCGCTATCATCGTAGTGGGCTAAAATGTCGGCAATAGTCAGGCCAGAACTAAGTAATTCTCGGATAAATTCAACAGGATAACGCTATCCTCAAAGGCACGGTTTGCCGTGACATATATTTAAGTTTTTTTGCCATCGCTAATTCAGTTGCCTGTCATCGTCAGTTAATAAACTACTCCCATCTGCTACTTTGTCCTTAGCTGCTATATTAACTGGTTAAACCGTGTTTTAGGGCAAAACGTACCAATTCCGTGCGACTATTAGTACCAGTCTTGCTAAATAAGCGACTGACGTATTTTTCTACGTTTCTGACGCTGGTTTCTAGACGACTGGCAATTTCTTTATTCATCAATCCCTCCGCTACTAGATCTAAAACACTTTGTTCCCGGGGGGTAAGATCAATTTTAATCGGGGGGGGAGTAGTAGTAAAAGTGTTCTGTTGTCCCACCTGCTGTTTTAATTCCCGGATATCTCGGGCAATTTCTTCTAATCTAGCGTTTTCGCTGGTGGCTTGCAAGGATTGACGACGGCGCTCGATTAAAGACTTGATTAATGCTTCTAATTCTTCGGGATCGAAAGGCTTGGATAAATAAGCATCACAACCGGCATTATAACCCTGAATGCGATCGCTTGTCATCCCCCTAGCGGTGAGAAAAACCACGGGAATTGTCTGAAAACGAGCATCTTCGCGCAATTTCTTGAGAAACTGATAGCCATCCACCTGCGGCATCATAATATCGGAGATGACTAATTCTGGGATTTCTTGATTAAGTAAATCCCAGGCTTCGTTAGCATTACTAGCAGTTCTTACCTCGAAGTCATCCCCGTACTGTAGATATGCTTGCACAGATTCACGAACCCCCGGTTCGTCATCCACTAACAAAACTTTCGCAGGTGTGTCCATGAATTTCTCGCAGCGATCGAATATTGTCCGAATCCTATCTTATCAGCTAAGGAGATAGGAGTCAGTAATCAGGAGATAGGAGTCAGTAGTCAGGAGATTGCTTTTATTATTCTCCCATCTCCCCACTTCATAATTCATAATTCATACATTCATAATTCCCACTCCCCAGATCATCCTCAAGATAGTGACGGTGAGTTAAACTGGCAGGTAGAAGTAAAGAGTTACAAAAATCACCTAGATTATTTTAGAATCCTTTCACCATTCTTAACAAATCCCGTGACCATTCTCTGCTGGCTCGATCGCATTAGTGCTTCTGATCGCCCCCTGGTGGGGGAAAAAGCTTTTATTGCCAGTGAATTACACCAGCGAGGATACCCAATTATCGGGGGATTTGCCATTTTTAACCGCATTTTTGCGGAATTTTTGGAAACTATCAACAATGCTGACTCGTTTCTGACTGATTTTCCGCAATCTTCCCTCTATTTAGACGTAGATAACGCAAAAGCTCTGCAATTAGTCGCCAAAGAGAGTCGCCGCGCCATTTTACAAGCGGAAATTCCTCCTCTCTGGTTAGAAGAACTAGGGGCGGCCGTGGCACAATTATCCATGGATACCCTAGTATGGCGCTTTTCCCTGCCAGCTAATCTGGCTCGGCGAACTCTCGGTTTATTTTCCGCCCCAATCAGTGGAATTAAAGCAGATAATCTAGAAAATGCCCTAAAACAAGCTTGGGCGGAGTTATTCAACGCCAAAAGTCTATTTTATTGGCGAAAAATGGGAATTGGTTTAGAAAAAATTCAATTATCTTTACTGGTACAACCGTTATTACCAGCCAATTGTGCGGGAAATGTGTTGATTAATGACGATAACTGGCAAATTCAGGCAGTTTGGGGGTTAGGACACAGTTTAGTTAATGGAGAAGTGGCACCGGATACCTATATTATCGATCGCTCCGGTCAATTACGCAGTCGGCAATTAGGCAATAAATCCCGCGCTTATTATCTCAATAGTGACAGTAATCTGCTTGCGGCACAATTATTAGCACCCAGTTTACAGGAAGGCTACTGTTTAGATAATTTCGCCCTCGATCGCCTTTGTCAACTGGTTCAATCTCTACTGGCGGAAAAACCGACGTTAACCAGCATAGAATGGCTGATGATGCTGGATGGTCAAATTTATATTCTCAACTGTCACAGTCAGGAAATCACCCCTACTACCTCCAATTATCCCTTAAGAGGATTAGGGGCATCCCCAGGTTTGGCATCGGGAGTGGCAAAAGTGATCAGCAATTTCGACTCCCCAGAGGCAAATTTTCAGGATTGCATTCTGGTTACTACTAATTTACCTCCGAAAAAACTGCCCCATTTACGCCAAATTCGAGCAATGATCACGGAACAGGGGGGATTAACTAGCCATGGAGCCATTTTAGCCCGGGAATTAGCCATTCCTGCCATTGTCGGGGTGAAAAATGCCACGGAAATTATCCGCTCAGGCGAGATAATTTTAGTAGATGGTACGAGGGGAATTATTTCTCTAGCATCTCAGGAAGAGATTTCCTTACCCCCAGCACCCCCCAGAGAAACTGACGGCACGGCAATTGCTACCCGTTTGATGGTTAATCTCAGTCAAACTGAAAGTATTGCCGGAATCCGAGAACTGCCTATTGATGGGATCGGTTTATTGCGCTCAGAATGGATGATTCTAGAGTTACTTTCTCAGCGCAATCTAGAAGAATGGTTAACACCAGAGCATCAAGAAGCATTGATCGAGAGATTAAGTGATTTAATCGCACAATTTGCCCTTAGTATCCAGCCTAAGCCTTTATTTTACCGTTCTTTTGATGCTCAAGATTCGGCTAAAGACAGTCGGGGAACCCATGGTTATATATTAGATCCGACTCTATTCGATCTAGAATTGCAAGCTTTACGACGGGTACAAACCACCGGCGCCACCAATATTAATTTACTGCTTCCCTTTGTCCGCGGGGTTGAGGAATTTATTTTCTGCCGGCAACGGGTACAATCAGCTTTACTCACTCAAGTCCCTTCTTTCCAATTGGGGATAATGGTGGAAGTACCGGGGGTAATCTTTCAATTGAGGGATTATGTGCAAGCGGGCGTACAATTGATCGCTATTGGTACTAATGATTTAACTCAATTACTTTTAGGTAGCGATCGAGAACATTTCTCAGAATATTTTAACGCCCGTCATCCCGCAGTCAGGGCAGCTTTAAAACAAATTATTACTCAGGCAAAACTTTTACAGATTCCCTGTTCCGTTTGCGGCATGGCTATCGTCCAGTATCCCGAACTTATCGATGATCTGATTGCTTGGGGTGTGACTTCTCTTTCGGTGGATAGGGAGGCAGTTTTAGCCACTAGAGAGGCAATTGTTCGGGCAGAAAGAAGGTTTTTATTGGAAAATAGCAGATAACTTCCGAACTACCCCACTTCCCCACCTCCCCAATTCGTAATTCATAATTCATAATTCATAATTCATAATTCCCATTACCCCACTTCATAACGCATACTTTGTGCTTTTTGTCAAAAAAACTTTTTTTTTGCAATAAAACTACACAAAAAAAAGATCATCGTTGTGGGTAAAATTGACTCATTTACCTGTCTTAGTTAGGATTACCTTCTAGGTGTGGCAAGGGTTTCAACCGTTGCTGCCCAAAAAAGCATATAATGCCCCATTATGAAATTCAGTAAAATCGCTGTAACCAGCATAACATCGTTGTTAAATAAAAATCTTTCTCAATTAATTTTTAAGAATTTGTAAATATTGCGGAATGTTAATTTAAATATTCTCAAGTTTGTAGAGTCAATAGATAATTTTTGCTTATCTTTGACCAACATTGCGTTAGGAGTCAGTATTCAGGAGATAGGAGTCTCCGAGTCAGTATTCAGAAGTCGGGAGATAGGTTTTAGGTGTTGGGGTTTTGGGGTTTTGGGGTTTTGGGGTTTTAGTTCAATTTCCCCACTTCCCCCCGCAACGCGCACGAAGTGGTCTCCCCCAATTCATAATTCATAATTCATAATTCATAATTCCCACACCCCACACCCCACACCCCACACCCCACACCCTGTCCCCTAATGCCTAGAGAATTTCAATAATTCCTTGAGTGCCATCGAGACGAATTAATTGACCATCTTTTAACAATTTCATGGCATTATGCACATCCATAACCGCCGGAATTCCGTATTCTCTGGCAATAATAGCACCATGGGATAATTGTCCCCCCACCTCGGCAATAATGCCCACAGCCCGGGATAATAAAGGGGACCATCCTGAGTCAGTATAGGGAATAACGAGAATAGTATTAGGGGAAATTTCTAGATTTTGTAAGCTGGGCATAATTTTGACTCGTCCCTCCACTGTCCCCCCACTAGCGGCAATTCCCTGTAAGCGTTTTTTGGCAGTTAAATTTGAGACTAAAAATTCTTTTTTCGGGGGTTGTCCATAAACGATATAGGGAATATCGGTTAATTGGGAGTTTTCTTGGAATTGTTGGCGACGCTGACGGATAATTTGCTTAAGATTGGCGATTTTATTATTCTGACCTAACTGGATAACTTCTGAGTAATTTAGATAAAATATATCTCCCGTCTCCGATAATATTTGCTGCTGTAACCAGAGGGTTTCTAAAGCGAGAAAATGCCAGCGTAGGTGAGCTAAAAGACGGGAGTAAATTTCAGTAACTTGGTTTTTGATATTTAATCTTTTTTGGACATTGTGGGAAGATTTAACTTTTTTATGGCTATTATTGCCCGGACTATCTAAGGGTAGTTGTAGCAGATATTGGGGATTTTCTCGCCATCTCGGTATGGAAATATCGGTCCCCACTTCGCTTAAATAACCGTAGGTTTCTAACCAGAGGGAAAAAGCCGAGTCAAAATCTCGATTGATCGTATTTTTTCTCAGTTCAGATAGCGATCGCATCGAGGCTATTTCTGGTGCTTGGGAGTTATCCAATTTCTCAAAAGGTACTCGGGAAATACTGCGACGCAAGGCGAAGCTAAGAGGGGCAAGAATACTATAATAGGTAGCTTTTTTTAAGACGGTTAAAATCTCCTCAATTTGCTCTAAAATCTCCCCTGAAGATAAAGCTTCTGGGGAAGTAGCGTTAATTTTTTTGAGCGTCGGGATAAAATAGTTTTCTTGATCTTGGCTAAAGTCTTTTTCTAACTGTAATTCCCGTCCTAAAAGTTTTAATAAACCAGGGGAATTAGCCAAGGTTGCCGTTAAAGGTGGTTTGGTAAACTTTGCCCCTTTGGTCAGGAATTCTAAGCTTTCTGGAGGTAATCCCATGCGACGGAAAATTGTTCCTAACAAAGAAGCATTAAAATAGGCTCTTTGATAGTGTAAAGTCGCCGTTTCATTGAAGTCCAAATCGAGGGCTTTTTTGTCTAAAACTAACCGAAAAATATCTCCCCAAACTCCACAGGTTAAAGGACGATTAATTGACCAAGGCAAAGGACGAATCACACCGGGGATAACTTCAGCAGCGATTTTTCTTGTCCAAATTGGCTGTAAATTAGTGATAGGACGGCACTGTAATAACCATAATTTTTGTCCGTCATGAGTCCATTCTATATCTTGGGGAATGCCATGATCAAGGTTTTCTAATTGCCGACAAAGATTAGCTACCTGTTGAATAATAGCAGGGGGAATATCTCCCGCTCCGATGATAATATTTTCTTCTAAATTAACTCGATAACTTTCGGGGGTGATTCTTCCCGATACAACTCTGGTAGCATCTCCGGGTAAAGCTTCAATAACTACATCTAAACTGAGAGGATTAATCGGATCGCGACTGAAGGCAACCCCCGAAAAAACTCCTCGAATTTGTTCTTGAATTAACACAGCCATGGCCGTGTTTTCTTGACCTCGATCGAGTCGATAATTAACAGCATTAGGACTATTATAGGAGGTTTGGCAACTTAAAATCGCCGCCGCTAAATTTTCTCGATCAATGACGTTAAGAATTGTAGTATATTGTCCCGCAGATGAAGCGGTTTCACTATCTTCTCCAATAGCGGAAGATCGCACGACTAAGGGATGATTAATATCAGGATGAAGAGATTCTATTAAGGGTTGTGGATCATCTCCTGGTGGTAAAATCCAACCCCTAGGAATGGGATAACCGGCACGCTTAAGATCGGCTAAAGTGGCGGCCTTTTGTCCCACTTTTGAAGCTGCCAGATTGTCATCAAGAGTTTGGATCGATCGATCTCCACGAAAAAAACGAAACATAGTTTTTGATTCATTGTTAACACTTGCTTCAGGTAAGTCTAAATCGTCGGCGATTTTTTGAAAAATTGCCCCTAATAAACAGGCTAAAGCAATGGCAGTTATAATATAACCTGAATCGTGGGGACGGCGCAAGGTGAGAATTAAAGCTAATAAAAATAATCCTACCAATCTACCCGTAGATTTTTCTCGAAAAATAGTAAAGCTAATCCCACTAATGATTGAGGTGAGAAAAACAGCGACAAAATCGTGAACGATTAATCCCCAGAAAACATTAGTCGTTCCCGCACCTTTTCCTAACCAATAGCGCCCCACGACTAAGGCAATTAAAGCTAATAATTCCCAAGAAGAGCCAGTGGGAAAAAAGAAACGGGTTAGGAAAATAACGATAATTCCCTTGGCTGCTTCCGAAATTACCGCCAAAATTCCCACCAATTTACCCCCATGGTAAAAAGCGGCAGTTACACCGATATTACCGGTCCCTAATTGGGATAATTTACGTCCAGTTACGAGATAATTTATCCAATCGATCAGAGGCAGTCCCCCGATGATGGGACAGACTAAAAAAATAAATAGGGATCCCCAAATTTCTCTCATTATATTTTCTGGCTCTAAAAAATAGTTACTTCCCGGTGGAGTACTGTCAGGTATCGGGATTAGAATAATTCCGTCCACACTCCCTTAAATCTTATATAGTATTTTAGCTCTACCAACCCACGACATTATTTATTTTAAATTTTACTTTATAAATACTTACAGTTTTTCTCGGACAGATGAGGTATAATCACAACAGTGATTGCAGCAATTACGGGTGTCTTTCTTGGAGACTGCCTTAAAAGCTTCTTCGAGAGCCTTGTCTAAGTCTCGATAATTTTTCGGTTGTAATTTTCCCAAGATAGACTTGATTTTTGGGCAAAAGTTTTCAATAGTTTTCAATCGAGGTAAAGTCGAGAGAGTAAGGATGTAAATAAACTATCTTAGACTCCTTCTTCTTCCACAGCTTGACGGACTTCTTCGCTGACATGAATTTTATCACTCACCCTTCGCTTATTTCTGGAAACGAAAATTTGATAAATTGTCTCAAATGCAGTCTAGCAAAAGCATTGAGCGTTCTACCCGCATATTTGTTAGTACAAAAAGACCATTTTGAGGTTAAGGAATCGCCACTGTTCTGCTTACCTTATTCGCTAAAAAGCATACAGGATAAAGGTTACGGCAATTTTAAAACCCTTACCTAAAAAAATTAAGCCAACAATGAGTTATAATTGATAGCAATTACAGAAAATTATTATCTTGAAAATAAAATAAGACTAGGTTTATGCTGCTCGATCCTTTGGCAATGTCTTCAGTAGAACTAGATAATTTAAATCAACTTCCTGATTGTTCGGCCATATATTTTGCTATCGATTCTCAAAATAGAATTCTTTATATTGGTCAAGCAGTTAATCTTTTAACTCGCTGGAAAAATCACCATCGTATATATCAATTACAAGAAATTAATCAAGATTATCCTGTAAGAATAGCTTGGCAAGTTTGCAATAATGAAGAATTAAATGAAATTGAACTATATCTAATTAAACATTTTCAACCTTTGCTAAATAGAACAGAAGTTAAATCTCCACAAGTTGTACCATCAGAGTTAGTCTTCCGAAATTTTCTCAGGGAATTTTCTCGACGATTAATCATTATTGGGTTTAAACCACAAACTTCTCAAGAGCTACCACATATTCATTTGAAATATGACTGGACAGATTGTTCTCCGAAAGGGACAGCCGCAAAGATTAAAAATTTTATTCAAGAAAATAATAATATAAATACCAGTTTTAAGATTAGAAGAAAACCTTGGGGAAGAATCAGGGGGCCAGAAGATTTTCAAATAGGCAGTCGCGGACAAAAAGCCCTAGCTCGTCAGAATCGTTCCTATAATAATCATTGGGAAATGGCTTGTAATGGAGTAATAATCTCTATCACCCCTACCGATAATTATAAACAGATTAAATCAATAACAAATTTTCAAAAACTTGCTGGGGTAAAAATGAGAACAATCCCAGAACATGATTTTAAGAGAATGTCTAATCAATATCCTTATGATTTTGCGGATTTATCCTGCTTTGTCGATGATTTAGTTCCGTTGCTTTGGATTGAAGGGTAATCTTGAATGGGTGCATCTCAATTTTGTAGAAATATCTATATTACATTATGGGCGCATAGGATCATTGGTGTCAACTTAAGGGAATAGCCCGCCAAATTTGTTGAGAGAGAGCCTCCCTTTTCCTGTTCCCTGTTCCCTTGCCTAAATGACCAATCTAAATGTTCTACAGCTGACAATGAGCCAAAGCGATAAAATAAATTGAGATTAATGGCTTAAAAACCCAAGCAGATGGAGTAAATAAAGGCAATAATTGCGGATTTTAAGCGGCAAAATCAACCCCTCAAACTGAAGAAAAAAGCGAAAAGAGTAAGGCGGACGATGCACACTCTACAGACTTAAGAAAATCTGATTGACAGTGAGATTTAATTCCGTGAAAGTCTGGGAAATTAGGCGATCACTGTCTCGAAATTGCCGAATTTGATATTCTTCCTCAACTAAGCGACAAACAGAGATGGTCGGTTGTTTAGGAGTGCCAAGAAAATTACGCCCACCTAAGGCTGCATAATCGACAATCCAATATTCAGGAATACCCATTTCTTCATAATCAGCAAATTTTAAGTAGTAATCATCACGCCAGTTGGTCGATACCACTTCAATGATCAGAGGGATAGATGCACCCTCACTAAGGATTGATTCTTTTTTCCATAATTTTTCCTGAGCGAGCTTGGTTCGATTTAGCACTAATACATCAGGAAAATAACCAGAATTTTTACCAGCAGGTCTGACAATCGCTTGGTTAGGAATTAAATAAGGAAGCCCTAGTCTATCAATTATTCCACTGAGTTTAACAGTTAAAAATCCTTTGATTTCCTCGTGTTCTCCTGCGGGTTGTGCCATTTCAATAATATTTCCCTTGTGTAGCTCATAACGCACTCCCGAATTTTCAGGCAGCCAACGGACAAATTCCTCGAAATTAACAGTTTTAGGTAAAGTTTGGCTCATAGCTGGCAAAATAGCATTCTCTCTCTACTAACTTCCTTAGCTCTATTTTACCTTGAATGTAAAATAGGCATTGCCCACCCGACAAACTCTCTACACAATCTGCGATCGCACTATCGCTGCCAAAAACGATGAGGACGAAACCAAAAATATAATTGGTAACGACGGCGAGGCCCATAAGAAGGATTGGAAGGAGTCAGTTGCCAGTTAGTTTTTAGATCTCCATTTGGCAATATTACACCCTCATAAAATTCTTTACCGCCGGACCCGCCTAGTAAGTTTATAAAGAGGTCTCCTTGATTAACGCTGAATGTTCCAGCCCATCCAGATAGAGTGTTCTGGCCATGTCTAGCTGCTGGTACGTCAATGTACTGCATGATGAAGTCGATGTCGTTTGATTGAGTCCAGTGCTTAATGCAAGAACCGTCACGGTAAAACCGCAGAAAATCTACTTCCCCAAAGTGTTCTTCATAGGGTTCAGAGTAATAGAATCCATCAAATCGTATTTTGCTTGACCCACCAAAATTAAACATCAATTTAGCTCAAAAAATCTTTATTTTGGACAATTAGGTTGGGTTGAGGGACAACGTAACCCAACCCCAAAGGCGACCTTTAATTAACGATACACACTACCCCCCCTATAATGTATTCTGCATGACAATTTAATAAAAATTAACATTTAGGCTATCGCGTACTTGTGGTGATAAGCAGGGTTATCTAGGGGAGGGCGCAAGCGTTCATTGGTGTCAACCTAAGGGAATAGCCCGCCAAATTTGTTGAGAGAGAGCCTCCCTTTTCCTGTTCCCTGTTCCCTTGCCTAAATGACCAATCTAAATGTTCTACAGCTGACAATGAGCCAAAGCGATAAAAGAAATTGAGCTTAATGGCTTAAAAACCCATCATATTGAGCAAATAAAGGCAATAATTGCGGATTTTAATCGGCAAAATCAACCCCTCAAGCTGAAGAAAAAAGCGAAAAGAGTAAGGTGGACGATGCACACCCTACAGACTTAAGAAAATCTGATTGACAGTGAGATTTAATTCGGTGAAAGTCTGGGAGATCAGGGGATCACTGTCTCGAAATTGCCGAATTTGATATTCTTCCTCAACATAATCCAGTGATTAAAGCCTTTTACGAACGCCTAGTCGGACGCGCTAAATCAAAAACACTGGCTCTTACTGCTTGTGTGCGGAAAATCTTAGTCATTCTTAATGCAATGGTTCGCCAAAATAAGCCTTGGCAGCTTCCTGACAATTTACAACCTTCAACGAGGTCAGACTATATTTCCAGAAAATTATTGCTATTCTTCTTCCTTCCACACAGAAACGAGAAGAGACAACCGCGAAAGCCTTCAATTTTCAGGGATTGTAACATGAGTGATTACCCCGGATTTTAGTTATTAAATCTAGTTTATCTCAACCCCAGAAAACACCTCAATTAACGACAGAGCAGCACCATGGCGATACCGATACCTAAACTTAAACCGACCAGCACCTGAAAAGGAGTATGACCAATTAATTCCTTTAAACGTTCCTCGTTAAATTCCTTGCCCTCCTGGAACATTTCATCGATAATTTGATTGAGAATCCGGGCCTGTTTTCCCGCTGCCTGACGCACTCCGGCCGCATCATACATAACAATAACCGCAAAAAGCGCGGCAATCGCAAATTCGGGACTAGACCAACCCACCTGTAATCCTACCCCAGTAGCCAAGGCCCCCACCAGCGCCGAGTGAGCGCTAGGCATTCCCCCCGACGAGACTAAATAGCGCAGACTCACCTTACCATCGCGGATTAACTCAATCAGCGCTTTTAGTCCTTGGGCAGTGAAACAAGCTAAAAGAGAGACTAGCAGTATTTGATTGTGTAACACCTGCTCGAAGTCCTGCATAATCTCATTCGTTTAATTTAATTTTTACGATTAACAATATACTCGGCGATGGCCCGTAAAGGTTCAGCGGCCTCATCGTAGCCACTCAATTCATTGATGGCACTATCTATTAACTGTTGAGCTTGCTGGCGGGACCCTTCTATCCCCCAGAGACTAGGATAGGTGGCTTTTTGTGCCTGTAGATCCTTACCGGCGGTTTTGCCCAATTCCTCCTTTGTCGCCGTGATATCGAGAACATCATCGATAATTTGGAAAGCCAAGCCAATATTTTGAGCGTAACGGGCTAATTTAGCTATATCTTCCCCTTTTGCCCCCGCTAAAACTGCCCCCGACACCACAGAAGTCTCCAACAGGGCCCCAGTTTTCTGAGTATGGATAAAACCGAGAGTTTCCGCCGAAATATCGGGTTTTCCTTCGGATTCCAAGTCTAAAACCTGACCTCCCACCAAACCCGCTGCCCCGACCGTGCGACCTAAACGGGCAATTACCTCTAAAACCTGTACAGGAGGTACATTACGAGTCTGGGTAACCACATACTCGAAAGCGTAGGCCAGGAGACCATCCCCGGCTAAAATAGCGATATCTTCGCCAAAAACCTTGTGATTGGTTAATTTCCCGCGTCGGTAATCATCGTTATCCATGGCGGGTAAATCGTCATGAATTAATGACATAGTGTGAATCATTTCTAGGGCGCAAGCGGTGGGTAAAGCCATCTCTAGGGAACCCCCCATCAATTCACAGGTAGCCAGACATAAAATCGGCCGCAGACGTTTGCCACCGGCGAGGAGAGAATAGCGCATCGCCTCGTAGATTTTGGCAGGATTGCCGATAACTAAAGAGCTATCCAAAGCTGACTCGACAATCAACCGCTTTTCCTCCAGATAGGAAGCCAGAGAAAAGTTCTCGTTTTTCCTCACTTCTACCCCTCGTTCGCCCCTAGTAACCATGTCTTTTTGTCTTGAACCGACTGCTTTTAAAACTATATCAGGAAACTCCACCTCGATGGGAATTAAACTGACTGCTCCCTTGTACCCTAAGCTGTTGACTATCTAAATTACTCCTTCAGACTGCATGGCAGCACTGGAGTTGACAGCCTGAACATTTGTACTGAATTTTCCCAGACGGAGAGAGGTCAATTTTCTTTTCTGATGCCTATTTTCTCTTTTAACCTGAAAAAATACATCCCTCAGTCCAGAGATTAGCAAAAAACGGGCGATATAATTGAATTTCACCGCAGTTATCCTGGGAGATGCTAAAGTTTTGATGATTCGGTCAAACTTCCGTTTTCTTAGCTTGCGGTTGAGAAATTTCTCGATTAGCCTAGAAGTAGGATTATACTAGGAATATATTGTATGCTGCCAGGGCAAATTTTAGGCGATCGATACCAAATTCAAAGTCAGTTAGGTAAACAAACCGGAAGACGCACGTTTCTGTCCCAAGATTTAAAAACGGGCGCTACTGTTGTCGTCAAATTATTAATCTTCAGTCCCGATTTTGAATGGACAGATTTAAAACTTTTTGAACGGGAAGCAGAAACTCTTAAACATCTAGATTGTCGCTCGATTCCTGAATATATCGACTATTTTGAAGTTCGCACCGATACCTATCAAGGTTTTGCCCTTGTTCAGAGTTATATCGAGGCTAAATCTCTCAAGGAACAGATAGAAACTGGTCGCAAATTTAGTGAAGCAGACCTACAAGAATTAGCTAAATCTATCCTAGGTATTTTAATTTATCTCCATGGACTTAACCCGCCAATTATCCATCGAGATTTGAAACCTAGTAATATTTTACTAAAAGATCGATCGGGTCATAGTATCGGTAATGTTTATTTAATTGATTTTGGTTCTGTCCAGAGTGTTGCTCAACAGGAACAGGCCACTTTAACTATTGTCGGAACCTACGGTTATATGCCCCCCGAACAATTTGGTGGTCGCACCGTTGCCGCTTCTGATTTATACAGTTTAGGAGCCACTTTAATCTATCTAGCTACAGGCATTCATCCCGCCGATTTACCCCAAAAAGATGGCAAAATTCAATTAAATAATTTAGCTAATTTAAGCCCTGCTTTTGTTCATTGGTTAGGGCAGTTAATTGAACCTAGTCTCGAAAAAAGGTTTGTTTCAGCACAGGCAGCAAATCAAGCTTTAAATACTCTCCACGAAATGCAATTAACTTCCTCGAACCTTGAAAAACCCGCAGGGAGTCGGGTACAGTTGCAAAAAAGCGAGGAGAAAATTAAAATATCTTTACCTCCCGAAGGTTTTACCCCTAAATTAATTTTTCTTGGAGCTTTTGCCATCGGTTGGAACGCTTTTTTATTAGTATGGACAGGAGGAGCAATTTCTATTCCTCTGTGGATGAGTTGGTTTTTTCTGCTCTTTTCCTTGCCTTTTTGGTTTGTGGGTTTAGGAATGCTTTACCAGATTATTTATTGTCTCAAAGGGGAGGAAATTATCACTATTGATAGGGAAGAAATTGTGGCCATTCAGCGAATTTGGGGTTTGACACTTCCGGGCAAAAAGAAAATGGCAAGACAACATATTAATAAACTGGTCAAAGCTGATAGTTATCATAGCAAAGATGGTGATGGTGATCGAGTTTATGTACCGATGGCTTTAACTATTTGGGCGGGGACTAAAGAATATACTATTAGCAGTAAAACAAAAGAATATCTGAGTCAACCCGAAATTGAATGGTTAGCAGCGGAATTGAGCCAATGGTTAGGAATACCAATTACTAATAAGTAGCTGGTTACAATCAGCTTTTTCTCCCCTCTCCCCACTCCCCCACTGATTACTGATTACTGCTTACTGATAACTGAAAAATCTCCCCACTCCCCCACTTCCCCACTCCCCCATTTCCTAATTCATAATTCATAATTCATAATTCCCACCCCCTGATATGGACGAACTGTCTGTGATCGGTGTAAAATTTTATGAAGAGTCTGGGCTTTTTTCTCCCTTTTCCTGAGAAATGCCCCAGAGCCAGTGACTAAGATCAAAATTGTGCATCCCATCGATAATTAAGTTTATGAGCGCCACTATTACCGTAGAAAAACGCAAATTAGAAAAACCCCCTTTAGAACTGCATTATCTCGGCGATCGAGTCTTGCGTCAACCGGCCAAGCGGATTGCTAAAGTCGATGACAGCATTCGCCAATTAGCCAGAGAAATGCTGCAAACTATGTATAGTTCCAATGGTATCGGGTTAGCGGCTCCGCAAGTGGCAGTCAATAAACAATTGATTGTCATCGATTGTGAACCCGATAAACCAGAAAATCCGCCCCTAATTCTGATTAATCCCCAAATTATCGGTTATAGTCCGGAATTGTGCAAAGCGGAAGAGGGTTGTTTGAGTATTCCCGATGTGTTTTTAGATGTCATCCGTCCCCAAGCGCTCGAAGTGAGTTATAAAGATGAACAGGGGAAACCGCGAAAACTGCAAGCTAACGGTTTACTAGCGCGGGTAATTCAACACGAAATGGACCATCTTAATGGTGTCATGTTCGTGGATAGAGTAGATAACGATTTGGCACTCAATGAAGAATTAAAAAAACACGGTTTTTCCGTGCAAGCGGTGAAACCGGTCGAGAAAGTGACAAAATAAAGGCATTAGTTAATTTAGGTGAGGAGTGAAGATGACCCCGAAAAGCGGCGTTTTATTGTTATTATCCTGTATTGCAGCGATCGCTGGTGTGGGTTGTGTCTTTGAAATTAGTTCGGGAGAACCGGATTTAGGCAATGCCACCACTGGCTTAATTCTAGCGGCAAGTGTGCCACTAACAGCCCTATTTTTTTGGGCAGCGGTTAAAGACACGAGAGCCAATTACAAATAGAATAACTTCCCCTCGGTTATCGAAAAATTGGCATAATTTTCATGAGCAAAAGAGAGAATTTACTTCTCTCTTTTGTTCGTTTTAACTACAGGGCAAATTGCCAGAAAAAGTTACTACTTTTTAGGACTTTATCATCTTTTATAGCAATCAAGTATATCCCGATGGGTGAAAATCTGATTAGGTAAAGATTTCCCCAGGCTGCATCTCACATTTGCAGAAATACCGACAATCAGCAATTATCAGTGACTAGAACTCTTGCAAATTAATTATATGTTATAATGGCGGGTTAACTAATTTTCCCAAAAAAATTAGTTAATTAGTAGATTTGTTATGAATAAAAACCTGAAGTTTTACTTTTAACTTAAAACTCTTTAGATATGCCTTAATTTGGTTATCAAAACCTCTTTATTTAAGCGGCAAAAACTATCTAAATTTTCATAATTGAGAATAAATTCTCCTTGTAGATTAATGTTTGACAACTTTTAAGAAGTTGCTATACCTATCCCTAAATCACAGTTATAAATAGCCGACAACAAGTTAACTATTAAACTATATCTTAGAGGACAATTCCGATATTTACAGGATAATATTTTCAAGATTTTGAGTTTACTATTTAGGGTTTGCTGAATAAATCTAAAAACCTTGTTGGATAAGGCTTTTAGACTTTTTTTCCCTGAAAAAGTGCCTACCATTGGAGTGATTGGGGGGAAAATTTAGGGATTTTTTCCCTGAAAATTAGGTAATTGACCACCTGAAAATGAGTAAAACCCCACACCCCACACCCCACACCCCACACCCTGCCACCACCGAAAAACTTTTTCAGCAAACCCTACTTAATTAAGCGGTTACTACCGGGGAAGCTAACCGTTTAAAGGTCAATCTTTCATCGGCCACATCGACAAAAATCGTGTCTCCCCCTTTGAATTCGCCGCGCAGAATTGCCTTAGCGATCGGAGTTTCCACATATCTTTGTACTGCCCGTTTTAAGGGTCGCGCACCGTACACTGGATCGTAACCAATTTCTGCTAGATAATCGAGGGCAATATCGGCAAGTTTCAGGGCTAATTTTTGTTCCATCAAGCGATCGCTGAGATTGGCTGTCTGTAGTTTAACAATCGATCGCAGTTGCGCTTTTTGTAAACTATGGAAAATGATCGTTTCATCGATACGATTGAGGAATTCGGGACGGAAACTATTCCGCATTGCTTCCATCACCCGCGCCTGCATTTCCTCATAACGAGACTCATCACCGGCCACGTCTAAAATGTATTGAGAACCGATATTACTGGTCATAATAATTATGGTATTTTTGAAATCAACCAGATGACCTTGAGAGTCGGTTAAGCGCCCATCGTCAAGGATTTGTAACATAACGTTAAAAACGTCGGGATGGGCTTTTTCAATCTCATCAAAGAGGATGACAGAGTAGGGACGACGCCGGATTGCCTCGGTTAATTGTCCTCCTTCATCGTAGCCGACGTATCCCGGAGGCGCACCCATAAGACGGGAAACGCTGTGTTTTTCCATGTATTCCGACATATCGATGCGAACTAGAGCCTCTTCCGTGTCAAAGAGATTGCGAGCTAAAGCTTTCGCCAATTCTGTCTTACCAACACCCGTCGGACCGAGGAAAATAAAGCTGGCCGTGGGACGGTTGGGGTCTGATAAACCAGCGCGGGAACGTTGAATCGCTTCGGCTACGGCTGTGACCGCTTCCTCTTGACCGATGACACTTTCGTGTAATTCCTCTTCCAGATTGAGGAGTTTTTCTTTTTCCGATTCGATTAATTTATTGAGAGGAATTCCCGTCCATTTCGAGATAATTTCGGCGATATCCGATTCGAGAACTTCTTCTCTTAATAAACTTTTGCCAGTGGTTTGTTTGTCGGCCAATTGAGTTTCTAGGGCGGACATTTGCCGCTGCAGATCGGTTAATTTTCCGAACTTTAATTCCGCAGCGCGATTATAATCATAATCGCGTTCGGCCTGTTGAATTTCCAGATTAACTTGTTCAATCGCTTCTTTAACCCCACGAACTTTATCGATAATCTCTTTTTCCCCTTGCCATTGGGCATTTAATCCCGATTGTTCTTCCTTGAGGTTAGCCAGTTCTTTTTCTAACTTTTCTAACCGTTCTCGCGAAGCTGGATCATATTCCCGTTGTAGGGAAAGTTTTTCCATTTCTAGCTGAAGAATTTTGCGATCAATTTCATCGAGTTCTTCGGGTTTAGAGGTGATTTCCATCTTCAATTTTGCCGCCGCTTCATCAACTAAATCAATGGCCTTATCGGGCAAAAAGCGATCGCTAATATAACGATTAGAAAGCAGTGCCGCCGCTACTAAAGCATTATCGGCAATTTTTACCCCATGATGCACCTCATAACGTTCTTTGAGACCGCGAAGAATCGAAATAGTATCGACCACATTTGGTTCATCTACTAAAACCTCTTGAAAACGTCTTTCTAACGCCGCATCTTTTTCGATATATTTGCGGTACTCATCGAGGGTAGTGGCCCCAATACAACGCAATTCACCCCGGGCTAACATCGGTTTTAATAAATTGCCCGCATCCATTGCCCCTTGAGTGGCTCCCGCACCGACAACGGTATGAATTTCGTCAATAAACATGATGATATTGCCTTGGGAATCGGTGACTTCCTTGAGGACAGCTTTTAATCTTTCCTCAAATTCCCCGCGATATTTTGCTCCCGCAATTAAGCCACCTAAATCGAGAGAAATAAGAGTCCGATCTAACAGAGATTCTGGCACATCACGGTTAATAATCCGCTGGGCTAATCCTTCGACAATGGCTGTTTTTCCTACTCCCGGTTCCCCGATTAAAACTGGGTTATTTTTAGTCCGACGCGAGAGAATCTGAATGGTGCGACGGATTTCGTCATCCCGTCCAATTACGGGGTCTAATTTACCTTCCCGTGCCAATTGGGTCAGATCCCGTCCGTATTTTTCTAGGGCTTCGTATTTGCCTTCTGGATTCTGATCGGTCACTTTTTGACTACCTCTGACTTGTTGAATAATTTCTTTGAGTTTGCTTTCGGTAAGTCCGAATTCTTGAAAAATATTTTTACCGAAGCGATCATCTTTAGCGTAACCTAAAATTAAATGCTCGATCGAAATAAAGTCATCTCCAAATTCTCGGCGATAATTTTCTGCTCGATCAAGTAAACTATCTAAGCTACGACCTAAATAAATCGAGTCGCCAGGGTTAGAGATTTTCGGTTGACGACGGATAAAGTCATCGGTTCGATCCCGCAAACGGGCTAGACTAATATTAGCTTTACTAAAGACACTGCCCGCTAATCCCTCCTGTTCGAGAAGGGCTTTCATTAGATGTTCGCTTTCTATTTGTTGCTGGCTGTTCTGTTTGGCAATGTCCGGCGTTTTGACGATTGCCTCCCAAGCTTTTTCTGTAAATTGTTGTGGATTGGTTGGCTGCATTTTCTATAAGAGATTACTTTTATACCCTAGAGATTATTCTAGATTGACCGGTTTGTCGGCTCCTAGGGGCTTACCGTACCTAGTTAAGGGGGATTTCCCCTCAACTGTGCGATTTGAGCCGCTAAAGTTTATCAGCTGTAATGGATTTAAACTGCTTCTTGGAAATTTTAGTACAAATGTTCAAGCTCTCAACCAAGCTAAAATCTTAAGTAGCTGGTTATAATTAAATTAAAAATGAATTTTAGGTTCGATCCCCCCTGCCCCCCTTGATAAGGGTAGGGTTGATTGATAGTAGGGTTGATTGATAGTAGGGTTGATTGATAGTAGGGTTGATTGATAGTAGGGTTGATTGATAGTAGGGTTGATTCATGAATCAACCCTACCTTGATAAGGGGGGTGTCTGATAATTTTTAACGCCTACCTACTTAATTATTAAAGATGTTCACTGTTGACTGATTACTGATAACTGATAACTGATAACTGATAACTGATAACTGATTAAAGCTAACCCTAAAATACTCTCTAAGCGATTAAAGATTTAACTTTACTAATGATACCAACTGGGTCAATACCTTGGTGGGGGAACTGTTCCCATAAACCGCCACAACCTTCATGGTGAGTACCGATATAGGCGTATTTAGGAGTTAAACCGCGTTCGAGTAACCAAGAACCATAACGGCTACCTAAACCCGTGCGACGGTTAAATGCTTCTACCACTAAAACAAAGGGAGAACTACCAACTTTAGCGATAATTTCTTCATCCACTACATTGAGAGTCGGTTTATTAATTAAACCCACGTCAATACCTTCTTGTTTTAGACGTTCCACTGCATCCAAAGCGCGGTATAAACCATCGCCAAAGCTGATGATATAACCGGCAGTGCCTTCTCGAATTGCTTCATCTTTTCCGGGGACAAAGGTATAACCATCGCCAAAGAAATTATTACCTTTAGTATCAAGAATATTGGGAGTTTTAGAACGAGTCGAGAAGATAAAACGTAAACCGGGTTGATGGAAAGTTGCCTCGACACAAGCGGTCATTTGTGCAGCATCGGCCGGAAAATAAAGACGGGTTTCGTAACCGTCATCCAGTCCATTATCGGCAAAGAAATTATTCAAACCAAAGTGACAGGTATTATCCGCCATATCATCGATACCAGAATGGGAAAAATGACATAAAAGATTAGAATAATTCAAGCGGGCCATGGTGATTTCAGAAATACACATTTCTAGAAAAGCGGCAAAGGTGGCGAAAATTCCCTGTTTACCTTTTTCCATACCAAAACCAGCGGCTGCCGAAAGATTGCCCCGTTCCATAATACCGGAAGGAATAAACACTTCGGGATGTTTATCGTGGATAATTTTCAGGCCGCAGGAACCCTCTAAATCGCTATCTACTACTAATACCTTAGCCTTGCGTTCTTCCTCGCTCATTTTGCCTAAAAGACTGACTACTGCTTCGCCGAAAACGTTGCGGTTAGAACCCCATTTATCTCCAGAACCGAGGAATTTATAGTCATTAGAAGGCTTCTTAATACTGTTGAGATATTCCACGGCGGCACTGTGTCCTTTTGCCTCTAAATATTTCAAAGCCAAGGGTACAGAAATCACATCATGACCGTGGTTAGAACCTTCTAACCCTTCAATACCGGGACACATGGGACGTTTATTAATAATCGCAATCGGGCCGGGAGTATTAATTGCTTCACAGATATTGCGATACAAACTATCGATATCTTCCCCATCTCCCACTAACACTTTTAGTCCATGACCGGCGAGAGTTTTAGCCACATCATAACCGGGTAAATATTTGGAAGGATTACCAGCAATCGTCACATCATTATCATCAATAATTAGCTTAACATTGATGTGTTGAGCCACAGCTAAACGGGCAGCTTCCGCGTCATTGCCTTCCTGTTGAGAACCATCGGAACCTAAGCAAAAAACGGTTTTCCCTGGGTTAGCTAAAGCGACACCGTTAACGTAGGGCCACATATGTCCTAAACGGCCAGAACTAAATTTGACGCCGGGGGTTAATCCTAATTCCGGGTGTCCAGGGAGTTTAGAATTAGCCTCGCGGTAGTGCATTAATTGTTCTGGGGGTAAAGAACCTTCTAACGCAGACATGAGATATTGAGTACCGACGCGGTGTCCCGCTTCATCGAAGAAAATTGGTACAAATTGACTAGGTTGACTGCGGAAAAGAGCATCGAGAATCACCACTTCCGGGACGGTATCGTAGGGGCCGCCGGTGTGACCACCCACACCCCGGGCCGCACCCGTGGCAGTAAAAAAGATGATAGCATCGCGACAGAGTTGGATATTGGCTTTTAGGGCGCTTCTTTGCTCGTCGGTTAGGGTGGGGTTACTGGGGTCGAGACTGATGGGTTTATAGGCACTCAAATCGATGGGAAAGGTTGTCATCGTAGATTTTCCTTAATGTAGAGAAATAACTATAGTCAGGGAAATCATAGCCTAGAATGTCACCCGATCGATTGATTGAATAATTTCTTATCGAAAATTTGGGTTGAAAACCCCGTCCTTTTAGGACGGCTTTAAGCTACAATGGAAAAACCGATAACCAAGCTAAAAACTGAACCTTGACCACAGATAGTAGGGGGTTTCGTTCAGAAAGGAATTCAAATTCGGCCTTGAACCAGTAAAACTTTCTAGGAAATAAGGTTGAACATGAGATTTTTTCCACTTGTTCAAAGTGGCCGTCCGGCATTCGGACAATCAAAACGGACGGGTCGGAAAGCGTAAGACTACCGCTAAGGTAGCGGCATCCCGTGAAGCGTCAACCCAGCGGTCGGTCGTTTAATTAAGTTTGTTCGATCTGCCAGTCATCACCGTCTGGCCCCGGCGGTGAGGATGTCAACATAGATACCCCTTAATAATTCCACTTCACCCCTTATCCTCCTTAGTAGCTGACCATTGAGTTAACCCGGCGCCAATCAAAGCAGCCGGAGCGGGCAACGCCATCGCTAACTTTTCTTCTGGGAGAATTAACGACAAGGCAATTGAACTGATTAGCCCTGATGCAATAAAAATCATTGCAGTTTGGTTTTTACTAGCTATTCGGACAAAATTAAAGGGAGAATAAAACACACTAAAAGAAAAACCATAAATTTTTGTTTAACTATCGCGATTAACTTTAAGGTGCTTGGTTTTTAAAAGGATGATTCCAGGGTAAATTAGCCTGTAATCCAAACTTCCAAGCTAAATATCCTGCCAATTCGGTAGCTTTATTTTCCGTGGTGATTACTAGCTCGGCTATTCTCTGTTAAACCAGCGGACCCATTGAATTGCTCCACCAATACGAAATTCTGGGCGAATATTAAAAGTCCCCCATTTACCCCTGTTATTTCTGGAAGCCCATTGACACTGAGAAAGTCATTCCCCCCAGAAACAAACCGGGAAGTAACTATTCTCCAGGAATTGTTCCCAGTAGTTTGAGTATCGGCTGCTCCGTTCACCACATTAGGAAAATGAGAAACGGTCAAAGGCGCGTTAGCCAAATCTGGTCTATCTTGCCAGTTAAAGCCTTGAATCGCCCCCACTGAAGTATGATTATTATCAATATATTTTAATCAATTCTCTCAGCACTCTGTAGTATTTTATTCTTTCTTCTCGGTTTCTTTCTCTATAACGAAGTTCCTTCTTTTTTCTGGTAACTTTCATTTTTTTTAAGGCATAGCAAATGGCACTTGGTCTCACTCCAAACTTCTCGGCTCTGTCTCTTAATCTTGCCTCGGGATTTTCTTAGACATCTTTTGACAGTGCTTTCCAGTCCAGCTTTTTCTGACGATGTTTTACCTTTGTTGCTTCAAGTTTCTCCCTACGAACGCCATCTATAGCGCTTTTCACGTTACTGAGGTATTGACAAGTTTTGCCAACAAGGGGTTTAAGCCCCTTGCCCATACCTCATTCTGATGAAAACTGCTATACATTTTTACAACAAGCTGAAACATTGGATTACCTAGAGTTAGTACAAGCGTTTCGGAATTGGGTAAGAAGTCAGCTGAAAAAATAAAAGGAAGATTTTTCGACGTTAAATCTCATACCAATCTCCCGAATCGGAGTCTCAACAATGGAAATCAACAAGTTTTCCCTCTTGGGTCGTCGGTCGTCAACACCAAATTAGGTTACACTTCATCGACCCCGGGGTTAATGCGGATGGAGGGACTCGAACCCACACATCGAAAAGATACTAGAACCTAAATCTAGCGCGTCTACCAATTCCGCCACATCCGCAAACATAGGACTGTATCTGATCATAACATAAGATACTATAGGAAAGATAAAATTTTTTATTCTTAATAATTTTATGCTCTTAGGTTTTGTCTTTCAGTCCCCCGGCCCGATTCTCTGGGAGGTCGGACCGATTTCGGTGCGCTGGTATGGATTTCTCATCGCTATGGCGGTATTATTGGGTGTCACCCTCTCCCAGTACCTCGCCCAAAAAAGAGCGATCGATCCGGATTTAATCGCTGATTTGGCCATTTGGTTAGTAGTGGGGGCTATACCTGCAGCCCGTCTGTACTATGTTCTCTTTCAGTGGCAAGAATACGCGCCAAATCCTGCTGATATTATCGCCATTTGGAAGGGAGGTATCGCTATTCACGGGGCAATTATCGGGGGTTTGCTGGCGGCCCTAATCTTTGCCCGCATTAATCGGGTTTCTCTTTGGCAATTACTCGATCTAGTCGCACCTTCAGTTATTCTCGGTCAAGCGATCGGACGTTGGGGGAACTTTTTTAATTCGGAAGCTTTTGGCAGTCCGACTAATTTACCCTGGCGGTTGTTTATTCCTCCGGCTAGTCGTCCTTTAGAATATATCGCCGTCGATTATTTTCACCCCACCTTTCTCTACGAATCTCTCTGGAATCTGGCAGTTTTTGCCCTACTCATCTATCTGTTTTTCTGGGGTTTAAAACACCCCAGTAAATTAAAAATTGGCACCCTTACCCTAGTCTATTTTATCGCCTACAGTCTAGGTAGATTCTGGATCGAGGGACTACGCACCGATAGTTTAATGTTTGGGCCGCTGAAAATGGCGCAAATAATTAGTTTAGGAGCGATTGCCGTCGGTCTTTTCGGTTTATTCTGGTTATATAAACTCCAGCGTCCTTTACCAGATGTGGTGGCAACCGTCGGTTATAATCAAAAGTTACCCTAGCTAACCCTGACAATGGATCTAGTAACAATTTTTCAACAGGTTTTAAACGGTTTATCGATCGGTAGTGTCTATGCTATTTTTGCCCTCGGTTACACTTTGATTTTTTCCATTTTAGGTATTATCAATTTTGCCCATGGCGCAATTTTTACCCTCGGAGCCTATTTTACCTATGCTCTAGCGGGGGGAGTTTTCGGTTTTAATGGTTTATTAGCTAATGCCAAATTACCCTTTTCCTTACCCTTTTTTTTAGCACTTTTGTTAGGCTGTATCCTTTCAGGTTTCACCTCGGTTCTTCTGGAAAGATTGGCCTTTAAACCTCTCCGGGTACGGGGTTCCGATTCTCTCTTAACTTTGGTTTCTAGCCTAGGGGCAGCGGTGGTGATTGTCAATGTTATTCAATACTTAGTCGGGGCAGAAATTTATACTTTTCCCGATGGGATTTATGGCAATCTTCCCCCCGCAATTAATTTCGGTACAGCCGATCGCCCCGTGGCAATTCGCACAATTCAGATTATTATTTTTCTGGTTTCAGCAGTTATGGTAGCTTTACTAACTTATTGGGTTAATTTTACCAAAATGGGCAAAGCTTTACAAGCGGTAGCTGAAGATGTCACCACGGCCAGTTTGTTGGGGATCAATCCCGAAAAATTTATCGTGATTACCTTTTTTATCAGTGGTGCCTTGGCAGGTTTAGCAGGAACTTTAGTCGGTTCTAGTGTTAGTATCGCTGGCCCCTATTTCGGTATTGCTTTCGGATTAAAAGGTTTAGGAGTGATTGTTTTAGGGGGGTTGGGAAGTATCCCCGGAGCGGTAATCGGTGGTTTATTATTGGGTATTGCCGAAGCTTTTGTTCCCGCAGAATATTCCGGTTATCGAGAGGCGATCGCTTTTGCTATTCTCTTTATTATGTTGTTAGTTCGTCCCCAGGGTTTACTAGGCAGAAAGTTAATTCAAAAAGTCTAAGTCGGTTTAATTGTCCGCGAGAAAAACTGTTTTTCCCGACAAAGAAGATTGATAGGCAGCGTATGCCACTTCTAGGGCATAAAGACTGGCTTGGGGAGTAACATAGAGAGGAACCCGATCGAACAGATAATCTAGTACCATGGCGGTATCTTTGGCAAAAAGACCGCGACGGGTTTCCACTTCTAAAGCTTGGCTACCTTCACTATTAATTAACTGCCCTGTTTCCCCTTCAAAAATTAAGCTGCCCGCCTCGCCATGAATAGTGAAAGTTCGCTCATTTTGCCAAAAAACTTCGCCTTTGCCGTAGGTAACTTCAGCAATTAAGCCATTTTTAAATAATAACTGCGCCTCACACAAACAGGCCAGAAAATAATCGGATTCCGGGGCATTCCAATAACGACAATGACAGGACACGGACTCCACTTCCCCAAATAAATTAGTAAAGCGATGGATACGAGAAAGGGCTGCAATCAAAGGAAAACCGAATAAATCCCGATGAAATGTCCAGCGCCGGGGTGCCGGTCTGCCTGGGACGATCGTGGTATAACGGGCTAGGTGGATATTACCGAGGCTGGCTAAATATTGCTGTTGGGTTTGATGCAGTCCCCCCAAAAGTTCAATATGTTCGACGTGCAGTAATTTGTTCTCGGTTTCGGCTAGGGTGATTAATTCTGCTGCTGCCGCTGGGTGGAAAGCCAGAGGATACTCGACGATAACGTGCTTACCAGATTTTAAGGCAGTACGGGCGATCGAGGCATGGGCCTGATTAACGTTGGCAATGACAATCAGATCGAGATCGGGATGGCTGGCAAGGCTTAGTGCCGAATCTAGGGCAGAAATTTGGTATTTTTGCGAGAAATTAGCGATCGATTCGGGACTATTACCGCTAACATACAGAAGCTGGGCGCGATCATCCGCTTGCAAGCTTTCAGCACGACGTTGAGCGGCGAACCCTGTGCCAACTATACCAATTTTTAGGGGACGATGAGAAGTCATCAGGGGCATTCTGGCGACATTAATTATCGGGAAGTGGGAATTATGAATTATGAATTATAAATTATGAATTGGAGAGATGGGAGTGGGGAGAACCACTTCGTGTGCCTTGCGGAGGGAGATGGGGAGAATCATCTCCTGACTCCTGCCTCTCGCCTTTCCTAGCTTTATTTTGGCAATTAACTCATCTATTATCTCAAAAATAGCGCTCGAAAAGATGTGGAGGGGTGAATTCATATTTTTAATGGGCAACGCCAATTTTTTGCTCCTGTTTAGGCCTCAGATCTTCTAAACTGCCGTCGGTTGTCGGGGAGCATGACGACGAGGGGAAACCACCACGGGAGTGGGCGACACCGTACAGGTTAATTCTAGAGACTGTTCTAAACTAACCACCCGATTGAGTTGTTGCCATTCAGTGCTAAAAGGAGGCATCGCTAGAGTGCAGGCTTTCCAATGAGCTTCGACGGGAACATCTAGTTGTTGACAAGTGCCACCGCGCCGACCTTGGGTTTGATAGTATCGGCAGTATCGACAGGAAGAAGTAAGAAAGTTTGCGGCTTGCATGGGTTGGCTTTAAAAGGAAGATGATTATAAGGAACTCAAAGGATGACTCTCTTTTCGCTCTGTGTAATATTGTCCTACCCTGCGCCAAGGGTATTTTCCTGACTAGCATAGCTAGAACTGATATGCCATATAGTTTCTAGTGATCCCCAAAAAAAATTTTATTTTTAGAATCTTTTAATAGTTACTTTGCAAAAAGCAGCACTGTCTCAAAACTGAAGAGTTAAACTCAGTTGTGGCCGAGGTTATTGGGTCTAGTATCAGCAATAACAGAACGGGGATCAAGCCTTAGCTCGATAGAATTGATGAATACAGGTTCAATTAAGACAGAAAAGATAGGCCTATTGATTCCCGACTCAAAACCACTCTTTCCACAATACTATAAAAAAATTGCATCTTTTACCCCGCCCGACTGGGCAAAACAAAAAGCACAACATTGCCAACGCTCAAGCTCTCCGGAGGGAGTGGGAGACTGACAACGAGGGCAAATTGGCCAGGATCGGGTTCTGTGAACTATTTTCTGGCTCCAACTCTCTAAACCGTCCAGTTGCTGGGGATTTTCTGGCGGTTTTTCCGGGGTGACATAACTAGGATGATCTCTGAGGGAATTAGGCGCGATCGCTTCTGGGGGAATTAACTGACTATCCTGCTGCCAACGGGCGGCAGAAAAGCGGATATCGCTCAGGGGAGTCTCTAACTGACTATTAAGCCGTTTTAATAAGCTATAGCGTTGTAAAGACAATTCCTGTGCTAAAGCGGCGCTACTGGTAGCCACCGATAAAACCCCACGACTCAGGGAAAAAGGCCGGGTTTGCTCCAGCAGACGGGGATTAACAATTTTTGCCCATAATTGCAGCACTTGCTCATAGTGGCGATATTCCTCCCAACCCGCCTGTTGAGTAATAACCGTCAAAATTTTGTCAAGAGAATGTAAAGACATAGGGAAAATCTAGGGAATGCCACGTTAGACTGGGACGAAAAAACCCCTAAGTAGCTGGTTATAATTAAATTAAAAATGGATTTTAGATTCGATCCCCCCTGCCCCCCTTGATAAGGGGGGTGCCGATCCCCCCTTAGTCCCCCCTTGATAAGGGGGGTTTCTGATAATTTTTAACGCCTACCTACTTAACTTTTCAGCATAACCCTATAATACCGTCATGAAATCCGATCGATCCCCATCCTCCCAAGATTTGCCTCTCTCGATCGTCCATCAACCCAGTTCAGCCATCGATCCCGCTCGGGAACCGGAATATCTCGAAGCTGCTGTCATTAACGTCTATCCCCCAGCTAAAGATGTCTTTTTTACCCCTTGGGGTATCCGGGCAATGGTGATCTTTTTAATTGCCAATAGTCTCCTCAGTCTCAATCAATGGTTAACCAGCACCACCCCCACCCCGAGGAAAGCTGAGAATTCCCCCCGCGAGCAGCACCAAAATAACTCCCGCCACCTCGATCGATTGATAGCGATCGCTCGTCCAGTACAGAAAACTCCTCAAACCAGTCTGAGCGTTAATATTCCCGCTCCTCCAGTTAAAACTAGCCCGATAACTAATATTACCGCCCCACCAGTGGTTCAGAGTCCCCCCACCGCTATCAATCCGACTAATGCCCTCTTACCCCCGAATCCGCCACCGTCCCTGATGCCGGCCCATCAATTACCCGTCAGTAAGATCGAGCAATCTTTACCCGTCTCCCCCCCGGACCCCAGTACCCCGCCCGTATCTTCCCTAGTTTCCGCACCACCGCCACCACCGCCCCAAGTCACCCCCGTCCCCTCTCCGGCGGTCATTAACGAACGAATGTTAGAGGAATTGCGCCAAAGAGAAGAATCACCCGCTAATTTACCCTTTTTTCAACGGGAAAAAGCCCGTCGCTTGGCCGATCAAAACCCACAGGATGCGGCGGAGTTAATGAAACAGTTACCGCCAGAATTACAAGCATCCCCTTCTCCCAGTAGTCCGCCACCTTCAGAAACAGTCAATCCCTCCCAGTCCCCCGTCCCTAGTTCTATCATTATTGATAGGAGCGGCACTTCGGTAAACTATTAGGGTTGGTATCGGGAGGACGGCAATGGGTTTGTTAGATCGCATGGGCCAAGCAATTCGCGCCCAAGTCAATAGTCTGATTCAGGAAAACCAAGATCCAGAAAAACTGCTGGAAAAGGCGATCTTGGAGATGGAAGGGGAATTGATACAAATGCGACAAGCCCTGGCGGCGGCCGTCGCTACCCAGAAACGTACCGAGCGCCAACGACAACAACAGGAAAAAGCGGCCCAAACTTGGCACGAACGCGCCCAATTAGCCCTAAATCACGGTAACGAAGAACTCGCCCGCCAAGCTCTCAGCCAATGGCAAACCTATCAAAGTCAGATCGCCCCCCTACAAATCTCCCTGCAACAACAGACGGCTATTATACAAAAATTAAAGAAAGAACTCTTGACAATTGAACGCAAATATGCTGAGATGAAAGCACAGAAAAGCCTTTATGTGGCCAGATTGCGATCAGCGAGTGCCAGTCAAAAAGCCCAAGAAATTATGGGCAGTTTGAACAGCAGTCAGATGGGAACTATTTTCGAGAAATTAGAAGCAAAAGTCCTAGAAGCCGAATCCCAAGCCGATTTAATCGGGTATAAAGACCCCTTAGAGCGACAATTCCAAGATTTGGAGGGACAAAAACAAATTGAAGCGGAATTACTCAAGTTAAAACAAGAAAACTTGGATGGGTGATAGGGAATTATAAATTATGAATTATGAATTATGAAGTAGGGTGTAGGGTGTGGGGAAAAAAAGCTGTCTCCTGACTCTTGACTGTTGACTCCTAACTCCTATCCCCTATCCTAGCTCCCGTGGTTTATATTAGAGAATGAGCCGTTAGGCAAGATGGGAAATTTTAAGAACAGTTAACTGATTTAGTACACACCGAGAGGAACAAGAGCGTCATGGGTTTATTCGATCGCCTTAGCCGAGTTGTCCGAGCTAACCTCAATGATATGGTGAGCAAGGCTGAAGATCCAGAAAAAATGCTGGAGCAAGCTGTCAGTGATATGCAAGAGGATCTAGTACAGGTACGTCAAGCGGTTGCTAGAGCGATCGCAGAACAACGACAAACGGAACAAAAATACAGCAAAGACCAGTCAGAAGCCAATAAATGGGAACAAAGAGCCAAATTAGCCCTTTCTAAAGGGGATGAAACTCTCGCTCGGGAAGCTCTTAAACGCAAGAAAGATTGCACGGAAACCGCCGCCATTCTCAAAAATCAACTGGATCAGCAAACGGTACAGGTAGATAGTCTGAGAAAAAACTTGATCGCGCTCGAAAGTAAGATTTCTGAGGCAAAAACCAAGAAAAATATGTTAGTAGCTCGCTCCAGAGCCGCAAAAGCTAACGAACAAATCCAGAAAACCCTTGGCAGTATCAATACCAGTAGTTCCGTGGATGCTTTTGAGCGCATGGAAGAAAAAGTTATGCAGTTAGAAGCCAGTAGTCAAGCGATCGGTGAAATCACTGGTAGCGACATGGAACGTCAATTCGCTGCCCTAGAATCAGGTAGCGATGTGGAGGATGAATTAGCACTGCTAAAAGCACAAATGTCCGGGGGAGTATTACCCCCCAGCACAACTTCTAGTCAACCCACTTTACCCCAAGCAACCACCGTCAGGGATTCGGTAGTGGATGCAGAATTAGAGGAATTGCGATCGAAGTTGAAAGAACTGTAAAACTTTGAGAGCGTCGAGACGTACCATCTACGGTACGTCTCTAGTTATTAATTAATTTTGTTGTTGAGATAGGGAATAAGCTAAAACGCATTTTAACCGCCTATCCTTAGATTAGTTCTCTCCTCCGACGTCGGGGTAGGGTTGATTCATGAATCAACCCTACTATGAATTAACCCTAACATGAATCAACCCTAACATGAATTAACCCTAACATGAATCAACCCTAACATGAATTAACCCTAACATGAATTAACCCTAACATGAATCAACCCTAACATGAATTAACCCTACTATGAATTAACCCTAACATGAATTAACCCTACTATGAATTAACCCTAGGGGCAAGGGGGGGTGTTGCCTCTTGGCTCATCTCAACAAGCAATTTAAATACTTAACATCTTCTTAATTGCTAGTCATAATTAACCATCACTATTATGCGGGATGATTTATCTAATTTACGTTCCTCAATTATCGAAGTAATTGCCTTACAAAAAAGAGCCGAACAACAGTACAACCAGGCACAAGCTGAGGTTTTAAAATGGCAAGAAAGAGTTAAACTCGCCCTAGATAAAGGTGATGAGTCTCTGGCACAAGAAGCTAATATAAAGAAAAAACATCACATTAATACCGCAAATATTATTAAAAATCAACTGGAAAAACTGAATATCCAAGTTGATAAACTGAAAGAAAAATTGCCAATTTTAGAAAGAAAGATTAACCAACAAAGTCTCGGCAGTATAGATACTATTTACCCTTCAGCTTTTGAGCGCATGGAAGCAAAATTTATGCAGTTAGAATCCAGTAGTCAAGCGATTGGTGAATTGAGTCCTAGCGACATGGAACGGGGGTTCTTCTAGATTCTGTGTGATAAGTTTAACTTACTCTATGATCGATCGATCTTTGTGTCCTTTGTGTCTCTGTGGTTCGTTCCACTCACTGCCCCAAGACTGTATCTTAGAATACATTTTACCCACCAAACCTGGGAGAGCCGAACGGGTATTCGTTGGACTAGAAGCGAGTAGCGATGTGGATGATGAATTAGCACTGCTAAAAGCACGAATGTTACTGGGTAAAACTGCCTATCCACCTACCCTTAAGGATTCAGCAGTAGATGCAGAATTAGAGCAATTGCGATCGAAGTTAAAAGAAATGTAAAACTTTGAGATTGTCGAGACGTATTACAGCCCTTCTCATCAATATGAAGTATAGCCTAATCTGGTATCTAAGACCGAAGACTGGCTAATGTTAAGCGTTTCTGCGTTTCCCAGAACGAAAACCTCGTACCTCATCATTAGAAAAAAAATCCCAAACAATGCCGCTCAAAACCCTTTAATTCTGAAGATAATCCTAAGATTCAGCCCGAAAAAGAGCCAGAAAGGTGAGGATAGCTAGGATGGAAGTGAAAAGCAATTTTGACTCGAAATTATCCCAAGGGATCGATCGCATTTAACGAAACCCTTACCCTAACAGCATAAGACAAGAGAAGGACTTACTAAGGAGAAACCCAGCCATGAAAATCGGCGTAATCAAAGAAAGTGACCAAGGCGAGGCGCGGGTGGCGCTAGTGCCGGATACCGTCGCCCGTTTAGTCAAGGCGGGATTTGAGGTAATGGTCCAAAATGGGGCGGGAATTAGCGCTAACTTTGCCGATAGTGCCTATAGTGCCGTGGGAGCCGCCCTGAGCGAAAACAGCGAATATATCTATGAAACTGCTGATATTATTCTCAAAGTCGTCCCTCCTAGCGATAGCGAGATCGATCGCCTCAAAAATGGTGGTATTCTCATCGGCTTTCTCGATCCCCTGCGTCAACCCCGGCGCATTGCCAAATTAGCCGAGCGCGGGATTACAGCTTTGAGCATGGAATTAATTCCCCGCAGTAGTCGCGCCCAGAGTATGGATGCCCTCTCCTCTCAGGCTAACCTCGCCGGTTACAAAGCGGTACTCCTCGCCGCCGTTGAGCTGCCGAAAATGTTCCCGATGATGACTACCGCCGCCGGTACGATCGCCCCAGCCAAGGTGCTGGTATTGGGGGCAGGAGTTGCCGGATTGCAAGCTTGCGCCACCGCCCGCCGTTTGGGGGCAGTGGTGGAGGCTTTTGATATTCGTCCCCAAGTCAAAGAAGAAGTACAGAGTGTCGGGGCGAAATTTATTGAAATGCCCCTAGAAGAAGATACCGTCGCCGATAACGGTTATGCCAAAGAGGTTTCTCTTAGCACACAGGAGCGCATTTGTCAAGCCCTAACGGAACCAATTAAGCGGGCTGATGTGGTGATCACCACCGCCCAAGTACCGGGGAAACAGGCCCCGCTGCTAGTCACCAAAGAAATGATCGCCACCATGAAAGCGGGGTCGGTAATCGTTGATTTAGCGGCGGAACAGGGCGGAAATTGCGCCTACACCCAACCGGGACGAGAAATCATCGAAAATGGGGTAAAAATCGTCGGAGCCGTTAATCTTCCTGCCACAGTGGCCACCAATGCCAGCCAGATGTACGCCAAAAACCTGCAAATGCTGCTACAGCTTCTAGTCAGCAAAGAGGGCAGTTTAAACCTCGATTTTGCCGATGACATCATTGATAGTGCCTGTGTCACCCACGCTGGCGAAATCCGCAACCAACGCATTAAATCCGCCCTCAGTGAACAGTTATCCGCTTTTTAGCTATCAGGATTCAGGAGGCAGGAGTCAGGAGTCAGGAGTTAGGAGGCAGTATTCTCCCCACACCCCACACCCCACACCCCACACCCCACTTCCCCAATCCCCAACCCCTATCCCCTTTTTAATTAACCAATGACTGCCCAACTTTTAACCGCTTTAGTGGTATTTGTCCTCGCTTCCTTTGTCGGTTTCGAGGTGATCAATAAAGTTCCTCCCACTCTCCATACACCCCTGATGTCGGGAGCGAATGCAATTTCAGGTATCGCCGTTGTCGGTGCGCTCCTCATCGCCGGAGGCACGGATTGGCACGAATTAACCGTAATTTTAGGGTTAATTGCCGTTATTTTGGCGATGGTTAACGTGGTCGGTGGTTTTGTCGTTACCGATCGAATGCTGCAAATGTTCAAGAAAAAAGAGGCTAAATCATGAATAATGCCCTTATCACAGGGATCGAGTTATCCTATCTACTCGCCGCCATTTTATTTATCATCGGTCTTAAACAATTATCTTCCCCCGCTACCGCCCGTCAAGGCAATTTTTTGGCTGCCATCGGGATGCTAATCGCCATTATTGCCACCTTAATCAATCAAGAAATCCTCAGCTATGGTTTAATCGCCGTGGCGTTGGTGATTGGCTCAATTATCGGTCTAGTTTCGGCGCAAAAAGTCCCGATGACAGCTATGCCCCAAATGGTGGCGATTTTTAACGGTTTAGGCGGTGCTGCCAGTGCTTTAATTGCCATGGGCGAATATTGGCGCTTACTGCAAAGTGGTGAAAATATTGCCTTTGACTCGATACTGATCGCTATTTTGGGTATATTGATCGGTGGTGTCACTTTTACTGGTAGTGTCCTCGCTTTTGCCAAATTACAGGAATTAATCAGTGGCGCCCCCGTAACTTTTCCTTTCCAACAACCCTTTAACATTCTCTTGCTACTCACCTTTTTAGGGGGTAGTGTCTATCTCTTTTTTGATCCCACCTCGATCGATGTTTTCCTGACCTTGGTGGCACTTTCCTTAATTTTCGGGGCTTTATTCGTGCTTCCCATCGGCGGCGGCGATATGCCCGTGGTTATCTCCCTCTTAAACTCTTTTTCGGGACTTGCCGCCAGCGTGGTCGGTTTTATCCTGATGAATAGTATGCTGATCATCGCCGGTGCTTTGGTGGGTGCGTCGGGGATTATCCTGACTCAGATCATGTGTAAAGCCATGAATCGATCGCTGGCTAGTGTACTATTTGGGGTATTTGGTACAGGTGCTAGTGCTGGGGGCGAAGCGAGCGCCACTTCTAGCCTTGATAAATCGGTTCACGCTATTGATTCAGAAGAAGGGGCCATGATGCTCGGTTATGCGCGTTCTGTGGTGATTGTACCCGGTTACGGCATGGCAGTGGCCCAAGCACAACACGCAGTGCGAGAATTGGCTGAACAGTTGGAAAAAAATGGCGTTGAGGTTAAATATGCTATTCACCCCGTGGCGGGAAGAATGCCCGGCCACATGAATGTATTATTGGCCGAAGCTAATGTTCCCTATCCGCAACTCTACGACATGGATGATATTAATCCTGAGTTTGAGCGCGTCGATGTGGCCTTAATTATTGGGGCGAATGATGTGGTTAATCCCGCTGCCCGTCACGATAAAGCTAGTCCGATTTATGGAATGCCAATCCTCGACGTGGATAAGGCACAGCACACGATCGTGATTAAGCGCAGTATGCGATCGGGTTTTGCCGGGGTAGAAAACGAATTATTCTACAATCCCAAAACCTTTATGCTCTTTGGTAGCGCTCAAGATGTGGTAGCACAATTAGTATCACAAGTCAAGGATTTGTCATAATTCTTGACAAATAGGACGGGGTTTTCACCCCGTCTTTTTTTATCTGATTTTTCAGAGTTTAAAGATAATCGAGAACTAATTCCCCTTTGCTCACTTTTTCGGTAATTAAAGTTCTGACTAACTCTAATTCTTCTAGGGTCACTTTACCATCAGACCTCATAGCTAGGGCGATTCTTTCCCTTTCCCCTTGAGTGATCACGCCATCAACACTAGCCTGTTCTATAATAGCCCGTAACTTTTCTAGTTCCTGTTGTTCTTCGGCGGTTAATTCTGCTTGATTAGGGCGAGATATTTCCATAAAAATTTCTCCTTGAGTGATCAACACAAACTTGATAATTTTTTTCTAAGTAGTAGAACCCATGGCAGTTATCCCCAGTCAGCATCGGCAATCAGGGACGATGCCTAATCCAGTTACACTTCATATTTTATCAGAACCCTAGGCCGCTGCACTGCCCACCCATTTATCTTTAAACCCTATCGAGAAAACGGGTTTCTCGAAAAAACCCGTTTTCTGTAAATTTATGTTATGGAAGTCTTGAAAAATTGGGGATTGTTGGGCTAAAACTGTTAGCAATAAACTTTTGCAGTTAATGTCATGACTTCTACCCTTTTGCCGAGCCTTCCTTCTGTTGACGATGTTTTGTTCAATTTCGCTCAATCTGATGGTTTTTGGGCGAATTTAGAAACCGCTTTTGGAGCAAGTTATGATGTGGTTAAGGCGACAGAACTACAACAGCAGTGGAAAAGCCGAGATTTCACTCAACTTCCTGAGATTGAGGTTGTCAGTGATGAGGTTTTAGGAAAGGCGAATGGTGCTTATGCGATCGCTCTTAAGGAGATTTACTTAGGGTTAGCTGAATATCAGTGAAAGCTTTGCTAGAAAGGGGTTTAGGTTTTTTGGTCAAGAAAAATGCCAGAAACAAACCGAGAGTAGTTCACACTCTTATTTAACGGTGGTGGGCAATGTCTATCCTGGGAAAAACTACGGGGTGAGCAATATCGGTCTTCGGGCATTTAAACGAATCCCGCACGGGCCTGTCACAGAGGAGCGTGCGAGCAGGTAATCGGTAGAGCGCCCCGTGGTTTTGTCCTTAACGGTGAAAGTGATCGAGCCATCTGACGACTGTTCGATACCGGCCGGTCCCTCTAGAAAAGCTCCCTCTCGAACGGTAGCGACCGGTTTGAAAGTGCCTTGTATTTCCACAAAAAGGGACTGACGGGTAATTCCCCACAACGGCTCCTTATCCACTTTTTGAAACAAACTCAACCAACTTCCGGCGAGTGTCTTGGGAACAGCGATCGCTATCGCCAGTGGCCCTGCTTTTATTTCCCTAAGAAAAGGATCGCGGAAACGACCAGCGTTAGTTACGAAAGTTCTCCCAGAGTGAGTGCTGTCGATGTACCACCCAGTTATACCGTTCCGACTCCGCGCACTTTCTCCTGAAAGTATGGTGGTGACAGTAATCCCATCGTAAAAGAACAACTCATCTTTTATGCCTCTGAGCAAAATACCTCGTAATCGCGGGACATCATAAACGGGGTAAACAAGACTAGCACCCCGTGCGATCGACCCCATCTCTTTCGCTTTTCCAGCAATGATCTCCAAGGTGGTGAGGGATGATCGTCCCCAAAATGTAGCGGGATGACCAGTGATCAATACGCGATCCAACGCCTGGCTGTAAACTCCCTGAGCGATGATACAGTTACCCCAGAAACGATGCCAAAACGAGCAGGGTCGCTCGTAGAGTTCGGGAAGTGCCTTCGGTGTACCAAGGGTAGGGGGGTTAGCATTCAGATCGAGCCGGGCCATGTAATCGATTTGTCCTCCATCGATCCAGAGCCAACCATCTTGTGTCGAAACCAGAGCGTCAATCTGGCCGTAATCGTATTGCGGGGCCCTCACCGATACCAGAGGCGTTGGAGTGCCTTTCCGTTTCAGTAGCAGGGTATCGACACCGGAGACGACTACCTCCAACGATTGGCCCCGCATTGGGATTGTTACTCGTGCTGTTTTATTCGGGGATAATGTTAATCTCGTCTCGGGTTTTCGCTCTACTGGTGAGAGGCAATATTTATCTAAAGGTTCGGCTATAACTTGCGGAATGTTAGCGACGAGAATTAAAAAAAACAATCGAAAAATAGGTCGCCACCCATTCCGATAATCATACCGACCACCCCAAGAATGGCTAAATAACATAAGCGGTTTCTGTGACATTTTCCCGAAGCTGATTGCCTGCCTTCTCGACTTGTCCTTATCCTACATTCTCAACAGAGAAAACGGGTTTCTCAAAGAAACCCGTTTTCTGTATAATCTTAATTTTTGTTACAGCACCATTGAAAAATTGGGGATTGTTGGGCTAAAACTGTTAGCAATAAACCTTTGCTGTCAGTGTCATGACTTCTTCACTGTTGCCGATTCTTCCTGCTATTGACGATATTTTATTCAATTTTGCTCAATCTGATGGCTTGAGTCAAGCTAATCAGGTGAATAGTGCGAGAAATCAGCGTTTAACCGCTACCGTAGTTTTCCTCGATGCTGGTGTTGCCGATTATCAAAGTCTCCAAGCTGGGGTAATTCCAGAAGTCGCCACCGTTATTCTCACTCCCAATCAAGACGGAATCGAACAAATATCCGCTTTTTTACCACAAAATCCCCAGATTACCACCATTCACCTCTATTATTAAATCGGTGCGTTACGCTATCGCGCTTCACAGCCTACGAGTAAGCAAACAACTCAAATGAACCCAACAACCGCCAATTATGATGAACCCTGGAAAGAAGCATTAAGCGAGTATTTTGAAGCATTTTTACATTTCTTCTTTCCCGAAGTTCACCAACTAATTGATTGGACAAAAACTCCCGAATCCCTAGAAAAAGAACTCAAACGGATTACCGCTTCAGCAAGGACAAAAAAACGTTTCGCTGACAAACTTTATAAAGTCTGGTTACTCAGGGGTGAAGAAGTCTGGATTTTGATTCATATTGAAATTCAAAGCCAATACGAAGAAAATTTCCCTCAGAGGATGTATATTTATAACTATCGTGCCTTTGATTTGTATCAGAAACCAGTTATCAGTCTCGCTATATTAGGAGATGAACGAGTAAATTGGCGACCAGATTCCTATAATTATACTATCGCTGGCTGTGAAGTGAGTCTGAAATTCCCAACGGTTAAATTACTGGACTATGAGGAAAACTGGTCAGAACTAGAAGCAAGTAGCAATCCCTTTGCTATAATAGTCATGGCACACCTGAAAACAAAAGCGACTACTGGGAAGCTGCCACAACGGGAACAGTGGAAGTGGAAGTTAATCAGGGGATTATATGAAAAGGAATTCGAGAGAGAACAGATAATTAAACTGTTTGAAATCATCGACAATATGATGACTTTATCCCCTGAATTACAGTCAAGTTTAGAAAGTAAAATTAAACAATTTGAGGAGGAAAGAACCATGCCTTTAAGGCTCTTCCGAACTTGTCATGTAAAATTAAAGAAAAAACAGACAATTATTGCTGACCAATAAAACAATAATTTATCTTTAAAAGCTGACTATGCTTGCAATACAGCAATTTATTGGTTAAAAT
>Ga0315907_10000995_pt1 | contig 39043 bp, 101 predicted proteins | sample LakEriMetagenome_3_FD_203525 | JGI IMG/M metagenome (GOLD analysis project Ga0315907, IMG submission 203525) | Freshwater fungal communities from buoy surface, Lake Erie, Ohio, United States - Buoy 12 MA123 | ecosystem: Environmental > Aquatic > Freshwater > Lake > Lake biofilm | place: USA...
CTGGATGGGATAACCCTGGCTTCAACAGTGCTGGTTCCAATACCGACAATATATCTTATAGTTTTATCTGTTCCTGTACCTACAGTTTCTTTTGGATTGAAAAATGTTACACTATTTTCAAAGGTAGCTTGAGTTACAGGACTCTTTGGTACAAACTCAAAACTTGTTGGCAATAACCTAACATTATCTATTCCTGCTGTATGAATTCCTGGATTTGCTAACCTATTAACATAAAATCCAGATCTAGGAGCAGATATGTCAACTATCCTTAAAATTTCTGTTCCTATGCCAATAACATCATTAACATTAAATCCGTTTATGTCCTTAACACCAATAAAAGTGGTAACACCAGAAGCAGCAACTGTAATATTTTCAGATAATTGAACTGTTTTATTTTCTACTGATACTTTCCAGTTACCTTCCAATTCAGAAGCAGTTATGGTAGAAACACCAGTTATCGTTATCACTTCACCATTAGAAAGTTCATGTGGTTCTGTTGTTTGGACGACTACTACATCATTTTTAAATAAGAATGTAACATTTTCTATTTTTACATCCTCGATCATAAAAGATTCTATTTCTTTTCCTTTTAAAGAATCTACTACAATATTTGCTCCAGTTCCAGATGTATTCTTATTATTAATTAAAAGTCTATCATTTATTCTATAATTGTCCCCAGGAGAAAATATAACTGCACTCTCAATACCGGAATCCTGAACTTCCTTAACTCTAAATTCTTGTTTATAAGTATCAGAAATTTTATCAATCAAATCATATCCAGAATTATTACTATTAATATAATATGGGCCAATATTTCTTGTTATTCTATATGAAGATAGATCCGTATCTTGATTTATTTTTTGTAAGAAATTGTCCTCTATTGGAGTACCTCTAAAATATTTTCCAATAATATATGGATATGTTGGAGAGGATTTGCCAGTAGGATCAACAGTTATTGAACTAAAGTAAGCATAAGTTCCATTAGGATACTGTGGAGTTTTACACCATCTTCCATTATATTGATCTAAATCTCCGGATCCGGTAAAAATATAGTCATCAATGAAATACCCTGCAATAAACCCTGGAGGTCTAATTCCTGGCGTTAAATCAGGTTGAAGTTCATAACTTGTTTTTAATAGTCTTATAGTACCACCAACTAATGGATCATAGCCATATGGTCCGTAAATAGGATATCCATCATAAGAAAATCCTAGTATTGGAGAGTGTACTTTATTATTTGGACTTTCTTTATTTGTTTCGGTAAAGTTATCATCTAATTGATATCTTAACTTTTTAGGTGCATAGAAATTTATAAATTGTAATCCAAGATCTTCATTTTTACTGGGGAACAATACTCCATCATCTTCATTGGAAATTTGTCCAGAAAGTTTAATTACCTGATTAATTTTCCATTCATTAACATTTGCTAGGAACTTAGCATCTTTACCTCTATTAACAACAGTTAATACGGTATTAGAAGATGCATATCCAACACCTCCACGTAATACATTGACACCAGTTACTCTACCATTCGTAACTATTGGGTCAATTTCAGCAAAAGATCCATCTCCACTTATTACAATATCTGAGTCAGCTCTATATCCATTTCCACTGTTTATTATCTTTACATCTATAATAGAACCACCAAGAATAATAGGTTTTAATACACACTCAGAAGTTACGGTCTGAACTGTAACCAAAGGTCTTCTATGGAAATTTAAAATATCTGTGCAACCATATCCAATGCCACCATCTTCAAGATAAACATCAGATATTGATCCCAAAACCACAGGTTGTAGAATGGGAGTCACTATACTACTTTCACCAATTTCGGAAATAGTTTCTACATTAATTGTAATTGGCGGATATGCAATTATATGTGTACCAAGGCCTACACTAGAAAACTTAACATATTTTTTATTTGAAAAATCTTCTTTGGAAAGAGTAGTTCCAATACCAGCTACAGATAACTTAAATCTATTTGCATCTAAAACTTTTACATAATAATTAATTGATGTCGATAATCCTGAAATTGGAGTTCCAGTATGATTATATGTTACTAATTCACCATCATTAAATCCATGTTTAGTCGCAAAAATGTAAGAATCAAAAGTGTTGATACCTACAGTTTCTCCTGTTGTAAATTGCGATGGAATTCTTACTGCTCTGTTAGAATAACCTTTACCGGGATCCTTTACATAAACCCTAGTAATAGTATTTTTATTTTTTAGTGTTTCTAAAGAATGAGAACCAGAACTAATACCAGTTATGTTTATTTCATTTGTTTTATCAACTGCATCTGTGAAGGTATTATATAGCTTAATAATTTTTTCAGAAGAAACCCCAACAAAATAATGAGATTTATCTACTAATCCAATTATGTTAGCGTTTCCATTTGAATTGTAAATTATTTCTTCGCCGTCTACGAGATTATGATTATTAATAAAGGTAATAGAGTTTGATCCAACATCTACAGATATACTTGGTCTAAAACCAACAGTAATCCTTGACTTTACTAAATTTGATTCTAATACGCATCCACTACCATTTCCGCCAGTTATAGTAATTTTTGGTTTTGTTTGATATCCAATTCCTGGATTAATAACTTTAATAGATTTTACTTCACCACTTAAATTTAAGTGAGCTTTTGCATTAGATCCTTGTTCATCTTGAATTATTATTTGTGGAACATTTACAACATCATAATCTTTTCCAGAATTAGTTACCTCAATTGAACTCAACTTTCCATAGTAAATATTTTCGTCAAATAATGTTGGAGATAGTATCTCAACTCCATTTGATAAAAGTCCTATTTGTTTATTATTGGTAGATCTTTTATTCTTATCATCAAAAATTTTCTTTCTACCAGTAAGATCAAACTTTTTAAATATCTTTTGATTTTTTATGATTTTATTTTGATATCCAGATTTATAGATAAAATCTAAATTACCAGTTAATGGATTCAGTGTAATATACTTCTTGGAGAAAATATCATTTTTACTGAAAGATAATTTTATGTTATCTAAATCTACTCTAGTTACAAAATAAAATCCAGTAGATAACCCTGAAGTGGAATTAGTACCTGGATCATAATAAACAGATTCTCCAGTTTGTATATTATGTCTTGGACAATAAATTAAACTTGTGGAAGAAGCTCCTACTACCGAGATTGTTTTTTTAGTATCAGAAGCCTCAATAGTATAATTTGGTAAACCAGTAGAAGTTACATAAAAATTTTGTTCTTTAAAATCAATATAGGTATTTTGTACTCCGGATGGGATAATATTAATATATGAATAATCATTGGAAAAATGACTAGATTTTATGATTAAAGTTTTTAATATTTTAGAATCCAAAACATTAAAAGTAGACCCAGTAACTTGAACTAGAATTCTATTAGTATACTTTTTAATTGTATCTCCAGCTGGATACTCTACATCTAGAATGGTAGCATCAGAAATATTTCCTAAGATATCTTCCAGTTTTATAGTCTGTTCTTTATAAAAAGAAACCTCATCATATAATATTATCCTATACTTATCGGAATCTACCTGAGATACATTTTTTATATTGTGATTTGTTGGAACATTGTATATCCAGCTACTAAATTGATAGCTAGAAGACATATCCTTACCAAAACCTGATAGTCTTATCTTATCACCTACTTTTAAATTGGAAGTTTCTGAGAAATCTATAGAATCAATTACATTGATAACTCTAAAATCTACTTTAGATGTATTACCAACACCAATGTAACTGTAAGCAAATTTCTCTTCTACAATATCCAAAGAAAAGTCAAGAGGCTTAGTAACTCCACTAACTCCTAAAAATTGATTGCTACTCTTATCAGAGTAAGTAATTTCTATATAATTAGAATCTTTTGGTTTTACTAAAAGTTTTCCAGATTTAGAAAATCCAATAGTAGAGTCTACAAGAATACTATTTGAACCTGCAGGAGTATATTCTAATACTTTAGTTTTACCAGAAACTTGAAATACTCCACTAAAAGAAGTAGAGTCTAAAGATATTTCATAAAATAGTTTATTTCCTATAGGTCTATATTCTACGTTATAAATCGAAGCACTAACTGTACCTATACCAGGAAGATTTTGGTATAAAAAATTTCCTTTTGTTTCTGTTGGATCTCCTCCAGAAATTTTTTCTACTAAAATATTTTTTGTTACAAAATAGCTATTAGATGAAGGTACTAGTGTATAATCTTGTGGTTTAATTATTTGAATATCTTTACCATATAAAATTTTGAATAAAATTTCATATGATGAATTTGTTCCTTTGGATCTATAAAAATCTTTAATTCTTGTTAAAATATTTTCTGAGGAAATTCCTTCAGAAAAAGATCTTGATTCAAATCCAGGTACAAATTCATATTTAAACTTTTCAAAGAATTCTACTAAAAATAAATTACTTAAATTATATACAATAGAGTTATCTTCGTGTTCTTCTGCTTCTGTTTTCTGAAATTGTAAAAACTCTGAATTTTGTGTGGATTTTATTTGATCTATTCCACTAAATCCTCTTATACATCCGATAAAAGATGTGGCAGTTTTTTCAGTATAAGTTATAATTTCATCATCTATCTTTAATAGTCCATATTTTTCTGGCCAAGAATCAGTACTATCGACATTAATGGTACTATCTGACGCATAAATGTACCCATTTAAAGTCGTTGACTGAACTAAATCATTATTATTAAAAGCCTCTACACTTTTATAAAACTTTATGTTATCAACTAAATCTATAGCACCAGACTTATGATCTAAAGAATTATAGTAAGACTTCAAAAAAACTTTAAATAAAGGAGATTCCTCATTTAAAAACTCTGGAATCTGAGATTCCACGATGTCGTTGATTCTAACTCTCTTGATATCTGTCATTTTATCTAGTGTACTTTCCGTTTAAATAACTTGAAGTCGGTGTAAACAATGTAGCTGCTGTATTTTCACCTGATGTAATAATATCTTCTATAGTATTTACCACAGAATTTTGAACATCAATTTGTAAGTAAAGATCTTTTAATCCAATAATATCATTTGATTCTGGAACTGCCTGAACCTCAATAAATCCATTTTGAAGAGAAGATCCAGTTATATTTACAACGTCCAATAATATTTCTCCACTCTTATAATTTATTGTTCCAGCATTGGCTTTAATTATTACAGGAACATTATTTTCCACTTTAAAGAAGAAAATTCTTCCACTAATATCATCAATCTGGGTATCCCCCATATATAGAGTTTCATCAACTCCACTTATAGTAAATCCAGTAGATTTTACTGAATAACCGCCTCGTTTGATGTGAACTCTATTACCAAAACAAACTTCATACGTTGCAAAAGTATTATAAGCAGGAGTAAAATCTCTCCTCATTCTAACTTTAGTAATGTTGGAAGTGATTGCTTGATCAGTTCCATCAATCAAAGTATTGATTTTACTGAATTTAAATCTTCCACCAAAACTATTTACATCACTAGATCTAGCATATGATGTAAGAGTATTTAATACTTTAGTGCGTAATCCATCTGCACTTGATACTTGGTTTACATTGTAATAAACTGTAGTATCAAGTTCAATATACAGATATGAAAGGTCTATTATTTCTGGTCTGATTCCTGCAATAGAATATTGTTTTAAATTTCTTAAAATATCTTCTTTTGTAATTTGCGATAGAAAAGTACCATTTCTAGGTTTAATAGAAATAAAAACTTTTCCATATTCTGGAGGATCTAATTCTTCACCACCATATGCAGTAACAGATTCCACATTACTGTATACATAAGGAACTAATCCTTTGAAATCATTTGCAGTAACTGCACGGAACTGGGATGCATAAACTCTTGGCGCTAGGTACTTGATAGAGTCTACACTTTCTATTTCATCGCCGTTTTGGGACGCAGAAAGTGTTCTGAGTAGGGAGATGCCAGTTGATACTGCAGCCTGGTTATTATCCCTTAGAACCCCTGCAAAAGTAAAATTAGAAGCACTGTTACCTAAACTACCATTAGTCACAATGTAGGTCACTATAATGTCACTACCGGATGCAGGTTTTTTTCCTAAGATACCGTCACCAAAACGAATTTCATATTTTTGGTCAGCTACTTCTTCAATAAGAAACATTCTTGTATCTGGACCAACATTCAGAATATCAGTATAAAGAGTATATTGTTCTGTTACTGAGTTTCTTACTGATACCCTAATTGTTGTAGTATCAATATTTACATTAGGTAAAATAAATCTTTGATTTTTCTGGGATGAATCTACTGTAAAAGTACTTGTTAAATAAACCCCTTCATAGATTTCTAGGTTCTCAAATGTAGCAATACCGTTATTATCAACTGGAGTTGTTACATCCTCTGGAATAGAAAAAATATAATTACCATCTCTTACAGCTCCAAGTGCTACTTGACCTGCTTGAATCTTTAAAGTTCTAGCCGCACTTGATGTAGTTAAGTCAACATTAAAACTTATTCTAGCTTTTGCAGATCTTCTCGATCTTGGTGTATATCCAATGTTACGTGCAAGAGAAACAATATTTTCTCTTAGTGTTGCACTGTCCAAAAATACTTCATTAACCGCCATGTTTGTATTAAAGGCGGTAACGTAGCTATTATATGCGAGTAAATCAATCAGCGTAGAAAAATTAGACCCTTCAAAATCAAAATCAGTAAAATCACTGTTGGATCTAAGGTAATCTTTAATTTGTGTTCTTAGATCATTAAAATCTAAGTTGGTAAACTGATTGAATGACATTAGACTCTAGTGGGTTGTAAAATAAATTCTATACTTTGTGTTGGTATTGGTAACCCAACTATATCATATGAAATTCTAATATTCAAATCATTCGACTCTTCTGTATATGTAACTAAAACTGTAGATTGATTTATTCTTGGCTCATAATTTTTTAATAGAGTCGAAATTTCAAGTTCAAGTTGGTATGCAACTTCAGGACTTTGGAGTTCAAAAATAGAACTATCAACATTAGTACCCAACAAATCATTAAAAAATCTCTCACCAACTCTAGTTCTAACTAAATTAATGATAGATTTTTTAATCGCATCAGAATCAGTAATTGCAAGAATATCATTTGTCACAGGATTTCTCACAAATGACAGACTAATATCTTTGAATTTGCGAGAAATCCTTACCATTACTTAAACTAAGGGTATTTATTATATCTATAAGACTTTTTTACCACTTTTTACCGTAAGTTGGTTCTGTTCCATACTCCCAATCATCGTAATCTTGGTCATTACGGATCTTCTCATGCAGTTCAGTTTGTTTCTTTAGATCGTGATTGGGTGCAGTATCATGAACGATCTCTTGTAGAACCTTTTTTTCTGTAAGAGGACTATAATCTGTGACGAGTTTAGTAGTTCCCCACGTTTGAAACATGTAATTTTTGTCTCTATCTACTGGAAAATTGGACATTTTTAGCTCCTGATTGTAAAAATCAGAACTTTTTACGGGGTTGCTATCCCGAAATGTCGTCTTCTTTTACTAGTTCGTAGTCATCACCAAGGATTTCCTTCAAATATTCCTCATTCCAGTAATTATAGTACTCTGATTTTGATAATTGTTTACGAATCTTACTTAATTTAATCTTCGATTGACACAAAATTAAATTATATTTTGAATTATTAGTCTTTACGCCATTGATATAAGTATCTTTTGTTGACAAATCTTCAAAGAATTTGTAATAGGTAAACTTTTCGTTGTAAAATTCTACCCATTTTTGAATTTGATCAGGTCTCCAAAAACTTTCTACAATAAAAACGATGACATCATGACCTGGCTCAGGTACGATGTCATCGATAGGAGTCTCTACAATGCTAGTTTTTGAATTAGAAGCGTATGGACAAACGGCGAAACCACCTAATTCTAAACGTTGTTTAGATACTTCAGCGATCCACTCATGAATATACGCTTCTTTTTCGGTCATATCAACCTGCAGCTAGGGGAGAGTTTGGATTTGGCTTTACTTCTGGAGCGGCTTTAACTTGTGAAGCAACATCATAAGAAAAAACATTGGCTTCAGAAGGTGCTTCTGGTTCCGCATTAGGTGATGTTTTTGGATCTGAATCAGCCATCTGTATAATTAGATTAATTTGAATTATTTAGACTTTTTCCTTTGGTTGATATCAACCTTTCCCTTGACCACGGTAACGTTTACGTGCCCCATTTCGACTGGTGGCAGCATATTTAGTATGCTTTCCAGTTCCTTGACGACTTTTCTTAGGTGTCGATTCAATGACTACCTTGTTAGACGATGATTTTTTTGTTGCCATTTTGAATACCTCACAATTGTTTTACATACGCGCCAAAAATTGATTTTTTAACGCGCCGAAGATCAGATAATACGAGTCTTCTCGTGTCCAACGCGAATCTTAGGATCGCACCAGATCTCAAAGCCCGCTGCCTTTGCATCAAGACAGAAGGATACGTCTTCTCCACACATATCCTGAACTTCTCCAGAGTCAAACACTTGCATCTTCGGAGCGAACCAAGGATACTCTAGAGACTCAAATACACCCTTCTTAATCAATACCCAACCAAAACCAGTGTAGTCTACTGTGAATGGCTTACGACGCTTACTCATCGTATCACCAGTCTCATGATTCATGACTCCACCATTCTTCTTGAAGTCATCTTCCTCAAGCCAATGAGCAACTGAAGTAGTCTGACCATCTTCAGTCATGTACCAACCAGCCGCAATGTCACGATCCATTGCTACAAGACGATAGAATGCCTCAGTGTTGAATACAATGTCATTATCAATCCACAGTTGATAATCATACTGCAGTCTTCCATCCCAAGGAATCTGCTTTGGTCCACGAAGAACATTTGCACCTAGTACTTTGCAACGTGCAAAGTTAACCATGGAAGAATAGTCCTGTGAAATTTGAATACTTGCACCAGACTGCACAAGATCAAAACACAACTGTACGAAATTCTTCAGAAAAATATATGAACATCCACGTCCAGGAAGACAGAAGATAATCGATTTACCACGAATCATTTCCTTCGCGGCTTCAATATCAAAATCATCCTCGTTTTTCTTTGGAGTCGGAGCGTTTGCTTTAATTGTAAATCCTTTTGACATAAAACTAGAATTGCGACGTAATTATTCTACCACTACAAATCAATTCATGCAATGGTTTCTGGATTATTTAGAACGTATGTAACCTTAGCAAATCTGAGATCTTCTTCAAGATTACAGTATGCTCTGATGATCTCCACCTTATGTTTCAAATCACACTTCGAAACATTCTGTGCAATTACATAACCATCTACAAGTATATTATACACACTCCTCTTCTACTTTTGCAAGCAGGTCCTCAATCTCAGACTTTAGAGAATCATTGATAATTAAAATCTTATCAGTATCCAAACGATGTTGAATACAATCAATAAGTAAATCCTTTTCGTAGTGATCTATTTGTAATTCCATGTATTCTGAATGTTCATCTCAAACATTATATATTCATTTCGTCTTTTTAGACCATAAGATTCTAACACACTCTTGAATACAGATCAAGATATATGTACATTCATCAACAATTGTAATATCTGTACCATACACATTCTCATAAAGATATCGAAGGGGACTTTTCATGATTACTCAAAGTATCTCTAAGAATTTATGAAAGGGGGTTTTGAGTGTTTTTGGCTGGCGAAAAAAATTTTGAGTCGTGTGAAGCTTTATGAGCGCTTTTTGGGGTCGTTATAGATTAGGGTAGTGAGCGTTTTTTGAAATAGGGGGCCACCGCGCCCCGCGCTATAACAAACGGGCGCATAAACAACTGCTCAAAGTGCTCATAAGATCACGAACACCGCTGCTCGTCTACCCTGTATTCGTGTCCCCTCCAAGTGCTCATAAGCCTCAGAGGGGACGCACACTCTACCCCATCAGCCGCTGGTCTTGAAATACGCAGCAGCATTGCCCTCCATCACAGCATTCTGTGCATGTGTGGCATGTCCGCTGTATGCCTGACCCTTACGGTTAGTGTTGGTGCGGACGCCATTCGTGCGGCTCATGAGCAGTTCAGATTTCCGAGCCTTACGGGTGGGGAGCACGGTGTACTTAATCTGCCCTTGAGTATCAGCAATCAGCAGGTCGAGTTTGGTAGCGGTTGCGACGTTAATGGTGCTCATGGTGTTAGTGTGTGGTGAACGGTTAGAATAGACGAAGCTCAGAGTTCTTTGATCACTTCGTCGAGCTCATCGTGGTTAAGCTCAGAGTCGTTCCAGAGTACACCATCAGGGGTGCAGCTCATACCGTAGTGATCAATCATAAGCTCTTGGAACTCGGCATAATCTTCACAACGAAGAGCAATCTTATACAGACTGTACTCATTGCCAATCCACAGAGCAGCATTCCAGGTCTCATAGTTAGCATAACCGTTGTAGGTAGCTTGAGTGGTTTGGGTGGTGCTCATGTGTGTTCCTCTCAACATGGCTAATATACGGGATCTGGCTCCCTCTGGCACATTCTGTGGCCAGTTAGATAAGTGTCCATTGTGTATCTCAGTTGTCAAGGTTCTATGGTAGGCTCATGAGTCTTTGTGGCTTGAGCTTTACTTAAGCCGGCTCAAAGAGCTTAAGCACTCAGCCCCTTTATGCACTCCCACAGAGTTATTATAAGGCCTCAGAGAGCTTATGTCAAGCTCCGAGATGTGGGGGACTTAGAGTGCTCATAAGACTGTGGAAAACTTATAGACTTTTTCCACAAGTGCTGTGGAAAACTATAAGAAACTGTGAGACCTTATGTTGCTCAAACTGTGTGGTCCCGGAGACTTATGTGGGGGGTCTCTTGACATTTATGCGGTCGTGTGATAGCCTGCCCGCTAAGATTACAAGGTCTCAGAGGCTTTTTTATAAGCCATCAGAGGGGCCACAGAGAGAACATAAACGAGAAAGCTTTCACACAAGCTTGATTTTTTTAGCCTTTTTTTAATGGCTTGTTTTCCACAGCTTTTTCCACAAAGGTATCATAAAGCTGTGGAAAACAGTATAAACAATCAGAGATCAATCAAGGATCATAACTCTCAGCATCTATGCCACTAGAGTAATCATCGAAGATCATATCTTCATCATACTGAGCAGCATACTGATCATTGATCTCTTGTTCAAAATCGAACAAACTTTCTTCCCCGTAAGGGTGAGCGGTAGTGAGGTCCATTACTTACTCCTACGAGTGGTATATTCTCCGAGGTTCTCTACATAAACCTCATTGACTGATTCGTTGTTACCGAGTTCGAGAAGTGAAGCCCAATTCCATTCTTTAGGACTTACACAGTTAGATGTATCAACTGTAAAGTCCAAGGTAACTCTGTAACGTGTAACTTTGTTGTTGATGGTTTGCATAAGTGTGTGTCCTTAAGTGTGAATGAAAGTACGTTACTATTTTATACGTTTAGATGTTCAATGTCAAGAGAATTGTCATACTTTGATAACACCTCTTTAATCACCTCACTTGTGAAATAATCCACGATCTCGTTGTAAACTTTTTGTTGTTGTGTGAGTGTTAGATTGTCCACCCAGTTTTCTACTTTGTTTTGCATGATTCTGTGAAGTAATTGGCATAATCGGGGTTTGCGCAGCTATCACGAATCGTTGCGAATGTGAGTAGGATAGCTGGGATGATTGAAGCAACAATCAGATGGTGTTTCTTCATGTGGTTAGAATAGCAATCATCTTCTGGTGATAGATCTCAGAGAGTTCTAGAACATTATTCTTTTGTTGTGAATCGGAGATTTCGTATTGTGTCATCTCTAGAGCAAAGATGATCTGTCTGATTAACTCTGAAAGTTCGAGAAGTTTCTCCGTATCAGTCATACAAAAAGGGGGGGATGTGAGCCCCCTTTATTATACCATCAGAGCTCTACAGCTTCAAGTGTGGGCACTCCGAGAACCTTGGCGATTTGTGGGGACTCGGCATAGGTGTAACCTACAGAGTCTTGTGCGAGCATGTCGAGAACTTGGAGCATTTCAGCGCCGTTGCGAGCAGCGCGAAGTTGAGCGATTGCAGATTGAAGAGTCATGAGAGTAAAGAAGAAAAAGTGTAAGAAATGAACAGTTAATCAGTCTTCAAGATAGCATTCACATTCGCCGTTCACAATGTCATCCAGAAGTTGCAGAAGTTCGTTACCATTAGTAGCAAACTGATCAAGCACAGCGATGAAGAAGTCTTTACGAGTTGCGATCATTTGAGTGTGTTGGTGTTGGTGAGTTTGAGTGTCTTTAGAGCGCATCTCATTCTCTATTTGCGAATGGCGAATCAGCCCTCTAGAAGTTCGGGATAGTATTCTTCACATTCAGTAATCAATTCTTCATCCGAATACTTATCATAATTCTCATCCATCACATCGTAACACATTTGAAGCAAACATTTCAGATCCATACCATCGAGGATTGTCTGAATGAGCTGATCTTGAAGTTCTTGGCGATTCATGAGTTTGTGTTAATTAGTGTGAAAAGTTCAGACGGAAGGAGTAACTTCGATTTCTTTGACATTCAGCCCACAGAGCTGATTGTAGACACGATTGAGAATCAATTTGTCTGCGGATTTGGCCTTGGATTTCTCATACCAAATCGTGACACAGCCATCATAAGTCTCAACACGAACTCGATAGTTTTTCATGATCAAGCAGCGATTGCAGATTCCATGATCACCTCACGGGCTTCCATCAGGGTATAATCATAGTTTGCATCAAGTTCTGCCTCATATGCTTCTGCGGCAGACTTGCAATCGAACAGGCGCAGAGTATCAAACACTTCGCCTTCGTAATCAATTCCAGCGATCACAGCGTAGACTTTCATTCGGTTCGGATTCCTCTCAACATGGCTAGAATACATCAGGTGGCTGGTCTCGGCGGATTTGGTGGACAGCCAGATGACTGTCCCACCTAACCCTAACCGATCAGCATTGAGCAGCGAGAATGTCGCTGTTCAGATTGTTGACACACTGAACACCGCAGTAGTATGCGTCCAACCAGTTATCAAAAGTCTCAACAGTTTGTGTCACAGAGTGACGAGGATTGATCTCCTCACGAATAGAAACTGCGAACACATCCACAGTTCCATTCTCAGCATACTTTCCGGAGTGAGTGATGCTCACATTGGCATTCTCCTTGAAACGATACACCGAACGGGTGTTCATATGATGAGCAGTCAACTCGCTACCGAAGTAGACTTCAGCTTTCCAGCCTTGGGAGAAAAGTGACATTTGAGCGGTTTCGTTCTTCATGTGGCCAATATAGGGCCAAACGGGTCGGTTCGGCGGATTGAGTGGACAGCCATCCAACTGTCCTATTTTTGCTTCAGTCCGCAGTAGCTTGGATCAATCTGGCACATCCGTTCGGCTTGTGCTTCTTGATAAGCATTCACAGTCGCATGAGCAGCAAGACCAGTCTTCAGCCCAAGAGCAAGAGTAGCAATCAGAAGAGCGATTCGCATGTCAGTGAGTGTTAAGAATGTGAACAAAATTAAGAGAGAAGACACACCAACCAGTGGCATCTGTCACCTCTTCAACTAGACAATGTGCGATGGCTTCATCATCATCGTCATCATCAACTTCAACCTCAAAGGTGTTACCAACGACAGAGCTGATAACTTCTAGTTGCTCTTCAATCGTAAAATCTTCATCATCAAAATCAAACTCAACGTCTGTAACTTGAAGAGTTAAAGTTTTCATGATCAGACAAGTTTAGCAGGTGAACCACAGGAGCGGTAGAAAGCTATCATCGACTCTGCTTCAGCGAGAGTCTTGAAGCTTTGAGTCCGCCACTCACAGTTGTTGTAGGGAACTTGATAGGTGATTGTGAACATTTGGGGTTCGGTTGAATCTCTCAACATGGCTAAGATACCAGTTCTGGCTGGGTGCGGCGTATTTAGTGGACAGCCATCAGACTGTCCTATTGTTGCTCATTCCTGCACAAAGTTTGGCACAATGAGTTCACCATCATCGTAAAACTCCTCCAGAAGGTAATCAACTGTGACCTCTAATTGAGCAGCAATGAACTCACACTTCAGATAAAAATCAAGCGGAAGCTCGTAGTATTCAGTTTCAACCATTGTAGAATCTTTAGCCATAATTTGTTACCAGTTAATCAGTGTGGCTGTGTTGCCAAGTTTGTTTTGCTCATCGACAATCTCCATTGCATGAGCATAAGTTTTGACCGAGATGTAGCGGGCTTTTCCTCTAGTTTCAGGGAACAAGCCGAGGCGGTCAATGATGCGAACTGTGTTGGTGTGCTTCATCGTAATCAATCAGCTGTGGATTGAATGAAGTCACCAGTGGAGTGCAGAATGCTCCCAGTGGTGTAGCGAACTGATGGAAAGATCAGAAACGCTATCACAAAGATCAGGCCAATTGTTTTCATTTTGTTTGGTGACTTGAATGTTAGCGTTTTGGTTCTAGCCATCAGTTCAGACGCATACCCGAGAAGAAAGGAACCTTAGCTCCGTTGATGGTGATGAACCACTGGCCTTTCTGTTGGAAGACACGCTCACCAGGGCAGCCGTGTGCAGAGAGAATAGCATTCAGACGGGACTTGGTGGTAGCAGTCTGCCAGCCACCGTCAAACAGTTCCATCCAAGTTTCACCGATACGAGCAATCAGGTTGCCATGCAGGTAGACATCAGAAACGTTGGAGCAGCTGATTACTTCAGTGTTGTCCAGCTTCCAGTCGATTTCTTTCTGGATGGCCTGGTTCATCAGAGTTTCGATCTTACGCATGGTTTGAGCGGAGAATGGTTTGGTGGGGGGAGGTCGTTCCCTCTCCCTCATGTGGCCAATATAGGGCCTAACGGGCCCTCTCGGCGGGATCAGTGGACAGCCACCCGATTGTCACACACCGGCCAGGTTTGGTAGGATCTGACCCAGCCCCCAGCCAGTCTCAAGTCGCAAGCGGTGAGACTCATGGCCACCACTACGGCAGAAACCGGAAAAAGCGTTAAAACTGGCTGCATGGTAGGTTGGATCACTCCATGCAGCCAGAATTAAATCAATTTAATTGTTCGCTCAAATCAAAGGCAGCCGTTCTCGTCGAGCACACCCCAGTTCAGAGAGTCGCCATAGAAACCGATGTAACGATTGCCTACACTCAGACCCACAATCTCATCACCAGGAGCAGCAATCATGTTGATGTTGAAGTAGAAGTAGTCAGCAATCGTGTCGGGAGTTTTGAATCGCATCGTCTGCAGCTTCTCGAAGATGATAGTAGCGATTGCGGCAATCCACACCACAATAGTTTCAACAATGTCCATGTATTTGTGGAAGTGTTTGCTGTAATCAATCTCTTGCAGTTTCATGATCAGATCGTCAGCGGGAGGGAAAGCTTTGGTCAGTTCCATTGTTTTGTGTGTGTTGTGTTTGTGTTAATCAGACTTCCTGATAGTCGCAGAGTTCAGCAGCGATGTTCTCTAGCCGCTGAAGCGTCATCTCAGTAATCATATGACGTTTGATGTCACCTTGCTTGGTGAAGAGTTGGTTGCTCCAATACGCACCAGCTTTGGGATCGTTGTCATTGATGTACTCAAAGCAGTCAGCAATGAGCAATTCAAGAGTGTTCAGATTCATGATCAGTTAAACCAGTGAGCTAGGTTTGCAAGTTCAGCTGCGACATCTTGGATGTTATCCTCAGTCAGAGCTTTGAGGCAGTTCTCTATGTCTTCGTCGGGAACATAGAACAGGTTGCCATTGATCTCGGCCGACATTTCATCGGCGAGATCCATACAACGTTGACGGAGATCGTTCATCATTTCAGGCAGCTTCCATGTAATAGTAATACTCTTCTTCAGACATTTCACAGACTCTCTGAAACTCAGCTCGTTCTTCTGCTGTCATCGGACGGTCGAAGATCTCACCAGGAGCATCAGCAATCTCGGACCAGAGTTCGTCAAACATTGGGGAGCGATTCCTCTCAACATGGCCAAGATACAGGTTCTGGCTGCACTCGGCAGCTTTAGTGTGCAGCCAGTGAATTGGCCTACCAGTCTCGATTTGATTGCTCAAACCGCTTACGATCTAGAGCATCTTCATACTCATCGGCAGTCAGATAATCCTCCCAGCATCCGCTATCATCATAGCTGCGGTTGGAATACTCCCAAGAGTAAGACTGACCTTCATAGAAGTGAACGACCATGATAATTTCAGAGAGTTTGGATAGGTTGAGCTTCTTTGATCTGGCTGTTGTAATACTTTGTGATCAGATCATTACACAAAGGCAGCCATTCTTCATCAACATTACAGTTCCCACAATCTCGTGCTTGGAACAGCAAACGTAAGAGACAAGTTTCCTCATCTTTGGTGAACTTAACTCGGTTGAAAGTGTAACCAGTGTGCTCAGTCATTTTCGATAAGATTGCGAGCCTTGAGTTCTTCTTCGATCAGATCAAATACCTCAGTGTAAATGTGATCATAGTCCTCAATCTCATTGAGAATGTCGGAAGCAATTTGACGTTCTACAGGCATTTGATCTCCGTCACCTTCATCCCAAATGAATACATCTGCATTGGTAAAGATAAATGCAGCAGCAGGAGCATCTTCTCCCTGTTGTTCAATCAAACGCTGCACACGATCACGGAGATGTGCGAGAGTGTTGTTAGCAGCCATGATCAAAGATCTCCGAAGTTGTTGACAATAAAATCTTCAAGATTTGCTTCTTCAAAAGCATTTAGCCCCATCACATATTCCTCAATGATCATATCGAGGAGTTCAGAATCTTTGCGGCATTCTTCTTGCAGAATGTCGATCATTTCCATTTGTTTGTTCATCAGATCAGAATGAGTTTAGGTGCAGGTTGAACAGAATAGGTGCCAAGTCTGTCGCAGGAAATACTCACAGCATGATCAGGTGCTCCGCACTCATCAACAATCTCCCACGAATCTTCACAATCTTCGATCACAACATAACCGAAAGTTCCTGCAATCGAGAGAGACTTGAGACCCCACTTTTCTGCTTGTGATTGACGATCCCAGAAAGTACGCTCATTCCAGAATTGTGCAGGATCATCATTGCGAGGACCGAAAGTGATACAAATGAATTGACTCATTGCGTTTGTTTGTCTCAACATGGCTAAGATACAGGGCCCTGAGCCCCTTTGGCGGATTTGGTGGACAGCCCGCCAACTGGCACATACTTAGTCAGGAAACTCTAAGCCGTATTCTGAAATGAGGATGTCCCGCACAAGCTCACGATCAATGCTATCACCCACAAAGTCTTTATCTGTTGCGGTGAGCTCACGAATGAGAATCTTAGTTGCTGATTCAATCTCATCTAAAGTTGCGCCCATGGGATACACACCACCACGACCATAGAAGGCATAAACATAACGGTAAAACTCAGCTAGGGTTGCGTACATCATCAGAAACGAATTACAGGATGGTCAGGATCAAGAACATCACATTCTCCGGTAGTAAATACCAACTCAACTTTGAGTTGATAATACTCATCGGTGCCTTCATCATAGATAGCAACATCAGAGTTGAGCTGATCTTCGGTGAGTTGTTGAAGCTGTTGCAGGAGTTCTTTGTAAGTCATTCCGAATCAGTTAGTGTAGACAACATCAGCATAACCTTCCCCCAGCATAACCTCAGCGTATTGTTGGGGATGTAGCTGATAGTAACCACTATTCAGTTCAACCCAGAAGGCGGGCATTTCATTCTCATTCCACCAGTAAAGAGCATCCTTGAAACTATCAACACCAATGTTAAGCTTGGTGAAAAAAGGAATGTGCATGATCAGTAGTGTGCCTCAGACCAGTCAAGTTTGTCGCTGTACTTTGCGATGCCATCGTAACAACGAGCTGACATCAGATCATCACCATCAGCAACATAACCTTTCAGAAACTCGAAGCAGTATTTGATACGCAGCTCAGGAGCAACTGCAGCGAGTTGTTGTTGACGACGCTCGTAAGCTGCATTGTAAGCAAACATCTCACGATCTTCGACGCTCATGTTGTGAAACTTGCGGTCAGTCATCAGTGATTCCTCTCAACATGGCTAAGATACAGGGCCACAGCCCCCTTCGGCACGATCAGTGGACAGCCCGCAGACTGTCACATTGCTACATCAGAAAGGCAGATCGCTGCGTTTGACTCTATCTCGCAGGGCTCTGTGCCTTTGATCGTGTCTCTCTGCAGCCTCATCATCACCTTCTTGTGATGCTTTCTTCGATGACTTTTTAGCCGCAGTCATTTGTTTTTTGATCCTACTTTCTTTCTCTTTACTCATTCCCTTATAGGCCATTTCAGCAACGAACTCTTGAAAGGTTTTCATCTTGAATCTAATTTTTAATTATTTAGATTCGGGTCGGTTCAAGTTAGTTAATTGTCGTTCCATTTCTACTTTGAGAGGAATTAAATGCGACACCATAAAGTGCTCATACTCATTCTCTTTCATCAGGTTGGTGATGTTATCAATTTGCATCAATGCGAGAATGAGTTTAGTTTTGTCGTTCATGATTCACTCAACAATGGTGTCAACATTAGGATCAAAAGTTACTTCATGAATCACATCAAAATCATCAGTCATCTTGACATAATTCCAGAGAGTGTCAGTATCATCATCCACATTTTCCTGGTAAAGATGAATGAAACCTTCGGAATCTTGTTTTACATAACAACCATCATAATTCTCATCATCGAATACATAACCCGATGCAATCAGTGCGTCAACGAAAGTCATGAGGTTTGTGTGTTTGTCTCAACATAGCTAAGATACATCCTCATGGCCACCTTTGGTTGAATTGGTGTGCGGTTTGGGGATTGTCACACTCTGGCTCGGTTTGCCTCTGATCTGTCCAACCCTCAAAGCGTCGCACCGATCTCTCTTTGAGATCCCTGTCGTGGCAAGGGATCTGAGTTTGAGCAAACAATGATTTTTCTGCAATTTTACCCCAGTAGGGGATTAGGTCATCCCCTGCAATCAGATTCATCAAAAATGAATTGTTGTAACTAACCGATCACCCTAAAACATACAACTGCGTTACCTTGTGAAGGTGAAGCAATTCTCCTAAAAGCCCCATACGAAAGATCAATATCCGCATGGCTGTACGGTCCACGATCATTCACAGTCACGATAACTTGTTTCATGTTATCCTGATTTGTGATGCGTAATTTGCTGCCCATTCTCAAGTATGGATGAGCAGCAGTCAGACCATAGGCATTGAATGATTTTCCGCTTGCAGTTGTTTGGCCGTGGAATCCATCACCAACACCATAAAATGTTGCGATTCCACACATCAATCCAGCGAGGATCATTGTTTATCGCCTTCTTTTACAATCTCTTTGACGAGCTCATCAATTTGTTTTTGACTACGCCAATTCGTGATAATGTCAGCAATACAGTAACCAAAGGCAAACCATGCAACAAATATAGTCAAGGATGTGAACATAATTATTCTCCTAAAGATTTAAGTGGATTTGCTTCTACAGATCGGATTTTACCTATGCGATCTTGACATAAAATCTTGTCGCATAAAGTTCCCGCTGAGGCATTAGATGCTATAATTTTTTCTTCAAAGTTGTTGTCTGTGAACTCAATCAATACTTTATAGATCATACGGATTGAATGGTGATAACATCTAGAGTTTCCTGAGTGAGAGCAACTTCATCAGGATGATTTGTCTCTCCCAAATATGCACTCAAGAGATCATAAATTAAGCCCATCTGTTCATGTGTGAACAGGAATTGTTGTTCAGGACGCAGAATAGATACTGACATTGTTCAGGCAGAAACAGTGGTGTAAAGTGTGCCAGTGGTGTTGTAGTAGAGGTCAACATCACACTGGTATTCTTCACTCAAATTGTATGCGATGTCGTATGCTCTGTCTAGATCAGTGGTGTGATTCTCCCAGGGAGCAGCAGGACAACGGATGTCGATTCGCATTTGATTCATCTCTCAACATGGCCAAGATACAGGATCTGGCTGCGGTTGGCGGGTTTGGTGTCCAGTCCGCCAACCGTCACACTAGGTCAGTTATTGCTCTTTGCAGAGCCCAAAATGGCCTGAATGAGAAAGACAATAGCGAAACATTGCCAGAAGGTGAGTTGAACTGCAAACCAAGATAGAATCAGTCCAAGCAACCAAGCTTCAAAACTGAGAAAGAGAAACACGATTGCAAGGATACCTACAAAGATTCCCAGAAGCTCTGCAAGAGACATGTTATTGAAGTTGTACTTTTTTCTCATCACCATGTACCTCGTTGAATGTGGATTTTGCGGATTTCTTGATGTAGGAAAAGACGAAGTTTATCATCGTCAGTGTTATCAAATGCGTACCAAAGTCGTGCAAGATATTCATCTTGTGTCGCACACTTGACGACTTCAACTTTAGTAATACCTAGATCATTTATGGGAGATCCACTAACAACTTTGTTTCGTCCAAAGTTACCAGAAACACGCCCAGTTGTCCTCAGTTTGGGACGGATCTTAGAGAGATTTGAGTTAGTCATTCTTCATCCTCATCAAAAATAGAATCTTCCCAACCATCAAAACCATTGTCAGGTTCTCTATCACCTAGAATCTGTTGGGCATACGTTAGAGTTCCACGATCAAAGTAACCATCACGGAAGTCATCAGTTTGACCTCTCCACTTATACCAAGAGAGGATAGCATGTCCTACATCATATGTTTGAATGACAGAAACATTTTGTTGATTGTTACTCCACACTGTGTTCTCTTCTGCTCTCTCACGCAGAGCATTGAGAGTAGCACAATTCCAGTTATTTTCTAGAAAGTTGCCATTCTCATCAAAACCACATTTGGGATCATCACCTTCCCAATCTTTTACACGTTCTTGACAACGAGGACATTGATAGTTCATTTCAGTTCTTCCAAAGCATCAATGAAGTGTTGAATACAATCCCTAGGAATGTGAATGGTTTGAAATGTAGGACCATTACTATCTTGCACATTTACAGTTCCATAATCATCGGTTGTAAATACATACTCCCAACCATCTTGATCATTGTGGATTCTAATTTCTTTTGAAATTGTGTAGGTCATTCCGATTCAAGTTCCTCCAAAAACTTTGTGTAGACATCAATCGCAGCTTGATTGCAGTTGTCTTCCTTCATCCGATAGATGTAGTATTCAACAGCTTCAATCGTCATCTGCTTTTTCAACTTATCCCAAGTCATAAAGTTAGTCATCTTTAATACCCGAAATCGTACTCAAAGTTAGCAGCAGACTCAATAGCCCTTAGGATACCAGTGTAGTCATTCTTTTCGTCCCAACTAAACTCATAAGTTTGTTGTTCAAGACAATAAAGAATCAAATTGATCTGATAGTCGGTGAGTTCAACCTTCATACTTCAGCTCCGAACATTTCTTGATACAACCAACCTTCAGGTTTGTCCAGGTTTGCTTCACATTCCTTGAGGAACATGATCTCCTTACGATAGAACTCTACCGAAGCTTTTGCTTTGAGATAGTTGTTGCGAGTCTCATACAGTGCCTGTTGGATTTCAAGACGAGTCATGGGTGAACCTCTCAACATAGCTAAGATACGATGCCAGGAACGATCCTGGCGCCTCTGGTGGACAGCCAGGCAACTGTCCCTACCAACCTTTTGGTTTGGTGAAGTTAAAGTAAGAGAACATACGACGGTTGACTAACTTGAAAGTCCCATAATCATTAGAGTGAACATAACCTTCATGGCCAGACGCAACATAATCCACACCGAGATCAATCACTGCATCAACTTGATCACCAGTGACGGTGATTCCTTCTACAATCAAATCCTTGGCTTTGGTCAACAGGTTGAACAACAGGAGAAGATTGCCGTCAATACAATCAACAGGAACATTCTCTCGGATGCACTTATTGATCGCAACTTTGAGATTTGCTACTTCTTTTTCTTCAGGGTATCTAACAAAATTGCTAACCAAACTTGCAAGGCCAAGAAGGTAATCAATCCTACGACGACGGGAGGTAAATTGTGCATCACCATTCACAAAGTAAGTTGACATAAAGTTGTGTTTGAGATACTCAGGAACATCAAAAGATGCACTCAGTTTGTTGAGCGGGTTCTCCGAACCTTCAACGCATGACGTATCTCCAGAATACCGTGTATGAGCAGCAAAGACCACAGAACAATTACGAAAAGAATCGCTATCGGTATTGAAGGTATAAGTGATAGTATTAGGGGTGAATCGGTTAGTACCACCAAACCCAATAAAATCACCTTGGTAAACACCCTCCAACTTAGGCAATACTTCAAGGCAAGTGTGAAGTATTCCTGCAACTTTGGAATTATTACCGTGATTCTTTTCGATGTCAGCGTGAGTATAATTAACCTTAACTTTCTTCTTATTGAATACACTTTTCGTCCCTACAAAGAATTGATTAGTGACAGGATGCGTCCCAAACACAATGGCAGGAGCACCATCATACTTCACACTACAATCACCTTTGCAGTTACGCAGATAGTTGATAGTATCCTGCACAGCCTTCTTACCGAGAAGTACAGAATCTTCGGGATGTTCGAGGTGAGTGTTCTTCATGTAGCCACAATACATGCAAAAAGGGGCTCTGTAAAGAGCCCCTGTGACAGTTCTCAAAGCGTCACATACTATTCTACTTTATCCAGAAACTCTATTACATCTTTTAATTGTTGATTTTCCTTTGAGGATGGATTATCCAACATCTCACTCATAATGACCTTAAGAGCATCACTTTTTTGTTGTCTTAATCTTTTTTGTCTTTCCGGATCTTGGAATCTAGGATCTAACATAGAAACTCAAAAACTAACAACAATTATGTATCTGATCTGTATCCTGGTTCTATACCATCAAGTTTTTTGTATGGAAAAACTTTTCTTAGAATAGAATCACAATCCCAGTACAATTTACTTCCTGTTGTACTTTTGTTCATTTGATAAAATCTTACTGCATCATTGATGATGCCACATTCGTGCTCAGTAAAGTTTATCATGTCGTAAAACTTTCTACAACGCAAGAATCTAGACCATCTTCTGCAAGAGCAAAAGTACGGGAATTAAGAATGTTTTCTCGAAGTTTATTGTAATATGGCTGATTGAAATTGCCATCATCTTCAGCAACAATCATCTCAAAACATTCATCATCGTCGGTAGCAACTACATTCCAAAGCCCACCATACTCACTAGAGGGAAAGGGAACATAATGATCAACGATGTAAAGAAATTTTTGTGTCATTGTAAGTTGTGAATTACTTTTATAGTGTAAGGGTTTTGTCCGTATTTGTCAATGGTCAAAGACAATACTTTTTGAGAATACGAAGAACTTCTCTCGGTTGTTCTTGAACCGCAAAAGCTTCTTTTTCTACATCATTCCTAAATCCAAGAGGATAAAATAAACCATCTTTAGATTTACATAGTTGTGCTACATGAAGAGCTTCATGAGCTAATGTGCGATTCACTTCTCCAATCCAATCAGTATAGTTCTGTTGCATGGCCTCAACACACAACAAGAATTGTGTGCGATCAGAACTATTACGAGAATCTTTGGTACTCATAACAAAGCCATCATACTGTTTACTATCACAGATAGGATGGTTGTCAACAATGATTTGAATGTTGACTCTATTTAATACGTCAAGAATTTCTTGATGCGTTGGAGTAATGTAATCCATCACCAACCTCTGTCACTAATCCAGAAGCCGAGTTGCATACCACCCCAGCCAATGAGTCCACCAATAACTAGAGCGATGATACCAGAAGGAAGACTAAACAACCCAATAAGTGCGATAAATGCACCAATACAAATGCCCGCAGTTCCTACAATCGTACTCAAATTAAAATCATCAGGATCAGAACTACGATTATCTGATTGACTGGATGTAGAGTAAGTCTCAGGTTCTTCGTATTCCTTTTTCTCGAAAACAGGAGAAATGCAAACTACTTTGAATCCTTTAAGATCCCTATACATTGACTCAACTTGTTCTCGAGCCGTGTTCAAAGTCAGTGCGTCAACTGTAGTAGAGCGAACACCCTGAGTTGGAGAGGTCCAATCAACTTTGTACTTCATAATACTTTGTGGAGGGAAATAAACAAATAGGAATCTGGATCTTCTTCATCTACAATAATTTCACTGTAGATGGACATTGCATCTTTTTCTCTACCTTCAGATGCAAGATCACTACATCTCGATTCATGGTAGTTTTCAAGATACCTGATAAGTTCTTTCTTACTTTTAATCATGCAAATGCAGCTTCAAGTGGAGTTATTTTGATAGGCATAGCCGTATATGGGGTAGTATTTTCAATCTCAACTACACTTCCCACTGTCTGACTATTAACTGGTGCGTGGAATTGTCTGGTTTTTGTATTGTAGAATCCCCAGATGGTTTTAACTGGTTTTCCAAGATTAAAGTCATACTTCCTATGATGATGTAACCAGATAGCAGTAACATTTCTCTTGAAATCTTTTTCTTGTTCATAATGATAACCATTAGGAGCTTTATGAAAAAGTTCGACTGTCACTTTTCAACTTTCCAGTGTTCGTTACCTTTATTCGGAACCCAGAAACAGTATTGACCATTCATCGAAACTAGAAACAAATGTGGAACTCCATCAATAGTCTTCTCTTGTTCAACAGTACAGGTATGAAACTGATCCATAATGTTATGGAATCGGTTTTTAGCCTTACTAGAGAGAGGAGTAACACAAACTCGTTTCATTTTAGTTTTTGTGGTCATAATTCAAGAATTGATTGTGCAGTAACAGTTTCGTCAAGTAGAACTTCTTCAAAATCTCTTGTCATAATAAGATGATCCCACTTAGTATCATCTTCTGGATTTTGAGAGTAAAACTCAACACCAGTTTCTAAGGATTTGAAGAAACAACCTATGGGGATTTGACTTTTTCGTAAGACACGTTTTGATAGAACATTCCCCTTTGCATTGTATGCAAATCCCAAAGATAAGAGTTTTTCTTCGATAGACATTTTTCTGAACTATAGCTAGAGTAGTGCATCCATCAATGGATTTGGATGAAGAGTGTACGGTTTCTTGACTGTCACACTCTTAGATTTAGGAGACTTGGTAGAACCCTTGGTGGCCTTTGGCTTTGGTCCCTGAGACCCCTTGCGGCCACTAGACGTTTTCGCCTTTTTTTGTGATTTTGGTGGTGCAGGGGTCTTAGTACCCTTCTTCAGAGTCCGATGCGAGTTTTTTAATTGTTCAAGCCGAATCTCTGCAAGTTGTCTTGTTTTGACTACTTCAAGTTGTTGGCCATCTGCAATGATCATGTATTCTTTTCCAAATGGAATAGCAGCAAATTGGAAGTCTGGAGTGGTAAATCCAGTAGGGCCATTGTCGGGATCAAGAATACTTGTGTTGGGGTACATCATCTCAAACTGATTGTAGATTAAAAGATACGATTAGTCTATTCTCATCAGACAAATTAGGTTCAGTAAAGTGACTGATATATGATGGAAAAAATATAATTGAGCCTTCATCAACTTCTGGAGTATAAGTTAGTTGAAGACCAGTTAAAAAGTTTGGAAAAGGAGACATAAAATGTGTGGGTTTATGTTCATCACTATTGTATTTGATGTAACACACCGAACTGTATCCCGTACATCCATGATTGTGCATTGAGTGATAAGCATGTTTATCAGTCAATTCAAACCATGCACAGGCTAATTTGAATCGAGATTGAACTTTACCACAAAACAAATTGATCTCATCAGTAAAAATTTCGGAAATACTTTCTATCATAGAAAGTGAATCCTTATGATAATTTGTAATCACACTGTCATCATCTTTTCTTTCTAAGTTTCTATCAATCCTGTTATACAATTCCATCAAAGAAGTTTTTTTATTCTTCCAATCTCTCACTGCGTAGTGATAAATTGGTGCATAAAACATGTAATCATTATAGTCTGCGGTCATGTCCAAGAAAAGCTCAGGGTAACTCTAGGTTCAAAAACAATGGGGTTATGATAGATTCCTTTCGGAATGTGGAGTGCATCTCCTGGATTAAGTTCTACCCTAGATCCACAATCAAAATCGTAATAGATTCTCCCTATGGATTGAACAATTACTACATCCATTGTATCACAATGTCTACCAAAAGTCTTGGCATTTCTACCAAGAGAAGTATAAATGTGAAGAACTTCAATATTTAGATCTTGCTGGACTTCGTTAAATGCAGATGAAATAGATCCTGGATAATAGTCTTCATGTAAGATAATTGTTGGAGCGATTCCATAGTCTACAATCAATTTGTGTGATTGATTGTAGATCTCCACATCCATTTTATTGATTACATCTTCCCAAGTTACATTTTTACATAGTTGGTACTTATCTGGTATAAACTTGTAGTTCATTACGTTACTAGATACTTTTTCTCATATTCTAACAGATCTTCAGGAATCTCCAGAATGTTGGAATCAATTGGATCGGAGTTTTTCCACCTAGTTTTACCCTCTTGTCTCTGATACAATCTGATACCAAGATGGTTGTACTTGAGATTGGTAGGTACAAGAACCTTATAATCTTCTTTGTCAGGTGCAGTCAAGAATGACAGAGATTCATTCTCCTTTTTGGTCACAACAATTTGTTGTGTGCAGACCAGAAAGATCTTCTTGAACTCTTCATAATCCTCTAGATATTTGTCTCGATTCTCCATAATCATTCGACCAACAAATTGTGGAGAGTGGTAGTGATCCAGAGTATTTAGCCTGTATTGTTTGGAGAGTTGATTCTCCAAAGCTTGTTCACTGATCAGGTTCGTAGGGTTGGGATTTCCTGCATCAAAAACCCCGTAGTAAAAATCACGGGAGATCTTTCGTTTGTCATCGAAAGATCGTTCCCAGTTGTGTGCATTGGCCCTCATATTGTTGAAGGTGCCTTCAGCGTAGACTTCCCACTTTTCCATCATCGTTTTACGACAGAAATAGCGGGCATTCCTTTTTGGAAGATCGTATCCACCACAGCTTGGATCTTCTGGTGAGTAGAGATCCCAACTTTGTTGAAGACAGGAACAACAACTAGACCGAAAGATTTGGTATAGTTGTCAACATCACCAGGGACAAGTTCACCACTATGGATGCGAGCTGCATCATCATGGTGCATCCGAATCACACGGCCGATGGTTTGGGAGATACCAATGTAGTCCATCGAACGCATAAAGATGACACCTTCCAGACCTGACACATTGATACCCTCAGAAAGGATGGAGTGGTGGAGAACAACGAACTTCTTAGAGTCATCCTTACCCCATGCAGAGAGAGTATCAAAGAACACCTCACGATTCACCTTCTTACCATCAATAATTGCACCAGTCTTTGCGGTGATGTAGAGGTAAGAGAATCCGCGATCTTGCAGTTGTTGAATGAAGTCAGTCTCAGACATCAGTGCAGAGATCTGTTTGGTAGCTTTCGCACAGATCAACACTTTACCCTTACCACATTCATCCAGAGTCTCAATCAGATTCTCACAGTCACGATCTGCAGGAATCTTACCAGACTTTACCATCGGAAGTTGTTTTGCGATAACTTTCGGAGGCAGGATGTAACCACCTTCGACAAGTTCAGGTGCAGGAACATTACAAATGACTTGGCCATAAACTTCTACATCATTCATCCCAGGCTTACCAACTGCGAGTGAATGTTTGGGAGTCGCAGTGAAGAAGTAACAACGGTCAGCTTCCTGACTGAAGTATTCAGTTGCAGGGAAGAAGTTGCGTTTGACGGAGTTGTGAGCTTCGTCAAAGTAAATGGTGTCAACCTTGATGCGAGATTGTTGCAACCTCTCCAGAGAGTTGTAAGTGGTGAAGATTAGTTTGTGACCACGAGTATTCACCCACCAGTTAGAAATCTCTTGGGGTTTGGTAGTCGAAAAGTGATGAGTTTCACCACTGTGAACGTGCATCACACTTGCGTTGGTGATAAACTCCAGAAACTCGGAACAAAGTTGTTCTGCGAGAAGAATACGAGGAGCAACAACAACAATCGTTTTTTCAGTTTGTGATTGCATTTCGATCATTTCTGTTCCTGGAATTGAATCATTGCGTCTTTGATCATCTTCATTGTTTTACCACCACCAGTGGGAACAATGATTTGACCCTTTTTATGCAGTTGCATTACCTCAACTGCACGTTCTTGGTGTGGTCGGAGATTCATTGAATTGCGTTTCAACATAGCTAGAATACCCTCTTACCCGTTGCGGGGCAAGAGGGCCATTGATCAGAGATCCTTATGGATTAGATAAGTTCTCAAAGAGAGGGAACTTCTACGAGTTGAGCACCTTTACGGAGATTTGCATTTGCAAATACCAGTTGTGCATTTTCAACTGTAGTTTGTCCACCTTTCGACCAAGGATCTTTATGGTCGATATGAGTCACAGATCCATCGTAGATGTGACGTGCATCAATAGGTTCACCAGTCAATGCACATCGCCCACCCTGAGATTTCCAAAGAGAGAATCGAATCTTAGGATCATACTTGCGATCTTTGTCACGGAAGGTCAGAACGTTGTCTGGTGTAGAAGAGATGGAATCAACCAACTTACTGAGTCGGATTTGAAGGAAATTGGAAGAAGATCCACGGAGAAGACCAGCATAACTACGAGGATTATTACCCTTTTTACCATAGTAGAGAATGGTAGGATCTTCAATTCGTTCTCCCTGACTTTCAGTGAACCAGTTGTAGAAAGCTTCGTAATCTTCGATGACAATCGAGTTATTGTTGAGATAGTTCAACAACATTGCAAAGTCAATCAGGTTAGAGTTTTTCTTACCACCAACATCAAATCCAGCAGCACCATAGTTGACAACAATCTTAGAAAGTTGTTCAACAATAGTTGCGGTTTTGTTGAAAGAAATAACCTCAACCGTAGAATCACCATAAGCAGCATCTAGAGTATTCTTATCCAGATTCTTTATCCCATGAGCAACGATTGTGGAAATTGTCACAACCAATTCATCGGGATAACGACGATTGATGTTCTTAGAACTATACAACATAGAAAATCCATTCAAGTGACTTTGAACAAGATTCCTAACAAGAGCACCGAAACGACAAGGAGTAGCGTTGCGTTTCTCTTGATTATTAAGGGGAAGACCCTCATTAATGTTACTGAACAGTTCAGCAAGACCCTTACGATCAGATTGCAAAACTACAAGAGTGTTCAGAGAAATGTTCTCAATGTAGTTGCGAACTTCTGCATCTAGATCTTTGAAATACTTGTTGTTCTTAGTCGCTTCAAAGTACACAATGTTATTGTGTTCAATATAGTATTTCCCTTCAGAGAGGGGAAACTCATTGTTCAGGAACTTGCAGATGCAGTTATCACGATTATTTCCATCAATCGTGATATAGATGAAATCTTGATCTAGAAGATCCCTAAAAAATTGATAGTCAGAATGAGTAGGACCATAATGAAGTTCAATAGAACTCAAAAGATCAGAGATTTTACCTAAAGTAATGGGGGTAATTGCTTTACCTTCAAGCACAGACTTAATGTATGCTTGATTCATTGCAGTATTCCAACGTGTATTGGACTGGAAGGCTTCATCAAGATAAATCTTGGTGTCCTTTTGTAGAGAAGCCAGTTGAGATACAGTCAGAGTGTACGTTTTGGTGTTAGTTTTCATGGTTTTTGTTTGTAAGGTTTGCATCTAGGACTTGGAGTTTTGACCGTCTCAATTAAGAGTTGGGATTGTGTCCGTGTCTTTGATGTTTTGAGTATAGATCAGACAAAGAACTATGTCAAGCCCCCCGTCTGAGGTTTGATGGTTTCGTAACAATACTCAATGTTACAAGCATCAAGAACTCTCATGATTAAAGTGAGAGATCTTTGGTGTGGTCGTTGTTTCCAACCATACCAAGCTGTTTTCTTTCCAACAGCATGTGGGGGAACTTGTCCCACAGAGTAATACTGATCTGCGGTTGTGTCATAGATAACTCCTCGGTCATCATACAACCACCAGTGTGTATCACCTCTGTAATCTATTCCACTCATTGGAATCAAATCGTGAGGTTCCATGAGATAAAATAGGGCTTGAGTTGAATGATAACAATGCCCGTACATTGGGTTTGTTTCATTCTCCTTGCGATACTTTTTAGTCAGCAAGTCAGGTGTAAGTTGATTACGAATGATCTTCATCAGAGATTCAGCAATCTCTTCCGAGTAATAAAAAGGGAGAAACCTCAGAGATCTAGTCTCAAAGATTTCTCCGTTTTCGTATCGGTGTCTTTCAACAACCTTCATTAACACTCACCTACTTACCCATTTTATTATACTAAAAGTTCCGTAGAAGGGCAAGAGTTTCAGAATCAAACTCTTCTCGGATACCAGCATCAGGAAGCCAATCTTCTGGATTAGATTCCATCAAGGATTCATAGAGATCACCTTCATCAAAGGAATCAAAATTGAAATCGTCGTTCATGTGTGAATCAGTTGAACAAAAGTACAATAAGAAAAAAACGGAAGAAAGTCAAGGGCTGATTGATCAAAGATCCTTATCAGTCCCATGAGACATTCTCAAGTAAGAATCCTGGCATTACATAAGACCAGGCACCAAGGCCATCTACACCACCAACTTTATATTCAAACTTGTACTCAAACTTATTGTGAGAATCCCAAGTTACAAATCCCTTTTCTTTATCAAAACGAGATTTGATGGTAAGACGGAAACGATTAGAGAAGATATTACGAGTGCGAAGAGCACCAGTAGACTCCCTAGTTTCCACAACTTTACATGTATCTACTTGAAACTCTTGAGGAGTTTCCAATGCACATGCAGTTTCGTATGTAAAAGGACGATATACTTTCTGTTTAGTGACTTCTTTTGTTTGTGCAAATGCAGGAGAAGTTACCAACAGAGACACAAGAATCAACAGATGTTTCATCACTTATTCATTTGAAGAGTAGGAACTGGCATACCACCTTCGGTGGGAACATAGATGGTCACGTTACCATTCTTGGCACCATCTTCAATACCAGTGATATACAGGTACTGAAGATACTCACGGTTATCTTTCAGACTATCACCGATGATTTGGTTTGCTTTAGCAACACCAGTAGCACGAATGATTTCAGCATCAGCAAGTTGTTGAGCACTATCTTTCTTTGCTTGTGCTTCAAGAACAGCAACCTGACGTGTGTATTCTGCTTTCTGCAGTTCCGCCTTACCAGCAAGAGATTGTTGCCACACATTATATTGTGGGCCACCAATGAAGATGAGACCACCAATCACAACCACACCGACAGCAATAGCAGCAACAGCAGGGTCAATAAATCCGTTTTGTTTAGTCATAATAATTTTCAGAATTTAACGTTAACACCAACAACTTTTGCTTTGGGATTACGAGCAAGAGCAGTTTCGCGGGCATCTTTAGGATTAGTAGCAATCACTTCTTCTTTGAAGACAGTGCCGCCAACATAAAGTTCAACAACGTAAATCATTTAGCCTCCACATAAACATAGTCGGGATGTTTAGCCTTGAAAGCCTCAACTTGTTCTTTAGTCTTAAGGAACACCGAGAGAGTAGTGTTGGGATGTTCCTTGAAGTAATACTTCACTTGAATGAGGTTTTCCATATCAGGCAGGGATTTTTTCTTCATTACCTTTAGGAGTATAACACTTCCACTCACCATCGGCAAAGAGGTAAGCATAATCCGCCCAAGAATCATTCACGGACTTGATAAAGTCTTGGAAAGATTCACTCAAATTGGGTTCAGTGTCTACATCACCACGACCTTCGTAGTAAAGAGTACCGAACTCTTGTTCTTTACCATCCCAATCTTTATCAGTCCACAGAGCACTGATGTCTCCACCATCAACCAATTCCGCAGCTTTCTGCCGAGTGTTGAAGTATTCTTTCAGTTTCTTACCATTCCACTCCGGATAGCCATCCCAGTGACAATACACAGAAAGGACAGAGCCATTCTTGAGTTGAACACCAATGCGAGAACGAGTCGCCATGTTGTCTTGAAGTTACTTGAAAGGGGTTTGTGTTGCGTCAAGACCACATCCGTGTCTCAACATGGCTAAGATACCAAGATCTGAGCCCCTTCGGCGTGGTTAGTGGACAGCCAACAGACTGTCACACCATCATTTGTGTTTCCATTCCAGTCACATTTATACCGAGTCGAATCATCTTCATCATAGCTTCTTGAGCACAATTAAAGTCAAAATAACAAGCCCATTTTTGTTCTTCGTCTAGAATATAACCAACTTTATAAAATTCAGTTATTTGAGAACGGTTGCGTTTCATTCTTCATAATTAATAGTTTTCCTGCAATCAAACCATAATAAAGTTCTTTGAACTTATCATCAGAATGTTTTTGCATTTCATTCTTTACAAGATGAATCACATCAGCAAACTCATCTTGAGTTAGTTGCCAGTCAGTTACATTGTATTCAGTTACATTCATTCTTAATATCTCCATTCCTTAAACATTGTAACATATTTTGGATCTGAAGCTGACTTGTCTTGTAACATTTTGAAAACTTTTGCAACATCTAACTTTTTATTTGTAAGAATAATAAAGTCTAACTTCTAGGTTCTTATCGTTTTTGTTCATCATATCTAATTACAATTTCTTTGTGTTCTTTGTACTTATCAGCCACTAGAACCGTGTAAAGTTTTCCACCGAGTTCCTCTGCAACCATTTCAAGAAGTGTTTTTTGTTCTTCAGTCACGATAAATTATCCTCCAAATAACGAAGTCTTTTCTCAATTTGTTCAATATCATCATCATGTCGTTCTACAACTTCTTCAAGTTTTGATTGAGCACGATGTAACCAAGTTTTGCGGTCTTGTTTTTCAAACCACCAAGTTGTTTCAGTTTCAAACATTAGAGTGCCTCCACCTCATCAGCAATTTCACGCAAAATCTCAATAGGGTCTTCAAGTTCTCCCCAATCGGTACATAATCTATCAGCAACCTCACGAATTACACGAGCAATCAACTTTTGTCTATCGCCACTTTTAGGACGCATAGAAAGTTCCATCGTACATTCCAGGATTTGTAACGCTCTAGTAGTCATGGTGTTTGGCCTAAAAACTTTTTTCGTTCTTGTGAGATAGTCGGATGATACCAGTCATCATAAGGGTAGATATACATGTGATACCAACCGTTGTTTAATTCTTCAAAGAAGGCAAAACGATCTATCTCGTCACCATACTTGACGAGTCGAAAGTTAATACAATTAGTCCAAGACCACCAAGCATCTTCAAACCACTCTTTCATTTCAGTAACTCATCAACATCAGGTTGATAAAAATCCATCGGCTTATTCTTACCCAACAACTGTAGAACATGTCCCTCAAAATCGGTAGAATCTGATTCGTAGATAACATGACCGAAGTTGTTGTCGCTTTCAGTATAGTTTCCAAGATAATCGGCAAACGTAAGAAATATTGCCATAGCACGAGTTTTATCGTGATGTGTAATGGCAGTGTGTGGGTGTGCAACAATACGGGTAATGCAATCAAACAATTCTTCTTTGGTATAAGAGAATGCTTTGGCGTTTTCATCAAGTTTGTAAGTCATTCACCCACTCTTCATAACGTGTGTTAATCTTACCATCATTCAGAAAGACATTCAAGTGCCCTGTGTTACCATTCTCAAAATAGAAAGCCATCCACACATGATGTCCTTCATCCATCACCTCATAGTGATACCCTTTGATGTTATCCAGTAGAAACTCATCAGGGTTGTAGAGCTCTTTATCAGTCATAATGCCTCCAGTTCATCAACAATTTCAAGAATGTTCTTTTCAGTAATACCAATATACTTGAGTTCTTTAATCAACTCACGAAGAGTAGAAGCAATAGCAACTTGTCGTAATTTTGCTTTATGATAATATTCATTATCAAAAACATCCATAATTGCCTTTGCTTTTGGAGAAAGTTTAGTCATGAGAAGTTGTAGTGAACACGAGTGTAGAAGTCTTTGAAGCAACTTCTATTGAGGAGTTTCATCATCGCTGGAGGAATGTAGTATGAATATTCGCTGAAGAAATCTTCTTTACTGAGAAATCTGAGACCATGAAGATGCCAAGTGCCAAACTGCTCATGGAATGCTCTCACAGCACGATACTGTTTAGTGGTGCAAGCAACATACTTATTGGTAGATGTTTCAAAATCTTCAGGATGACCAGGATTTGCCTGTGTCATCATAATACACACGGTTTGACCTTCACCTGTGCCAAAGTATTCAGAAACCATATAAACCCAGTGTTCATCCACAGGGAATACATCACGATGATACTTCTGCTCATATTCTTTCATACAAGCATCAGCAACCAGTTGAAAGTTTTCTTTCTTCTTTGCTTCTAACTCTGCTCGCAGTTCTACTTTTTCAGTTTCATTAAGTTCTTTGAGAGCATCAGAATACTTATCAATACCAGCAATAGCAGTTCTCACAGCATCCATTCGTTCCTCCTTTTCGATATCAGCAAGTTGTTGGAGAGCATCACCATTCTCATCATACAGTTTTTTTACTGCTTCCCATGCTTTTTTGTTTGCCACTTCTTTCTGAACTTTCTGATAGTCTTCCTCAGATACCTTAGCAACAATCACTTCATTTGCTGCTTCTCGTTGTGCGGCAACTTCAAGCATTTCTTCGTGGGTCATAAATCCATCATAAGTAGTGTTTAACCAGGGAGCATCATCTTTTTCTGGTAGATTGTATTCAGTCATTGTTCCCAAGCATAAGATTTCAGGAGCTCGTTGTCCTTTTCCAACTGCTCTATTCTATCACACAATTCAGTGATAATACCAATCAGACAATCATAATCAATTGTTTCGCTGTCGTATCCATTCTCCATATCATAGTAACAGGAGTGAACGAGCTCTTGTTTGAAGTTTCTTTCAGTCATCGTAGTTTCTCTCTAATCATTCGGATACACTCATTCCACTTATAACTGTTAGTATCGTGTTCTGTAGGCAACCACAAACTAATTTCATCTACCAAATTATCAATGGAAGTTTCCATATCCCAATCACTATGAGTTGTGAATACATCTTCCCACCAATCGTAAATCAGGTCTGTGAGTGTTTTTGATTTAGTAGATGAAACTACACCTTGTTTGACTGCTTCTCTAAATGCTTCTTTCAATCCATCAGCAACTTGTTCTGGTGTTTGTGGAGTTGGTTTGTAATCAACTACACCATAACCATCGTGGATTTTGATAGTTTCTTCCATTTCATTATGAACTCGTTCTCCTCGTTCTTGTGCGGTTTCACTTACCTTTTCTTCATAAGCAGCATTATATCCTGCTTGGAAACCTTGCCACCTTATAACATCATACTTGGAATCAGTTTCTAATTTAGGATATTGTCCCCACCAATCTTTGTATGCTTCTTCTACTGGTGATTTTGTTTTTTCCAGTTCTTCAAGGAATGAGAGCTTCTTTTCAAGCACTTTGATTTGTGCTTTCAGTTCTTCAATTTCAGTCATAGGAGTTTCATATTTCACTGGTTCATCCATTTTGCGAATGTGTAGTTGTGTTTTAGGTGCTACTGTTCCCAATCTACCAGTATCTTCAACTTTTATGGTAGTTTCTCCACTTGGTGATGTGAATTTAAGGTTAGTCATTACAAATCCCTCTTAATAGTTCTTTCAAGTAGAGCTTCCTCTTCTTCAAGTTCTTTCAGCAACTCTTGGTATTCTTTCACAGCATATTGAGGAGCAGCATCTTTGATAGTGTAAATGTAATGCTCAACAGCATCAATCAACATTTTAGTTTGTTTGAGGTTGTGTTGATGTCTCATCACAGGTTCTCCAATTCATCACATACATCAAGTATAGCACGGGCATCAAGCACCATATCTTCCACACCTTCCTCTCTACAAAACTGATAGTATTGGAGTTCTGCTACTAACTCACGGAGAACAATAATAACAGTAGGTTTATCTGTTTCCCAACCCATTTCGGCACACTTCTCATCCTGATAAAGTGTTTTTACAGCATCTTTTAGTGTTTGTGCTACTTCTTTTTTGTCAGTCATTTCAGTTCCTCAATAATAGATTTGATTTGTTTGAGATTATCATAAAGTTGTTTATTGAAATCATAACATTCAGTCAAATGGTCTATGTTGTTGTCCTCAAAGTTAGTTTCCTCACGGATTTCCCAAGACAAACCATCCATATCTGCTGCGGTTTCTGTGAGAAAGTATTCAAGTGTTTCAAGTAAAGTCATCAGTTTTCTCCCACAGATACTTCTACTTCCATTTCATTCATAATCATTTGAAGTTTTTTGATGACACCATCCCGTGCTTCTTTTGTAGCAGAACCAGTCCAATAATCACCGTGACTTATGGAGTGTAGCACAGTATCGGTGAGAATGTATAAATCTAATGATGTGAGTTTAGTCATTTTGCTCCTGTCGGTATTCTTCCTCTTTATCCAATCGTGCTTCAAGTTCAGAAATTTTAGTGTAGAGTGTATCCAAGTGTTCGGTGAGTTCATAAACATTCACAATACCTACATTAAGAGATTTGTAAATCCCATCCCAAGTTGGTTGTTTGTCAGTCATTTGTTTCTTCTTCTTTTTTACATTCCCACAAGTATAGGTGATAATGCATCATTTCTACACCTGTTTTAGTAATCAACATATCTGGATTATCATTTTTTTCAATCTCATCCCAATCAATTGGATTTTTTTCACACCATTCTTCATAAGTCATCTTGGGCATCAGTTTTCTCCACAGTTAGTTCTACTTCCATATTACTCAAAATTGTTTGAACCTTATTCGCAACATTTTCTCTTGCTTCTTTTGTATATCCACCAAGAGTTCCCTCAAATCCTGCGATAGAAAGAGTTCTATACAAAGTATCTGAAATTACCATCAAATCAAGTGCTGTGAGTTTAGTCATCATCAGAACTCCATTTGGTGCTTACATTACTTCTTTCCCAACCTTCATCATAACCCACTTTGAAGCCTTCTGTGTAGATTAGAGCAGCAAACTTCAAGAGTTGTCGTTCCCAACACTCCCAGTAATCGGAGTTTGTCCCATCATCTTTTTCACCCACGAATGTATCAAACCCACAGGATTTAGCAAGTTTTAGGATTTGTGCGTCAGTCATCAGGTTTGCTCCAATTCAGTAGCAATATCTAAAATTGCCTCACGAATACTTTCATTTCTTGTTTCAAGTGCTTCATCCCATTCTCTATGCCCCGAAAAACAGGCATAATTTTCAGGGGCAACATTATCAGCAAGAACACGAAGAGAAGCAGCAAAACCCTCTCTAATTGTTCCTCCGTGAGAAAATACTTCATCGGCAGCATCTATGATTGCTTGTGTTTGTGTAGAAAGTTTAGTCATACATTCTCATCTCCCATATCAATAGAACAATTACTGTAACCTTCATCATATCCATAGTCATAACCTTCATCATACATTGCTCGGGCAAAGTTCAAAAGTTGTAGAGTATCTGCCTTCCAACAAATATCATTCCACTTTTCAAAAGTTAGATAATTTTCAGCAAGTTGTAGGATTTGTTCTTCAGTCATCATCTCAGTCCTTCTTGAAGAGTTTGTAGATGGCATCAGCAATAGCAAGTGCTTGTTCTTCATTCATACAAATGTGTTGTACTCGTTTATCACCTTTCTCAACATCATATACCCAATAAGAAATGGTGCAACCATCACATCCCACATCAAGGTGAGTGTCTTCTACTGTATACCAAAAATCTTCGTATTGTTGAATACGAACTTGGTTGGTGATTTCAATAGTCATTGGAGTTCCTTTGTGTATGAGAGTATTATAAGGCATCACAGGGGGCTTTGGAGTGTCCCTGTGCCAGTTCTTCAAGTGTCCTCAAAACTTCTCTTCAATTTCTTGTTTTGTTGCTACTTCCACATTAGGATAACTCACATCCTCATAACCATACAATTCAAAATCCCTAATCAGGTCTGTAACAAGATTATCACACAGATAATCAGCAAAAATGTTCGGGTCAAGTTTCCCTTTATTTGTAAGCATATCGTGATCCTTATGCTTTTCAGGGTCAAACCTAATATAAAAAGTTACTTTATAACCTTGTAGATTTTCCAGAGCATCCTTTGTCTTCTGTTGTTCCTTATGTTTCTGAATTTGAAGTTCAAGTTCTTTGAGTTGTTCTACATTCAGTTGAGAGAGGTCAATCATCGGTTTGGTTGCTTATGAGAGTATTATAGACCAATAGGAGACCTTGTGGGGTCTCCCTGTGCCAGTTCTTCAAGTGTCCTTCTCATCAACCCACACAAAGCCCAAACAAGTTTTCATAAAGAAACGAACAATCATATTCGGTTTATCAGGCATATAATACTTCAAATATCTACGGTTTCCATTCGTATAATAACCTTCGTGGGTTTTCCCCTGTTTGATTACAAAAGAGGATTCCACAGAACTACCAGTCACAACAAAATTGGAGTAATCAAACTTGGAGTAACCAAGAGTAAGTTTTTGTGGAAAGCTTCCGTGTTCCTTCGCATACTCAAAGTCCTGAATAATCCTATCAAACTTTTCGTTATATCTTTTTCCAGCAAAATATTGGGAACAATCAAACTTTTCTTTTGTTGCCTTTATGAGAGCATCAATCTTCTCATCCAGTTCTTGTTGGATTTCTTCAATACTCTTGCGTGGTGTTGGTAATTTAAGTTCAGGTGGAACATAAGGAATTGTAAAGTATTCCTTTGCGACTTCATATTTTGGATTATCTTTATCCATAGAAGCAACCAATTCCATAGTATCAAAGATATTCTTCACATCTTTAATTGTTTTGATTGTATCTACATTAAGATTATGATTTAGTCTTTCAGTCATTTTGCCTCCATAGCAGCAATCACAGCATCACGGGCACTTTTACCTTTTGCTCTATTCATAGGAAATCCACTATTAATAAACACCCAATCACTCTCACCATTCATTTTAAGAGAATGTGGTTTGAACTGATTGAGTAGAAACTCAAGGATTTCTGTATCTGTTGGTTCAATCATCGTATCCCATTATCAAAGAGTTCTTTTAGTTCCCGATAAAGTGGTCGCAGTTCGTCATACCCAGACCCAATATCCAATAGTTCCTTATTAGCTTTTAGCATAGAATG
>Ga0315907_10000996_pt1 | contig 39023 bp, 37 predicted proteins | sample LakEriMetagenome_3_FD_203525 | JGI IMG/M metagenome (GOLD analysis project Ga0315907, IMG submission 203525) | Freshwater fungal communities from buoy surface, Lake Erie, Ohio, United States - Buoy 12 MA123 | ecosystem: Environmental > Aquatic > Freshwater > Lake > Lake biofilm | place: USA...
GGTGTATTCGTTGAAGCAGAAGCACTCGAGCTTGTTGAAGTGCGACGCCGAGTGGCGCGGCGCGTAGCTCGGGATGGCCTGTGCCGCCATGATGCGGTTCTGGATGTTCCTGAACTCGTACTGCACAGTCGTCAACTCGCCCGGATGCACCTGGATGGACCGCACCGCAGGCTTGAAATCCCACGGCCCGCGCACATTCGCGTCGAACTCCACCGTGATGGTGCGCGAGGTATCCACCTGGGTGTTGGTCACCTGCCCCTTGGCCCCGAGCCAGCCGCCGGCCACACGCCGCTCGGCGACGCTGAGCACGTTGATGCCCAGCGCCTCGCAGATGGCGCGGTACATCGGCACCAGCGCGTAGCCGAAACCGAACATCACCATGGCCACCACCACCAGCTTGCCCAGCATGCGGCGGTTGTCAGCGCGAAGGGAAACAAATCTCATGTCAACGTCCCAGCCAGACCATCTTCACCACGAAACCCAAGGCGAACACCAGGGCCATCGAGGCCAGGATCCAGCCCAGCCGGGCATTGGCCTTGCGCTGCTCAGGTGTCGGGGCCACGGCCGCGTTCTGCCTCATTTCGGGATCAAGCAGATTCAACCCACCACGCGCGTGGCGGTGGCGTCCAGCTTGGGCGGGGTCTCGAAGGTGTGCCAGGGTGCGGGTGAAGGCACCTCCCACTCCAGGCCCTCCGCCGCTTCCCAGGGCTTCTGCGGCGCGGGCTCACCCTTGCCGCGCATCATGGGCACGACGACGAACAGGAAGAAGTACACCTGCATCAGGCCGAAACCGAAGGCACCCACCGAGGCGATCGCGTTGAAATCTGCGAACTGCATCGGGTAGTCGGCGTAGCGGCGCGGCATGCCCGCCAGACCCAGGAAGTGCATCGGGAAGAAGGTGATGTTGAAGAAGATCAGCGAGCCCCAGAAGTGGATCTTGCCGCGTGTCTCGGAGTACATCACGCCGGTCCACTTCGGACCCCAGTAGTACACGCCGGCGAACAGCGCGTACAGCGAGCCGGCCACCAGCACGTAGTGGAAGTGCGCCACCACGTAGTAGGTGTCCTGCAGTTGGATGTCGATCGGTGCCATGGCCAGGATCAAGCCCGTGAAGCCGCCCATGGTGAACACGAACAGGAAGCCGACCGACCACAGCATCGGCGTTTCGAAGGTCATCGAACCCTTCCACATGGTGGCGATCCAGTTGAAGATCTTCACGCCCGTGGGCACGGCGATCAGCATGGTGGCGTACATGAAGAACAACTGACCCGTCACCGGCATGCCCGTGGTGTACATGTGGTGCGCCCACACGATGAAAGACAGGATGGCAATCGAGGCCGTGGCGTACACCATGGACGCGTAGCCGAAAAGCGGCTTGCGCGCAAACGCCGGGATGATGGCGCTGACGATGCCGAAGGCCGGCAGGATCATGATGTAGACCTCGGGGTGGCCGAAGAACCAGAAGATGTGCTGGTACATCACGGGGTCACCGCCGCCCGCGGGGTTGAAGAAGCTGGTGCCGAAATGGCGATCGGTCAGCGTCATGGTGATGGCACCGGCCAGCACCGGCATCACGGCGATGAGCAGGTAGGCCGTGATCAGCCAAGTCCAGCAGAACAGCGGCATCTTCATCAGCGTCATGCCAGGCGCGCGCATGTTCAGGATGGTGACGATGATGTTGATGGAGCCCATGATGGAACTCGCGCCCATGATGTGCATCGCGAAGATGGCCGCGTCCATGGACGGGCCCATCTGCAAGGTCAGCGGGGCGTAGAGCGTCCACCCCGCGGCGGGTGCGCCGCCCGGCATGAAGAAGGAGCCCGCGAGCATCAGCGCGGCCGGGATCAACAGCCAGAAGCTCAGGTTGTTCATGCGCGCGAAGGCCATGTCGGCCGCGCCGATCTGCAGCGGGATCATCCAGTTCGCAAAGCCCACGAAGGCCGGCATGATGGCGCCGAACACCATGATCAGGCCGTGCATGGTGGTGAGTTGGTTGAACAGTTCGGGGTTGACGAACTGCAGCCCGGGCTGGAACAACTCGGCGCGGATGCCCAGCGCCAGGATGCCCCCCACCATGAACATCGCGAACGAGAACAGCAGGTACATCGTGCCGATGTCCTTGTGGTTCGTCGCAAACACCCAACGACGCCACCCGTGGGGGTGACCGTGGTCGTGCGCGTGGTCGTCAGCGTGGCCGTGGTGGTCAAGAACTGCGCTCATGGGAGGTTCCTCGAACTGAAATCTGTAGGGGCTGTGGCCGGTGTGGCGTTGGGGCGTGGCAATTCAGGCGATCTTCACTTGCGTGCAGCGACGATATCGGCCGGCTGCACCACCTGACCGGTCTTGTTGCCCCAGTTGTTCTTGGTGTAGGTGATCACCGCGGCGATCTCGGTGTCAGACAGCTGCTTCCAGGCCGGCATGGCTCCGTTGGCCGCGCCGTTCAACATGATGGCAATCTGCTTGGACTTGTCAGCGTCCAGCACCAACGCCGAGCCATCCAGGGCCTTGATGGGGCCGGCCCCCTTGCCGCTGGTCTGGTGGCAAGCCACACAGTTGGCGGTGTAAATCTTCTCGCCGCGCGCGGCCAGATCCTCCAGCTTCCAGACCTTGGTGGGATCGTCAGCCTTGGCCGCCAATTCCTTCTTCTTGCCTTCCACCCACTTGGCGTAGTCCTGGGCCGACAGCACCTTCACGTGGATGGGCATGTAGGCGTGCTCCTTGCCGCAGAGCTCGGCGCACTGGCCGTAGAAGTCGCCCGTCTTCTCGGCGCGGAACCAGGTGTCGCGCACGAAGCCGGGGATCGCGTCCTGCTTGACGCCGAAGGCCGGCACCATCCAGGCGTGGATGACGTCATTGGCGGTGGTGATGATGCGGATCTTGCGGTCCACCGGCACGACCAGCGGGTTGTCCACCTTGAGGAGGTAGTTGTCCACCGGCGCCGGCTTGCCAGAGTCCGACATCAGACGGTGGGAGTTGTCCAGCGTGGACAGAAAGCCGATGCCCTCGCCCTCCCCCTTCAGGTAGTCATAGCCCCACTTCCACTGATAGCCGGTGGCCTTGATGGTGATGTCGGCGTTGCTCGTGTCTTTCATCGCTACCACCGTGCGGGTGGCCATGGCACCCATGCCGATCACGATGATGAATGGGATGACCGTCCAGGCGATCTCCACACCCAGGCTCTCGTGGAAGTTGGCCGGCTTGTGGCCGACCGACTTGCGGTGCTTGAGGATGGAATAGAACATCACACCGAAGACCGCCACGAAGATGACGACGCAGATGCCCATCACGGCATAGTGCAGCCAGTGCTGTTGCTCTGCGATCTTGGTGACCGCCGGGTGCAGGTCGAGCTGGCGCACGGCCGGCCCGCCCGGCAGGTCATTGACTGCCAGCGCAACCGAAGCCTGGGCGCCTGCCCCCAAGGCCAGCGCTGCGCGCAGCATCGTGTGCCAGGAACGCGTGCAGGAAGGGAGTGAGGTCTTCATCTTCAAGGACTCAAGCGGAATGATCTGGAAGGGCATCGGCGGCAACCGCAGCCGGCTGGAGGGAGGCGCGCAGGGCAGCACGCAATTCACGCGCAAAGTCGGCGCGCGCTTCAGGACGCAGGAAACGGCCAATGCGCACGGCCTGACCCTGACCGGCCAGCTCAATGAGCGAACCGTCACCGTTGAGCGGCTCGACAGACAGCCAGGGCGTCCTGAAACTCGTGGAAGTGCAGACGGCGCCGCACGACTGCTCTACCGTCAGCGACTGCCCCGTCAGGGTGACCGTGTCCCCGTCGCCCGCATGCCGGGCGTAAACGAGCAATGCCACAGCCAGCAGAACGAGCTCGATGCCCGCAAACCAAAGCACCACGGGCGCGCCGTTGAACGCAAACCCGGCAGCGATGACAAGCGAGACCAGGCACATGGACAGGTAGAAACCGCCCAGCTGGCCCGGCGTGAGAGAGCAGTTGCGACGCAGCACCCACTGGACGCCTTCCACCTGGCCCGGCGCCTGCAGCACGCGGCCAAAGCGCCATGCGCCGGCCGACGCCGGGGCGTACCAAGAGGGTGAAGCGACAGAGGCGGACATCGGAGAGGAATCTGACAGCGTGCTGACGTCTAGGGTTTCGACTGGAGCAGGAGCCATCCCCACCGCCTCGGCGGGTTGTGCCTCCTCCTCAGAAAGCCAGGACCATTCTATCGTAGCGATGCCCCGAGCCGGGCCTTGCCACACCGTGCGGCGCAAGGCCAGTAGGGACTCAGCGATGCTGCCTGCGCGCCATCGCGCGGAAGTCTGCCAAGTCCACCCGGGACTCCGCCGCCACCCGGGCGCGCGCAGGCGGGCGGAAGGCATGGCCGTAGGCCACCTCGAAGCTCAGCGCGATGCGCCCGTCGCTCCTGTTCGCAGACGTCTGGCGCAGGCCTTCCAGCAGTTGATCGCGCCAGCGCGGCGTGCGCAGCCCCGCATACCGCTGCAGGTCGACGTTGGCACCCAGGGTGCGCAGTTCTTCCAGGCAGGCGGTGGCGTCTGCCCAGGTCAGCACGATCTGCTCCTGGTCCATCACGGGGTCGGCGAAACCTGCGGCCACCAGCATGTCCCCCAGATCGTGCATGTCCACCAGCGGGGCCATGGGGGGGCCCCAGGCCCTGGCCGCGTACAGCGACCGCAGTTCGGGCAGGCTGCCCGGGCCGAGGCAGGAGAACATCAGGAAACCGTCCACCGCCAGGGCCCGGTGCCACTGCGCGATCGTGGCGGAGGGGTCTTCCTGGACATGCAGCGCCATGTTGCTCCACACCAGCTGGGCGGAGCCCGCAGCCACTTGCACCGGCGCCAGCGCGCGCGGCCCGGCCCTGCGCCACCGGCTGGGGGACCACCACGGCCGGGCAGACGGGGGGGCTTCGCCAGCGGCCGGCGCCAGGAAGCATTCCACGGGCAGCACCTGCGGCGGGGACCCGCCGCGGGCGTAGGCAGCCTGCAATGCCTGGCGCCCACCGCCTGCCCGAGCCTCCCAGTCGAAGATGACCTGCGGCCTGAGCTTGATGACGGACAGCCGCTCGGCCATGCGCCGCGCCACCTCGGCGTGCAGCCAGGGCGCCCCATCGGCGTGCTGCCACCGGCCGATCACCCGTGCCAGCGCGGCGGACTGGACGGGCCGCCGGGCGCCCGAGGACAGCGAATTCGGTGAGCCTGGCAAGTCCATCCGGGCCAGTATATTGACCATCCATGCGCCCGCGCCGGGCCTCGATCCTCGCTGAATGCCTCACCCATGCTCCTGTTGAGTCGCCGTGTCGGGTCGCCATGTCGAGCCGCCACCTGATCGACCGAATGCCCTCCAGCTGCCGCATCTGCAGATGCTGGGGCGCAAGCTCCCTGTGCGGCGCCTGCCTGCAGCGCTTCTCTGCGCCGCAGCACCGCTGCCAGCGCTGCGGGCTGCCCCTGCCGGGGATGGAAGCTGCCCCCTCGACGTGCGGAGCCTGCACGTCGCAGCCCCCCGTCTGGAGGCGCGCGGTGTGCGCGCAGGACTACGCCTTTCCCTGGAGCGACCTGGTAGGCGACTTCAAGTTCAAGGGGGACGTGGCCCTGGCCAGGCTGTTGGCACAACAATTGGCCGACGCACTTCGGCAGGCGCCGCAAGCGCTGGAGGTGGATCTGGTGCTGCCCGTGCCACTGTCGGCGGCACGCCTGCAGGAGCGCGGCTTCAACCAGTCCTGGGAACTGGCGCGCAGGCTGGGCCGGATCTTCGGCCTGACCTGCCTCGCGGATCTGCTTCAGCGGCCCGTGGACACCGCGCACCAGGTCGACCTGTCCCTGCAGGAACGGGACCGCAACCTGCGCGGCGCGTTCATGGTGACCCCGGGTCGGCACCAGGAGCTCGCGGGACGCCGCGTGGCCCTGGTGGACGACGTCATGACCACGGGGGCTACGCTGCGGGAGGCCACCCGCACACTGCTGCTGGCAGGCGCCCTCAGCGTGGACGTCTGGACGGTGGCCCGCACGCCTTGAATGGCTGCACCACGCCGCCCTGCCCCACCGCCCGTCACAACGCCCGACCCCACGCCGATTGCACGAGCCCCCTGATGTTCCACATCGTCCTGGTCCAGCCCGAGATCCCGCCCAACACGGGCAACGTCATCCGCCTGGCAGCCAACACCGGCTGCACCTTGCATCTGGTGGAGCCGCTGGGCTTTGCGATGGAGGACAAGCTGCTGCGCCGTGCCGGGCTCGACTACCACGAGTTCGCTGCCGTGCGCCGACATGCCAGCTGGCAGGCTTTGCTGGCGCAGGCCCAGCCCGAGCCTGCGCGCACGTTCGCCTTCACGACCCGAGGCTCACGGCCGTTCAGCGAGGTTGCGTGGCGAGCGGGGGATTGGCTGGTCTTCGGCAGCGAGACGGCCGGACTGCCGGCCTCCCTGCGCGACAGCTTTGCACCGGACTGCAGGGTGCGGCTGCCGATGCGCCCAGGCCAGCGCAGCCTGAACCTGAGCAACGCGGTGGCCGTGGCCGTGTTCGAAGCCTGGCGGCAGTGCGGTTACGAGGGCGGGGCCTGAAGACCGGCGCGCAGGCCTTCAGAACGCCTCGGACCGCGCATCCCGGCCCATGAGCCGGGCCACGGCCTGCGCGGGCGCGAGCCGCCCCTGCAGAACCTCGACGACGGCGGCGGTGATGGGCATGTCCAGACCGAGGGCTTGCGCACGGGCCAGGACGGTGGCGGCCGAATACACCCCCTCAGCCACGTGACCGAGGGCGGCCACGGCCTCGTCCAGCGAGCGGCCCTCGGCCAGCATCAGGCCGACCTGCCGGTTACGCGACAAGGCGCCCGTGGCCGTGAGCACAAGGTCGCCCAGGCCGGACAGGCCCATGAAGGTCTCGGCCCGGGCGCCCAGGGCCAGGCCCAGCCGGGTGATCTCCACAAGCCCCCGGGTGATGAGCGCAGCACGCGCATTCAGGCCAGGCGCGGTCGCGGCGGTGGCCTGCGCCGCCAGGCCGTCCAGGATGCCCGTAGCGATGGCCATGACGTTCTTCACGGCGCCGCCCACCTCCACGCCTGTCGGGTCTGGCGAGGTGTAGATGCGCAAGGCGCCACCGTGAAACGCCTGCACAGCCTGCTGGCACAGGTCGGGATCGGTACTGGCCGCCACCAAGGCCGTGGGGCGGCCCTGCGCCACTTCCAGCGCGAAGCTCGGACCCGAGAGCACGCCCGAGGCCCCGCCAGGTCGCAGGCTCTGGGCGATCTCGTGCCCCAGGGCGCCGGAGCCGGCCTCGAAACCCTTGCACAGCCACAGCACGGAGCACTGCGGTGACAGCCGCTGCAAGGCCTCGCGCAGGCCGCTCATCGGGGTGGCGATGATGGTCAGGCCCTCGGCGCCGTGTTGCGCGGCCACACTCCAGTCATCGGTGATGCGCAGACGCAGGTCGAGGTCCACGCCCGGCAGGTAGCGCGCGTTGCGCCGATCGCGCTGCAACAGGCCCGCCTGCACCGGATCTCGCGCCCAGAGCAGCACGTCGTGGCGGGCTGCCGCGCAGTGGGCCAGCGCCGTCCCCCAGGCACCCGCCCCGAGCACCGTCAGCTTCATGCGGGTTCCTGCACCAGACGCGGCATTGTCCGCCGTGCTTGACGCGAGAGCAGGCTCAGTTCAGGCTGGTGATGATGCCCGACCCGGTCTCCGAGGAGGCCGCCTGCTGTTGGGCCTCGAACATGGCCTGGAAGTTCACTTCGGTCAGCAGGATGGGAGGGAAGCCTGCGCGGGTGCAGATGTCGGAGATGATGGCGCGCAGGTACGGGTAGATCATCTGCGGGCAGACGATGCCGATCAGGCCCTGCATCTGGTCGTCCGGGATGTTGCGTATCTCGAAGATGCCCGCCTGCTTGGCTTCCACCAGGAACAAGGCGCGGTCACCCACCTTGGTCGTGACCGTGGCGGTCACCGTGACCTCGAACACCCCCTCGGCCACAGGCTCGGCGCCCACACCGAGGTTGATGTCCACCTGCGGCTGGGCCTGCTCCACCAGGATCTGCGGGGAATTGGGCTGCTCCAGCGACAAATCCTTCAGGTAGATGCGCTGGATCTGGAACACGGGGGTCAGGTCTTCGTCGGCCATGGGGATTCTCAGGTGATGGAGGGGTCTTGAAGGGAACGGCTTGCGCTCGCTGGAGGTCCGGCCGTTGCCGGGCAGAGGTCAGGCATCAAAAGGGGGCCCACAGTTCACTGGAACTGGCCGACTGGCAGCCTGATCACCCCGCAGCGCGCGGCAGAGCGCGAGATTATGTCCCCGTCAGACGGCGGAGCACCCGACAGGACGCAAGTTCCGCACCGGGATCAGGCTGCCTGCAGCAGGGGCAGCAAGCCGCCGCGCTGGTCCAGGGCGATGAGGTCATCACACCCCCCGACATGGGTGGTGCCGATGAAGATCTGGGGAACGGTACGGCGGCCCGTGGTCTCCATCATGTGGTCACGCTGGGCGGGGTCCAGGTCGATGCGGATCTCCTCGATCTGCGCCACCCCACGCTGCTTGAGCAGCGCCTTGGCGCGCACACAGTAAGGGCAGACCTGGGTGGTGTACATGCGAACGGCATTCATGGCGGTGACGAGAGTCGACAGGAGACTCTCATTTTCACGTTTCAGGCCGAAGGCCGCAGGGCTGGGGGCTTGCGGTCCCCAGGCGACCCGCCCCGGCCGAAGCCGACAACCCCCCTGACGGCAGGACGTGTCAGCAGGCTCAGCGCTGCACCGCAGCGAGTTTCAAGCCGCTGCAGAGCCGGACTTTTCGGTGGGCAGGCCGGCCTCTCGCCAGGCGGCGGTGCCGCCTGCCAGCGCTCTCGCGTTGGCGTACCCCATCTTGCGCAGCGTTGCTGCGGCACGGCCAGAGCGTGCGCCCGTGGGGCACACCACCACCAGCGGCAGCGCCTTGTTGGAGGGCAGGTCCTTGGAGGTTTCCAACTGGCCGATGGGCACGTTGCGGGCCTGTGCCGCGTGGCTGGCGCCAAACTCGCGCGGTTCGCTGACGTCGATCAACGCCGCCTTCTCGCGGTTCATCAGCCGCACGGCCTCCGAGGCACCCACGGCGCCGGCGCCTCCGCCTCCTCGCGCCAGAGGCCATACCAGCATGCCGCCGGAGACAAAAGCCACAGCGATCAGGAGCCAGTTCTCGATGAAGAAGTTCACGGCAATTCCGTCAGGAGCGCAAAACCTTGGATTGTAAGATTCCACGTCCGTGCCCAAGAGCGCGGCCCCGCCCTTGACCCCACACCCGCCACCACCTGGCGCCCCGCCCATGCACAAGCTCGTCCTGATCCGCCACGGAGAGTCCACCTGGAACCTGGAGAACCGCTTCACGGGCTGGACCGACGTGCCGCTGACCGACACCGGCGTGACCCAGGCCCGCCACGCAGGCGAGTTGCTCAAGGACGCCGGCTACGAGTTCGACGTCGCCTACACCTCGGTGCTCAAGCGCGCCATCTGGACGCTGTGGCACTGCCTGGACAGCATGGAGCGCACCTGGCTGCCGGTGCAGCACGACTGGCGCCTGAACGAGCGGCATTACGGTGCCTTGCAGGGCCTGAACAAGGCCGACATGGCGCGCCAGTACGGTGACGAGCAGGTGCTGGTCTGGCGCCGCAGCTACGACACCCCGCCGCCGGCGCTGGCGGCCGACGATCCCCGCGGCCAGCGCCAGGACCCTCGCTACAGCCGCCTGGACGCGGCGCAGATCCCGCTGACGGAATGCCTGAAGGACACCGTGGCGCGCGTGCTGCCGTGCTGGAACGAGCGCCTGGCGCCGGCCATCCGCAGCGGCCAGCGGGTGCTGATCGCCGCCCACGGCAACAGCATGCGGGCGCTGGTGAAGTATCTGGACGGCATCTCCGATGGCGACATCGTCGGCGTCAACATTCCCAACGGCATCCCGCTGGTCTACGAACTGGACGAGGCGCTGAAGCCGATCCGCCACCACTACCTGGGCGACCCCGAGGCCGCCGCGCGGGCCGCCGCCGCAGTGGCCCGCCAGGGCAAGGCCTGACGCTCACGGCAAGGCACGCCGAGCCGCTGTCAGGCCGTCGGGCTGTCAGGCCACCAAGCCGTCAGAAGGTCTCGGTGGCGAACTCGCGCGGCACCTGGTCGGCGCTGCCCAGGCGGTAGCCGCTGTCCTGCTGCGCCATGCGGCAGGCGAAGCTGAAATCGGCCTCGAACCGGGCGTGCAGCCGGTACAGCGGATCACCGGCCTTGACGGCCTGGCCCAGCTTGACGCGCAGGTCCACGCCCGCCCCGGGCACCTGCGGCGCGCCGCTCAGGCGCGCGATGCGGGCCAGGCGCAGGTTGTCGATGCCCACCACCACGCCGTCTGAAGGCGCCAGCACGTCGAACAGCTTGTCGCCCGGGGGCGGCGGCACGGCACGGCGGCCCTGGGCGTCGATGATGGCGTTCATGCTGGCCAGGGCGCGGCCGGAATCCAGGATGTCACGGGCGATGCGGTAGCCCTCGCCGCCGCGCACGTCGGGATCGAACTCGATCACGCGGCCGGCCAGGCGCAGCGACTTCTGCCGCAGGTCCTGCGGCGCGTCGGGATGATTCTGCAGCACCTGCATGACATCGCGCGCCTCCAGCACCGGGCCGATGCCGCGGCCGATGGGCTCGCGCCCGTCGGTGATCACCGCGTCCAGCTGCAGCCCCAGGCGCGAGGCCACGACTTCGAACAGGCGCTTCAGGCGCTGCGCCGCGGGCATGCTGCGCACCTTGGCGGTGGGGCCCACGGGGATGTCCAGCACCAGGTGGGTGGAGCCGGCGGCGATCTTCTTGGACAGGATCGAGGCCACCATCTGTCCGGGCGAGTCGATGGCCAGCGGCCGCTCCACCGAGATCAGGATGTCGTCGGCGGGTGAGAGATCGGCCGTGCCGCCCCAGGCCAGGCAGCCGTGGGTGGCGCGCACGATCTCCTGCAGCCGCTGCAGCGGCAGCTCCACCTCGGCCAACACCTCCATGGTGTCGGCCGTGCCCGCGGGTGAGGTGATGGCGCGTGACGAGGTCTTGGGGCAGCGCATGCCGTGCGCGGCGACGATGGGCACCACCAGCATCGAGGTGCGGTTGCCCGGGATGCCGCCGATGCAGTGCTTGTCCACCACCGGCCCGCCACCGAGTTCGGCACGCCAGTCCAGGCGGCGCCCCACGCCGATCATGGCCTCGGTGAGGTGCAGCACTTCGTCGCGGTCGAGCTCGAACTGGTTGGTGGCCACGACAAAGGCCGCCAGCTCGATCTTGGAGTACCGCGCCGCGGCAATGTCCTGCACCACGGCGCGCAGGTCCTCGCGCCCCAGGCGCTCGCCTGCGATCTTGCGGTGCAGCGCGGCGATGGAGGACGGCGGCTCGGCCTGGTCGATGCGGGCGGCGTGGCCGGGCGCCACACCCAGACGGGTGAAGGCGTCCTCGCTCAGGCCCAGCTCCAGCGGGCCGACGATGGCCGCGTCATCCACCACGTTGAGCACGGCGAACAGGACCTGGCCGTTGGCCTGCACCTTGACCTTCGACAGCGCCTGGAAACCTGCGGCGCGCACCACGGGACACTCCCGATGGAGGAAAGCCACGCTCTCGCGCCAGGTGTCGATGCCCACGCGGCGGATCGAGAGGGTGTCGCCGTTCATGGGCTGGAGACCGTCGAGAGGTTGATGGGGTGAAGGCGGAGGCAGACAAGCTCAGGGATGCGCCTGGCCATCATGCGCCTTCCTGGCCGGCCCGTCCTCCATGCGCTCAAGCGCGCCCGCGATCTCCTGACGCAAATGGGCGGCCAGGGCGCGGCGGTCTGCATGCCGCACCGACTCCGCCGGCAGGACGTCCACCCGCACGAAGAGGCCCTGCGCAGCTGCCAGCATCCACAGGCTGCGCGCCAGGGAGATGGTGCCGGTGTAGTCGGCCGCCGGGCTGACGGCATGTCGCGCATCGGCGTAGCGCAGTGCCACCGGTTGCACCGGCACCTGCGTGGCGATGGCGGCCTGTAGCAGATTGGCGTGGAAGGGCAGCGGCTCGTGGCCCAGGCCGGTGGTGCCTTCGGGGAACACCGCCACCGTGTCACCCGTGGCCAGGGCATCGGCCATCTGGTGCACGACACGCAGGGCGTCGCGCGCTTTCTCCCGGACGATGTACAGCGTGCCGGCCGCCCCCACCAGGCGGCCGATCACCGGCCAGGCCTGGACATCGGCCTTGGACACGAAGCGCGCCTGCGGACACACGGCATGCACGGCCATGATGTCCAGCCAGGAGATATGGTTGGCCACGATCAGTTTGGCGCCCGGCCGGAAGGCGCCCCGCACGTTCAGGCCGATGCCCAGCACCGCAAACATCTTGCGTGACCACCAGGCTATGCGGGCCTGGCGGGCAGAAGCGTCCAGGCGCGGGAAGCGCAGCCACACCACGGCCAAACCGTGCAACCCGTGAACGACGGCGCGAGCCAGGCGCCAGCAGGCGCGAACCGCTGCGGCAGGACGAAAAACTGTGGGACGACCTTGCATTGCCCTGTCACCCACAGTGGAGGAGAGATTTACCTCGCCGCTCAAGACAGTTCCGGCCCCCTGCCCTGCCGTCGCAGGTCAGGCACCGGCCTCGTAGGCCACCGTGCCCGCCACCAGCGTGGCCTGCACCCGGCCGGGCATCAGCACGCCCCCATGCTCGAAGGCAAAGGGTGTGTGCTTGCCCTGGCTGCGCAGCCCTTCGGCGGTGACGGTCCAGCTGGCCTGCGGGTCAAAGATGCAGACATCGGCCACGCCACCCTCGACCAGCCGCCCGGCGCTCTCAGCCAGCGAGCCGACCGCCGACCCGAGAACACCCACCGGGCCCGCCGTCACCACGGACAGCGCCCGGCGCAGGCCCCCGTCACCCGGCCCGGTTTCTGCGCCCCACTTCAGCGCCAGGCTCAGCAGCAGCTCCAGGCCGGTGGCGCCAGGTGTGGCTTCGGCAAAGGGCAGGTGCTTCTCGTCGGTGCCCACGGGCATGTGGTCGCTGACCAGGGCGTCGAGCGTGCCGTCGGACAACGCTGCGCGCAGCGCGTCCCGGTCGCGCTGCTGGCGCAGCGGCGGGTTCAGGCGCATGGCGGGGTTGAAGTAGCCGATGTCCACATCGGTCAGGTGCAGCGAGTTGATGCTGACATCCGCCGTCACCGGCAGGCCCTCGGCCTTGGCAGAGCGCAGCAGGGCGACACCCGCTGCGCTGGACAGGCGGCACAGGTGCACCCTCGCGCCTGTCGCGCGGACCAGCTCGAAGAGAGTGTGCAAGGCGATGGTCTCGGCCGCCACCGGCACGCCCGACAGGCCCAGGCGCGTGGCGATGGCCCCGCTGGCGGCCACGCCCTGGCCCAGCCAGCGGTCTTGCGGGCGCAGCCAGACCGTGTAGCCGAAGGTGGCGGCGTACTGCAAGGCGCGCTGCAGCACCAGGGTGTCGGTCAGCGCCACGTCGGCCTGCGAGAAACCCACGCAGCCAGCCTCGGTGAGCTCCGCCATCTCGGTCAGCGCCTCGCCCTTCAGGCCGCGGGTCAGCGCGCCCAACGGGAACAAGCGACAACGGCTCAATTTACGGGCGCGGAACTTGAGCATCTCCACCAGACCCGGCTCGTCCAGCGTGGGGTCGGTGTCGGGCGGGCAGACCAGGCTGGTGACGCCGCCGGCAGCGGCCGCAGCCAGCTCGCTCTCGAGCATGCCCTCATGCTCCAGCCCGGGCTCGCGCAGGCGCGCCGCCAGATCCACCAGCCCGGGAGCGACGATGCAGCCCGTGGCGTCCACCACACGGTCGGCCACGAAATCGGGCGGCATCGGCCCGATGCCGACGATGCGGCCGGCTGCGATGCGAACGTCAGTGACCTCGTCACGCCCGCTCGCGGGATCGACGACACGGCCGTTGCGGATGGCGATCTTCATGCCTCGTTCCCCGCAATGATGGACATGACGGCCATGCGCACCGCAATGCCGAAAGTGACCTGGGGCAGGATCACGCTCTGCGCCCCATCGGCCACGCGCGAGTCAATCTCCACGCCGCGGTTGATGGGCCCGGGGTGCATCACGATGGCGTCTGGACGCGCCAGCGCCAGCTTCTCGGGTGTGAGGCCGAACTTCTTGGCGAACTCGCCGGCGCTGGGCAGCATCGCGCCGCTCATGCGCTCGTTCTGCAGGCGCAGCATGATGACGACGTCGGCGTCGCGGATGCCCTCGGCCATGCCGTGGCACACGCGCACGCCCATGTCGCGCAGGTCGCCCGGCACCAGGGTGCGCGGGCCCACGGCCCGGATCTCCGGCACGCCCAGGGTGGTGAGCGCGTGGATGTCAGAGCGCGCCACGCGCGAGTGCACGATGTCGCCCACGATGGCCACGGTGAGCTGGGTGAAGTCGCGCTTGTAGTGGCGGATGGTGTACATGTCCAGCAGGCCCTGTGTCGGGTGGGCATGCCGGCCGTCGCCTGCATTGACCACATGCACATGCGGGGCGCAATGCTGGGCGATCAGGTAGGGTGCGCCGCTCTCGCTGTGGCGCACCACAAACATGTCGGCGTGCATGGCCGACAGGTTGGCGATGGTGTCCAGCAGGCTCTCGCCCTTGGCCGCAGAAGAGCGCGCGATGTCCAGGTTCAGCACGTCCGCCGACAGGCGCTTGGCCGCGATCTCGAAGGTGGTGCGCGTGCGCGTGCTGTTCTCGAAGAACAGGTTGAACACGCTCTTGCCGCGCAGCAGCGGCACCTTCTTGACCTCGCGATCGTTGACCGACAGGAAGGTGCTGGCGGTGTCCAGGATATGGGTGAGCACGGCCTTGGGCAGGCCCTCGATGGACAGCAGGTGGATCAGCTCGCCGTGGCGGTTGAGCTGCGGATTACGGCGCGAGAGCATCAGCGCTTGTCCCCCTTGTCCTCGACCATGAAACTGAAGCGGCCCTCAGGCCCGCGCGCCAGCGAAAGCCGCTGCGAGGCCGGCAGCACGAGGCGTGCTGCGGCAAAGGCCGCGGCGATCGGCAGCTCGCGGCCACCGCGGTCCACCAGCACGGCCAGTTGCACGCTGGCCGGCCGGCCGAAGTCATAGAGCTCGTTGACCACGGCGCGGATGGTGCGGCCGGTGTAGAGCACGTCATCGATCAGCACGATGTGACGACCCACGATGGCGAAAGGCAGGTCGGTGGGCGCAGCGCCGCCCAGGCCCCTGGAGCCGAAATCGTCGCGGTGCAGGGTACTGGAGATCACACCGTGGCGGCCTGCAAGACCCAGGTCGGCCTGCAGCCGCTCGGCCAGCCAGGCCCCGCCCGACCAGATGCCCACCAGCGCCGCGTCCTCCTGCCACAGGCCACGGACCCCTTGCCTCAGTTCGGCGTAGAGGGCTTCGGCGTCAAGCTGCAGCATCGGCAGGGTCCTGCAAAGGAGCGGAGGGGCAGACGTCAGGGGCGGCAGCACCGCGAAGGAACTGCTCGAGGATCAGCGCCGCCGCGGCGGCGTCGGCATCGGCCGCCCCAGCGGCCAGCGCCTCGGTGGTGGTGTAACGCTCGTCGACCTCGTGCACGGGCAGGCGGAAGCGCCCGTGCAACTGGCGCGCGAAGCGTTGCGCCCTGCGGGTGTTGTCGTGCGCCGCACCGTCGGGGTGAAAGGGCACGCCCACCACCAGTGCCGAGGGCTGCCACTGACTGATCAGCTGGGCGATGGCGGCAAAGCGCGCGTCACCCTCGACGCTGAGGGTCTTCAGCGGCTGGGCCAGCCCCATCAGCGAATTGCCGGTGGCCACGCCCACGCGCCGGGTGCCGAAGTCGAAGGACAGATAGGACTGGGGACGGGACGGGGAAGCCGCAAGGCCAGGCCGGGGCGCCGGGCGCTCAGGCATGCCCGGCCTCCTGGCTGAGCATCAGCGGATCGAACCCCAGCAAGGACAGGGCTCGCTGGTAGCGCTCTTCCACTGGCGTGTCGAAGATGACCTTGGGGTCGGCGTCCACGGTCAGCCAGCCGTTGCGGCCGATCTCTTCCTCCAGCTGGCCCGCAGACCAGCCACTGTAGCCCAGGGTGACCATGAGGCGGCGGGGGCCCGCACCGTTGGCCAAGGCTTCCAGCACGTCCTTGCTGGTGGTCATCTCGAGCCCGCCACCGGCAATCGACAAGGTCGAGGTGTAGGGGCTTTGCTCGGTGCCTGTCTTCTCGTGCAGGACGAATCCGCGCTCGGTCTGCACCGGTCCGCCGAAGAACACCGGCTGCTGCGCCAGCTCGTCACGGTCCAGGGAAAGCTCGACCTTCTCGAACAAACTCTTGAGCGTGATGTCGGTGGGACGGTTGATCACCAGGCCCAGGGCACCGTTCTTGGAATGCTCGCACAGGTAGACCACCGTGCGCGAGAAGTTGTCGTCCGCCATGCCCGGCATGGCGATGAGGAACTGGTTCGTGAGGTTGATCGCGTCGCCGGACATGCGGCTGATTCTATTCCGCGCGACACTTCCAGGCATGGACGCAACCCCTACTGATGGACTGCTTTCCGGTGCGCTGGTGTGGTTGCGCCGGGACCTGCGCGTGGACGACCATGCCGCGTTGCACCACGCCCTGAAGACCGCGCGCCGCGTGTGGTGCACCTTCGTCTTCGACCGTGCGATCCTGGACCCCCTGCCGCGTGTCGACCGGCGGGTGGAATTCCTGCGCGACAGCCTGGCCGTGCTGGACGCCGAATTGCGCGCCCTGGCGGAATCGCACGGTGTGGCCGGTGCCGCCAGCGTCGGCCTGATCTGCCGCCACGGTGCCGCGGCTGACGAACTCCCCGCGCTGGCCGCCCAACTGGGCGTGCAAGCGGTCTACGCCAGCCACGACGACGATCCCTACGCCCTGACACGCGACGCGCAGGTGCGCGGCCGCCTGGCCGACCTGGGCATCTCGCTGCACACCCTGAAGGACCACGTGGTCTTCGAGCGCAGCGAGATCCTGACCGCCAGCGGCACACCTTACGGCGTGTTCACGCCCTACAAGAACAGCTGGCTGCGCGCCCTGGCGGCCGGGCAGGACGCACTGCAGGGCACCGGGCCTCTGGCCCCGTACGCCGTGGCCCCGCGGGCAGGCGCGCTGGCACCCTTGCCGGCGCAGGCACAGGGCCTGAGCACGGGCGTGCCCAGCCTGGCCGAACTGGGGTTCCAGCCCACCAATCTGCACACCTTGCGGCTGCCTGCGGGCTGCGTCGGCGCCCAGGATCTGCTGGCAGACTTCCTGGACGAACGCATCGACCACTACCACGACACCCGCAACTTCCCTGCCGTCAAGGGCCCGAGCTACCTGAGCACCCACCTGCGCTTCGGCACGGTGTCGGTGCGGCAACTCGCACGCGAGGCCTGGGCGCGCGTGCAAGCCGGCTCCGCCGGCGCCGAGGTCTGGCTGTCGGAGCTGATCTGGCGCGACTTCTACCACCAGGTGCTGCACCATCACCCCAGGGTGGTGACGCAGGCCTTCAAGCCCGAGTACGACCGCATCCGCTGGGAAACCGGCAAGACCGCTGACGCCCTCTTTGCGGCGTGGTGCGAGGGTCGTACAGGCTACCCGCTGGTGGATGCCGCCATGCACCAACTCAATGACACCGGCTACATGCACAACCGCCTGCGCATGGTGGTGGCCAGCTTCCTGACCAAGGACCTGGGGCTGGACTGGCGGCGCGGTGAGGCCTACTTTGCCGAAAAGCTCAACGACTTCGACCTCGCGGCCAACAACGGCGGCTGGCAGTGGGCGGCCTCCAGCGGCTGCGACGCGCAGCCCTACTTCCGCATCTTCAACCCCGTGAGCCAGAGCGAGAAGTTCGATCCACAGGGACGGTTCATCCGCCGCTACCTGCCGGCCCTGGCAGGGCTGCCGGATGCCGCCCTGCACGCGCCCTGGCAGGCCAGGCCGGTAGACCTGGCAGGTGCGGGCATCGTGCTGGGCCGGGACTACCCCACCCCCATCGTGCAGCACGACCTGGCGCGGCTGCGCACCCTGGAGCGCTACGCCGTGGTCAAGCAGCCGGCGTGACGGGCGCTACGGGCCGGCCGCGTCGGCGCAGCCGACCCGCCAGCCGGATCAGGTCGTCCACCAAGGTGTAGAGCACCGGGATCACGAGCAGGCTCAGGAAGGTGGACGTGATCAGCCCGCCGATCACGACGATGGCCATGGGCGCGCGGAAACTCGGGTCCACGCCCCAGCCCAGGGCGATGGGCATCATGCCCGCGGCCATGGCGATGGTGGTCATGACGATGGGGCGAGCCCGCTTGCGGCAGGCGTCCAGGACGGCCTCGCGCCGCGCCAGGCCGAGCTCGCGCTGGGCCAGGATGACGTAGTCCACCAGCAGGATGGAGTTCTTCGTGGCAATGCCCATGAGCATGATCAGGCCGATCATCGAGGGCATGGAGATGGCGGTGTGCGTGACGAACAGCGCCAGGAACGCCCCCGGCACCGACAACACCAGCGCCCCCAGGATGGTGACGGGCTGGACGAAGTCCTTGAACAGCAGCACCAGCACCACGTAGATGCACAACACACCCGTCAGCATCGCCAGACCGAAGCTTTGGAACAGTTCCGCCATGGCCTCGGCGTCGCCAATGGTGGTCTGGATGACGCCAGGCGGCAGGTTCTTCAAGCTGGGCAGGGCCAGCACCTGCGCCTCCACCTCGCCCAGAGGACGCTGGTTCAGTTCCACCTCGATGTTCACGTTGCGCTGGCGGTCGTAGCGGTCGATCTGTGCCGGGCCGCTGGACAACTCCAGCGTGGCCACGCTGCCCAGGGGCACCGGGCCGCGGGCACCCGGCACGGGCAGCTGTCGCAGCAGGTCCAGGTCGGTCCGGGCCTGGGCCGGCAGCCGCACCACCACCGGCACCTGGCGCTGCGCCAGGTTCAGCTTGGCCAGGGCCTGGTCGAAATCGCCCGACGTGGCCACACGCAAGGTGTCGGCAATCGCAGCCGCCGTGACGCCCAGGTCTGCGGCCCGGGCCGGATCAGGCCGCACCACCAGTTCCGGGCGCACCAGACTGGAACTGGAGGTGACGTTGCCCAGGCCGGGGATCGTGCGCAGTTCGCGCTCCACCTGCTGGGCGTGCTCGGTGAGCACCCGGCCGTCGTCACCGGCCAGCACCAGCACGTACTTGTTGCCGGCCGCACCACCCAGGCCGACGCTGATGCGCGCGCCAGGCACGGCCTCCAGCGTCTGGCGCAGCTGCGCCTCCACATCCTGCTTGGAGACACCGCGGCGCTCCTGTCGCGGCGTGAGGTTGATGGTCAGCACGGCGGTACGCACCTCGGGCACGCCGCTCATCGAGAAGGGATCGCTGCCCGCGGCACCGCCACCCACGGCGGTGTAGACCAGCCGCACCTGCGGGTGGCGCTGCACCAGCTGGCGCGCCTGCTCAGCCGTCTCGGTGGTCTGGCGCAGGGTGCTGCCTGGCGGCAGGGTGATGGTCACCTGGGTCTGGCTCAGGTCATCAGGCGGAATGAAGCCGGTGGGCAGCAGCGGCACCAGGGAGAACGAACCGACGAAGAACACGGCCGTGGCCGCCAGGGTGACCCAGCGCCAACGCAGACACCAGGCCGCCATCCGGGCGTAGGTCGTCAGCCATCGCGGCTCGGGTTCAGGCTTGCGCGGGGCCTTCATCAGGTAGGCCGCCATCATCGGCGTGAGCATGCGCGCGACCACTAGCGAGAAGAACACCGCAATGGCCGCCGTCCAGCCGAACTGCACGAAGAACTTGCCCGGCACGCCGCTCATGAAGGCCGTGGGCAGGAACACCGCGATCAGCGTGAACGTGGTGGCGATCACCGCCAGCCCGATCTCGTCGGCCGCCTCCCTGGCCGCCTGCAACGGCGTCTTGCCCATGCGCAGGTGGCGCATGATGTTCTCGATCTCGACGATGGCGTCATCCACCAGGATGCCCACCACCAGCGACAGGCTCAGCAGCGTCACCACGTTGATGGTGAAACCGAAGACGTAGTGCATCAGCGCAAAGGCCGGAATCACGCTCAGCGGCAAGGCGGTGGCGGCCACCAGCGTGGCCCGCCACGAGCGCAGGAAGGCCCACACCACCAGCACCGCCAACACGGCGCCCTCGTACAACAGCAGCATCGATCCGTCAAAGCCCGCCTGCACGGGTTCCACGAAATCGATGGCCTCGGTGATCTGCACTTGAGGGTGGGCCTGGCGCAACTGTTCCAGCGCTGCGCGCACGCCGGCGGCCGTCTCCACTTCGCCGGCCTTCAGGGCGCGCACCACCTCGAAGCCGACCACCGGCGCGCCGTTGAGCAAGGCCACACTGCGCGGCTCGGCCACGGTGTCGGCCACGGTGGCCACCTGGTCCAGGCGGATGCGACGACCGTCGGCCAGGGGCACGTCCAACCGGGCCAGCTCCTGGGCCGTCTGCACGGTGGCCACGGTCCGCACCGACTGCTCGGCACCGCCCAGGTCGGCGCGGCCGCCGGCGGCGTCCTGCTGCACCTCGCGCAGGCGGCGCGAGACATCGGCCGCGGTGACGTTCAGGGCCAGCAGGCGCGCCGGGTCCAGTTCCACCCGCACCTCCCGGGTGACACCACCGACACGCTGCACGCTGCCCACGCCGCGCACGCTCAGCAGCGTCTTGGCCACCGTCTGGTCGACAAACCAGCTCAACGCCTCGTCGTCCATGCGTTTGGAGGCCACGGTGTAGGTCAGGATGGGCACGCCTGCCAGGTTCATCTTGCTGATGACCGGGTCGCGCAGGTCGCCGGGCAGGTCAGAACGCACCCGCGACACGGCATCGCGGACGTCATCCACGGCTTCCTGGGTGGGCTTTTCCAGGCGGAACTCCACGGTCACCGTCGCCACGCCGTCCTGCACCTTGGTGTAGATGTGCTTGACGCCCTGCAGCGTGGCCATCGAGTTCTCGATCTTGCGGGCCACCTCGGTCTCCAGCTGCGCCGGAGAGGCGCCCGGCAACGACGCCGTGACCGTCACCGTGGGCAGATCGATATCGGGGAAGTTCTGGATCTTCATCGCCCGAAAACCCAGCAGGCCTGCCAGGGTGAGCATGATGAAGAACAACACCGACGGGATAGGGTTCTTGATGCACCAGGCGGACACGTTCATGGCAGGTCTCCGGTGCAGGTCACTTCAGCGCGGCCGACTTGACGACCGGGGCCGCCTCGACCACGCGCACGGTGTCGCCGTCGGCCAGGAGCCCGCCGCCGCTGGCCACCACGCGGGCCTTCTCGTCCAGGCCCTGAAGGATCTCGACCCGGTCGCCGCTGCGGCGGCCCGTGGCCACCTTGCCCTGCGCCACACGGCCGTCGGCACCGACGGTGAAGACGTAGCTGAAGCCGTCGCGCAGCAGCACCGCGCTCTGCGGCAAGGTCAGCGCAGTGCTGCTGCCGGTGGCGAACTCGCCGCGGGCGAACATGCCGGCCTTCAGGCGCCCGCCGGTGTCGGGCAGGTCCACATAGACCAGCGCGTTGCGCGTGGCCGCGTCCACCGTCGGCGCCACCTGGCGCACCGTGCCGGTGACAGGCGCACCGCTGGCGTCGACCTTGACTTTCTGGCCGCGTCGGATCTGTGTCAGCTCGGCGGCAGCGACCTCGCCACGCCATTCCAGCCGGCCCTGGCGGATCAGGCGGAAGAGCTCGCTGCCCGCCGGCACCACAGCGCCCAAGGTGGCGCTGCGCGCGCTGATGACGCCGCTGTCGGGCGCCAGAACCTCGGCATGCAGCAGGCGCAGTTGCTGCACCTGCTGCGCGGCCTTGACAGCCTCCAGCCGCGCCTGCGCGGTGCGTTCGGCGGTGAGCAGTTGCGCCACCTGCTGCGCGCTGAGTGCACCGCTGGGCTGCAGGTCACGCGCGCGTTGCGCATTGGCGGCGGCCTCTGCGAGGTGGGCCTCGGCCTCGGCCACGGTGGCGCGGCTTTGCGCGAGATCGGCTTGGGTCATGGCGCTGTCAAAACGTGCCAGCACCTGACCCTTGCGCACCACATCGCCCACGTTCACCAGCACGTCGGCAAGGCGCATGCCGTTCGCCTCCGCACCGACGATGGCCTCCTGCCAGGCAGCAATGTTGCCGTTGGCCGCCACCGCCGTGGCCACGGTGGCACGCAGCGGTGTCGCCGCGGTCACGGTAAGCGCGGGGCGCGGCGCGGCGGCGGCCGGGGCCTTGCGGTCCTGCGCATGCACCAGCAGCGCGGTAGCGCCACCGGCGGCCAGCAACAGCGCGGCCGCAGCCAGCACCAGGGGTTTTTTCGGCAAGCTTGGGAAGTTCATGGGCGGGCGCTCGGGGTCGGGGGGTTCTGGTTCAGGGCGGCGGGCACGGGCTCGGTCGGGGTCCAGCCGCCGCCCAGGCTGCGGTAGAGGGCGATCCAGGCTGCGGCGCGCTCACGCTGCAGCTCGATGACGGCGCCGCGCGCCAGCAGGGCGTTGCGGCGCGCGGCCTCCAGGTCCAGCAGGCTGGCCAGTCCGCTGCGCTGGCGCGCCGCGGTGGCGGTGAGCGAGGCCTCGAAGTCGGTCGCAGCGGCCGTCACATCCAGCTCGCGCGCCGCCGTCGAGTCCAGGGCCACGAGCGCAGTCTCCACCTCGCGCAGGGCGCGGCGCACGCTGCCCTTCAGCTGGGCCACGGCCTCGCTGTAGGCGGCCTCCTGGGCGGCGGTGGCGGCGCGACGACTGCCGCCATCGAAGAGCGGCAGGCTCAGCTGCAGCGGGCCGATGCTCCAGATGCCGCCGCTGGTGCTGACGCCGGCGCTGCGCAGGCCGGACAGCTGCAGCCAGCCGGCGAAGCTCAGGCGCGGCCGCTCTTCGGCGCGGGCGGTGGCCACGTCGGCGGCGGCGGCCTCCACGGCGGCGCTCGCGGCGGCGAGGTCGGGACGCTGTTGCAGCAACTGCGCCGGCAGCGCCACGGTGGTCAGGCCTGCGGCCTGCGGCAGTCGCGTCGTGGCGACAGCCAGCTGCTGGCGCAGGGCGGGTTCGGGACGGTCTGTGAGTTCCACCAGGGCCTTGATGAGCGTGTCGCACTGGGCCTGCTGAACGCGTACCTGGCTGCGCGCCTGGGCCGCACCCGCGCGGGCGAGCGCCGCGTCTGCCGGGGCCGTGAAGCCGGCGGCAGCGGACTGGTCCGTAAGGCGGGCCGTGGTCTCGCGTGAGGCGGCGTCGGCCTGCGCCTGCTGCAGCTGCGCCTCGCAGCCGCGCAGGCTGACGTAGGCCGTGGCCACGTCCGCGGCCAGCGAGACACGCGCCTCGTGCCAGCCGGCCTCGGCGCCGCGCAGGCGCTGGGCACTGGCGCGCTGGCCGGCGGCCACGCCGCCGAAGAGATCGATCTCCCAGGCAGCCTGCACACCCAGGGCGCCGTTGCTGGCGGCGGGGGCCTCAGGCACGCTGCGCGCACGCTGCGCCGCGGCCACGCCGTCCAGGCGGGGCCGCGCCATGGCGTCGCTGGCGACGAGCGTGGCACGGGCGCGCTCGATGCGCGCGCGTGCCGAAGCCAGGCTGGGGCTGGCAGCCTGCGCGGCGTCGATCAACCCTGGCAGCAGCGGATCGTCGAATCCGCGCCACCAACCGGCCAGCTCGGCTGTGCGGCCGCCATGCGGCAAGGGCGCCTGCCAGGCACCGGTGTCGGAGGCCACGGGTACGGCCAGGGCCGGGGGGACGGGGACGGCGGTGCTGGCGCAGCCGGCCAGGGTGGCCGCGGCCAGCAGCGTGGGCAGTAAGAGGCGGTTCAAAGGGTGCTCCCAGGCGGCGTGTCGGGCAGCGGCCGGCCGCGGCGCCGGGCCTCGGCCTGCACCATGGCCAGTGCAGCACGCAGCAAGGTGCCGTGCCAGTGGTCGACGGCGCCGGGCCCGGTGTTCACGCCGGGCGCGATGGCCTCGTTGATGTCCAGCCCCACGTGCAACTGCACGCCCAGGCCCTCGATGCAGATCGCCAGCCGCTGCAGTTCGTCGTCGACGCCCTCCAGGCCCAAGTGGCGCACCAGCAGCGCCAGAAGCGCGTCATGCAGCGGCTGAATGCTGCGCGCCAGGCCGTTCTCGATGAGGCCGGTGCTCTCGAGCATCTCACGCAGGTGCAGTTTGGTGCACAAGTGGGCGTCCTCGCCCTGTCGCAGGGGCTCCAGAAACCCGGCGTAGAAGCCGGCCAGGGCCTGCTCCAGCGGTAGCGAAGGGTCGGTGAAGCGCGCCAGGTCCTCGGTGGGGTCCATCGGCTCCAGTAAGGCAGCGCGGTACAGGCCGGGCTTGTCGCCGAAGTAGTAGCTGATGGCCGCCACGTTGACCTGGGCCACCTCGGCGAGTTCGCGGGTGGAGGTCTTGGCGTAGCCCTGGTGGGCGAACAGGCGGATGGCGGCCTGCAGCAAGCGGGCACGGGCGTCGCCGGTCTCGGCAGGGGGTCGGGAAGGGTCGGCAGGCAGATTCACGCTGCAGACTGTAAGGATTAAATCAAACGTTTGCTTGAATCAAACGTTTGATTCCGACCTGGCGTCAGGGGTATCCCTGGGGCAGTCCGGGAACAACTCGGCGCACCACGCCAGCCCGCCCCTTTGCGCGGTCGCAGTCCCGCATGCCGAGGCGCTGCTGCGGGAATGCGATGCTCGGGTTTGGAGGGATCTGGAGCGGTCTGGAGCGGTCCGGAGCCGTTCAGCGCTCCGGATCGCGCGGCCGGTCCAGCAGGGAACGGATCAGACCTTCTGCCGCGGCAAGTCGGTCGGTGGCCTCCGACCAGGCACGGTTGAAGTGCTCATCCGCAACCGCCAGATCGGACGCCGAAGCGGCCTGCGAAGGCCGTGCCTGCGCCAGGCGGTCCAGCGCCGAGGAGAGTTCGGTCTGCAGACTGGCCAGATCGTGGAGGGATTGCAGTTCGTCCTCTTCCGACCGGGGCTGCGCACCAGACCCGGCACCACGATGTCCCGCGGCAGAGGATGGCAAGCGGTCGGCCAGGCATTCGGCCAGGCGCTGGACACAGACCGCTGAGGGCTCGGTGAGGAAACCCGCGGCGAACTGGTGCAACACGCGGCGCATCTCCTCGACGGCCGCGGTGAGGTTCAGTGCCGCCCAGGCGGGGTCGGCAGCCACGGCGGCCGGGCCGGACCCTGCGCCGCAGGCGCGCAACACCCGCACCAATTGATGGGCCAGAGCCGCCAGGGCCTCATGGCCCACCCGGTCCGCCCCCTGGGCCAGGGCGAAGGCCTGGACGGCGGCCTCAGCGGGCACCGGCAGTTTGGGAACGTCGGCCCATTCGGCCAGCACCATGGACAGCCGGCGTGAAGCCTCATCGGCATCGTTCAGAAACGCATTGAAGACCTGGATTTCCAGGCGCAGCGCTCCGATGACCTTGATCTCATCGTCCGGCGTCACCACCCGGTCGGCGTTGGCCGCCAGCCCCCAACCGGCCAGGTCCAGGTCGGCTGCGGAGGGCAGGCCGGGCACCGCCTCGGCGAGGCTGCGTTGCGCGGAAGTCCGCGTGGCCGGCAGCAGCGATGGTTCGACAGTGAACTCGGGCGGGAGTACAAGCTCGGGGACGGGCGCTTCGTCTTCGACCTGGTGCTCAACCTCGAACGCGCCCGCGCCCACGACCGCCGCTTGATTGTCCCGGGCGTCCTGTGGTGCGTTGCCATCATCAACGCCTCGCACCGTCGCGGAAGAATCGACCGTTTCGCCCGTTTCGCCCGTTTCGCCCGTTTCGCCCAGGAGCACGTCCGCCTGGACGGGTGCCGCGGCGTTGTCTGGTGCCGCGTCAGCCGGCGGGGGATGCATGGCCACGCCGCAGGCCCCAGCCACTCGCAGCAGCCGGGGCCCTGCGGCCCGACTCTGGGCCTGACCCGCTGCCGCCAGGGCACAGTGACACCGATACAACAGTTCGTGTCCAAGCTGGCGGGCGGATTCCTGCGCCCTTGCCTGCTTCAACGACTGGGCCTGGGCACCTTCGTCGGACCGCCCTGGCTCCCACGCCGGTGTCGGCGACTCGGCTGCCACCAGCGTCGCACGGGCCAGGGACAACAGACGCGGCCCCATGCGCTTGAGGTAGACGTCGGACGGCAGCAGTTCATCGGCCTGGGCTTCGTAGACCGCGCCGGCCAGTTTCCACAGGTCCGCCTGTGCCGCGGCGGCGCCCTCCCCCAGTCCGGTGCACAGGTCGCTCATGGCGCGGAACGCATCCGGGCCGGGCTGCTTCAGGGTCTTGAGCAACGCCTCTTCCAACGCCAGGCGGGCCTCTTCGTCCAGGCCACGCGGCACTGCAAAGGGGTCAGAGGGCAGATCCAGCAACGGGTGGCGCCCGGGCCACAGGTCGGCAGGGTTCGCGCGGTCAAAGCCCGCCAACTGCTGGACCGCCTGATAGGGCGGGAACAGTTCGGCCACCAGAGCCAGCTCGTCCCCCACGGGGCGATCGGCCTGCCGCAGCACCGCCAGCAGGGCCTGCTCGATGACGCGGTGCGCCTCGGGTGTGTGGCGCGCGTGGGCTGGCTGCAAACTGGGAAGCGCCTGTTCACAGCCCTGCACCAGCAAGGCCAGCGGCGCACGGCCACAAGCCACCAACGCCTGCGCGCCCATCCGCAGGGCAGCTTCGATAGCGTCGTGTGCCGAGGGCGGCGCCGACCCAGATGAGGTCGGGGAACTGCTGGGCGTGACGTCAGCAGGGGCGTCAGCGTCAGCGGCGCTCAGTCGGGGGCCAGGCGAGTTGTCCTCCGCCAGGCAAGGACCGGCGGCCGACGTCGATGCCTCGTGATCACGCAACAACTCCAGGGCGTCCTGGAGCCGGGCCAGCACCTCGGAAAATGGTTCGGGAAAATCAGCGGGCACGGGCGCCATGCGGCAGGTCCCGAACGCTGTGCAGCGCCAGCAGGAATGCCGGCGTCAGATCTGCACCATCTCGAAGTCTTCCTTGCGGGCTCCGCACTCGGGGCAGGTCCAGTTCATGGGCACGTCAGCCCACGCCGTACCAGGAGCGATGCCGTGCTCCGGGTCACCGGCGGCCTCGTCGTAAATCCAGCCGCAAATCAGACACATCCAGGTACAGGGTTGGCTCACGATGGCTTCACAAGGTGGTCACTACAATGGTTGAAGATTGTAGCCACCGGGGGTCGTGCCGGGGTCTGCGGACCGGCTTTGCCCAGGATGTTGGCACTGCGCAACCCGCGCCCGGCACCGCCTCCTCGAACCCAAGCCTACGCCCTGGTCTGACAAGACCGCGGTCTGCCCGCCCGATGAATCCCGACGCCCAAGACCACGCCGATGCTCTCGAACCCGGGCAGGAAGCCCCGCCGCCGGCGTGTGTCATGACGTTCAACGTCAGCGACGCCAGCGGTGCCGGCGGCGTGGCGGGTGACGTCGCCACCATCGCCGCCATGGGCGCCCATCCGCTGCCAGTGGTGACCACGCTGCTGATGCGCGACACCGCCGAGATCTTCGACCACCACCCCATCGATGACGAGGCCGTGATCGAGCAGGCTCGCTCCATCCTGGAAGACGTGCCTGTCTCCGCCTGGAAGGTTGGGTTCCTCGGTTCGGCCGATACCGTGGCGGCCGTGGCCGAGATATTGTCGGACTACGCCGAGGTGCCACTGGTGGCCTACATGCCCGACCTGAGCTGGCTGGATGAAGACCAGCGCGAGCCCTACCTCGAGGCCTACCGCGAACTCATCCTGCCCGCGGCCGAGGTGCTGACCGGCAACCACAAGACACTCACCGACTTCCTGCTGCCCGAGTGGGACAGCGAGCGCCCGCCCTCGGCGCGTGAACTGGCCGTGGCGGCGGGCGAACGCGGCACCCGCTACGTGCTGGTCACGGGCGTGATGCTGCCTGCGCGCGGGGCCGAGCAATTCATCGACAACGTGTTGGCTTCGCCGCAGGGCGCCCTGACGGGCGAAAAGTTCGAGCGTTTCGAGGCCGGCTTCGTCGGCGCCGGTGACACCTTGGCCGCAGCCCTGGCGTCGCTGCTGGCGGCGGGCAGCGAGTTGCAGGCCGCCGTGGGCGAGGCCCTGGCGTTCCTGGACCAGAGCCTGGACTCGGGTTTCCGCCCCGGCATGGGCAACGTGGTGCCCGACCGTTTCTTCTGGGCGCTGCCACCCCCCGAGGAAGGCGAGGTTGGCCAGGGGCCGGACGGCAGCGAGCCCGAAGACCAGGCGGAACCGCCCAAGGCCCCGGGGGCTGCCCGACGGGTCCATTGACACGAGCAAGACGAACGTACGAAACGCACGTACAAGACGCATCAACAAAGCGCACGCACATGACCAACGACAGCCTCTTCTCCCGCGCACAGCAGGTCATTCCTGGCGGGGTCAATTCACCGGTGCGGGCTTTCCGCGCCGTCGGCGGCACCCCTCGCTTCATCGCGCGGGCCGAAGGCGCCTACATGTGGGACGCCGAAGGCCAGCGCTACATCGACTACATCGGCTCCTGGGGGCCCATGATCCTGGGCCACGGCCACCCAGCCGTGCTGGAGGCCGTGCACAAGGCCGCGGCCGACGGTTTCAGCTTCGGCGCTCCCACCGAGCGCGAGATCGAACTGGCCGAGGCCATCATTGCCCTGGTGCCCTCGGTCGAGCAGATCCGCCTCGTGAGTTCAGGCACGGAAGCCGGCATGAGCGCGCTGCGGCTGGCACGCGGGGCCACCGGGCGCTCGAAGATCATCAAGTTCGAGGGCTGCTATCACGGCCATGCAGACGCGCTGCTGGTCAAGGCGGGCTCGGGCCTGGCCACCTTCGGCTTTCCTACCAGCGCGGGCGTACCGGCGGAAGTGGTGCAGCACACGCTGGTGCTGGAGTACAACAACCTCGCGCAGATTGAAGAAGCGTTCACGACCCACGGCCCGGAGATTGCCTGCGTGATGCTGGAGCCCATTGCCGGCAACATGAACTTCGTGCGCGCCAGCGTGCCGTTCATGACGCGTCTGCGCGAACTGTGCACCCAGCACGGTGCCCTGCTGGTGTTCGACGAAGTGATGACGGGCTTTCGGGTCGCCCTGGGCAGCGCGCAGAGCGTGTACGCGAAGCTGATTCCGGGCTTCAAGCCGGACATGAGTGTCTTTGGCAAGGTGATTGGCGGCGGCATGCCGCTGGCGGCCTTCGGCGGCACCCGCGAGGTGATGAGCCAGCTGGCACCGCTGGGCCCGGTCTACCAGGCCGGCACCTTGAGCGGCAACCCCGTGGCCACCGCCTGCGGCCTGGCCACGCTGAAGGAGATCGCCAAGCCCGGCTTCTTCGACGCGCTGTCGGCACGCACCTGCTCACTGGTCGATGGCCTGAACCAGGCAGCGCGGGCGGCCGGTGTGCCCTTCAGCGGCGACTGCGAAGGCGGCATGTTCGGCTTCTTCTTCTTTGAGAGCCTGCCGCAGAACTACGGCACGGTGATGTCCACCGACAAGGAGCGCTTCAACCGCTTCTTCCACGCCATGCTGAACCAGGGCGTGTACCTGGCACCTGCACTGTACGAAGCCGGCTTCGTCAGCGCCGCACACAGTGCGGCCGACATCGAGGCCACGGTCGAGGCGGCGGCCCAGGCCTTCAAGGCGGACTGAACTCCTCCGAAGCAGCGGCGCCGCTCTCTCGCGGCCACCTTCCATGCACCTGCACATCCTGGGCATCTGCGGCACTTTCATGGGCGGCATCGCGGCCATCGCACGCGAGGCCGGGCATCGCGTGACGGGGTGCGACACCAACGTCTACCCTCCCATGAGCGACCAGCTGCGTGCCTTGGGCATCGAGCTGATCGAGGGCTTCTCAGCGGACCAGCTCTCGCTCAAGCCTGACGTCTACGTGATCGGCAACGTGGTCACGCGCGGCAACCCGCTGATGGAGGCCATCCTGGATGCCGGCGCGCCCCACACCAGCGGGCCGCAATGGCTGGCGGAGACCATGCTGCGCGAGCGCCACGTGCTGGCCGTGGCCGGTACGCATGGCAAGACGGGCACCACCTCCATGCTGGCCTGGATCCTGGAGCACGCGGGCTTGCAGCCAGGGTTTCTGGTGGGCGGCGTGCCCTTGAACTTCGGCATCTCCGCAAGGCTGGGGGCAGGCCGCTGTTTCGTCATCGAGGCCGACGAGTACGACACGGCGCTGTTCGACAAGCGCAGCAAGTTTGTCCACTACCGCCCGCGCACCGCGATCCTGAACAACCTCGAGTTCGACCACGCCGACATCTTTGCCGACCTGGCCGCCATCGAGACGCAGTTCCACCACCTTGTGCGCACCGTGCCGGCCAGCGGCCGCCTGGTGGTCAACGCCCGCGACGAGGCGCTGCAACGCGTGCTGCAACGTGGCTGCTGGAGCAGCGTGCAGCGATTCGGCACCAAGCGCGAGGAGCCCGGCGGCCTGTGCGCGCGCGGCGAACCGCACGCCTTCGACGTGCTGCGCGGCAGCCTGAAGATCGGCCACGTGGCCTGGGACCTGATGGGCGAGCACAACCAGATGAACGCGCTGGCCGCCATTGGCGCAGCCGAACACGCTGGCGTGGCGCCCGAGCAGGCTGCGGCGGCCCTGGGTAGCTTTCGCAACGTGCGGCGGCGCTTGGAGTTGCGCGGCGAGGTGGCCGGCATCCGCATCTACGACGACTTCGCCCACCACCCCACGGCCATGCGCACCACCGTCAACGGCCTGCGCCGCAAGGTGGGGCTGCAGCGCATCCTGGCGGTGTTCGAGCCACGTTCCAACACCATGAAGACAGGCACCATGAAGGCCCAGCTGCCTTGGGCGCTGGAAGAAGCCGACCTGAGCTTCTGCCTGCAAGGCCCCTACGGCTGGAACGCACGCGACGCACTGGCCCCGCTGGGCCCGTTGGCCGTGGTGGCCGACTCGGTGGATGCCCTGGTGGCGCAAGTCAAGAAGGCGGCGCAGCCCGGTGACCACATCCTGTGCATGAGCAACGGCGGCTTTGGCGGCATCCACAGCAAGCTGCTCGAGGCCCTGTCACCCGGAACTGGCTCCGAGCCCCGCCGTTAGGCCCGGGCCCGTATCGACACCTCCACACCATGAGACTGAAGGACAAGATCTGCATCGTCACGGGCGGCGCCCAAGGCATCGGCCTGGCCACGGCCGTGAAGTTCTCGCGCGAGGGCGCAACGGTGGCCGTGTGCGACATGCGCCGCGAGGGCATTGACGCGGCGGTGGCCGCCTGCAGGACGGAAGGCGTGCGCGCCGAGGGCTTCATGGTGGACGTGACCGACCGCGCCCAGGTGGACGCCATGGTCAACGCCGTGAAGGCCCAGTTCGGCCGCATCGACGTGCTGGTCAACAACGCCGGCATCACCAAGGACGCACGCCTGCAGAAGATGACGCTGGCTCAATTCGACGCCGTCATCGACGTCAACCTGCGCGGCGTCTTCCACTGCGCACAGGCCGTGGCCGACACCATGGTGGCGCAAGGCGCAGGCGTCATCCTGAACGCGAGCAGCGTGGTGGGCATCTACGGCAACTTCGGCCAGACGAACTACGCCGCCTCCAAGTTCGGCGTCATCGGCTTCACCAAGACCTGGAGCCGCGAACTGGGCCCCAAGGGCGTGCGCGTCAACGCCGTGGCCCCGGGCTTCATCGAGACGCCCATCCTGTCGACCATCCCCGACAAGGTGCTGCAGCAGATGCGGGACGACGTGCCGCTGCGCCGCCTGGGCCGGCCCGAGGAAATCGCCAACGTCTACACCTTCCTGGCCAGCGACGAGGCCAGCTATGTCAACGGCGCGGTGATCGAGGTGGCGGGCGGCCTGACGGTCTGAGCCTCCCGGGGCGCGGCAGGCCTTCCACGCCAGCGCAGGGGCGCTGCGCAGCCGCGCTCTCGACCCGCGCGCCGAGGGCTGACAATGCTGATGATGTACGCCCTTTTTGAAGAAGCCGGCAAATTCCTGGCTGGCCGAGTGATGTCCGAGGCCGAAGCCTCGGTGCAGGTGGAGCTCGACTCCGGCAAGCGGGTCAAGGTCAAGGCCGCCCACGTACTGCTGCGCTTTGACAAGCCTTCGCCGGCCGCGCTGCTTGAGGCCGGACAGCGCCTGGCCACCGAGATCGATCTGGACCTGGCCTGGGAGTTCGCCCCAGAGGCCGATTTCAGCTTTGTCGAGTTCGCTCGCGACTACTTTGACGCCTCGGCAGGCGTGGAGCGCCAGGCCGCTGCGCTGTTTCGCCTGTTCGAGGCGCCGCACTACTTCCGCCGCGTGGGCAAGGGAGTGTTCCGCAAGGCGCCAGAGGAGACCGTCAAGGCGGCGCTGCTGGCCATCGAGCGCAAGCAGCAGCAGGCGGCGCAGATCGAAGCCTGGGCGGCAGAACTGGCCGCCGGCACCTGCCCGGCCCCCGTGCGCGAGCAGCTCTACCGCATCCTTTTCAAGCCCGACAAGAACGGCCCCGAGTACAAGGCAGTGGTCGAGGCCGCCAAGCGCTCGCAGCGCGCCCCACTGGACCTGCTGAAGCAAGCCGGCGCCATCGACAGCCCCTACCAGTTCCACTGGCGGCGCTTCCTGTTCGAGCAGTTCCCCAAGGGCACGGGGTTCCCGCCGCTGAGTGTGCCGGCGCAGAAGGAAGAGCTGCCCCTGGCCGAGGTGCAGGCGTTTTCCATCGACGACTCCCACACCACCGAGATCGACGACGCGCTGTCGGTGCGCGGCCTGGGCAGCGGCACCGTGATCTTCGGCGTGCACATCGCCGCCCCGGCCCTGGCCATCGCGCCCGACTCACCCATCGACAAGGTGGCGCGCGAGCGCCTGTCCACGGTGTACATGCCGGGGTGGAAGCTCACCATGCTGCCCGACGAGATCGTGCAGGCTTTCACCTTGACCGAGGGGCGCGACTGCCCAGCGGTGAGCCTGTACGTGACGTTTGATGAGGCCACGCTGGAGGTGCGCAGCCGGGAAACGCGCATCGAACGCGTGCCCATCGTGGCCAACCTGCGCCATGACCAACTCGACAGCGTCATCACCGAGTCCACGCTCACCGGCCAGGCCCCGGCTGACCACCCCTTCCCGGCCGAGCTGACCTTCGCCTTCCGCCTGGCGCGCCACCTGAAGGCCCAGCGCGAGCAGGTGCGCGGCAAACCCGAGACCTTCAACCGCCCAGACTACAACTTCAAACTCGAGCGCGACGCGGACGCAGCCCCCGGCGAACCGCACGGCCACGAGCGGGTGGTGATCACCACGCGCCAGCGCGGCGCGCCGCTGGACCTGATCGTGGCCGAGGCCATGATCCTGGCCAACAGCCATTGGGGCGGCTGGCTGGCGCAGTTCGGCGTGCCCGGCATCTACCGCAGCCAGGCCAGCCTGCTGCCCGGGGTGAAGGTGCGCATGGGCACCAAGCCCCTGCCGCACGCGGGCATGGGCGTGCCCCAGTACACCTGGGCCACCTCGCCGCTGCGGCGCTATGTGGACCTGGCCAACCAGTGGCAGATCATCGCCTGCGCGCAACATGGGGCCACGGCCGCCTTGGTGGCTGCCTTCAAGCCGAAAGACGCCACGCTGTTCTCCGTCATCTCGAGCTTCGACGGCGCCTATGCCGCCTACAACGCCTTCCAGAATGGCATCGAACGTTTCTGGACCCTGCGCTGGCTGGAACAGAACGGGGTCACCGAGCTCGAGGCCACCGTGATGAAGGACGGCCTGGTGCGTGCCGATACCGTGCCGCTGGTGCTGCGCGCCACCGGCACCGAGAGCCTGATGCGCGGTACCCGGGTGCGCGTGCGCATCACCGGCAGCGACCTGCTCACGCTTGACCTGTGGGGTGCGCTGGTGGCACGTTTGGATGAGGCGGCTGCCGGCGCGGTTGGCTCGGTTGCCGAACAAGGCGACGAGGACGAAGAGGAGCCGACCGCGGGTCCGCTGGCCCTGGCCATCGACCTGGCCGAGCCTGGCTCCTCCAGCGATGGGCCGGCACAAGACACCGGCGCCGGGGCTCCCAACCCTGCCGCCGCGCACGCGGGCTGAGGGGTCACACGGCGCAGCCTGGACCGACATGGTGGTGCGAACAGCCAGGATCACGGCCCTGCAGGTGGCGCTGGGTCTGTCCCTGGCCGTGCATGCCGGCATCCTGACCCTGCGCTTCGTGGACCCGCAGGCCTTCGAGAGGGTGCTGACCGACACGCCGCTGGAAGTGATTCTGGTCAATGCCCGCTCCAACGAGGCCCCCGTCAAGGCGCAGGCCATCGCCCAGGCCAATCTTGCCGGGGGTGGCGAGGCCGCGGAAGGCCGAGCCACTTCGCCCCTGGCCGCTTCTGCCGAGGTACGGTTGGGCGACACCGCCGAGGACGCCCGCCAGCGCATCGACCAGATGCTGCAGGAGCAGATGCAGTTGCTCACCCAGATGCGCCGGGAAGCGGCCTTGATGCCGCCGGACAGCGGGGCCGACCAGGGCACACCGGAGCAGCGGGCGGAGCGGGAGCGGCGTCGCCAGATGATCAAGCAGCTCGCCGAGATCGAAAAACGCATCAACGAAGAGAACGCGCGCCCTCGCAAGCGCTACGTGAGCCCGGCCACCAGCGAGGCCGTGTACGCGGTGTACTACGACGCGATGCGACGCAAGATCGAGGACCGCGGCACGCGGGACTTCCCGGAAGTGCAGGGGCGCAAGCTCTACGGCGAGCTGACCATGAACGTCACCGTGGATGCCAGGGGCCGCGTGGTGAAGGCTGAGGTGGTGCGGCCTTCGCAATCACGTCTGCTGGACCAGCGGGCCATCGCCATCGTGCGCAGCGCCGCACCGTTTGGTGCCTTCACCGGCGCCATGCGCCGGGAAACTGACCAGATCGTGGTGACATCACGCTTCCGGTTCACGCGTGAGGACGGCTTCGAGGCCCAGACGCTGGGCTCCAGCACCCAAGGCCGGCCGCGCTGAAACGCTCGCACGTCCTGCCTGCGCACCCGCCCGCACCGCCGCCGGCCCGGCCCGCCCCACAATCAACACTGCATGAACTCTGACCGCTACTTCGTCCTGGGCAACCCAGTGGCGCACAGCCATTCGCCCTTCATCCATGCGATGTTCGCTGCGCAGACCGGCCAGCACCTGCACTACGACCGCCGGCTGTGCCCGTTGGACGGCTTCGCCGAGGCCGTGAGAGCGCTGGCGGCCGACACCGAGGGCGGGCCGGTGCGCGGCTGCAATGTCACCGTCCCCTTCAAGCACGAGGCGCTGCGCTTGGCCGCGTGCGCCAGTGACCGGGCCCGCCAGGCCGGCGCGGCCAACGTCCTGAGCTTCGACGACGGGCACTGGCGGGCTGACAACACGGACGGCGCGGGACTCATGCGGGACCTGCAACTGCACGCCGCCTGGAACGTTCAAGGACAACAGGTCCTGCTGGTGGGGGCGGGCGGGGCGGCCGCCGGCGTGCTGGGGCCGTTGCTGGCGAGCGGCCCAGCCCGCGTGGTGGTGGCCAATCGAACGGCGGCGCGGGCCCAGGCGCTTGTGGAAGCGCACGCGAGGCTGGCCGCGGCGCACGGCGCCACATTGGAAGCCACCGGCCTGGACCTGCCGGGTCAGGCCTTCGACGTCGTTCTGAATGCCAGCGCCTCCAGCCTGTCGGGCGCTGCCGTGCCTGTGCCCGACCAGGTCCTGCGCCCGGGCACGCTGGCAGTGGACCTGATGTACGGGCCTGCGGCCACCCCGTTCCTCTCCTGGGCGCAAAGACACGGGGCCGTGGCCCGTGATGGCCTGGGCATGCTGGTGGAACAAGCGGCAGAGGCTTTCTGGATCTGGCGCGGCGTACGGCCCGACACCGTGCCGGTGCTGCACGCCCTGCGTGAGCGCGTGGGAGCAGCGCCGTGAGGGGCCTGGCGGGTCCGCTGGGGCGCCACCTGGTGCGGCTGCTGCTGCTCGTGGGGGTGTGCGTGCTGGCACTGCAGCTGAGCTTCGCCGCGCGCGTGCTGGCCATGCGCTGGCTGGACCCCGCGTCCACCACCTTCCAGCGCAGTGAGGCCTGGCGCATGCTGAGCACCCACGGACGCATCGAATGGAGTCAGCAGTGGGTGGACGCCGAGCGCATCTCGGTGCACCTCAAGCGCGCCGTGATCGCTAGCGAGGACGCCGCCTTCGTCAGCCATACGGGCGTGGACTGGGCCTCGCTGGAAAAAGCCTGGGACCGCAACCAGCGCGCCGAAGCCCGTGCCGAGGCCCGTGCTCAGCAACCCACTGCTGGCGGGCGCAAGGTGGAGCCCAAGGTCGTGGGCGGCTCCACCATCACCCAGCAGCTGGCCAAGAACCTGTTCCTCTCGGGTGAGCGCACCGTGCTGCGCAAGGCGCAGGAGTTCGCCATCACCCTGATGCTGGAAGGCTTGCTGCCCAAGCGCCGTATCCTGGAGATCTACCTCAACAGCGTGGAGTGGGGGGAAGGCCTGTTCGGCGCTCAGGCCGCAGCACGCCACTACTTCCGCATCGATGCGCAGCGCCTGGGCGTGGACCAGGCCGCCCGACTGGCCGTGATGCTGCCGGCCCCGAAACGCTTTGAAAAGCGACCCGCCTCCGACTACGTGATCTCACGCGGTGCGACCATCGCTGCCCGCATGGGTGCGGTGGAGCTGCCCTGACCTCCCGCCTGCCGATCCAGGCCGCCGCCCGAGACAGACGCACCACACAGCCCGCCCCATGACCGACAGCCTGACCGAAGAAATCGCCGCGTCCGCGGCCCGCCTCGTGGTGGAGACCGGGCTGGAGTACGGCGCGGCCAAGCACAAGGCCGCCCGCGCACTGGGCCGACGGGGCGGCGGCCCCCGCGTGGAGTTGCCCTCCAACGAGCAGGTGGAAGACGAGGTGCGGGCATACATCGAGCTTTTTCTCGGTGCCACCCAGCCGGAAGAACTTGCCGCGCTGCGGGAAGTTGCCATCGACTGGATGCAGCGTCTGGCCGAGTTCAGGCCGCACTTGAGCGGCGCCGTCTGGCGCGGCACCGCCACCCGTGAGTCCGCCGTGCACATCGACTTGTACTGCGACGACAGCAAGGCGGCGGAGATTGCGTTGCTGAACGCAGGCGTGGACCACGACATCCATGTGCTGGATGCCGGCCATGCGGCGGCCCGGGACGTACTGAGTGTCAGCTCACCCAGCCGAAAACTGGGGCAGCCCGTGACCGTTCACCTCGTCGTCAACGACCACGACGACCTGCGCGGCGCGCTCAAGCCCGATGCACGGGGGCGCACCTGGCGGGGCGATCTTGCAGCGCTGCAGCGGCTGATGATCGAAGAGGCCGGCGGCCGGCCTGTCGATCTGGAGAGCAAGGAGAGGACATGAGCGTGGCCAGTGGCAGGCGTCGGCAGGGGCTTCTCGTGGCGGGGGTGGCCGGGATGGCGGTGGCCGCCGGCGTAGGTTGGCACAGCCTGCGCACGCCGGCCCGGCCCGCCGGCCCGCCGTGGGACCAGCGCTTTCCCACGCCGGACGGTGCTGTACTGGACATGGCGTCGTTGCACGGACGCCCCCTGGTGCTGAACTTCTGGGCCACCTGGTGCCCCCCCTGCATCAAAGAGTTGCCTGAACTGGAGCGCTTTCACCGCGAGTGGTCGCCCAAGGGGTGGCGCGTGGTGGGACTGGCGGTGGATGGTGCCAAACCGGTGCGTGAGTTCCTGCAGAAGCAACCGCTGAGCTTTGCGATAGGCATGGCGGGCCTGGACGGCAGCACCCTGGGCCGGCAGTTGGGCAACGAACAAGGGGGCCTGCCGTTCACCGCCGTGTTCGACCGCCACGGCCGCCTGGCGCATCGCAAACTGGGGCAGACCGACTTCGAGGAACTGTCGACCTGGGCCCGCGGGCTCTGAACGGGCGGCACCAGTGCTCAGGAGGGCCCTGGTTTCGGGTCCGCCGGCAGCGCTGCTGACAACGCCCCTCTGCCGGCCACGGACTGCAGCTTCACCGCCGATCAGCGGCCTTACTTCTCGCAAATGACGTCAAAGTTGGCAACAGATGCGGGAGTGTGGTGTCGGCCCACGCACAGCATTGGCGGTGCCTCGGGACACCGTCCGGTTCAACCTTGCCCATCGGCCACAGGCCCGACACCGACGGCGCACACGCCACCGGACGTCAAGTTCAAAGCAAGTTGACGGCAGTTCCCTGCAGTTCATTACACTGCAAGTCTGTCTCAAGAGAAGACGCCACCCGAGGACCCCCCATGGACCTGCGCAAGCTCAAGACCCTGATCGATCTCGTATCGGAGTCCAGCATCTCCGAGCTGGAAATCACCGAAGCCGAGGGCAAGGTCAGGATCGTCAAGGCGGGACACCCCATGGTCGGGGCCATGCCGGTGGCCAGCGTCGCCGCTGCGCCTGCAGTCCTGGCGCCGGCGGCAGCTGCCACTCCAGCGGCCGCACCTGCCGCAGCCGCTGCGGAACTGCCCGAAGCCAAGGTGATCAAGTCCCCCATGGTGGGCACCTTCTACCGCTCGGCCAGCCCTGGCGCCAAGGCGTTCGTTGACGTGGGCAGCACCGTGAAGGCTGGCGAGCCGGTGTGCATCATCGAAGCCATGAAGATCATGAACGAGATCGAAGCCGACCTGGGCGGCACGATTGCCCGCATCCTGTGCGAGAACGGTCAGGCCGTGGAGTTCGGGCAGCCGCTGTTCGTCCTGGAATAGGGCGATTCACATGTTCAAGAAGATCCTGATCGCCAACCGCGGCGAGATCGCGTTGCGCATCCAGCGCGCCTGCCGCGAGATGGGCATCAAGTCGGTCGTTGTGTACTCAGAAGCCGACCGCGAAGCCAAGTACGTGAAGCTGGCCGATGAGGCCGTGTGCATCGGCCCAGCACCTTCGGCACAGAGCTATCTGCACATGCCTGCCATCATCTCCACGGCCGAGGTGACCGATGCCGAAGCCATCCACCCCGGCTACGGCTTCTTGAGCGAGAACGCTGATTTCGCCGAGCGCGTGGAGAAGAGCGGGTTCGTCTTCATCGGGCCCACGCCCGAGTCGATCCGCATCATGGGAGACAAGGTCTCGGCCAAGCAGGCGATGCTCAAGTCAGGGGTGCCTTGCGTGCCGGGCTCCGAGGGCGCCCTGCCCGAAGACCCGAAGGAAATCATCCGCATCGGCCGCTCGGTGGGCTATCCGGTCATCATCAAGGCTGCGGGCGGGGGCGGTGGTCGGGGGATGCGGGTCGTCCACACCGAAGCTGCCCTGATCCACGCCGTGCAGACCACGCGGGCCGAGGCGGGGGCCGCCTTCGGCAACCCGT
>Ga0315907_10000999_pt1 | contig 38955 bp, 38 predicted proteins | sample LakEriMetagenome_3_FD_203525 | JGI IMG/M metagenome (GOLD analysis project Ga0315907, IMG submission 203525) | Freshwater fungal communities from buoy surface, Lake Erie, Ohio, United States - Buoy 12 MA123 | ecosystem: Environmental > Aquatic > Freshwater > Lake > Lake biofilm | place: USA...
GAACACGCCATCGTAGAGCGCGAGCAGGTCCTTGGGCCCCGTCAGCCGACGGACCTTGCCATCGAGGGTCACAGCGGTCGGGTAGCGGACCTGCGCCGCGACGGTGGCCCGGTCGCCCGCCTTCACCGCGCGCCAGAAACGCGCTGCGCCGCGGTGCACGACCTCGTCGTCGCGCACGCCGATGGCGCCATAGCGGTGCTTGAGGCTGCCCGCGGTCGCGCCCTCGGTGCCGAGATAGACCGACAGGCGCTCGGAGGAGCCGACCTTGCCCCAGCTGCCGACGATCACCTCGCAGGCGAGTTCGCTGTCGCCGTAGCGACCCTTCGGGTCGCGGGTCACGAACTCGCCCTCGAAGCGCGCCGTGACGCGGCCAGCCGCATCGAGCTCATCGAGCACGACGGACTTGCCGCCGTCGATGCGACCACGCAGGCGGATGTCGCGCAGCTGGCTCCGGTAGGTGTAGACGCCCTCGAGTGTGTCACCGGAGAAGACGAGCGTCATGCGGATCGGATACTTCTCGGCGATCGCGCCGTCGAAGTTCCAGAGATAGCCGGGCTCGTTGCGCTCGCACGCTGCCGAGGCGGTGGGCGAGACGCTCGCGCCGAGGATGACCGCGGCGAGCAAAGAGAGCGCTCGCAGGGAAGAGAGGACCCTGCTTCGGTGGCTCATCCGAAGGGATGTCGGCGGATGATGGTCTGGTCGCGGTCGGGACCGGTCGAGATGACATCGATCGGCACGCCGACGAGTTCTTCGATGCGAGCGAGGTACGCCCGCGCCTCCGGCGGCAGGTCCGCCTCGCGGGTCACACCGAGCGTCACGCCTTTCCAACCCGGGATCTCCTCGTAGACCGGTTCGACATCGGCGAAAGCGTCGACGAAGAGCGGCGGCTCCGAGGAGACCTCCCCTGCCGCTCGGTACCCGACGCAGATCCGGATCGAGTCGAGCCCGTCGAGCACATCGAGCTTGGTCATGCAAAGACCTGACACGCTCGAATGGATCACCGACCGCCGCAGCGCGACGGCATCGAGCCATCCGCAACGACGACGGCGACCGGTCACGGCTCCGAACTCTTTGCCGACCCGCTGCAGATACTCGCCGGTCTCATCGAAGAGCTCGGTCGGGAACGGCCCGGCACCGACCCGCGTCGTGTAGGCCTTGACGATGCCGAGCACGTAATCGAAGTTGCAGGGCCCGATCCCGGTGCCGGTGCCGGCGTACCCGGCGGTCGTGTTCGAGGAGGTGACGAAGGGATAGGTTCCGAGGTCGACATCGAGCATCGCGCCCTGTGCGCCCTCGAACATCACATTGGCGCCTTGCACACGCAGGCGCTGCAGCTCGAGGGTGACATCGACCACCAAGGGGCGGATGCGCTCCGCGGCGGCGAGGTGTGCATCGAGGGTCTGCTGGAAGTCGACCGTCGGCAGCCGGAAATAGTGCTGCAGGACGAAGTTGTGGAAGTCGAGGATCTCGCCGAGTTTGGTCGCGAAACGGGCGGACTGGAACAGGTCGGCGACGCGCAATGCACGCCGCGAAACTTTGTCCTCATAGGCCGGACCGATCCCGCGACCGGTGGTGCCGATGGCATCCGCGCCGCGGGCCTGCTCACGGGCACGGTCGAGCGCGATGTGTGAGGGCAGGATCAGCGGACAGTTCGGCGCGATGCGCAGCCGATCGAACACCGGCACGCCACGCGCCACCAGCATGTCGGCCTCGGTGAACAGCGCCTCGAGCGAGAGCACCACGCCGTTTCCGATGTAGCAGGCGACCTGCGGACGCAGCACCCCCGACGGGATGAGCGACAGCACGGTCTTCTCGCCACCGACGATGAGCGTATGGCCGGCGTTGTGGCCGCCCTGGAACCGGGCGACCGCGGACGCCCGCTCGGTCAGCAGATCGACGATCTTGCCTTTGCCCTCGTCACCCCATTGGGTGCCGATGATGACGACGAAACGGCCTTGAGCCACGGGACGCTACGCTTTCAGTCGTGTCAGCGGGTCGAGCCGCCGCCCGGACCGCGCAGGTAGCGGAAGAATTCGCTGTCAGGCGAGACCACCATCAGATCCCCTTCCTTGCCGAGCGAGTTCTTGTAGGCCTGGAGGCTGCGGTAGAACGCGTAGAACTCGGGGTTGCGACCGTACGCCGCGGAATAAAGCGCTGCGGCCTTCGCATCGCCCTCACCACGCATCTTGAGGGAATCACGGGCCGCCACCGCGAGCAGCTCGGTGCGCTTGCGGTCGGCCTCGGCGCGGATCCGCAACGCCTCTTTTTCGCCCTCGCCGCGCAACTGGCGCGCGAGCCGACCGAAGCTCTGCTGCATGCTGGCATAGACGCGGGACTCGACGTCCGGCGGCAGACCGATCTTCTGCACCCGCGCATCGACCAGTTCGAGACCGAGACCCTCGGCGCTTTTGCTGGCGCGCTCGAACATGTCGCCGGTGAACGCCGTGCGTTCCGCGGAGACGATCTGCTGCAGCGTGCGCTGCGCGACCGCGTTCTTGATGCCGTCCTTGACGATATCGGAGAGACGCTGGCCGGCGGCGCCGGTGTCGGTGCCGAAAGCCTGTGAATACCGACCGGCATCCTTGATGCGCCACTTCACGTAGTAGTCGACGATCAGGCCGCGGTTCTCGCTGGTGAGGAAGGTCTCTCCCTCGAAGCTCTGCGAGACGATGCGCTTCTCGAACTTGCGCACGGTGTCGATGGGCCACTTGAAGTGCAGGCCGGGGCCATAGCCGGTGGCGACGATCTCACGGAACTGCGTACGGATCGCGACCTCGTTCTCGGAGACCGTGAAGACGCAGAAGCTGAGGGCGACACCGATCGCCATGACGATGCCGACGAGGCGTTGAAGGGTCTGGGTCATGTCAGCGCTCCGTCCGGGTGCGGGGATCGGCGGCAGGCGCAGGCTCCGTGGCCTCGCCCCCCGCAGCGCCGGCTCGCGGCGCGGTGACCGCGACCTCGTCGTTGCGGCTGCGCTCCACCAGTTTGTCGAGCGGGAGGTAGAGCATCTGGTTGCCGCCCTTGGTGTCGACGACCACCTTGCGGGAGCGCGACATCACCCCCTCGACGGACTCGAGGTAGAGACGCTCACGGGTCACACGCGGCGATTTCTCGTACTCGCTGACGATCTGGCTGAAGCGCGACGCCTCACCTTCCGCCACCGACACGACCTGTGCGCGATAACCCTCGGCCTCTTGCAATTGACGCAAGGCCGCGCCCTCGGCGACCGGCAGGATGCCGCTCGCATAAGCCTCGGCTTCCTTGACGAGGCGCTCTTTGTCGGCGAGCGCCTTGTTGGCGTCCCGCTGCGATTCCTGCACGTCAGCCGGCACTTGGATATCGGTCAGGTTGACGCTGGTGATGACCATGCCCGCACCGTACTGATCGAGCGTGCGCTGGATGAGTTCCTTGGTGCGGGTGGTGACCTGCTCGCGGTTGGACACGAAGATGGTGTCGAGGGTGTTGCGTCCGACGACCTCGCGGATCGCCATCTCGCCGACATCCCGCAGGGTCTGGTCGGGGTCTTTGACCTGGAACAGATACTTCACGGGGTCTCGCAGCTGGTACTGAACGGCGAGCGACATGTCGATGAGGTTGATGTCCTGTGTCAGCACCTTCGCGGTGTAGTTGACGCTGCTGACTTTCTGCGTGTTGACCTTGGTGAGCTGCTCGATGGGCCACAGGTGGAAGCCGAGGCCGGGGTCACGCACCGACACGAACTTGCCGAAGCGCTGGATGACACCGCGCTCGGCTTGGTCGATGGTGAAGAAGCTCTGCCACGCCCAGAAGAGGGCCGCCACGCCGAACACAATGAGCAGCTGTTGACGGTTGTCGCCCGCCGGCTCTTCGCCTCCGGTCGTTCCCGACCCGCCGCTGCCGCGCAGGATCTGCTCGAGCTTGCGCTGGAAGTTGCGGAAGGCGTCGTCACCCTCCTTGGCGGGGCGCTTTCCCCAGGGGTTGTTCGGGCTGCCGCCAGGTTCGTTCCATGCCATGAGAGTTCAAGCCATCGAGGGGGAAGTTGATTGTAGGTAGCGCTCGGCAGTGGCACAAGGTTGCTGTGCGTCGAAGACCTCGACACCCGACCTTGCCGCAAGTTCCAAAACCTCGTGGTCAGGCAGTTGTACCAGCCACTCGAGGCCGCCATCGGGCAGCACCGTCTCGCTGCGGACAACCCCGGCGGCATACAGCCGGGCCCGCAACGCCCCCGCCTCGCGCGCCGGCACCCGCAATCCCCGCAGCCGCGCATGGCGCGACAGGCGCTCGGCGATTGCACCCAGCAGCCCCTCGAGACCTTGGCCGCGGGCCGCCGAGACCCAGGCCGAGGACGGTTGACCTTCGCCGTCACGCTCGACACGCGGCACGTCATCCAAGCGGTCGATCTTGTTGTACACCCGGATCTGGGGCAGATCGCCGGCACCCACCTCAGTGAGCACGGCGTTGACCTGATCGATACGCTCCTCGCGCCGCGGATCGCTGGCGTCGATCACATGGAGCAGCAAAGTGGCCTCGCGCGCCTCGGTGAGGGTCGAACGGAACGCCGCGACAAGTTCGTGCGGCAGCTCACGGATGAACCCGACGGTGTCGGCGAGGACGATGGGACTGCCGCCCGGCAGATCAACGCGCCGCACCAAAGGATCGAGGGTCGCGAACAGCTGGTCGGCGATGTAGGCCTCCGCGCCGGTGAGGGCTCGGAACAGGGTCGACTTGCCGGCATTGGTGTAACCGACGAGCGCCACTGAGGGGATCGGGATCTCGACACGGCGCTGGCGGCCGGTCTCGCGCTGCTGCTGCAGCTTTTCGAGGCGCTTCGAGAGCACTTTGACGCGTCCGCCGAGCAGGCGACGATCGGTCTCGAGCTGGGTCTCGCCAGGACCGCGCAAGCCGATGCCGCCCTTCTGTCGCTCGAGATGGGTCCAGCCGCGCACGAGACGGCTGGCGAGGTGCCGCAACTGCGCGAGCTCGACCTCGAGCTTGCCCTCGTGGCTGCGGGCGCGCTGCGCGAAGATGTCGAGGATCAGGGCGCTGCGGTCGAGCACCCGCACCCCGACGAGCTTCTCGAGGTTGCGCTCTTGGCTCGGCGAGAGCGCGTGGTCGACGAGCACCACCTCGGCGCAGGTGTCCGCGACGATGACGCGGATCTCTTCGGCCTTGCCGCTGCCGACGAAGAACCGCGGATCGGGACGGTCGCGCCGACCGGTGACGGTGGCCGCCACCACGACGCCGGCGGACTCGGCCAACTGCTCGAATTCGTCGAGGTCTTCTTGCTCGACCGGCATGCCGAGCCCGAGCCGCACCAACACGGCTCGCCCGCCTCCGCGCGGTCGATCAAACACGGGGGGTGGTCATCAATCGGGCATGGCCGGGTCGACGCCGCCCTCGGGCTCTTCGGGCGACGGCAGCCGCACATTGCGCGCCGGTACGATGGTCGAGATGGCGTGTTTGTAGACCATCTGGTTGACGGTGTTGCGCAGCAGCACGACGAACTGGTCGAAGGAGTCGATCTGGCCTTGCAGTTTGATCCCGTTCACGAGGTAGATGGAGACGGGGACCCGCTCCTTGCGAAGCTGGTTGAGGAACGGATCCTGCAGGGACTGCCCTTTGGCCATTTTGGTGCCTCCTCGGCGAATATCGTTTTTGGATGCCGCCGCGGATGGCACTTCCGCAGTGGGATCTATTGTTATCAGGACAAATCTACCACGCCATTAGTTCCCTAACCAAAACGACGGCACCCGGTCTGCAGGGCGATCAATGCCGCGTCGGTGTTCTGCGGGGTGGAGAGGTCAAGGCGGTTCCAGCCCGGATCGCCGTTGATCCAGGTCAGCTGACGCTTGGCGAGTTGGCGACTGGCGGCCACCGCCCGCTCGACCGCGGCCGCCAACAGCTCCGGCGACTGCGGGCCATCGAGATACTGCCAAAGCTGCCGATAGCCGACCGAGCGCAGCGAGGGCGATGCCGCCGACAGCGCGGACCGCGACCGCAGGGCGCGCACCTCCTCGAGCAAGCCCGCCCGCATCATCACCGCGAAACGCTCGGCGATGCGCGCGTGCAGCACCGCACGGTCCGTCGGCACGAGCGCCCAGCGCTCGAATACCAGGCCGTGCGCAGGACGGGTGTCCCGCTGCCACTCGCTGATCGGTCGGCCGCTGACGAGGTACACCTCGAGCGCGCGTTGGATGCGCTGTGGATCGTTGGGATGGATGCGCGATGCCGCCGTCGGATCGGTCTTCGCCAGCTCGGCGTGCAAGGCGGGCCAGCCGAGCGCCTCGGCGCGTGCATCGAGCTCGGCACGCACCGCAGCGTCAGCCCTCGGCAACGCGGCGATGCCTCGCAGCAGGGCGTTGAAGTACAACATGGTGCCACCGACCAACAGCGGCAACCCTCCGCGGCCACGGATGTCACGGATGGCGTCGAGCGCATCGACGACGAACTCCCCGGCGCTGTAGGTCTGTTCGGGGTCACGCAGGTCGATCAGGTGGTGCGGGACCGCAGCACGCTCCGCGGCCGAAGGCTTGGCCGAACCGATGTCGAGGCCTCGGTAGACCTGTGCCGAATCGACGCTGACGATCTCCACACGCCGGCTCGGTGCGAGCGCCGCCGCGAGCGCGAGCGCGAGCCCGCTCTTGCCGCTCGCGGTGGGACCGCAGAGCAGCAGGGCATCGACGGCCGGGGCAGGATCAGACACGGGCTTGGCTGCGTGCGCTCAGCGGCCGCGCAGAAAAAGCTGGTCGAGCTGCGCGAGCGTCAGCAATGTCCAGGTCGGCCGGCCGTGGTTGCACTGCCCCGCCCGTTCGGTGGTCTCCATGTCGCGCAGCAACGCGTTCATCTCGGGCAGGGTCAGTCTGCGGTTGGCGCGGATCGCGGCGCGACAGGCGATGTTGCCGAGCAAGACATGCGCTGCCGCCTCGAGGTGATGTTCGCCGCGCTCCTCTCGAAGGTCACCGAGCACCTGCCGCACGAGCGGTTCGAGATCCGCCTGCGCGAGCAACGCCGGCACGGCGCGCAACGCGAGCCGCCCGGGCGCCAGCACGCCGAGATCGAAGCCCGCGGCGGCGAACTCGGCCGCGTGACCCTCGAATGCCTCGGTCTCGTGGACCGCCGTCTCGATCACGATCGGCTCGAGCAAGCGCTGCACCGCCGGACGGCCGCCGAATCCGCGCTTCATGCGCTCGTAGAGCACGCGCTCGTGCGCGGCATGGGCGTCGACCAGCACCAATCCCGCTTCGCTCTGCGCGAGGATGTAGACGCCGTGCAGCTGCGCCACCGCGACGCCGAGCGATCCGGCGCTCACCCCCATCCCCAGCGGCACCGCGGTCGCCGCAAACGCCGCAGCCGGCGCTCCCGCGTCGTCGCGGACTGCAGGCGAGCCGGCCGGTCCCGCGCTCGGCCAAAAACCCGGCGCGGCCATTGCGAACTCGAACGCGCCGGACTGGGTAATCCCGGACTGGGTAATCCCGGACTGGGTGATCCCGGAATCGCCCGCGGTCGCACCGCCCGCCGCTACGCCGAGCGCCGTGGGCGAAGCGGTCGGCGCCGCCACCCCGGCGCCCACGCCGAGCGCATCGTGCACGGCACGGAACACGAAATCGTGCACCTGCCGACCGTCACGGAACCGCAGTTCGAGCTTTTGAGGGTGGGCGTTGACATCCACCCACTCGGGCTCGATATCGAGATGCAACAGGTAGGCCGGCTGTCGTCCGTGGTAGAGCACGTCGCGGTAGCCCAACCGGATCGCGTTGGCGAGCAGTCGATCGCGCACCGCGCGGCCGTTGACATAGGCGAACTGCTGGTCGCTCGCCGCACGCGCCGCCTGCGGCTGACCGAGCCAACCTCGCAGCGAGACCCGGCCGGCCTGCCGGTCTATCGGCAGCGCACCGTCCATGAAGGCCTCACCCATGATGGAGGCGATGCGTGCCCGCTGCAGCAGCGGTGTCTCGGCGAGCGGCGCATCGATGAGCACCCGCCCACCGTGGCGCAGGCGGAACGCCACATCGAAGCGTGCCAACGCGAAGCGCTCGACAAGCCGGGCGATATGTCCGAGTTCGGTGGATTCGGCGCGCAGGAATTTGCGCCGTGCCGGCAGGTTGAAGAAAAGGTCGCGCACTTCCACCAGAGTGCCTTGCGGCTGTGCCGAGGGGGCCGTCGGCTGCATCTCGCCACCGTCGATCCGCAGCTCGGCGCCGCGCGCCGCGCCGGCCGCGCGCGATGCGATGCGCAGTCGGGCGACCGAACCGATCGATGGCAGCGCCTCACCCCGGAAACCCATCGAGCGGATCGCCGCGAGGTCCAGGGCGGTCGCGATCTTGCTGGTCGCGTGCCGCTGCACCGCGAGCGGAAGCTCATCCTCCGGGATGCCGTGGCCGTCATCGAGCACGCGCACCAACGACATGCCGCCCGCTTCGCAATCGACCTCGATGCGACGCGCGCCGGCGTCGAGGCTGTTCTCAACCAATTCTTTGACCAAAGAGGCCGGGCGTTCGACGACCTCACCGGCGGCGATCTGGTCGACCAGCGCGCTCGGCAGCAGCCTGATGGGCACGCGAAGTCCGGCTCTACAGACGGCCAGCGGCCGGGCTCGGGCCCGTCGCAGGCTTGCCGCCCGGATCGGCGGAGCCGTCACCGCCGTTCGCCAGCACCGTCCGCCCCGCTTCGCGTTCGAGCGCGAAGCGCGAACCATCGGGTGGATGGTCGACGAAGTACTGCCGCACGCCATCGAAGATCGCTTCGGCGAGCGCGGTGCGCCGCTCGGGGATGCCGAGCAAGCGCTCATCCACCGGGCTCGAGATGAACGCGGTCTCCACCAGCATCGAGGGGATGTCGGGACTTTTGAGGACCACGAAGCCGGCCTGCTGGACCTGCGGCTTGCGCACCGTGTTGACCTGTCCGAGCGATCGCAACACCCGCTCGGCAGCCGTCATGCTCTGCCAGATCTGCGCACCCTGCGTGAGATCGACGAGGACCGAGGCCAACGCAGGATCTTTGTCGTCCAACGAGATACCGCCCGCCAGATCCGCAGCGTTCTCGCGATCGGCGAGCCAACGGGCCTGTTCGTCGGTGGCGCCCTTGTCCGAGAGCACATAGACCGAGGATCCGGTGACCTCGCGGTTGGGGACGGCATCCGCATGGACCGACACGAACAACTGTGCCCCCGCGGCGCGCGCGCGGCGCATCCGCTCACGCAACGGCAGGAAGAAATCCCCGTCACGGGTCAGGACCGCGCGCATACCGGGTTCGCGGTCGATGCGTGCGGCCAGTTGCTTGGCGATGTCGAGCACGACGACTTTTTCTTGGGTGCCCCTGGGACCGATCGCGCCCGGATCCTGGCCGCCGTGACCCGGATCGATGGCGACGACGATGACCCGACCGGTCGATGGGGGCGCATGAGCGGCCCTGACCGGCTTGAGCGGCACCGGTTTCGGTGCGGAAACCTCCGCCACGGGCGCGGGATCTTCACCTGAGATCACCTCGAGGACCAAACGCTGACCCCGCGGATCACGCGTCAGCGAGGGTTGCAGCGTGGCACGGGACCCGGGCTGCAACTCGACGACCACACGCAACACGCTGTCCGGCTGCGTGCCGGTGCGAACGCCGACCACGCTGCCTTGCGCAGCGGGCATCGCTGCCGTCACGCCGGTCACCCGCTCCAGATCGAGCACCGCCCGACGCGGACTTTCCAAGGTGAAGAAACGATGCGGCGCCGCCTCGCTGAGGTCGAGGAACACCCGGGTGACACCCTGTTCGGTGGCCACACGTACCGTCTGCAATTCGCGGGCGTCGAGCGCCGAAGGGCGCATGAGGAGCGCGCAGACAGCGAACGGCGCAATTACCCAGCTCAAGGTCGAAGTGCGCAAGTTCATGGGGCGTTACTGTAGGCTCTTTGTGAGATTAAATTCAACAAAATTAGAGACCTGCGACCGACAACTCAAGAAGGCCGGATCAACTTGAGGGCCGTCAGCCAAGCGAGGCCTTGCGGGCTCCGCGCATGCAGCGAGATCCGGTGTGCCGGCTGCCGAGCCTCGAGTTCGATCTGCAGATCGGGCGGAGGCAGTTGCACGCCACCCCGCTCGGGCCATTCGATCATCCAGAGGTTTTTCGGTTGATCGTGGTCTCGCAGGCCGAGCGCGAGCACTTCGCTCGGGTCGCGCAAGCGGTAGAGATCGAGATGCAGCACCGCCCACGGCGGCAGGTCATAGCGCTCCATCAGACCGTAGGTCGGGCTGCGCACAGCGCCGGTCGCTCCCAAGGCACGCAAAAAACCGCGCACCAGCGTGGTCTTCCCGGCGCCGAGGTCGCCGCAGAGATGCACGCTCAAGGCCCGCGGCACCGCGGGCGGCAGCGTCTGCGCCAGAAGGGCACCGATCGCCTCGGTGAACGCCTCATCGTCGGAGACGATCGACAGCGTCTCAGCTGCCGTCATGCGCTTAAGACCTCGGCCATCGCACAGGGCAAGGCGGCGGCGACCTCACCCGCCAACACTCCACGCCCGGAGTCGTTGGCGAGCAGTTCGCCCGCACGGGCGTGTAGCCAGACCGCGGCCACCGCGGCACCCCACGGATCCCCTGACTGCGCGAGCAGCCCACCGATCGCTCCGGCGAGGACATCACCGGTACCGGGCGCCGCGAGCACCGGGTGGCCTCGGTCGCAGACCTGGGGCACACGACCCCGCTGCCCCACCAAACTGCCTGCCCCTTTGAGCACCACCACCGCCGCGTGCCGATCGAGGAGCGCGCGCAGGGCCGCCGGGCGGTCTGCCTGAACGAGGGACGCCGCGCCCCCCAGCAGCCGCGCCGCCTCGCCCGGATGGGGCGTGAGGACCGCGTTCGCAGGGACCTCGGTGAGCGGGAAGTAGAGTGCGTCGGCATCGAGCACCGTCGGCCGGCCGCTCTCGCGCACCACCGTCAGCAAGGCCAACGCCCAAGGGTTTCGCCCGAGACCGGGCCCGGCGACGATGACATCGGCGACGGCGAGCAACTCCGCCAGCCGCGCCGCCGCCGCAACAGGATCGACCGGCAACGGATGGACCATGAGTTCGGGACGGCCCGCGACGGCAGCAGCCGATGCCGCTGCGCAGGCGACCGTGACCCGACCTGCGCCGACCCGCAGCGCCGCCTCACCGGCCAGCCGAGCCGCACCCGCCATGCCTTCACCACCCCCGACGATGCACACGCGCCCGCCCAGACCTTTGTGGGCCCCGCGCCGACGGAGCGGGATCGCCGCCCTCACCCGCGCCACATCGATCCGTTGCCAAGCGGCCTCTTCGGGCGGCAGCGGCGCGACTTCAAGCGTCGCCAACGAGACACGCCCGGCGTGCTCGGGACCTTCGCCGAGCAGCAACCCGGCCTTCAAGGCGATGAATGTCACGGTGACATCGGCGCGCACTGCGGTGCCGAGCACACGCCCTGAATCCGCGCAGAGGCCCGAGGGCACATCGAGCGCCAACACCGGCCGTCCCGATGAGTTGATCGCCGCGATGGCTGCCGCGATCGGCGCACGGACCGGCTCGACGATCCCGATGCCGAGCAGCGCATCGACGATGACATCGAGCGCGGGCGCCACATCGGCGCCGCAGGGATCCGCCACGGTGGCGAGAGCCCGTCCGGCCTCGAACGGTGTCGCCGGCACGCCTGCCGCCAGCGCTTCAGCGGCGGCGACTGACGCCTCACCCCGCAGCACCTGCGGCGGATGCGTCCAACTCACCCGAGCATCGAGACCCGTCGCACGCCCCAGAGCCGCCATCATCCAGCCATCGCCGCCGTTGTTGCCACCGCCGCATAGGACCGTGAATCCGCGCGCAAGAGGCCACTGCTCGCGCAGACGATCGAAGGCTGCCTGCGCCGCACGCCGCATCAACATCAGTCCATCGACACCCGGCACCGCGAGCGCGCGACGCTCCGATTCCCGGACCTGTGCGACCGACAGCAACGATACGGGGAGTTCCATCAGCATGAGTATACTGGGAGGATGCCCGACCTTCCGGACATGCAGGCGCTGCGTGACGGACTCGAGCGGCTCGCCGCGGGCCTCGGGTTCTCCGCACTCGGCGTCGCCGACATCGCACTCGACGAGGATGAGCAGCATCTGCGTCGCTGGCTCGAGCAAGGCCGTCACGGCGCGATGCACTACATGGCACGGCATGGCATGCGTCGCGCACGCCCTGCGGAACTGAAGCCCGGCACGATTCGCGTCATCAGCGTACGGATGGACTACTGGCCGGCGGAGGCCGCCCCCGCCGAGGCCGTGCTCGCCGATGCCGAGCGCGCCTATGTCTCGCGGTATGCGCTGGGACGCGACTACCACAAGCTCATGCGCAACCGGCTGCAGCGCTTCGCCGAGCGCATCGAGGCGCAGATCGGTCCGTTCGGCTATCGCGTGTTCGTCGACTCCGGCCCGGTGCTCGAGAAAGCGCTCGCCCGCAACGCCGGCCTCGGCTGGATCGGCAAGCACACCAACCTCATCGCGCGCGAGGCCGGCTCATGGTTCTTCCTGGGGGAGCTGTACACCGACCTGCCGTTGCCCGCCGATGGCGCGGGCAGCAGCCATTGCGGCAGCTGCGAAGCCTGCATGCCCGCATGCCCCACCGGAGCGATCACCGCGCCGTGGCAGCTCGATGCGCGCCGCTGCATCTCCTATCTCACCATCGAGCTCGCCGACGCGATCCCCGAGGAGCTGCGACCCTTGATCGGCAACCGCATCTACGGCTGCGACGACTGCCAGTTGGTGTGTCCTTGGAACAAGTTCGCGCAGGCCGCGGCGCACCCCGACCTGCAGAAAGTGCGTAACGGGCTCGACGATGCGCAGCTCACGACGCTCTTCGGCTGGGAAGCCGAGGAGTTCGAGGAGCGGATGCGCGGCTCGGCGATCCGCCGTATCGGCCACGAGCGTTGGCTGCGCAACATCGCCGTCGCGCTTGGCAACGGCCCACCGACCGAGGCGGCGCGCAGAGCGCTGGAATCGCGGCTGGAGCATCCCTCGGCGCTGCTGCGAGAACATGTCCGTTGGGCGTTGGCGCAGCTCGACGGACGGCGCGCAGCGGCGGTCAAAGCACCGCGTGACGCAGCGGATTGAAGTAGAGCCGACCTTTGCCCATCCGCTGGATGGCGCCCAAGAGCTCCGCGTAATCGAGGTCGTTGGAGACGGCATCGAGGGTGGCCGCGTTCACGATCAGCAGCGGCGCCTGTTCGTAGTCGTGGAAGAAGCGCGCATACGCCTGGTTGAGCTTCTCGAGGTAGGCGCGATCGATGAGCTGCTCCATCCGGATACGCCTGCGCGAGATGCGCTCCATCAGCACATCCACCGGTGCCTGCAGGTAGATCACGAGGTCGGGCTTCGGCGGATCGACGACGAGCCGCGAGTAGACCTGATCGTACAAAGAATATTCGGCATCCTCGAGCGTGACCCGCGCGAACAAACGGTCCTTCTCGAGCAGGTAATCCGCCACCCGCACCGGCGCGAACAGGTCCTGCTGGCGCAGGCCCGCCAGCTGCTGCGTACGCTGGAAGAGGAAGTGCAACTGCGCCGGCAACGCCGCACCGACCGGGTCGCGGTAGAAGCGTTCGAGGAACGGATTGCTGTCGGCCTGCTCGAGCACCGGCTCCGCGCCCCAGGTCTCGGCGAGGCGGCGTGCGAGCGTGGTCTTGCCGACCCCGATCGGACCCTCGATGACGACGAAACGATGCTTCGGGGCGGGCGTCATAGGACGGTCTGTCTCAGATAAGGCGCCGTGCTCCGCGATCCTCGACCCGGGCTGCCAGCGCTCGAACGCGCCCGAGACCCGGCACCCAAAGATCCGGTGCGATGTCCCGAAGAGGATACAGAACGAAGTCCCGCTGCGGAATGCCCGGGTGCGGGACCGTCAACACCTCGTCATCGATCCGGGCCGAACCGTGCACCAACAGGTCGAGATCGATCTCGCGCGGCCCCCAACGCTCACGCGGCGGACTGCGGCCGAGCTGCTGCTCGAGCGCCCGTAACGCCGCCAACAGTTCATGGGGTGCGAGCCGGGTCAGCAGCGCGGCGACCGCGTTGACGAAATCAGGCTGTTCGACCGGCCCGAACGGTGCGGAACGGTAGAGCGGCGAGGCGCAGAGCCGCTGACAGCCCGGCAGACCCTCGAGGGCTGACAACGCGCTGCGGATGCGCGCCGACGGGTCGCCGAGGTTGCTGCCAAGGCCGATATAGGCGGGTTGCCAGACGAGGTCGGACACGCAGCAGGACGGTCAGGTCATCAGACGGAGCGCTTAGGCGCCGGGCGAGCCGCCCCGTCCGCCGCGGCGACTGCGGCCGCCGCGACGACGACGGCCGCGGCGTGGGCCGTCACCGCCCTCACCCGCTGCAGCATCGTCACCGCCCCCGCCCGGACCCGCGCCCTCTTGAGCCGAAGAGTCGCTCATCTGCGCGCGCTGCGCGGGGGATGCCGCCTGCAACTTGCCCCACCATTCGACGATCGCCGGATCGGCCATGCCGAACTCGGCACGCAACTGCAGCAGATCGAAGGCCGCCCGCAAGCGCGGGTGTTCCAGCGTGCGCAGGGCACGCCGGCCACGCGGCGCTTCGAGACGCGGTTGCATGAGGAACATCTCTCGTACGCCGAGCATGAAGCGCCGCGGGATGGCGATCCGTTGGCAGATCGCCCGCGCGACATGGTCGAACGCATCGAGGATGGTGCCGGTGTCGTGCCACATGCGGCGCGGGGCCTGCTCGATGCGCAGGCCGATCGGCCCGTACATGAAAAGCGCGAACAGGAACACCGGCGACACGGGACGATCGGCGCGGACCCGCCCGTCGGTGTCTGCGAGACCGCGCAACAACATGCGTTCCGGCGGACTGCCCGGGTACTGACGGGAGAACTCGGCGACATTCGGCAGCAGCATCTCGAGCAGGCCGTGCGCACGCAGCACTTCGTAGCTGCGCACACCGTGACCGGTGAGGAACAGTTTCAGCGTCTCGTCGAAGAGACGGGCGGGCGGGACGCCGCCGAGCAGCTCGCGCAAGCGCTCGACCGGCTCAGCGGTCGCCGGGTCGAACGAGAAGCCGAGCTTCGCCTCGAAACGCGCCGCACGCAGCATCCGCACCGGATCCTCGCGGTAGCGCGTCTCGGGGTCGCCGATCAGACGCAACCGACGTGCCTGGACATCCTCGAAACCACCGCAGTAATCCCATACCGAGAAATCAGCGATGTTGTAGTAGAGCGAGTTGCAGGTGAAATCGCGCCGCCAGACATCCTCGTCGATGCTGCCGTAGACGTTGTCGCGCAGGATCCGACCGCTTTCGTCGACCAACCGCTCCCCGCCGTGGCCGCTGACAGCGCCGCCGGAGCCCGACGCAACGGGAGTCGGCGGGACATAGTGCGGATCGATGTTTCCGTTGATATCGCCGTTGGCGTCGCGGACGATGCCGTCACCCTCAAAACCGTCGTCGGCATCGAGATCCTCATCGCCGAGGATCGACGGGTCCACGATGTCCTCCTCCGTGTCGTCCACTTCATCGGCGATCGGCGGGCCGCCCGAGGCGCGGAAGGTCGCGACCTCGATGATCTCGCGGCCGAAGAAGACATGCGCCAAACGGAAACGCCGGCCGACCAGCCGGCAGTTGCGGAACAGGCGCTTGACCTGCTCAGGCAACGCGTCGGTGGCGACATCGAAATCCTTGGGCTCCAGGCCGACCATCAGATCGCGGACACAACCGCCGACCAAGAAGGCCTCGAAGCCTGCCTCGCGCAACCGATAAAGGACCCTTAGGGCCTCGGGCGAGATCTTCGAACGGGAGATGGGATGGCCATCGCGCGGTATGACACGCGCGAGGCGGGGGACGGCCTCTGTGGAGGCTGGGGGCTGGTTCAAGAGTGGCTCGTTTCCGCTTGAGGTATCGGGGCGGGTGCATATAATACCGCGCCCTGACCTCCCGCACCCGGCCCACGCTCCTTTCGTCTAGAGGCCCAGGACATAGCCCTCTCAAGGCTGTAACACGGGTTCGAATCCCGTAAGGAGCGCCACCCTTCCGAAGCGAACGGCCTCAAGCGCCCCCCGGGGGCGCGTCGGGCTGACGCTCCGGCACCGCTGCAGCGAAGGCCTCGAGCGCGAGGCAACGCGCCTCGATGGCCGCGATTCGCGGAAATCCGGCCGGATCCACCCCGAAACGCCGTGCGGCATAGCACTGCGGCACCAGACACGCGTCAGCGAGCGTCGGCATATCGCCGACACAGAAGCTGCCACCCGAGCTGGGACTGGCCTGCGCCGACTCCTGCAACGACTGCTCGACCGCCGCCAGGCCTGCGCCCACCCAGCGCTGCAGCCATGCTGAGACGCGCTCGGGCGGCCACCCGCCCTCGTTGCGGAGATACTCGGTGACCGACAGGTTCTGCAGCGGCTGGATGTCCGAAACGATCATCTGCGCGAGGCCGCGGACCCTTGCCCGCTGGAACGCCTCCGCAGGCAGCAACGGGATCGCCGGGAATCGCTCTTCGAGCCACTCGAGGATGGCCATCGATTGGACGATCGCCCCCCCCTCGACCACCAAAGTCGGCACCCTGCCGCCCGGGTTCAATCGCAGATACTCGGCACGACGCTGGTCGCCCCCGTCGCGCAAGAGGTCGACGGCGACATACTCGTAGGGGAGCGATTTCAAGCCGAGCGCGATGCGCACTCGATACGCGGCCGAACTGCGCCAATAACTGTAGAGCTTCATGGGGGTCTCCCGCGCGCGTGGGTGGTCTTGGACGGACGCCGTGCCCTGCACGACGCGGGTCGCAATCTATCACCGACGGTGCGGGGACGGCACCGCTCTGGAGAGCGGAGCGATGGCCCTATGGGCTCAACTGGCTTTGATCGGCGGCGCCTTCTGGCTGTGGATCAGGAAGGCCGCCAGCAGCATGATGTTGAGGACCAGCAGCACCCGCGTATCACCCGAGGGCGAACCGACCACGACACCGGCCGCCAGGTAAGGGATGAAGGTCGCGAAGAACGCCTGCGGCGCCCGCAGAAAACCCCGCCCGTTCGCCCATCGCCGCCATGCCAGAACGAAATTGAAGCAGCCGGCGAGATACAGCAGGGCCGCCAGCAGGCTGCTCTCGACCGCGATCGGGGACTTACCCAACGCGACCATCAGGCCGGTCAGGCCACAGACGAACGCGCCCACCGTGAGGTAGGCTCTGAGCACCAGATCTTCCCAACGATCGAGGTTCCAGATGGTTTTGGTCGTCATGGACGTTCTCCGACAAGATTATGTTGCAGCCCACATTCAGGGTTCTGCGTCTTGTTAATACGCAACCCCGACGCCAGACCGGACATGACACCTGACGAACGCTCGAAAGCCATCCTCTCAAGCCCCAGCTACCGCCTGGCAGAAGAGGACGGCGATTTCCTCGAAAGCGATGGCGCCCGCGCGCTGCGCCTCGCGCTGGAGTTCCATCGCGCCGATTCATACCTGCGCTCGTACGGCATCGAGAGCACGGTGGTGGTCTTCGGCAGCGCCCGGGTGCCCGCACCGGACGCGGGTGTCGAGGGCCATCCGCTCGCGGCGTGGTACGAAGAGGCGAGACGCTTCGCCTCCGCATTGAGCGCAGGCGCCACCCACTCACCCGGCTGCCATCGATTGGTCGTCGCCACCGGCGGCGGCCCGGGCATCATGGAGGCCGCGAACCGGGGCGCGAGCGAAGCCGGCGCGCCCACCATCGGATTGAACATCCGCCTGCCTCGCGAACAGGTCCCGAATGCCTGGATCACGCCGGGGCTCTCGTTCCGGTTCCATTACTTCGCGCTGCGCAAGATGCATTTCCTGCTGCGCGCCCGCGCCCTGGTCGCCTTCCCGGGCGGCTTCGGCACGCTCGATGAGGTCTATGAAGCGTTGAACCTCATCGCGACCGGCACCATCGAAGCGATGCCGATCGTGCTGGTCGGGCAGGCGTATTGGTCGCGCATGCTCGATCTCGACTATCTGGTGTCACAGGGCTTGATCGGCCCTGCCGAGGCCAGCTTGGTGCATCACTGCGAGAGCGGCGCGGAAGCGGCGAGTTTCGTCCTCGCGCGGTGCGGATGCGAAGACGGCACCCCGCCGATGCGTTGACGGGGCATCCGCGGATGAAGCGAGGGGATTGGGTCCTGCGCGGCTCGAACGCGCGACCAACTGGTTAAAAGCCAGCTGCTCTACCGACTGAGCTAAGGACCCCCAGCGAAGGGCGCCAATTCTACCCGAAGCTCGTGCGGTAGAGGGTAGGGTCAGGGACGCCCGCGGCAGCGAAACCCTCGCGCCGCAACCGGCACGACTCGCAGCGGCCGCAGGCCGCCCCCACCGCATCGGCCTGGTAGCACGATACCGTCATCGCATAGTCGACACCGAGCTCGATGCCGCTCTGGATGATCTGCGCCTTGGTCATCGCCACCAACGGCGCGCGCACCTCCACGGGCTGACCCTCGATCCCGGCGCGGGTGCCGAGCCGCGCCACCTCGTTGAAGGCCGCGACGAACGCCGGGCGACAGTCGGGATATCCCGAGTAATCGACCGCATTGACGCCGACGAACACGGCCTCGGCGTCCAGCACCTCGGCCCATCCCAGCGCGAGCGCCAGCAAGAGCGTGTTGCGCGCTGGGACATAGGTCGATGGGATGCCGGTCGCAGGTGACTCGGGGACGGCGATACCCGGGTCGGTGAGCGCCGAACCGCCGATGCCCGCGAGGTCGACGCCCATCACGCGATGCTCCACCGCGCCGAGCGCCTGCGCGACCCGCGCGGCCGCAGCGAGCTCCGCCGAGTGACGCTGACCGTAATGCACCGACAACGCATGGCAGCCCCAACCCGCGCTGCGCGCTTGCGCGAGCACCGTGGCAGAGTCGAGGCCGCCCGAAAGCAGCACCACTGCGCGTCGAGCGCTCATCGCCCCGGCTGGTCTCCCCAAAGATATTTATGCAGCTGCACCTGGAACCGGACCGGTAACCGGTCCTCGAGCACCCAATCGGCGAGATCACGCGCCGCGAGGTCGGCATGGCTCGGCGAGAACAGCACCGTGCAACGCTCGGCGAGCCCCCGATCGCGCAGCTGCGCGCGACTCCATTCGTAGTCCTGCCGATCGACGATCACGAACTTCACGAGGTCGGTCGCCGCGAGTGCATCAAGTTCTTCATACCGGTTGCGCGTCTCCTCGCCCGAACGCGGCGTCTTGACATCGACCACCTTCACGACGCGCGGATCGACCTCCGCCAGCGACATCGCCCCGCTGGTCTCGAGCGAGACCCGCCAGCCGCCATCGCAGAGCATGGTGAGCAGCGTCGTCGCGGCGGGCTGCGCGAGCGGTTCACCGCCGGTCACGCAGACATGGGTGACCTCGAGTTCGCGCACCCGCGCGACGATATCGTCCAATGACCACCACTGACCACCGTGGAACGCATACGCGGTGTCGCAGTAGCCGCAACGCAACGGACAACCGGTGAGGCGCACGAACACCGTGGGGATGCCGACCGTATCCGCCTCGCCTTGGAGCGAGCGGAAGATCTCGGTGATCTTGAGACGCGCGGCGGCGGCCATGCTCAGGGCGCGGTCATGTTCAGGGCGCGGTCATGTTCAGGGCGCTGTCGTGAGCAGGGCGCGGGCCTGACGCGCCGGCTCGCCGTCCGGATAGCGCTCGAGGAGCATGCCCACGGTCGTCCGGGCGTCATCCTTGCGGCCGAGCTGCAGTTCGGCCTGTGCCTTCTTGAACAGCGCGTCCGCCGCCCGGCCCGCCTCGAGCGTGCCGGTGGCGAGCGCTCCCGCGAACGACTCGATCGCACGCGCGGGCTCGTTCTGCAGCAGCAGGATGCGCCCGAGCCAATACCGGGCGTTGGTCGCGAGTGCATGGTCCGGATAGCGGGCGATCATGTCCTCGAAACCGCTCACCGCCCGCGGATAGTCAGGGACACGCAGCGCCTCGAAGGCGAGTTGGTAGCGCTGCACCGGGCCGAGCGTGTCCGGACCCGGCGCCGGCGCGGCGGCAGCGACGGCTGCGGGCGCAGCGACCACGGGTGCGGCGACCACGGGCGCAGCGACCACGGGTGCGGCGACGTCGGGTGCGGCTTCGACCGAGGGCGCCGCGGTCGCGGGCGTCGCTGGGGAGGTGAGCTCGGCCAATCGCTTGCGCAGCGCGACCTGCTCCTCGGCCTGTGCCTCGAGCTCACCGCGCAGCGCACGCACTTGGGCGGCGAGTTCGTCGAGCCGCGTGGAGAGCTCCGCAAGCCCCTGCCCCTGCAGCACCGACTCCGTCTGCAGCATCCGGGCTTCCAAAGCGTCCAAGCGATCCCGCGCCGATTGAGCTGCGGCCATGGAGGGCAGCAAGAACGCCAGCGCCGCTATCGCGATGCTCGCGGCGCCGCGTTCACTGCGCGGCATAGACCAACTCGACCCTGCGGTTGAGCTTGAGCGAGGCCTCGTCGCTGCCCATCGCCGCCGGCTGCTCCTCGCCGTAGCTGACGGTCGTCAGCCGTGCATCGGCGACGCCATTGAGACTGAGCGCACGGCGCACGGCCTGCGCTCGACGCTCACCGAGACCGATGTTGTATTCGCGCGCGCCACGCTCGTCGGTATGCCCTTCGAGCCGCAACCGCACCCCGGTGCGGGACGACATGAACCGTGCATGTGCGGCGACGAGTTCGATCTCGGTGGGCCCCAAGGTGTCGCTGTCGTACGAGAAATAGATCACGCGACGATCGACGAGTTCAGGCGGAAGGTCGACGACACCCTCGTTGGGTTCCACAGCCATACCTGCTCCGACCACACCCTCGGGATCGAGCGGTGTCGCGACCACACCCGGCTCGCTCGTCGCGGCGGGCGGTGTCATCGTCGCTACGGCATCGGGCGTCTTCGCAGGGTTCGATGAGCAGGCTGGAAGGACGACCAGCAGGAGCAAGGCAAGCGACAACCGGACGGCATTTCCCATGATGGGTCTCCCAAGAAGGACGGATCGGACAGATAAAATTATGGCACGGCAGGCGGGAATGGTCCCCAAGACGGCTCCCGAGCATCGAGCCCGGGCGACTGCAAACGATAGCGCACGAGGCCATCGATCGTGACCGCCTCGAGTGTGCCGCTGCCGCCCGCGCGCGCGGCGTAGATCAGCGTGCCCCCATCCGGCGAGAACGCGGGGGACTCATCCTGAGGGCCGCGCGACAGCACCCGACGCTCACCGCCCGCCAGCGGCTGCACCGCGATGCGATAGCCGCCCTCATCGCGCACCACCAAGGCGAGCAAACGACCATCCGGGCTCAGGCGTGGACGCGCCGCATAAGGCGTACCGAAAGTGATCCGTTGCGCGCGCTCACCGGCACGCGCGGCCATGCGATACACCTGCGGTCCACCGGCGCGGTCCGAAGTGAAGAAGACAGTGCGACCGTCCGCCGACCACACGGGCTCGGTGTCGATGGCAGGATCGTCGGTCAACCTCTCGAGCGTGCCATCGCGTGGGTCGAGCAGGTGGATATCCAGGTTGCCGGTCGGCGAAGACAGGGTCAGCGCGAGACGCGTGCCGTCAGGCGACCAAGCCGGCGCCCCGTTCACCCCGGGGCGTCGCGACACGGCGCGGCGCTCGGCGGTGCGAAGGTCTTGGACATAGACCGCTGCGCTACGGGTCTCGAACGAGACATAGGCGAGCCAACGGCCATCGGGGGACCACGCCGGCGACATCAACGGTCGTCGTGACTCGAGCACGACGCGCGGCATCGCGCCGTCAGCGTCGGCCACCATGAGCCGGTAGCGCCGCTGCGGCGGTTGACCTTCGACGATCACATAGGCGATGCGCGTCGCGAAAGCGCTGCGCTGACCGATGAGCCGGAGATAGATGCGATCAGCGACCCGATGGGCCGCTTGACGGGTCGCTGCAGCCGGCGCGGACAGGCTTTCCTTCAACAGCGCCTGTCCGGTGAGCAGGTTCTGCAACTCGAAACCGATCGCGAGCGCGCCGCCTGACGTCCCGGATGCCGACGGCGCCGTGCGGCCCGTGACGAGGTAGTCCGCTTCGTTTCGCGGGCGGATGACGAACCGGCCGCTGCGTCCGAGATCCGCAGCGATGATCTGCGCCAGCGCCGCAGCGTCGCCTTCGAACGGCTGGACTGCGATGGGGATGGGGTCGGTGACGCCGGCCGTGATGTCCACCTGCAGTTGGGCGGCGACACGCGCCGGCCACAGCGCGACCATGATCGCCGCAAGCGACATCGCCATGACGGCGCAACGGACGCGCACACCCTCCCCCCTACCGGAAGATCGATCACGCATCGGGCTTGAACCTCAGGAGAATCTCGCGCTCGAAAAGCGCGGGGTCCGGCGGCGCGGGCAACGGCGAGGCGCGTCGGACCGCATCCTCGATCGACTGCCGCACGGCCTCATCGCCGTTGCAGGCGCGCACCTCGACCGCCGAGACGATCCCCCCCGGCGTCTGCGTCACGGCCACCGTGCAGTCGATGCCGCTGCGGGCCGTGTCGGGCCGGATCCAGGCGCGTTGGACGCGGCCGCGGATCGCGGCACCCCACTGTGCCGCCATGCCGCTCGCACGCAGCGCCGCAAGACGGTCGCCCTCGGCGAGCGCGGCTTCCTCGGCGAGCGCTGCCTGCAGTTCACGCTCCGCCGCTTCCCGAGCGGCAGCGGCGCGCGCTGCAGAGTCCGCCACGACCGGAGCGGGCCGGGGCTGGGCTTTCGCTGCGGCGGCGGGTGTCGGGGGCGTCTCGGTGACGGGCCGAACGGCCACCGGCGCGCGGGAGGCAGGGGTCGCAGGCGCGGTGTTGCGCTCCACGCGCGGCTCTGGCACAGGCGCAACGTCCTGCACAGGTGCTGCTTTCGGCACAGGCGCTGCCTTCGGCACAGGTTCCGGCGCAGGCTGCGTGACAGCCCGTGGCGCGCTCAGTCGTTGCAACGACGCCAACGTCGCCGCATCGACCACGACCGCCTCGAGCGCCAGCGCCGTCTCGGTCGACGGCGTCATGCGGGTGAGCACCACACCACCGGCGAGCGCCACCAACAGAAGACCGTGCAGCCCGGTCGACAGCATCCAAGGCTGCCACTGCGGCAAGGTGCTGACGCGGGACATCATGATCAGATCGCAGCCGCTCGCGCAGACGGCGAAGACGCCGTCGGCTCGGTGATGAACCCGACACGCGCGGCACCGGCCCGTTGCAGCAATGTCATCGCCTCGACCACGCGACCGTAGGGCACGGCGCGATCACCTTTCACGAACACCGGCACACCCGGCGTCCGGCGCAGCAGCGCAGCGACCCGCGCCTCGAGCAGGTCGTCGGCGAGCGCGACCTCTGGCGTCGCGCCTTGGTTGAGGAACAACCGTCCGTCGCGGTCTATCGACAGCACGATCGGCGGTCGATCGCCCAAGTCCGCCGGATCGATCGCCTCAGCGGCCGCTTGCGGCAACTCGACCTTCACGCCTTGTGTCAGCAGAGGCGCCGTGACCATGAAGATGATGAGCAGCACCAGCATCACGTCGATGTACGGCACGACGTTGATCTCGCTCATCGGACGACGGCGGCGGCTGCCGGATGACATCAACGAAGCTCGGCCGTCGCGCTGCGCGGAACGCTGCGTTGGAGGATGGTCGAGAACTCTTCGACGAAAGCGTCGTATCGTGATTCAAGCCGCCAGACCTGATCGGCGAAGCGGTTGTAGGCGACCACCGCCGGGATGGCGGCGAGCAAGCCCATCGCCGTGGCGATCAAGGCTTCGGCGATGCCGGGGGCGACGGTCGCAAGCGTCGCCTGTTGCACGGACCCGAGTCCCACGAACGCGTGCATGATGCCCCACACGGTTCCGAACAGCCCCACATAGGGACTGGTAGAACCCACGGTGGCGAGCGAGGAGAGTTGGTGTTCGAGGTGCTCGATCTCCTTGATCTGCTGCGCCTTCATGGCGCGGCGGGCACCGACGAGCATCAGGTCTGCGGTCTCAACGCCCTGCTGGCGCTGGCGTGCGAACTCACGGAACCCGGCCAGGAACACGGCTTCGATGCCATTGGCGTCGCCCCGGGACTCGATGCTGCGGTAGAGGATGCCGAGATCGCCGCCCGACCAGAACTCGCGCTCGAAGCGTGCCAGGGTGTCACGCGCACGGCGTAGCACGGCACGCTTGCGGAACACGACGGCCCACGCGTAGACCGAGGCAGCCAACAGCAGCAGCATGACCAACTGCACGACGACCGTCGCTTCGAGGATCAGCCGCAACAAGGAAAGATCGTTCAAGGGATGTACTCCGCGATGCGGCGCGGACGCAAAGTCTTGGCGTCCACGCATACCACCCTGACCTCGGCCTCCACCAGGAGTTCCCGCTGCCCGGCACGGCCGTCCGCCGTCTCCCGGAACACGCACTGGCGGAAGATCGCCGTGGTTCGGGTGTCCTGCCGCGGCTCGACGGTCACGGCCAAAAGATCATCGAGCCGCGCAGCGGCACGATAGTCTACGGTCGCGCGCAGGACCATGAACTGCAGTCCTTTCTCCGCTGCGAGCTGTTGCTGCACGATACCACGCGATCGCAGCCACTCGGTACGGGCGCGCTCGAGGAAGCGCAGGTAGTTCGCGTAGTACACGACACCACCGGCGTCGGTGTCTTCCCAGTAGACGCGGGCTGCCCAAGCGAACGGATGCGCATCACCGGCGACGCTCGCCGCGTTCAAGGATCGAACCCCGGCAAGGACGCGAAGTCGCCGGAACGCTGCGGCGGCGCGAGCCCGAAATGCAGGTAGGCGGCGCGGGTGGCGACCCGACCCCGTGAGGTGCGCATCAGGAAGCCTTGTTGGATGAGGAACGGCTCCACCACATCCTCGAGCGTACCGCGCTCCTCGGCGATCGCCACGGCCAAGCTCTCGATGCCGACGGGACCCCCCTCGAACTTCTCGATCAGGGTGGTGAGGAGCTTGCGGTCGAGCGAATCGAACCCGACGGGATCGACGGCGAGCAGATCGAGCGCCGCGACCGCGAGCGGTGCGGTGATGGTGCCATCGCCGCGCACCTGCGCGTAATCGCGTACCCGCCGCAGCAGCCGGTTCGCGATGCGCGGCGTGCCGCGCGAACGCTCGGCGATGCGCAGCGCTCCGTCCTCGCCGAGCGGCACGCCGAGGATGCCGGCCGAGCGCTGCACGATGCTCGCGAGGTCGGGGACACCGTAGAACTCGAGGCGTTGCACGATGCCGAAGCGGTCCCGCAGCGGCGAGGTCAGCAAGCCCGCCCGGGTGGTGGCGCCCACCAGAGTGAACGGCGGCAGTGCGAGCTTGATCGAGCGTGCGGCGGGCCCCTCACCGACCATGATGTCGAGTTGGTAGTCCTCCATCGCGGGGTACAGCACCTCTTCGACGATCGGCGAGAGCCGGTGGATCTCGTCGATGAACAGCACATCGCGCGGCTGGAGGTTGGTCAGGATCGCGGCGAGGTCGCCTTGGCGCTCGAGCACCGGACCGGATGTCTGGCGCAGGCTCACGCCGAGTTCGGCGGCGAGGATGTTGGCGAGCGTGGTCTTGCCGAGGCCGGGCGGCCCGAAGATGAGCACATGATCGAGCGCCTCGCCCCGGCCTCGAGCGGCATCGACGAAGATCCCGAGCTGCTCCTTGACGGGGGCCTGACCGACATAGTCCGCGAGGCGCCGCGGCCGTATGGCGCGATCGAGCGCCTCGTCCTCCCGGACGCCCTCCGGGTCGACCAACCGATCGTTCATGCGTCGACCCTCGTCATGATCCGGAACGACCTCCGCTACCGAACGCGGCGGACTGCAGCGCCCGTCGGATGATCTCCTCGGTGCTCGTCGGCGCATCCGCCGCGCCAGCACCGCCCTCGCCGACCGCTGCGTCGACCATGCGCGTCGCCTCAGCGGGGCGGTAGCCGAGCGCCGAGAGGGCGGCGAGCGCTTCGCCGCGCGGGCCGCCCCCTGCGGCCTCGCCGAGCGTCGGCGTCGCACCCGCATCGGTGGTGACACGATCGCGCAGTTCAAGGATCAGGCGCTCGGCGGTCTTGCGACCGACCCCGGGGATGCGGATGAGCGATGCGGTATCACCGGCGGCGATGCATGACGCGAAGGCCTCCGCGTCGCTGCCCGAGAGGATGGCGAGCGCGATCTTCGGCCCCACACCCGACACCTTGATCAACAGCCGGAACAGGCGCCGCTCCTCCTCGCGCACGAACCCGTAGAGCACCTGCGCATCCTCGCGCACCACGAGATGCGTGAGCAGGCGGACCTCCTCCCCTGTCGCGGGCAGTGCGTAGAAGGTCGACATCGGCGCCTCGAGTTCGTAGCCGACACCGCCCACCTCGATGAGCAACTGCGGGGGCTGCTTGACGATGAGCCTGCCGCGCAACGATCCGATCATCCTGATACCTCGGTCCGCACCGCCCGCGTCCGTGCGGCGGCACGCCGCGGCGCGGTCGCTTGCAGCGCCTGCAACGGCGCAAGCCGCCGATGCTGGGCGTGGCACATGGCCACGGCGAGCGCATCGGCCGCATCGGCGGAGAGACTGCCTTCGACCTTGAGGAGTGTGCGCATCATGTGTGCGACCTGGACCTTGTCGGCGGCACCGAACCCGACCGTGGCGAGCTTCACGGCTCGTGGCGCGTACTCGGCCGGCTCGAGTCCGCCGAGTGCAGCGAGCGCAGCACCTCGTGCTTGACCGAGCTTGAGCGCACTGTCGACGTTCCGGCCGAGGAACACGCGCTCGATGGCCACTTCGGTCGGGCGCCATTGCGCGATCAGCGCCGACACGCCGGCGTGGATGCGGGCGAGCCGCTCGGCCAACGGCAGGGCTTCGACCTCGATGTGCCCATGAGCGAGACAGCGGCTGTCGGGACCCTCGACGGCGATCACGCCGAAGCCGGTGCGGCGCGAGCCGGGATCGAGACCGAGGATGCGACAGGCGTCCGCCCGCAGACGCAACGGTGCGGCGGGGGACGAGGCGGCACCCGTCACCAGGGTCTCGGGACGGTAGGCGCGCCAGGACTTCGAGCGGTAACTCGGCATGCGTTCCGGACGCCGGAGCGGCGAGGCAAAACAGGCCTTCATGATACCCCGATTCCCCATGGCTCACAGGGTCGCGCGTGGCCCACGAAGGGCCCGACGCCCCGCGGAGACCTCAGCGGTTCGGCATGTCGATCGCGCGCTTGTCGGCGGCCAGCGCCGCCTCGTGCAGGGCCTCGGAGAGCGTGGGATGCGCATGGATGGTGCGCTGCAGGTCTTCACTGCTTGCCGCGTACTCCATCGCGAGCACGGCTTCGGCGATCAATTCACCCGCCATCGGCCCGACGATGTGCACGCCGAGGATGCGATCGTCATCCTGCGCGGCGATCAGTTTCACGAAACCCTGCCCGGCTTCCATGGCGCGTGCGCGACCGCTCGCGAGGAAAGGGAAGCTGCCGACCTTGTAGGCCCGACCGCTGGCCTTGACCTGCTCCTCGGTCTGCCCGACCCAGGCGATCTCCGGCGCGGAGTAGATCACCGATGGGATCACATCGTAATTGACGTGCGAGTAGAGCCCGGCGATCCGGTCAGCGACCGACACGCCCTCTTCTTTTGCCTTGTGCGCAAGCATCGGACCCCGCACGCAATCACCGACCGCCCAGATGTTCTCCACGCCGGTGTGGCAATGGTCGTCGACCTTGATGAAGCCCCGCTCATCGACCACGACGCCCGTGCCCTCGGCGAGCAGCCCCTCGGTGTAGGGACGCCGGCCGATGCAGACCACGAGCTTGTCGACCGTGAGCGACTGCGCGGCACCCGCCGCATCGGCGTAGGCGACCTGCACCGCACCGTCCTTGACCTCGGCACCGGAGACTTTGGCGCCGAGGCGGATGTCGAGACCGAGCTTCTTGAAATGTTTGAGCGCTTCCTTGGCGAGTTGCTGATCGGCGATCGGGAGGAACGAGGCCGACGCTTCGAGCACCACCACCTCCGCACCGAGCCGACGCCACACACTGCCGAGCTCGAGACCGATCACACCGGCGCCGATGACGCCGAGACGCTTCGGGACCGCGTCGAACTCGAGCGCCCCCCAGCTGTCGACGATGTGCTTGCAATCGAAGGGCGCGGTACGCAGCGCGGTCGGGACCGAGCCGCTCGCCAACACCACATGCTTGGCGGAAAGCCGACGCTGGCTGCCATCATGGGCCGTGAACGCGACCTCACGCCCCGGCAGCAGTTGTCCGCGGCCTTGCAGCGCCGTCACGCCGGCCGCCTTGAGCAGCTGCGCGATGCCCCCGGTCATGCCCTTAACGATCCCGGCCTTGCGCTTCTGCATGGCCGCGACATCCATCGACACCTCACCGGCATGGATACCGTGCGCGGCGAACTCGGAGCGTGCGCGATGGAAGAGCTCGGTCGATTCGAGCAAGGCCTTGGAGGGGATACAACCGGCATTGAGGCAGGTGCCACCAAAGGCGGCGCTGCCGTCGTAGTTCTTCCAACCATCGATGCACGCGACCTTCAGCCCGTTCTGGCCTGCACGGATGGCGGCTGGGTAACCCGCGGGACCGCCGCCGATGACGATGACGTCGTAGGTGTCGTTCATGATGCTCCGCCTCAGATCCCGATCAACATGCGGCCCGGATCCTCGAGCGCATCCTTGATCGCGACCAGGAACTGCACGGCCTCACGGCCGTCGATGATGCGGTGATCGTAGGTCACCGCGAGGTACATGATGGGTCGGACCACGACCTGCCCACCCACCGCCATCGGCCGATCCTGGATCTTGTGCATCCCGAGGATGGCGCTCTGCGGCGCGTTGAGGATCGGCGTCGAGAGCATCGAGCCGAACACGCCCCCGTTGGTGATCGTGAACGTGCCGCCCTGCAATTCCTCGAGCGCCAGACCACCGGAGCGGGCGCGGACGCCGTAATCGTTGATCTGCCGCTCGATCTGGGCAAAACCCAAGGTCTCCGCGTTGCGCAGCACCGGCACCACGAGCCCGCGGTCGGTCGAGACGGCGACCCCGATGTCGTAGTACTCGTGATAGATGATGTCGTTACCGTCGACCGCCGCGTTCATGACCGGATACTTGCGCAGCGCCTCGATGCTCGCCTTGACGAAGAAGGACATGAAGCCGAGCTTCACGCCGTGTTCCTTCTCGAAACGGTCTTTGTGACGCGCACGGATCTCGCTGATGGCGGTCAGATCGATCTCGTTGAAGGTGGTGAGCAGGGCGGCGTTCTGCTGCGCCTGCAGCAGCCTTTCGGCGATACGAAGGCGCAGGCGCGTCATCGGCACGCGTTGCTCGGCACGCGCGCCAGGCACCGCCACGGGACCCGCGGCCACTGCAGGGGCAGCCGCCGGGGCCGCCGCGCGGGCGACATGCGCGGCGACGTCCGCCTTGGAGACGCGGCCGTCACGCCCCGATCCCGCCACGGTGGCAGGGTCTACGTGGTTCTCCTCGACGAGGCGGCGTGCCGCAGGACCGAGCTTCGCTGCGGCACCGCTGGTCGTCGCCGCTGCCGGCGCCGCTGGCGCGGCCGTCTCCCGGACGGGCGCGGACTTCGCGCTTTTTGCACCCTTGGCTGGCGCCACAGCCGCGGCCCCTTCCTCGAAGATCGCCAGCAGGTCGCCGCTCTTCACCGTCGCGCCCGGCTGCACCTTGAATTCTTTGATCACGCCGGCAGCAGGGGCAGGCACCTCGAGCACCACCTTGTCGGTCTCGAGATCGGCGAGGTTCTCGTCGCGGCTCACCGTGTCGCCCGGCTGCTTGCGCCATGCGACCAAGGTCGCGTCGGCGACCGATTCGGGCAATTGAGGGACTCTGATTTCCATGGTCATCTTGGGTCGTTCCTGAAAGCTATGTCCAAAACGGGATGGGGTCAGGCGTTCGAGAGCCGCGCCGTCTCGCGCTGGCCGACCTCGCGCACCGTCGCACTGAGGGCGGCGCGTACGATCGCCGCCTGCTCCGCCTCGTGCACTTTGGCGATACCGGTCGCAGGGGCTGCGGCCGGCGCACGGCCGGAATAGAGCAGCTCGCGCTTGCCCGCGATGCGCCGCTCCAGCTGGTGGCGGATCTGGTACCACGCGCCCTGGTTCTGCGGCTCTTCTTGGCACCACACCACTTCGCGCGCCTTCGGGTAACGCGCCAGCAGCGCCTCGTACTCCTCGATGGGGAACGGGTAGAGCTGCTCGAGGCGGGCCAAGGCGACATCTGTCTGTCCCGCGGCGCGCCGCGCCTTGAGCAGGTCGAAGTAGACCTTGCCGCTCGAGAGCACGATGCGACGCACCGACGCCGGATCGACCGGATCGATCTCGTCGATGATGTTCTGGAAGGCACCGCTCTGCAGATCCGCAAGGCTCGAGACCGACAACTCGTGCCTGAGCAGGCTCTTCGGCGTCATGACGACGAGCGGCTTGCGGAAACTGCGCAGCATCTGGCGACGGAGCATGTGGAACATCTGCGCGGGCGTCGAGGGCACGCACACCGACATGTTGAGCTCGGCACAGAGCTGCAGGAAGCGCTCGAGACGCGCGGAGGAATGCTCAGGACCCTGTCCCTCGTAGCCATGCGGCAGGAACAGGGTGAGGCCGGAGTATCGACCCCACTTCGACTCGCCCGAGACGATGAACTGGTCGATGATGACCTGTGCGCCGTTGGCGAAGTCGCCGAACTGGCCCTCCCAGATCACGAGCACGCCCGGATCGGTGGTCGAGTAGCCGTACTCGAAACCCATCACGGCCTCTTCCGACAGCACCGAGTCGATCACTTGGAAGCGCGGCTGGCGCTCCGCGATGTGCTGCAGCGGCACGAAAGTCTCACCGGTCTGTTGGTGATGCCATACCGCATGTCGGTGGAAGAAGGTGCCGCGACCACAGTCCTGGCCGGAGAGCCGCACGGCATAGCCGTCCTCGAGCAGTCCGGCATAGGCGAGCGTCTCCGCGCAGCCCCAATCGAGCGGCAATTCGCCCGCCAGCATCTTCTGGCGGTTGGTGACGACCTGCTGCACCCGCGGGTGGAGCGTGAAACCCTCGGGCACTGCAGTGATGCGTGCGCCGAGCGCGGCGAGCCGCTTCGGGGCGAGCCCCGTGCGCAGCTTCGCAGCCCAATCGATCTCGAGGTAAGGGCTCCAATCGACGGTGTATTTGTTGCCGATCATGCCGAGCGACGCCCTCGCCTGCGGACGAGCTTCGTCGAGCCCGGCACGGTACTCCTCCACGAGCCCGTCGGCCTCGAACGAGGTGAGCACGCCGTCGGCGACCAACCGGTCCGCATAGAGCTTGCGGGCGGTCGGATGCTTGCGGATCGCGCTGTACATGACCGGCTGCGTGGCGGAGGGCTCATCGGCCTCGTTGTGCCCGAGCCGGCGATAGCAGACGAGGTCGATCACGACATCTTTGTGGAAGCGCATGCGGTAGCGCATCGCGAGGCGCGTGACGAACACCACGGCCTCGGGATCGTCGGCGTTCACATGGAAGATCGGCGCCTCGAGCATCTTGGCGACATCGGAGCAGTACATCGTGGAACGCGCGTCATCCGGACGCGAAGTGGTGAAACCCACTTGGTTGTTGACCACGAGATGCAAGGTGCCACCGGTGCTGTACCCGCGGGCCTGCGAGAGCTGCAGCGTTTCCATGACCACGCCCTGACCGGCGAAGGCCGCGTCGCCGTGGATGAGGATGGGCACCACGCGTTCGCCGAGAGAGTCGTCGCGGCGCTCTTGCCGGGCGCGCACCGAACCCTCCACCACCGCGTTCACCACTTCGAGATGCGAGGGGTTGAACGCGAGCGCCACGTGGACGTTGCCGCCCTGCGTGCGCAGGTCGGCGGAGAATCCCTTGTGGTACTTGACGTCGCCGGAACCGGTGAGATGCGCCGTATCGTACTTGCCCTCGAACTCCGAGAACAGCGCGGACGGCGCCTTGCCGAGCACGTTGACGAGCACATTGAGGCGACCGCGGTGCGCCATGCCGATGACGAACTCTTCGGCACCGAGCGCACCGCCGGTCTGGATCACATCGTCGAGCAACGGGATCAGCGCATCACCGCCTTCGAGCGAGAATCGTTTCTGGCCGACGTACTTCGTGTGCAGGTAACGCTCGAGCCCTTCGGCAGCGGTGAGCTGCCAGAGGATGTTGCGGCGCTCTTCGGCCGAGAATCGATGGTTGATCTGCCCCGACTGGAACTCGTCCTGGAGCCACAACCGCTCATCGGTGTCCGAGACATGCGCGAACTCGGCTCCCACCGTACCGCAGTAGGTGCGCTCCAGCATCGCGATGATCTCGCGCAGCGTGCTGCGCTGAGGGACATCGGCGACCCGGCTGCCCGTGAAGAAGCTGCGATCGAGGTCCGATTCGTCCAGACCGAAGTAGGCCAGTTCGAGGATCCGAGGCCGTTCGCGCCGCGCGAGACCGAGCGGATCGAGCTTCGCGATCAGGTGACCGCGGTTGGCGTAGATCTGGACGAGGCGCGACACCGCACCCTGGCGAGCGCTCTCCTCGTCGACGCCTGCGGCGGCGACCACGGCACCGGCGTCCCGGGCGGCTCGGGCGCGCAAGGCGATGGCCGACTGGATGGCGCGGTGGGACGCCTCCGGTCCCGTCGGCCGGGGCAGCGCGGCGAAGTAGCCGCGCCAGTGGGGTTCTACGCTCGCCGGGTCGGCGAGGTACTGCTCGAACAGGGATTCGACATAGTCGGCGTTGCCGCCGTATAGAGCCGAAGTGGCGATCTGATCGCCGCGCGTGGCACCCATGAAAAAAACGACCCCCGATACCGTTTTGAAGGGTGCGTAGTCTAACGGAAAGGGTGGGAGGCGGCGTGTCGGCCAGCGTGCGGTTCAGGGAACTGGCGCCCCCGGCCGGAGTTGAACCGACGACCTACCGCTTAGGAGGCGGTCGCTCTATCCACTGAGCTACGGGGGCACGCCCGGGTGATCGTCGACGCCGGCGCGGACCGGAAAGATGGTGGAGCGGAAGGGGATCGAACCCTCGACCTTCGCATTGCGAACGCGACGCTCTCCCAGCTGAGCTACCGCCCCACACGAGGGCGGCGATTCTAGCACCGCGCGGACGATCCGGAAGGCCTGTCGATCGATGCTGTATGAAAAGCCAGTCTCAGTAACGCAGAGCGACGACACCGGGAGGACCGAATCGGGTCACCGTGACGATGAAGATGCGGTCGAACTCGTCGTCCCGCAGCGCGACGCGGGCCTTGTCGCGGGTCAGCCGCGAGACGATGTCCGGCACCGTGTTCGAGTGACCCACCACCACCACCGTTCCGCCGACATGGCGCGCGCCGATCGCGTCGAGCAGACCCTGGGGATCGCGGGCGGGATGCACGGTCACAGGCAAAGACAGGGCCGATGCCAGCGGTCGCGCGGTGTCTTGGGTACGGCGGGCCTCGCTCGCATAGACCGCGAGCACAGGGTTGCCGATGAGGAGCGCCCGCAACCGCTCGGCACGCGCCTCGCCAGCGGGCGTCAACGGCGGATCGTCGGCGGGCACCGCCGCCTTCTCGGCATGGCGCAGCACGATCACGGTCGTGGTCTCGCCGGCGAACGCGATCGTGGCGCGCAAGACGCCGTAGAGCAGGGCCACGCTCGCGAGTGCGACGAACCCCACCAACCAGAACGGCGCCAGGAAGGGCCGTCGGCGACGAAGGAGGCGTGGCGCTTTCATCGCGCGCCCATCAGGAGCCGCGGTCGTCCAAGCCGGAAAGTGGCAGGTCGCATGGCCGGAATCATGCCCTGATCTTAGACAATCTGTCGGCGCCTGTGGTCGAATGCCGACGATGAATCCGATGCTCGTCGCCATCCCGGTCTTCATGTCGACCATCCTGCTCGAAGCGTGGATCGCCCACCGGCGGGGGGTGGCGGTTTACGACATCCCGGACGCGCTCACCAGCCTGCATTTCGGCGTGCTGAGCCAGGTGTGGGGCGCGTTCACCGCCCTGCTCTCCTTCGGCATGTATGTCCTCGTACACGATCACCTGCGACTGTTCACGCTACCGCTCGAGAGCCCCTGGGTGTGGGTGGGCGCGCTGCTGTTCTATGACTTCTGTTACTACTGGGCGCACCGCGCAGGACACGAGATGAACCTGTTCTGGGCCTCCCACCAGGTCCACCACTCGTCCGAGTACTACAACCTCTCGACGGCGCTGCGCCAGAGCGCGACCGGCGCCTTCACCAGTTGGCCGTTCTATGTGGTGATGGCGCTCTGTGGCGTGCCGCCCTTGGTGTTCGCGGTGGTCGGTCTGATCGACCTGCTCTACCAATACTGGGTGCATACCGAACTCGTCCGAAAACTCGGCTGGCTCGATCGGGTGTTCGTCACGCCCTCCAACCACCGCGTCCACCACGGCCAGAACGACTACTGCATCGATCGCAACTACGGCGGCATCCTCATCGTCTGGGACCGGATGTTCGGCACCTTCGTCGAGGAACGCGACGACGAGCCCATCGCCTACGGCATCCGCAAACCCCTCGCGAGCTACAACCCGGTGTGGGGCAACCTGCATGTGTTCGTCGATCTGCTGCAACGCGCACGGGCCGCGCCGACGCTGCGCAACGCGCTGCGGATCTGGTTCGACCCGCCCGGCGGTCGCGGCGAACCCGTGCCGCACCTCGACCTCCAAAGCGTACGGCGTTTCGACGCGGGCACCCGGCCCGAGGTCCGACGCCATGCGCTCGTGCAATATCTATTGCTCGCGGCGATGGTGTTGCATTTCTTGGTCACGGTGCAGACGCTGTCCTGGATGCCGGGGATCGCCTACGCGCTCGTCATCACGGCGACGACGCTGGGCATCGGCTGGGCCTTGGAGGAACGGTCGTTCGCGCACCGATTCGAACTCACGCGGATCCTCGCGACCGCGCTGGCGTTCACGCTGCTGCCTGACTGGTTCGGCAGCGAGCTCCCGGCTGGTCTGCGGGTCGCGCTGGTGGGTGCCCTCTTGGCGAGCCTCGCGTGGTTGCCGCCGGCGCGCCAGCCGTCCCGCCCAAGCCCATGAGCCATCCAGAGCACACTATCTGTGAGCGTCCTTCCCTATACTGCACTACTGCACTGAAGCCATCAATTTCTTGGGGGGGGGTTCCATGACCTATTCCACTTTTGGCCGACGCCTCGGCGCCTATCTGATCGACTTCCTGCTGCTCTCTCCGCTTTTCGCGCTGCAGATCTGGGCGAGCGGCCACTCGATCAGCATGGCCATCCTGTCCGCGGTGCTCGTCAGCGTCGCCTTCATCGGCTACCGGGTCTACTGTCACGCCATCTGGGGCCAGACCGTCGGCAAGCGCGTCGTCAAGCTTCGCGTGCTACGCCTCTCCGGCGAAGCCATCGGTTGGCGTGAATCTTTGCTACGCAGCTCGGTCGAGATGCTGTTCACGGGCCTGACACTCAGCGCCCAACTCATCGCCCTCGCCACCATCCCCACGGCCGAATTCGTCGGTCTCGACACGATGCAGCGGGAGTCCAACCTGCAGGTCTACACGCCCGCTTGGTCAAGCCATGTCATGACGCTGTCGGGGATCTGGTACATCGCCTCGCTCATCACGCTGTTCGTCAACGACCAACGGCGCACCTTGCACGACTTGATCGCAGGCACCGTGGTCGCTGGCGCCGAGGCCGTTCCGAGCGCCCCGACCGTCGCCAGCTGACCGGCTGCGTGGTGTCTCCGTCGGGAGCGAGGCCGCTGGGGCCGTCTGCGGGCGATGCCAGCCTGCAGGGCATCTTGCTGATGGTGGCGGCGATGGCCGGCTTCGCGCTCGAGGATTCGCTGGTGAAGATCGCGGCGCGCGGCCTCCCCCCGGGAGAGGTGCTACTGCTGCTCGGGCTCGGCGGTTCATGCGTGTTCGCACTGCTCGCCCGCAGGGACGGCACCGTGCTGCTGTCGGCCGATGTGCTGTCCCGCACCCTGTGCGTGCGCGCGATCTTCGAAGTCATCGCGCGCTTGTTCTACTTCCTCGCCGTCGCGCTCACCCCCTTGTCGAGCGCAACCGCCATCATGCAGGCCACACCAGTGCTGGTGGTCCTCGGTGCGAGCGTGTTCTTCGGGGAACGCGTCGGTTGGCGTCGTTGGTGCGCCGTCGCGACCGGCTTGGTGGGGGTGCTCATCGTGCTGCGGCCTACGGCGACCGATTTCTCCCCGTTTTCGTTGTTGGCGGTCCTCGGCATGATCGGCTTCGCGGGCCGTGACCTCGCGAGTCGTGCGGCGCCGGCCTCGTTCGGCATCCACCGATTGGGCTTCCTCGGCTTTCTGGCCATCGCCTTGGCAGGACTGCTCTACACCTTGTGGGAGGGCCTCATCCAGGGCGCGACGGTGTTCGCGATCCCGGACGGCCCAGCCCTCGCAGCGATCGCGGGCGCGACCGGGGTCGGCGTGCTCGCCTACGCGGCACTGATGCGCTCCCTGCGTACCGGGGAGATCACCGCTGTCGCGCCGTTCCGGTTCACCCGGATATTCTTCGGCGTCGGCGCAGGCGTGCTGTTCTTCGATGAGCGGCTCGATGCCGTTATGCTCACAGGCTGTGCGATCGTGCTGGCCGCCGGGTTGCTGGTGGCTTGGGACGTCCGATCGCCACGACCCGAATCCGACTGAGGAATAGACCATGACGAACACCCCCCCCTCGCCCACCGGCCCCGCAGCGATCGCCCCCGAGCGGCGCGGCTGGCTCACCCGCAGCCTCGATGTCGTGGAGCGGGTCGGCAATCGTCTGCCCGATCCCGCGGTGCTGTTCCTGCTGCTCATGGTGCTCGCTTGGGTGGTCAGCGCGCTGCTCTCTCAAGTCAGCTTCAGCGAGATCGATCCGCGCAGCGGACAGGCCATCGAGATCCGCAACATGCTGGCGGGCGGGTCGCTCACCGCGTTCATGGCGACGATGGTCTCCACCTTCACCAGCTTTCCGCCGCTCGGCGTGGTGCTGGTCGCGATGCTCGGGCTCGGCGTCGCCGAACACAGCGGCTTCATCAACGCCGGGCTGCGCGCGGCGATGGCCGTGACGCCCCGCGTGCTGCTCACCCCCGCCCTGATCGCGGTCGGCATCCTGAGCCATGTCGCGGTCGATGCCGGCTATGTGCTCGTCATCCCGCTCGGCGCCGTGATCTTCTACGCCGCGGGACGCCATCCGCTCGCCGGTATCGCCGCCGCTTTCGCGGGCGTGTCGGGCGGTTTCAGCGCCACGATGGGGGTCCCGTCCAGCCTTGACCCGCTGCTCGCGGGCCTGACGCAGACCGCAGCGCAGCTCGTCGACCCCTCGGTCGTCATCGCCCCTCTCAACAATTTCTATTTCACCACCGCCTCCTCGGTGCTGATCGTATTGCTCGGTTGGGCGCTCACGGATCTCGTCATCGAACCGCGGCTGCGGGCGACGACCGTGGACGGCGATCCCTCCGAGCTGCCGACCCAGGAGCCGCTGCAGGCCGCCGAACGGCGCGGCCTTCGTGCCGCGCTCGTCACCGCCCTCGTCGCCGGCGCACTCTTCGCGTGGTCGCTGACGGGCGACACGCCTTGGGCCGCGGCCCCGGATGACGACGGCGTCCGCAAGCTGCTCGTCTCCGGCGCACCGCTGATGCAGTCGATCGTGCCGATCATCTTCATCGGCTTCCTGTTGCCCGGCATCGCCTACGGCATCGCCGCGGGGACCCTCAAGACCCACCGCGATGTCGTCGCCGGTATGTCCAAAGCCATGTCGGGCATGGGCTACTACATCGTCATGGCGTTCTTCTGTGCGCAGTTCATCTACGCCTTCGGCCAATCGAACCTCGGCGCGCTGCTCGCGCTCAAGGGCGCGAACGCGCTGCGCGATGCCGCGTTGCCGCTCGGCGTCACGCTCACCGGCATCATCCTGCTGACCGCCACCGTGAACCTGCTCATCGGCTCGGCCTCGGCGAAGTGGGCGCTGATCGGCTCCATCATGGTGCCGATGCTGATGCAGCTCGGCGTCTCGCCCGACCTCACACAGGCGGCCTACCGCGTCGGCGACAGCTCCACCAACATCATCACGCCGCTGCTGCCCTACTTCCCGCTGATCGTCGTGTTCTGCCGCCGCTATGTGCAGCGCGCGGGCATCGGTACGCTGGTCGCGCTCATGCTGCCGTACTCGGTCACCTTCCTCGTCGGCTGGACGATCTTCCTGCTGACCTACTGGCACTTCGGGCATCCGCTCGGCATCGGCGCGACCTACGAATACACCCCTGCGGTCACTGCGCCCTGACCGACGCATGGATCTCGCCGTGAACCCTGTCGCGGGCTTCGGTCGCGAAGCCATCGTCGTCCTCGAATTCGTGGCGACGATGGCCTTTGCGCTGTCGGGCGTGATCGGCGCGCTTCGCAAGCGCATGGACATCGTCGGTATCTGCGCCTGCGGCTTCCTCGCGGCGTTCGGCGGCGGCACGCTGCGGGATGTGCTCCTCGACCGTCGGCCCTTCTTCTGGGTGGAGCACCAAACCGTGCTGCTCGGCGTGCTGGCGATCAGCGTCGCTGGCGCGACCTTCGTGAGCCGCCGGCGCCTCGAGCGCGGCCAGCGCTGGCTGCAGGCGCCCGACGCGATCGGACTCGGGCTCTTCTGCGCCACCGGGACCCACCTCTCGTACCTGATGGACCAGCCGCCGATCGTCGCCGTGATGATGGGCGTGATCACCGGGACTTTCGGCGGCGTGTTGCGCGACCTCGTGTGCAACGAGGTCCCCGAACTCTTCAGCGACCATCGCCCCTACGCGCTCTGTGCCGCGGCGGGCGCGCTCATCTACGTGATCGCGGCGGGCCTAGGAGCCGAGGCGTGGGTAGCGATGGCAGCCTGCGCCGTCGCCACGATCGGTCTGCGCGCCCTCGCGCTGCGCTTCGATGTGAGGCTGCCGCCCGTCGGACGCGCCTAGCAGAGGCAGACGTTCCGTGCCGCGCAGCCGTCGGATCGGCCTGCGACGCCGATCACGCGATCATGTGATCATCGCGGCGTCGCGCGCCCACGCGAACACCTCGGGATCGACCTCGCCGGTCACGGCGCAGCCGGCGCCCAACATGAAACCGCGCGCGCCGAAAGCGGCGACCGCCTCGCGCACCTCGCGCTCGATGGC
>Ga0315907_10001000_pt1 | contig 38951 bp, 35 predicted proteins | sample LakEriMetagenome_3_FD_203525 | JGI IMG/M metagenome (GOLD analysis project Ga0315907, IMG submission 203525) | Freshwater fungal communities from buoy surface, Lake Erie, Ohio, United States - Buoy 12 MA123 | ecosystem: Environmental > Aquatic > Freshwater > Lake > Lake biofilm | place: USA...
CGAAAGCGCTTCGCACCGAGGGGCGTGCGGCGGAGCGGGCAAAAAACCGTGAGCTCGCCAAAGCCAAGTACGACGAGGTGCAAAACTTAAGCAGGCAAGCTAACACCATTCGAAATGACTACGCGATGAAAATGGCACCGCAGGAGAGGGCGATTTACAAGAAGTATGAACCTGACATGGAGCTTAATCGGGACCTGACGATCAGCGTTTCGCTGGAGGCGAACGCGGCACCAGCGGCAATTGATCCCCGTGTTGAACGAGTGGTGTTTGGCAACGCCACAGCCAAGACTAATCAGTTGACTGATAAGTTGGTGCGCATCTCGGCCAGCTTCGAGCGTAATCCCAAGTTCAGCGCTGAGCAGTATGACAAGGTCAAGAGCCTGATTGATCGCAATAAGTTACAGGCAATGATCGCCGGAAACATCCCCTCGGTGGAAGAATCGAAGGCGGCATTTGCCCTGCAAAATGAGGCGATTAATGTCGCCACAAACAAAGCGCTCGAGCTGGAGCAAAAGGTTGAATATGATGTGCGGCGCGAGGAAGAGGCGGCGCAGATTGCGAAGCGGCAAGCAACGGAGACCGGCAAAGTCGGTATGCCCTCCGCACCCGGCGTAGCCAGACCGGACGCCGCCGCGCCTGCGGCTGTGGCGGTATCCAAGCCCGCCGTGCCGCCCGCGTCACCAAGTACCACACCACCGGCAGCAAACCCTGCTGATACGGTGAAAGACGCCAAAGAAGCGGTGAACAAGTTACGCGGGTTGTTCGGCAAGTGATGGCGAGTACCGCGCTGAGCCCTCAAGCAACGGATCGCGTGATTCAAATGGCGTGGGAGGACCGCACCCCGTTTGAGGCTATTGAGGCGCAATTTGGCTTGAAGGAATCCGACGTGATTCGGTTGATGCGCAGCAACCTCAAGCGCCAATCGTTTGAGCTTTGGCGGAAACGGGTAACCGGACGCCGGACCAAACACGTGGCGTTGCGCGATGCGAAAGTCAATCGATTCAAATCGTACGACCAGAAAGGGTAAAAAGCTGAAGGGCTGATGTTAAGGGCGGGGGACTAAGTCCAATATCCGCAGGCCGCGTCGAACAAGTCAGCCGGCAAGCAGCCGCTTTAACGCAGACGGCTGAAACTGTCGCTCAGTTGTGATCGAGTAGAAGTTTTCAACCACCTTGGGTAGCTCGCAGTATTTTTGCAGCACTCCCGACTTGAGTTCGTCTTGGACGACCACTTCCGGCACCAGCGCGACCCCGCCTGAATCTCGCGCGAGTAAACGCAACATCGCCATGTCGTCAACCTCTGCATATGGACGAGCGGTGATCGACAGATCCTCACACAGCAGCTCAAACTGGGTGCGAATATCACTACTGCGGCCCGGTAACAACAGCTTGACGGTGGGCAAATCGTCAGGAAAACGAAATTTACGGTTCCGCTTCATCGGTGGGCCTACCAGGCAAACCGGCTGGCGGGCGATACGCTTGCAGCGCCACGAATGTTGCATGTCTGGTACCACTGGTCGGTTTGACAGAATCAGATCCAGTTTGTGCACACGCATGCGCTCTAAGAGTTCCTCAAGGCTGGCCGACTCCAGCACCAGCAGCAGTTGCGTATCGTCGAACGCGGGGCGCAGGAAATTTTCAAGAAAGTTGCGCGATAGGGTTGCAACCGCACCAATGCGCAGCTGCTGGCTGGCCTGGCCTTCGCCACCGCTCACCGATGAGATCAATTCGCGCCCCAGATTGAATATCCCCTCGGCATAACCGAGCACGACATGGCCCACTTCGGTCAGCCGTAGCGCGCGGCCTTCCCGATCAAACAGGGCGTGGCCGAGTTGATCCTCCAGACGGCGAATTTGTGAGGACAACGCCGATTGTGAAATGTGCAGTTGACCAGCGGCGCGGGTCAGATTGCCGTCCTTCGCCACCACCCAGAAGTAATGCAGGTGGTGAAAGTTTAGGCGCTTGAGGTCAATAGTTCGCATAAATAGAACGGATTGTTAATATCAATCTATTTTACTAGAATAGGGCCGTTCCGCAAAATGTCGCTGTCTTCCACGAATAGGATTCCCGCGTGATTACAACCTCCGTTATTTCCGGCTGGGCGCTTCCGGTCGTTTATCTTGCTGCCGTAATACTGGCGCTCGGGCTAAAAAAGAATATCTGGGTGGTCGCACAGTCGGCTTCACTTGTTGGTATTGGCTGTTGTGTGGCGGCGTGGCTTGGGTTAGTAACGCTGGCACCTAGTACCGACATGGTTGGGCTGGTGATGGCGTCACTTGTGAGTGTGCTCGGCTGGGTCATCATCCGCTATTCACGCCGTTATCTCGACGGTGAAGCGGGGCAGCCTCGTTATGTCGCCGCACTGTTGGTGACTCTAGCGGCCGTGAGTGCGGTGGTATTAAGTCGCAACCTCGCGGTGTTGGTAATTGCCTGGACCGTTACAAGCATTGGGCTGCATCAGCTGCTGACCTTCTATCGTGACCGGCTGCCCGCGCAAATCGCGGCGCACAAAAAGTTCATTGCCAGTCGCCTCGCTGAGGTTTGCTTGGTGCTTGCGCTGGTGCTCATTTATCTAAATGTCGGCTCTCTCGATTTGGCCGCTATCACACAACATGTAAAGCAGGCCGCCGGGCTCACCACCGGATTGCAGGCTGCCGCCCTGTTGGTTGCGCTGGCGGCGATTGTTAAAACCGCGCAGCTACCACTTCATGGTTGGCTCATCCAAGTGATGGAGGCTCCTACGCCAGTTTCCGCGTTGCTGCACGCGGGGGTGGTGAATCTGGGTGGGTTCGTGTTGATTCGGCTAGCCGAGTTGATTTCGGCGGTGCCAGCGGCGCAGACGCTGCTGGTGGTTGCGGGGAGTGTGACGGCAGTGCTCGCAGGTCTGGTGATGATGACGCGAATTAGCATCAAAGTTCGTCTTGCGTGGTCAACTTGTGCACAGATGGGCTTTATGCTGATGGAATGCGGGCTCGGGCTCTACGATCTCGCGCTCCTGCACCTGGTCGCGCATTCGTTATACAAAGCGTATGCATTTTTATCGGCAGGCGAAATTGTGGCGCAGGTACGCAATCAAGATTTGCACGCCGCAGAGCCAGACGCAAAGCCGGCGTGGTTGTTCATGCGCGGCCTCATGGTGCTGCCGTTGTCGGGCGGTTTTGTGGTCGGCTCAATTTGGATCTGGCAGCAATGGCTACCGACGCTATCGGTTGCGGTTAGCGCCGTAGCGATTATCGCTCTGGGTCTGGCACCGTTGCTTTGGATTCAGACAAAAGCGTCGATGTCGATGCTGCTAATCGGTACGGCGCGGGCGGTGGGCTTGATTCAGTTATACCTGCTCTGGCACGTTGGCGCATCTGCCATGCTGCCGACACAATCCGCGCCGCCACTGGGATTGTCGGTGTTTGTCATCACATCTTTTGCCGCGTTATATCTTGCCCAAGTATGGCTGCAGGCCTATCCAAAAGGCAGCGTGGCGCGCCTCGTCTACCCGTGGGCCTACGGCGGCTTTTATCTGGATGAGCGTTTTACGCGGTTCACATTCCGCGTCTGGCCGGTACCACGCGCTACCAGCCGTACTGCAATGGCCGAAGCATCTCGTTCTATTCATTCAGCACCGGGAGAAGCGTAATGAACGCAACTGTAACCCTTGACCGACCCGCGCCATCTGCCTTGTCAGCAGAAGTTGACCGTGCGTGTTCACGCATCGCGCCGACTTGGCCACTGGATCGATTCATCGCTGTTAACCCGTACTGGGGGCGTATCGAGTCGCCGTTTCATATCGTGAGCAATCATCTCATGCAAATGGTTGGAACAGGTCTCACCATGCCAATGGCCTACTACAACGAGATTTGGCAGCGTGGTGACATCTCGCTTGACGATTTGCGGCGGGCGCTTTCGGAGGCGGGACAGAGTGGCCAGGAGCAGGGTGCCATTGCCGCGCTGACGGCAGCAGCCGACTCTTCGGCAACATTGCCGCTACTTTCCGACGCACTGGATTCAAAGCGTGACATCGAACATGCGCCCGCATGGCGAGATGCCATTACCCAGCAGGTCACACAGTTTTGTGCAGCGTATTTTGACCGCGATCAGGCCGACTGGCACCTTGGTCATCAACAGAGCATTTATGCCTCGTGGCGTCAAGGCATGATCGACGACCATAGTATTGCACTACTGATGGATGCGCCCGAGGTACGCAGACGGGCCAATCGTTTGCCGCAGCAAGCAGACGAGGTGATTGAATGGGCGCTTTCCCAATTGCAGGTTGATGCGCATGATACAACGCTGCTGCTCGAACTCGTGTTGCTGCGCATCAACGGCTGGGCGGCATGGTGCGCTTATCAGCGCTGGCAGGCGCGTTTGGCCGGTGGAGACGACTCTACGATTACAGAACTGCTGGCGATCAGGCTGGCATGGGAGTGTTTGCTGGATGACGGTTCTCGCGATCCGCAGTCTGTCCACGCTTTGTGGCGCAAGTCGTGGACAGGCCATACGCGGGGCAGTGGTTCGGGCAACGCCGACACCGCAGGTGCGGCGTCGATCTGGCAGCGCGCCCACGAGATCGCCTATCAGCGCCCACTGGTAGCAGCCCTCGCTGGCAACGCATGGAAATCATCCACAGAACTGCCGTCATTCCACGCGGTATTTTGTATCGACGTTCGCTCGGAAGTGTTTCGGCGCGCGCTCGAGACCGTGGCTCCAACCGCCACCACCGCTGGCTTCGCCGGGTTCTTCGGTTTGCCAATTAGCTACACACCAATCGGTACCAACGCCACTAGGCCGCAATTGCCGGGCCTGCTCGCCGCCGCGATCGACACGACCGAGTCGTCTGGCGATGCCGCGCTGGATCAGCAACTTGCAGAGGGACGATATGTTCGGCTAAGAAATATCAATAGCTGGCGACCATTCGGCCGCCTGCCGAACTCTGCTTTTGCGCTGGTTGAATCACTGGGCTTGGGCTACTTGGGCAAGATTATTTATCGCAGTCTGCCCGGCCTCGTCCAGCCGCCGACTCCGACACCGCTCGGCCTGTCGGCCACGGAGGCCGACAAATTGCGCCCGCAATTGCGCATGCCCGCCGAGTCAGTCGCCGAGAGGACGAAACTCGCAAAGAGTATCTTGAGCGCCATGAGCCTGACTAGCGGGTTCGGTCGTCTGGTGCTACTGATCGGTCACGGTAGTCAAACGGCTAACAATCCACATGCCGCAGGCCTCGATTGTGGTGCCTGTTGCGGTCAAACTGGCGAAGTCAACGCCCGCGTGTTAGCGGGACTGCTAAACGATACCGCCATCCGTAGCGGGTTAGTCGCCAACGGCATTGTGATTCCTGAGAGTACGCACTTCTTGGCGGGCCTGCACAACACCACGCTCGATGAAGTGACGCTGTTTGATTTGGATCTTATCCCCGATACCCACCAACGGGATTTGCAACAGGTGACGAACGCATTGCAACAAGCCGGCGCGCGCGCGCGCGCTGAGCGGGCACCCTCGATTGGGCTGGCGGCGATTGCCAACGATCCGGTGGCGCTCAAGCAGGCCATTGACCGTCGCAGCAAAAATTGGGCGGAGACGCGACCTGAGTGGGGCTTGGCGAACTGCGCTGCTTTTGTGGTGGCACCGCGCAGTCGTACCTGCGGCGTGAATCTCCATGGCCGGTCGTTTTTGCACGATTACGATTTCACCCAAGACAGCAAAGGCAGCGTACTCGAATTGATCATGACGGCACCGATGGTCGTGACGCACTGGATCAACATGCAGTACCACGCCTCAACCGTTGATAATCCGCGTTATGGCAGTGGCAACAAGGTACTGCACAATGTCGTTGGGGGCCGTCTCGGCGTGTTTGAGGGCAACGGCGGCGACCTACGCATCGGCCTGCCCATGCAGTCATTGCACGACGGCGAAAAGTGGATGCACACCCCTTTGCGTCTGTCGGTGTTCATTGAGGCACCGCAGGAGATGATTGACACCGTGGTGCATAAGCATGCGATGGTCAAACAGTTGCTGGATAACCGTTGGATTCACTTGTTCAGACTGGAAGGCGACATCGTTGAGGCCTACCAGCCGACTGGTTGGGAGCGGTGGTAGTAGGCTGTGCAATTGCGCTTCAGATTGACCCACCAGATGCATAAGGCATTGATCCGCCCGGCACCGGAAATTCAATTAACAATCAACGATTTGTTGGGTTCAGGGTGGATCAACCAGTAACGCAAACGAGTCGAAAAAGTGGGTCAATACGAAGCGCAATTCAACAAGCTACGTGAGCCGGATGGTCAACCTGACCACACTGGCACCCGACATCGTGGCGGCCATCCTGGACGACGCACTGCCGAACCCCGTCACGCTGTTTGATCTGGCGGTTGATCCGCCAGCGCTGTGGGATGAGCAGCGGGAGCGCTTGAGCAATCCACTAGTTGCCCTTTTGCTTTCAATGGTTCTGGCCATGCGTGTTGTTGGCGCTAAGGTGGAGCCGAATCTGTTTTTCGGTTTCGATGATGGCAAAAAGTGCAACGCCAATGGCGATAACCAGCAGCCCATCCAGGAAAGGAACCGATTCGGTCGCGAACACCGCTTGCAACGGTGGCAGATAGGTGATGGCGAATTGGGCAGCCGTAATCACAGCGACCACTGTCCAAACCACCTTTGTGCCTCGCACAGCTTTCCAATTCAACGATGTGCTGTAGAAATTGCGGATAAAAAATAGGTGGAATATTTCCATGCTCACCAGTGTATTCACGGCTAAGGTACGCGCCAATTCGATGGAATAACCGCGGTCGACGGCGTAGGCATAAATGCCGTAGACCCCACTCAAAAACAAAATCGCTACCAGAATGATGTGCCACAACAGCGTACCACTTAGTAGCGGCTCACTGCGCTTGCGCGGCGGCCGCAACATGGTGCCGCTCTCTGTGGGCTCAAAAGCCAAGGCAATGCCCAGCGTGATCGCGGTAATCAGGTTGATCCAGAGTATTTGGACAGGGGTGACGGGCAAGCTCAAGCCCAGCAGCAAAGCCACAATGATGACCATGGCCTCGCCTGCATTGGTGGGCAATGTCCAACTGATCACCTTGCGGATGTTGTCATAGACTGTGCGACCTTCTCGCACCGCAGCGACGATGGAGGCGAAGTTGTCATCGGCCAGCACCAGTTCAGCCGCTTCCTTGGCAGCCTCTGACCCTTTGTTCCCCATGGCGATACCGGCATCGGCACGTTTGAGTGCCGGTGCGTCATTGACCCCATCGCCGGTCATGGCCACCGTCAGGCCATGGGCTTGCAGCGCCATGACCAGCCGCAACTTATGCTCTGGGCTGGTGCGGGCAAAGATGTCGCAATGCAACGCGGCCTGCTGCAGGGTGCCATCATTCATCGCGTCCAGATCCTCCCCGGTCAGCACGGCGTCGCTATTCTGCAAGCCAATCTGCTTGCCGATCGCAGCAGCGGTTTTGGCATGGTCGCCGGTGATCATCTTCACGCGGATGCCTGCGCCGTGGCATTCGCGAACCGCAGCGATCGCTTCGGCGCGCGGCGGGTCAATCATGCCCACCATGCCCAACAAGGTCAGCGGACCTTGCACATCGCCATGCTCCAAAACGGTATGTTCGGTCGCCATCGGCCGCACGGCGAAGGTCAGCACGCGCTGGCCTTGCGCGGCGATTTTTTCCGCATTCTGGTTCCAATAGACCGTGTCCAGCGGCTCGGCGCCGTTATTCGCACCGCGCTGGTTTTGGCACATGGCCATTAGCCGCTCCGGTGCACCTTTGACGAACACGAAGGCATGGCGATCATGGTCGTGATGAAGCGTGGCCATGAACCGATGCTTCGAATCAAAAGGGATGGCATCCGTGCGAGTCCACTGCGCTTGCAGCGTGTGTGGGTCGACGTCCATCTTGCCGGCAAAGGCCAACAGGGCTCCCTCCATGGGATCACCCTCTACATGCCAAGCGCCGTCTTTCTGGCGCACCGCTGCGTCGTTGCACAGTGCGGCAGCCCGTGCCAATTCTTCAAGCACTTGGTGCTCCGATGGAGACACCTCGACATCTTCAAGCCGCAATGCACCCGTAGGTGCATAGCCGTCTCCCTCCAGCGAGAAGCGATGATGGTGGGTCAGCACGGACGCCACCATCATCTCATTGCGGGTCAAAGTGCCGGTTTTGTCCGTGCAGATGACAGACACGGAGCCCAAGGTTTCGATGGCGGGCAAACGTCGCACGATGGCATTGCGTCGCGCCATGGCTTGCACGCCCACTGCCAGTGTGATGGTCAACACGGCGGGAAGTCCTTCGGGAATGGCCGCCACCGACAGGCCCACCACCGCCATGAACAGTTCGGAAAAATCGTGGTGACCGACGAAATAGCCATAGACCAGCAACAGCGCCGCAATCAGCAAGATGAAAACGGTCAGCCATTGGGCAAACGCCCCCATTTGCTTGACCAAGGGTGTGGTGAGGGTTTGCACTTCGGACAGCAAGCCGCTGATGTTCCCGATCTCGGTATGGGCGCCGGTGGCGACGACCATGCCCTTGGCCTGACCGCTAGTTACCAAGGTGCCGGAAAACGCCATGCAGCTGCGGTCCCCCAGCGCAGCGTCTGCTGCTGCGATGTGAGTGTTTTTTTCGACAGGTACGGATTCACCCGTCAGGATGGCTTCTTGTATGAACAAACCATGCGCGGTGGTCAGGCGTAAATCTGCAGGCACCTTGTCACCTGCCTCTAGTAACACCACATCGCCAGGCACAAGCTGCTCTCCGGCAATGCTGATACGCGCGCCATTGCGAATTACATTGGCGCGCGGGGCCAGCATGTGGCGGATCGCGTCCATGGCTTGTTCCGCCTTACCCTCTTGGACAAAACCGATCACTGCATTAGCGATCACCACCGCCAGAATGACACCTGTATCAACCCAGTGCCCCAGGAATGCCGTGATCGCGGCTGAGCCTATCAATACGTAGATCAGAACGTTGTGAAAATGCAGCAGGAAACGAATGAGAGCAGATCTACGGGCTGCTTCCGGCAAGCGATTGGGCCCGTGTTTTGCGAGACGCACCTGCGCCTCGCTCTGGTTTAAACCGGCAATAGTGGCTTCTAGCTGTGTGCAAACAGCCTCTGTGGTTAGGTTATGCCAGGCGATTTGCAACTCTTTTGGCTTTGAGCTTTGCATAAATTAATACCCTTGAGAGATTATCTGACAGCGCAATTGTGGCCATTGCTTTGACACGACTGAGAGCCATTAGCCTGCGAACGAGCTGGAAACTCCGCATTGATTGCCTTGGTGACCTGCTGCGCGAAGGTTGATATCGCCACGTTTCGTTCGTTCGTGGCGCACATCCCTGTGCGCCATCCTGCGGGCGGCTTCGCTGTGCAAAACGCCAATCCTGTGGTTTTGTCATGACAGGCTTACCATGTAGGGGCGCATCACATTGGCCATGCGGCACACCGTGGCATAGCGCCAGAGTTCATCCATGCTCACGCGCTTGGCACGCCACGCCTCCTGCAGCGCTTCCATCGCCACATCGAGGCCGATCTTGTTGCGGAACTTGAAGCAGTCGGCCACAGTCCGGGCGACGTTGGTCACGCGCACGGTCACGCCATCGATCTGGTGCTCTTCAATCCCATCGGTCAGCGCGGCACCTGAGAAGCGCACGATGCGCAGCGGCGGATAGTCCATCTTCGGTGCACGTGCCTTGTTGGGAATCGCCAGCCAGACCTCGAATGGCGACTGCGTGGTGAGGTCGTGCACCCGCAGTGCTGACAGCAGACAGACGATGGCTTGCGGGTGTTTGCGGGCCACCTCGGCCAGCGTGCCATGCTCGGATACGCTGCGATCGGGACAGGCGTACAGACCGCAACCCACGCGGACGAGCAGGCCCTGCCGAACCAGCCGCGTGAGGGCGACACTGGGCAGACCCAGCGCGTCGAGATCTCGCGGGCGTATGAGGCCGCGCTGGGCGGCGAGATCGAGAATGGTCTGGTGCGAAGTTTCCATGCCACCATGATGTTGCATTACGTCGGTAAATGTCAATATATACCGACAAAACACAACTGCGGCGGTTTCCTTTGCTCCCCGATGCCGCAATCCAACCGCTTGATTCGTCCACGCGTAACCTATTGATTCGTAGGACCCTGAATCGCGGCCTTTGCGGACTTCCGGCCCCTTTCCAAGAGCGAGGCCGGAGCGAGGAAACGCTAGGAGAGAGTAAAAACGGGCGTTTTCGGGCGTCCAGGCGCGGGCGCGAAGTCCGCAGGAATCCGCACGAACCCGCGCAGGTACGCGGGACTTCAAGAAAAATGCCCAACTGCATACACAGTTGGGCATTGTTATTGGTGGAGCCGGCGGGAATGTGCTGGTATCGCTTTGGGCGATCCCAGCATCCTTCGCTAGCGCTCAGGACCGCACTCACTGCGTTTGTGCGTCCAAGGCCAGTCCACCGGACTGACCTTAGTCGAACCCGAAGGCGGGGTCTCATCCACACCGACTCACCTAAACGACAAAGCCACCGCAAGGGTGGCTTTGTCGTTTAGTGGTGGAGCTGGCGGGAATGTGCTGGTATCGCTTTGGGCGATCCCAGCATCCTTCGCTAGCGCTCAGGACCGCACTCACTGCGTTTGTGCCTCCAAGGCCAGTCCACCGACTGACCTTAGTCGAACCCGAAGGCGGGGTCTCATCCACACCGACTCACCCAAACAACAAAGCCACCGCAAGGGTGGCTTTGTTGTTTAGTGGTGGAGCCGGCGGGAATCGAACCCGCGTCCGCAAGCCCTCTACAGGCCGATCTACATACTTAGATTCCATTATTTGATTTCGCCCCACGTACGCCAATGGCCGGGCTGACGCGACGCTAGCCACCTTAATTTAACTCCCTACCAAGTAGCCCGGCAGGGAGCGATCCTCGTTAATGACTCTGCTGTACCTTGCGATACCTAGCGTTGAGGCCCACTAGTGCAGAGCGCGGCCGGTTATTAAGCGGCTAGTGCGTAGTTTTCGTCGTTTGCGACTATTTGTTTGCAGTTGTATTTACGAGGTACTCTGCCCCTCGGTATGCACGGTTCTGCTTAATGCCCACGTCGAAACCAGGTCGGCCCCGAATTCGATGGCGTGATTATCTCACGAGCATTAGATTAGGGCGGGCGGTAGAAATGCAACTAACTCGGCAGGCCGCGTGATGCTGATTTGTGCGCCCCAACTTTCTGGATTGCTCCCGCCAAGATAACCATACGCAGCTGCCACACCAATCATGCCTGCTGCGTGGGCGGCGACGATATCGCGCTCGTCGTCGCCCACATACCAGCACTCGCTCGCCGGCAGACTGAGCAATTGTGCGGCGTGTAACAGCGGAGCCGGGTGCGGTTTGGTATGCGGCGTTGTGTCGCCACTCACAACACAATGCGCGCGGACATCCAAGCCGAGACGACTCATCAAGGGATCGGTGAAGCGCGTCGCCTTGTTGGTGACAATACCCCAAGCAATTGTGCGCCGTTCCAGTTCGGCAATGGTCTCTTCAATGCCGTCAAAAAATGTTGTGCCCTGACAAAGATTCGCTTCGTAGACATCGTGGAATTCATCTCGAAGGGCCGCGAATTCGCCATCATCGGGTGTCTTGTTGAAGGCCACACCGATCATGCCGCGGCCACCACGCGACACGTGTGGTCGGTAGTCAGAAAGTGGCAAACTGTCCAATCCACGGGCGTTTCGAAGCAAATTTGCCGCAAACGCCATATCCGGTGCGGTGTCGGCAAAGGTGCCGTCGAAATCGAACAACACCGCCTTCGGCGTCGGCAGAGACAGTGCGGGTAACGGCTCGCTGGCCAAGGCTACGCGCGCAGCAACGGGAGGGGTTTGAAGCGCTTGGCGAATACGCCGTTCGCACTTCCCCCCCACCAGTGTTCAATGACGGTGGTGTACAACGCGCGGTAGTCGATCACCGGCGGAGGCCCATCGATTTGGAAGACGTTGACCACCGGCATGGCTTCGCCAATCAGTCCGCCGTTTACGCGTCCACCCATGGCGAAATGCACACTCGACCAGCCGTGGTGGGTTCCGCCCTCGGCATTTTCTTTCGGGCTGCGACCGAACTCGTCATAGGTAAACACCAGCGTGTTGTCCCACCAGCCGATTTCCTGCATGCCGCGACGAAATGCCGCCAACCCTTTTGCCAAGCGCTCCAATACGGGGCCATGGAATTTGAGTTGTGTCCAATGGGTATCAAATGCATTGTGCTGATCACCATCCTCGGCATTAAGCGTAATGTGTACGACCGGTGGTACTTTACCAGCGGCCGCCAATTCGACCGTGGATTGCAGCGCGGCTCCGAATGAATCGCCGGGGAAAGTTGTCTTGAGTGTTGACGGGGAGTCCAGCGTAAAGGTCTTTGCGGCACTCCCTGCTTTGGTTGTGGTGAGATAAGCAGTGTCCGATACGCGATGGCGCGCCTGCCACTCCTTGGGATAGAGCATATTGACCACGCCAACCGCTGCATTTCCACCACGGAACGGGCCCATCGGGTCAGCTTCCCGAATATCCAAATCGCCAAACGCGACGACATCGATAGTGCTGCGCTTGAGTTGTAGATTTTGGTTTAGCGCGCGTGTCATCCAGCCTTCGACCAGAAATTCGTCGGGCCTGGAAGCGGTGAAGAGGGTTTCTGCGTCACGGTAGTGCTGGTTGGTGACGTCTTGCTGGCCAATCCCTTGCAGGATGGCTAGCTGATTGTCTTGCCAGAGCGGAAGCAGCGCGTCGAGGCTGCGGTGCAATCCGTGAGTTTCGTTAAGCATCAGCACCTGTTCGCGGGACTGCGCGAGGTTGGGGCGTAGCCTGCGATAGCGGGAATTGGTAACTGGTGCGAGTGTGTTGTAACCGTCGTTGCCACCCTTCAGGTAAACCATTACGACGAGCTTTTGTTGCGCAGATTGCGCGCGCGAGAGCGACGCAATGCCGGGCAATGCTGCTAGCGCTAGTACGGACGTGCCTTTGAGAAAGGCTCGGCGTCCGGATTTCAATTGATGCGCTGTTGGTTGACTCATGTTTGGATCGTGTTTGTGTCGCGCGCCCGAGGCATTAGCCAAACTTACGACACGCCATCATGTAGTTGACCGACACATCGTTGCCCAGACGGTAGACCTTGGTAAAGGGATTGTAAGTCATGCCGGTGAATTCGGCGACGCTAAGGTCGGCTTGTCTGGCCATGCCCGATAGCTCGGCTGGGGTGATAAACCGGCGGTACTCGTGCGTTCCTTTGGGCAATAACTGCAGTACGTACTCTGCGCCGACGATGGCGAACAAAAATGACTTCGGATTGCGATTTAGCGTGGAAAAAAATAGCCATCCACCTGGCTTGGCCAGTGCCGCACAGGCGCGGATGGTCGAAGCAGGGTCCGGCACGTGCTCCAACATTTCCAGACATGCAACGCAGTCGAATTGCCCCGGTTGTTCAGCGGCAATGTCTTCAGCCGAGGTGAGCCGATAATCAAGTGCAAGCGCTTTGCCCTTCGACAAGGTCTCAAGTTTGTGTAATTTTGCAACCTTCAGGGGCTTTTCGGAGAGGTCGATGCCGACCACATCTGCGCCCTTCAGGGCCATGGACTCGGAAAGGATACCTCCGCCGCAACCGACGTCAATGACGCGTTTGCCAGCCAAACCCACCAGTTTGTCAATGTGGTTAAGACGCAGAGGATTGATGTCATGCAGCGGTTTGAATTCGCTGGTCGGGTCCCACCAACGCGCCGCCAGGGCACCAAATTTGGCGAGTTCGAGTGGGTCAACATTTGGATTTGCAGCATTACTCACGAGCAGTGTCCTCTCAATTTAATGCACGCGGAAGCGTTCACCCCAGGTGGCGCTCTCGGCACGAATGGCTTCCAGATCCATCGTGGTTAGTACACGATTGTCGAGCAGCAGTTCCCCATCTACCCAAACATGCGTCACATGCTCGCGACCCGCAGCGTGCCACAGGTGTGATGCCGGATCGTAACAAGGCGTGGTCTCAATTGAGTTCAAGTCAACCGCAACGATATCTGCGGCTTTGCCCGGTTTGAGTGAGCCGATGACGCGATCCCACTGTAACGCTTTTGCGCCGTTGAGCGTCGCCATTTGCAAGGCGTGCAGCGCCGGTAACGCGGCGGCGTCTCCGCTCACACCCTTTTGCAGCAGTGTCGCGAGCCTTGTTTCGGCAAACATATCGAGGCGGTTGCTGGAGGCGCAGCCGTCTGTGCCGATGCCGACGTTGACACCAGCCTCAACCATCGCATTGATCGGTGCGATACCACTCGCGAGTTTCAAATTCGAAGAGGGGCAGTGCGCAACGTGGACTCCCCGTTCCCTAAAGAGCGCAATCTCGCTGGAATTCAGGTGGACGCAATGCACGGCGATTAGGTTGGGGCCCAAGACGCCGAGGCGCTCAAGGCGCTCAATGGGCCGGATACCGTATTGCTTTTCGCTCTCTGTAGGCTCGTTGGCGGTCTCGTGGATATGGCACATCAACAGAAGATCGTCCATCTCGTTGGCAATCATCACCAACTTCTGAAACGTGGTGTCCGACACGGTGTACGGCGCGTGCGGCGTCACCATCAGCTTGAGTTTTGCATCGACCGCAAATTCATCGCGCGAGGACAACGCGCGTGCAATATAGGCGTCTGCGTCAGCCGCGTAGGGCGTCGGAAATTCCAATACGGCACCGCCCAATGCAGCCCGCATGCCCGTCGAGCGTACGACCTTGGCGGCGGTGTCTTGGTAGAAATACATGTCGGCAAAACATGTGGTGCCGCTACGCAACATTTCGGCGCAGGCTAGCTGGGTGCCCGCACCGACGTAAGATTCAGACAGGTGCTTGGATTCGACAGGCCAGATGTGCTGCTGAAGCCAGGTCATCAACGGCGTATCATCCGCAAGGCCCCGCATCAGTGTCATCGCGGCGTGGGTGTGCAAGTTCACCAGTCCCGGAATGAGTGCATGATTCGCAAGCACCGTTTCCGTCGCGTTCGGAAACTGCTGGCGTGCCTCCGGAGTCGGTAGCACCGCAGTGATGGTGCCTGCGTCGAGAACGACTGAATGTTGCTCAAGCACGGTTAGCGGCTCTACCGGTATCACCCAGCGTGCGGAAAGAATTTGTGTCATAAATGAAAGACGTACCTAGCGCGGCAAAAACAAAAAAGCCCCGCAGTGCGGGGCTTTTCTGCCAGTTTGCCCAATTACTTGGTTTGGACGCCCTTGAACTCAATGTCGACGCGACGGTTCTTGGCGCGGCCTTCAGCGGTTTTGTTGGTCGCCACCGGCTGGGTTTCCCCTTTGCCAAGGGTGGTGATTTTTGCCGCAGGAATCCCTTGTGAAATCATGTATTCCTTGACGGTGGTCGCACGTCGCTCTGACAACTTCTGGTTGTAAGCATCGGTGCCGATGGAGTCAGTATGGCCGGTTGCAATGACCATTTCGACATCGACTGTCTTCATCTTGGCGATCGCTTCGTCGATTGATTTCTTGCCATCCGGCTTCAGGACGGACTTGTCAAAATCGAACAGCGCTTCGGCCTGGATAGTGACCGCCACCTTGACAGGCTGAGGGGCTGGTTTTGGCACTTCAACCGGTTTTGGTACTTCAACCGGTTTTGGCGCAGGTGGTGGTGCCGGCGGCTTTGGTGGCTCCACTTTCTTCGGCATGCAATCAGGGTGGTTGATGCCGCTTGTTTGGACGCAAGCGCCCGAGGCATCACGCACCGGCGTGCCCGAAGCGTCGACCAAGTTCGGTGTTACGCCAGCGTATGCGGCGACCGCCCCCAACATGGCGGCGGTTGCGGTCAACTTGGCGATCAGGGAATTCTTCATTTGGTGTTACTCCCAAGAGATTGGAAAATTTTTTGTCGTCGAGAAACTTCGGCAAATCCACTTCAAACTACCCGTTCCGACAAGCGGATCTGCCGGGGCAGCAAAACTGGACGCTGCTGGCTTATGGTGCAAAATCAAAACTCACCACGGCATCGTTGGCGGATGCGTTATCGAAACACATTGCCGAAACCGGCTCGTACATAACGCCCAGCACACGCCCTTGGAGAACTCAGAAATCATACACGATAGCTGGAGACGGGCACAACCTTGGACGCCCCAAGTCGCTGCATGCGTCTGTGATCGTTGCACAATAACAACAGTTTGTGCCAGTTTTATGGCGGTGTCGGGAAAGCACAACTAATTGTGTGCGTCACTATGTTTCGACTCCACCGATAGTGGTTTGGCGGATCAACTGTGGTCAAACGCCGGCGAATGTGGTAAATTTGTCATCTGTGAGCGGCGTAAAACCCTTATAAATCAAGGGCTTGATTTACCACCTCGTGTGTGATGGTGCGCACTCATAGCGCTATTGGCAATTTCTTGGCATGCCTCAGTGATGTCTTCAATGCCACACTTTTTAAATCGAATAAGAGCCCAGTCGTGACCGATCCACTCATCCCCTCTTTTGCCAAAGAAACATTGCCGATCAGCATCGAAGAAGAGATGCGCAAGAGTTTTCTTGATTACTCAATGAGCGTTATTGTTAGCCGCGCGCTGCCTGATGCCCGCGACGGGTTGAAGCCGGTACACCGCCGGGTGCTATATGCGATGCAAGAGGTCAACAACGTTCATAACCGACCTTTTGTGAAATGCGCACGCATCGTCGGTGATGTGATGGGTAAGTACCACCCGCATGGCGATACGGCAATTTATGACACCTTGGTGCGCATGGCCCAGCCGTTTTCACTGCGCTATATGCTGGTTGACGGGCAGGGAAATTTTGGTTCAGTTGACGGTGATAATGCGGCTGCAATGCGTTACACCGAATGCCGTATGCAGAAAATTTCGTCTGAGTTGATGGCTGACATCGATTCAGACACCGTCGACTTCGGCCCGAACTATGACGGCAAGGAAATGGAGCCGCTGGTGTTACCCGCGCGCTTCCCCAATCTGCTGGTAAATGGTGCGACCGGAATCGCGGTGGGTATGGCGACGAACATTCCGCCACACAACCTGTCCGACACCATCGACGCGTGTTTGCGCGTACTCGAAAATCCGGCGGTTGACCTTGAAGATCTGATTGATATTGTTAAAGCGCCGGATTTCCCCACTGCGGGCATCATTTACGGCATCGACGGCGTGCGGGATGGCTACCGGACGGGACGTGGGCGTTGCATCATGCGCGCACGTTGCCACTTCGAGGATCTTGAGAAAGGTAACCGGCAGGCGATCATCATCGATGAACTGCCGTACCAAGTAAACAAGGCGAACCTGCTGGTAAAAATTGGTGAGCTGGTCCGCGACAAGAAGCTGGAAGGTGTATCCGATCTGCGCGACGAGTCCGACAAGTCTGGAATGCGCGCAGTCATTGAGCTGAAGCGCGGCGAGGTGCCCGAGATTGTGCTGAACAATCTCTACAAAATGACGCAGATGCAAGAGTCGTTCGGTATGAACATGGTGGCGCTGGTCGACGGCCAGCCGCGCCTCTTGAACCTCAAGCAGTTTCTCGATGCGTTCTTGCGGCACCGTCGCGAAGTTGTCACGCGTCGTACCGTATTTGAGCTCCGCAAGGCCCGTGAGCGTGGCCACGTCCTGGAAGGTTTGGCAGTTGCTCTATCCAACGTTGATGAGATCGTCGAGTTGATTAAATCGGCGCAGACACCTGCCGACGCCAAGATCAAGTTAATGGGTCGCGTTTGGCGCTCCGCGCTGGTTGAGGAAATGCTTGCTAGAGCGGCTGGAGACCAATCCGAGGCGTTCCGCCCGGAAGGCCTGCCGAAAGAGTTTGGCTTAGGCACCAGCGGGTATCGTTTGTCCGAGACACAAGCGCAGCGCATCCTTGAGATGCAGTTGCAACGCTTGACTGGTCTTGAGCAGGACAAGATTGTCGCGGAGTACAAAGAGATCATGGAAAAGATTGCCGACTTGCTCGACATCTTGTCCAAGCCGCACCGTGTCACCGCGATCATCTTGAGTGAGTTGAAAGAAATCAAAACACAGTTTGGCGACAAACGTCGTTCCGAGATTGTGGCGAATGGTCAGGAAATGTCCATCGAAGATTTGATCGCCAACGAGGACGTAGTGGTGACCATGTCACATACCGGCTATGTAAAGTACCAGCCGGTGGCAGATTATCGTGCACAAAAGCGCGGCGGACGCGGCAAACAAGCGACCGCGACCAAAGACGATGATTTCATCGAGAACCTGTTTATCGCCAAGACCCACGACTACGTGCTTTGTTTCTCCAACAAAGGGCGTGTGTACTGGTTGAAGGTGTACGAAATTCCACTCGGTTCGCGTGGATCCCGCGGCAAGCCGATCGTCAACTTGCTGCAGCTCCAGCCGGGCGAAAAAATCTCCACCGTGCTGCCAATCAAGGAATTCCGCGACGACCGCTTTGTATTCTTTGCGACTTCCGAAGGAACGGTGAAGAAGACCGCGCTGTCGGATTTTGCCAACCCGCGTAAGGCCGGCATCATCGCCATCGCGCTCGATGACGGCGACTCCTTGATTGGTGTTGCGCTGACCGATGGCAAACATGATGTGATGTTGTTCTCGAACGAAGGTAAAGCAGTACGTTTCGAAGAGTCTGATGTCCGCTCGATGGGGCGCGACACGCGTGGTGTACGTGGTATGAACTTGGCCAAGGGCGGCAAAGTCATCTCCATGTTGGTGGCTGAGAACGAAGAAGATTCCGTGTTGACCGCGACCGAGTTTGGTTACGGAAAACGCACGGCGATCTCGGAATACACGCGTCACGGACGTGGTACTCAAGGCATGATTGCGATCCAAACATCCGCCCGCAACGGCAAGGTTGTTGCCGCGGTGCTGGTGCGCCCTGAAGATGAAATCATGATGATCACGACCGCTGGTGTGCTGATTCGCACGAAGGTTAAACAAGTGCGTGAAATGGGACGGTCAACGCAAGGTGTGACGTTGATCAATCTTGATGAAGGATCAAAACTGACAGGCTTGCAGAAGGTTGCCGAGTCCGACGAGGAAGGGGAGGAAGTATGAGCGTGACTAAGAAACTGCTAGCGATAGCAGCGATGAGTGCGTCGCTGTCGGGTGGAGCCTTTGCTCAGACCAACGCTGCGCCGTCGGCGGGCGGAATCGCCTCGGCTGAGACCAAAGTCGCGATCACCGAAATGCTGGAGGCGATCAATTTTCGCCAGACGATGATCCAGATGTCTGCGGCGATGGCGCAGTCAATGCCGCAGATGTTCGAACAATCGTCCTCGCGGATGTTCGAGAAATTGCCACCTGCTGAGCAGAAAGCGGCCAAAGAAAAATTTGCAGCATCGGCCCAGGGTGCCATGGAAAAGGCGATGGCCATTTATCGCGATCCGGAGATCTTGAAGGGCATGGAAGACATCATGGGTCGCGCCTACACGAAGCGATTTACGCTCGCAGAGATCAAATCGATCACGGCGTTCTATAAGAGTGATGCGGGCAAGAAGATGTTGTCGGCTGGTCCCCAGCTCATGCAGGAAGCCATGCCAGAAATAGTGGCACTTACTGCACCGAAGACCAACGCCTTAATGCAAGAATTCACTAAAAAAGCGCTGGAAGACGCAAAGGCCGCTAGCGAGGCTAAGACGGTAACTGCAAAGTAATCCTCGTTGAGCCGCTCATTTAACTTTTCGGCCGGCCCCGCCGCGCTTCCCACGCCTGTCCTTGAACAGGCGCAAGCCGAGCTGCTTGATTACAAAGGCACCGGCACCTCCGTGATGGAGATGAGCCATCGTGGCAAGGTGTTTCTTGAACTCGCTGCGGAAGTTGAGCGCGACCTGCGTGAGTTGATGGGCATCCCATCAAACTACAAAGTGTTGTTTTTGCAGGGCGGCGGCAAGGGCGAATTCTCGATTGTCCCGCTGAATTTGCTGCGCGGGCACACTAGCGCCGACTACGTGGACACCGGACATTGGTCGGTGCAGGCGATCAAGGAGGCGAGAAAATATGGCGGCGTGAACGTTGCGGCGTGCGCAGCGGACAAGAACTACACCTACGTCCCCTTGGAAGCGACATGGAAGACGGATCCAAACGCGGCGTATCGACATATCTGCACGAACGAAACCATCCAAGGCGTTGAGTACTTTTGGATGCCCGAATGCGCTGATGGTGTCCCATTGGTCGCGGATATGTCATCGCATATTTTGTCGCGTCCGGTGGATGTATCGAAATTCGGTTGTATTTACGGAGGGGCGCAGAAAAACATTGGCCCGTCTGGATTAACCGTCGTGATTGTGCGGGAGGATTTGTTGGGCGGAGCGCATCCGCTGACGCCGTCCGTTTTTGACTATACGCAACAAGCGGCAAGTGAGTGGATGCTGAATACACCGCCAACCTTTGCGGTCTATCTTGCCGGGCTGACTTTTAAGTGGCTAAAACAACAGGGCGGATTAGCCGGTATTGAGAAGGTCAATGTTCAAAAGGCTTCGCTGCTGTACGCCACCATCGATGCCTCTGAGGGCTTTTATCGGAACGGCGTTGCGATAGCCGATCGTTCGCGGATGAACGTGCCATTTTTCTTGCGCGATGAGTCGCTTAACCAGGCGTTTCTCGATGGTGCTGCCGCTGCGGGCATGTCTGGCTTGAAGGGACATAAGGCCATCGGCGGGATGCGGGCTTCCATTTACAACGCGGTGCCGCTGGCGGCGGTCGAGGTGCTGGTGGCCTATATGCGAGACTTTCAAACGCGCCACGGCTAAAATAGGTGCATGAAACTTTCGTTAGAGCAGCAAAAGGTTTTGGAGAAGGCGCTGACGCTTGAAAAGCGTTGGTTATGGTTTTCTACAGCTATCGGCGGCCTAGCGCTCGTGTTCTTCGGCTGGTTGATCGGGTCTGGCAACTGGCAAAACGGACTTCTGCTTACGATGGTCAGCAACGTTGTGATCCTCTTTTGTGTAATTGGAGCGGGTTGGCTTTTTCAATTGTGTAAGGAATTGCGCGGTGTGTTGATTCAACTCATCAACGCGGATGCCCAAGCGCTTGCACAGCAATATGAAAAGAAACTTGGACTTGGTGACGCCGAGTCGATTGAGATATGACGGCTGATCTCCAAAAACTGCGGCAACAGATCGACGCGCTCGACGCTGAGATTCTGCAAAAGCTGAACGAGCGCGCGGCATTCGCCCGCAAAGTCGGCTCGCTCAAGGTTGGGCAGGCTTACCGCCCGGAACGTGAAGCCGAGGTGCTGCTTCGTATCAAGCAGCTCAATCAAGGACCGCTTCCCGACGAAGTCGCCGCGAGATTGTTTCGCGAAATTATGTCTGCGTGTTTGGCGCTCGAAAGACCGATCACGGTGTCCTACCTGGGGCCGCAGGGCACGTTCAGCGAGCTCGCCGCAAAAAAACATTTTGGTGAAGGTGCTGAACTCAAACCGCAAGGCTCCATCGACGAGGTGTACCGGAGTGTGGAATCGAATGCCTGTGATTTCGGTGTTATCCCAGTTGAGAACTCGACAGAAGGTGCGGTAGGGCGCTCGCTCGACCTGATGCCACAAACACCGCTGAAAATCTGTGGCGAGGTGTTGGTGCGCATTCATCACCATCTGATGGCATCTGCACCGCTACCCTACGACACTATTCTTAAGGTGTTCTCCCACGGCCAATCGCTAGCCCAGTGTCACGAATGGCTGAACAGCAACTTACCCAAAGCCGAGCGGATCGCGGTTGCCTCCAACGCCGAAGCGGCTCGTCGCGCCTCGCTCGAGCCTTTTACAGCGGCAGTGGCCGGTGAAATGGCGGCCGCGCATTACGGTTTGAGTGTGCTGGCTTCCAATATTGAAGACGAGCCGAACAACACCACGCGCTTCCTAGTGCTGGGAACATATGAGCCGAAGTTATCGGGTCGCGACAAAACCTCGCTGGTGTTGTCGGCCGCCAACCGCTCCGGCGCGGTGTACGAGATGCTTACGCCATTCGCGCAACGTGGTGTGTCGATGTCAAAGTTCGAATCGCGTCCGTCGAAACTCGCGATCTGGGAGTACCTATTCTTCGTCGATATCGAAGGACATGTCGAAAACCAAAATGTCGCCGACGCGCTTGCTGAGCTCCGAAAGATTGCGGGCTACGTGAAGGTACTCGGCTCATACCCTGCCGCGGTGATTTGAGCTGTTTTCCCCAGCCCCTCGTGGTGTTCGCGAGAGGTTGATTTTTTTCTGCTGACTTCCGTTTTGAATCCCAATTATGCCAAGTATGCAATTCGCTGAGCTTGCTCCTGACTACATCCGCGCCATCTCACCGTACCAAGGTGGCAAACCGATTTCAGATGTTGCGCGTGAGCTTGGCATATCCGAGTCAGATATCGTCAAGCTTGCCTCGAACGAAAATCCGCTCGGTGCCAGTCCAAAGGCGCTTGCCGCGATTCAAGCCGCGCTGAACGACCTAGCCCTCTACCCGGATGGTGGAGGCGTCGCGTTAAAAGCGGCCATCACAAAGAAATTTGGTATTGCGGCAGACAGCATTGTCCTCGGCAACGGCTCCAACGACGTACTGGAATTGATGGCGAGGACGTTTATGCGCCAGGGCGACACCGCCGTCTATTCTCAGTACTCGTTTGCGGTCTACCCGTTAGCGACGCAAGCCGTGGGTGCCACGCCGATTGCCGTGCCGGCGCGAGAGTTTGGCAATGACCTGGACGCTATGCTCGCCGCGATTCAGCCCACAACCAAAATCGTGTTTGTCGCCAATCCCAACAATCCCACCGGCACATTCATTCCCGGGTCGGCGCTGAAAGCGTTTGTGGCCAAGGTGCCAAGTAACGTCTTGGTGGTCTTGGACGAAGCGTATGGCGAATACTTAGATGCCAGCGACGCGTATCACACCGCGCCTTGGCTTGCGGAATTTCCGAATCTCATTATCTCCCACACCTTATCCAAGGCTTACGGTTTGGCGGGGCTGCGCATTGGTTTTGGGTTCGCGCATCCCGACGTCGTGGCGATGCTGAACCGTGTCCGTCAACCATTTAATGTTAATCATTTGGCGATGGTGGCCGCCGAGGCCGCGCTATCGGACGATGCGTTCATTGCCGAAAGTCGTAACCTCAATGCCCAAGGTCTCAAAATGTTGTCAGCGGAATTGGCGAAGCGCTGTATTGACTTCATCCCCTCCAAGGGCAACTTCATCGCGTTCAAAATTGCCCGAACCGCTGAGGTCTTTCAGACACTACTCAAGGCAGGGGTGATTGTGCGCCCCATCGCCAGTTATGGATTGGCCGATTATCTGCGCGTGTCTACCGGCACCGCCGCGCAAAATGCTCGCTTCCTGGCTGCGCTAGATAGCTCACGACAAATACTAAAAGTCTAATGCTGATGGGCCTTTTCAGCCATTTTTGCTTGGAACCCCCCGTCGAATCTCGGGTTTGTCCTAGTGTATTCAAACGATGTTAAAGCACGTCGCCATTGTCGGCGTGGGGCTAATCGGTACGTCTTTTGCCCTCGCTGCAAAACGTGATCTGACGCCCGAGTCCGCGCCGCGAATAATCGGCGTTGACCTCGACGTCCAGTACGTTGAACAGGCTCGGCAACGGGGCGCAATAGACGCCGCCGGAACCTTTGAGCAAGCGGCAAGTGCCGATTTGGTGCTGCTCGCCGTTCCGGTGCGACAAATGCCGCAGGTGCTGGCTGCGCTAAAGCCGCATTTGGCGGAACACACCGTCATCATTGATGCCGGCAGTACGAAGCAAGATGTGATCGCTGCTGCACGAGTGAGTCTTGGGAACAGGTTTCCACAGTTTGTTGCCTGCCATCCGATCGCCGGTGGTGAGCGTCACGGCCCGCTGGCGGCAGATACGACACTTTTTGACGGCAAGAATGTTGTACTGTGCCGATCGCAAGAAAACACCGACGCGATGGTTGAAACCGCGCGTCTTGCCTGGCAGGCGGTTGGTGCAAACGTCGTCGAGATGAGTGCGGCCACCCACGACGCTCTGTTCGCGGCAGTCAGTCATCTTCCGCATGTGCTGGCCTTCGCGTTGGTCGAAGAAATCGCGTCGCGACCCAACGCCAAATTGTTGTTCGAACACGCCGCATCCGGATTTCGCGATTTCACCAGAATCGCCAGTTCGAGTCCCGAAATGTGGCGAGACGTGGCGTTGAATAATCGCGAGGCGCTGCTGACCGAGCTCGATGCCTATTTGCTTCGCGTAGCAGCGTTACGGAACATGCTTCAGGCGGGCGATGGCGAAGCCATTCATGATCTTATGCAGCGTGCGCAGAGCGCGAGGGAGCACTGGTTATCCGGGCAATTCGACCAGTTCAATCAGGAAGATGGCCTATGAGTAAGCTTGGATCTGAATTACGCTTGGCTGCCGCGTCACGCGCGAGTGGTTCTGTTGCGTTGCCCGGGTCCAAGTCGATTTCAAACAGGACCTTGCTCTTAGCCGCGCTGAGCGCGGGTGAGACTGTTGTGCGCGGATTACTTCGATCAGATGATACCGCCGTCATGCTCGCCGCACTTGGCAAACTCGGCGTCAACGTTGAAGCACTCGGTGGTGATGACTATCGAGTATTTGGTTGCGGAGGTGTTTTTCCGGTTGCCGAGGCAGCGCTTTTTCTCGGCAACGCGGGCACTGCTTTCCGGCCATTGACCGCCGCGTTGGCACTGCAATCCGGTCAGCGCTGTTACCAGCTTGACGGCGTGCCACGCATGCGTGAGCGACCGATTGGCGATCTTGTCGATGGACTCGCGCTCCTCGGCACCAGGATCGAGTACACCGGCCAGCGCGGATTCCCGCCCTTGATTGTGTCCGGACGAACACAAACGACGGTTGATCGAATTGCAGTTCGCGGGGATGTATCGAGTCAGTTTCTCTCGGCGTTATTGATGGCGTTGCCGCTTATCAAGTCGAAGGTGACGGTAGAAGTCGTCGGCGAGCTCATTTCCAAACCGTATGTTGAGATCACGCTGAATTTGATGGCGTGTTTCGGCGTTGTAGTGGAGCGAAATGGATGGCGCGAATTTACGCTGGCACCGGATGCCGCATATCGTTCCCCTCGGGAAGCTAATGTCGAAGGGGATGCGTCGAGCGCGTCATATTTTCTGGCGGCAGGTGCGATTGGCGGCGGACCGGTGCGGGTGACGGGTGTCGGTCGTAGCAGCATTCAAGGCGATATCAAATTTGCAGACGCGCTTTCGGCGATGGGGGCGACGGTTAGCATGGGGGACGATTGGATTGAAGCTTCACTGCCCGCCCATGAACGCCTGACCGCAATTGATGGCGATTTCAATCACATCCCGGACGCCGCGATGACGATTGCCATACTCGCGCTGTTTGCGGATGGCACCACGACGATTCGAAATATCGCCAGTTGGCGCGTGAAAGAGACCGATCGAATTGCGGCGATGGCCATGGAGCTACAAAAACTCGGGGCGGGAGTCGTCGAAGGCTCGGACTTCATCGCCGTGACGCCGCCTAGCGGCGGTAGGCTGGCGTCCGGGGTGTCAATTGATACCTATGACGACCATCGTATGGCGATGTGTTTCTCCTTGGTCGCCCTGGCAGGTGTGGAAGTCGCTATTAATGACCCCGCCTGCGTCGGCAAGACATTCCCCGGCTATTTCGATGCGTTCCGGAGCATGCTGTCGTGACTGCGATGACCACGAGCGCAATTCCAGTAATCGCCATCGATGGTCCAACCGCTTCCGGCAAGGGTACGGTCGCGCAGCGAGTAGCCACGGCGTTGGGGTTTCACTATCTGGATTCGGGTGCCTTGTACCGGCTTACAGCACTCGCAGCACAACAGCAAGGCATTGATTTAAATGATGAAAAGCAAGTCGCTGAAGTGGCGAGACGCCTAAACCTGCAATTTTTCGCCGATAAGGTGATTCTGGATGGTGAAGACGTGTCGGAACTGATCCGCACCGAGAGCGCCAGCCAAAATGCGTCCCGGGTGGCTGCTTTTCCCACCGTTCGTAGTGTGCTGACAGAACGCCAGCGTGCATTTCGGGTTGCCCCTGGGCTAGTCTGTGACGGTCGAGATATGGCGTCCGTCATATTTCCGGACGCGCAACTGAAAATTTTCCTGACGGCCAGTGTTGAGGCGCGCGCCGAAAGACGCACTAACCAGTTGAAACAAAAAGGAAACTCTGCGATACTAGCTGACGTTGTGAAAGAATTACGCACCCGTGACGAACGCGATTCGAACCGCCAAGTCGCGCCACTTAGAAAATTAGACGACGCGTATCTACTTGATACAACAGAGATTTCTGCCGATTCGGCGGTTGAGCAGGTGCTGGACTGGGCCAAAGACACAATTCAGTCTCTGTAGTAACCAGAAATCGATGGATGTAATTTGCGTCATGTGCTTGTTCTAGATGGTTTTTCCCCAGCAGCAAGTAGTTTTGCCTAGGTGTCCGAGATCCCCAAAATATCCGGACGATGATGAACCCTCTACGTCGCCAGACGAAGAGCTAACCCGCTTAACCGAAAGTTAACCCATTCATGTCAGCATCAACCCAACCCGTAGCAAAAGTCAAAGCCCCCAAACCCGTTTACGCGCCGGACAGTTTTGCCGCGTTATTCGAGGAAAGCCTGACGCGCCAAGAAATGCGCGAAGGAGAAATGATTACCGCAGAAGTTGTGCTGGTCGATCAAAACTTCGTGGTGGTCAACGCCGGATTGAAATCCGAAAGCGTGATCCCGATTGAAGAATTCAAGAACGACAAAGGTGAGCTCGAGGTGAAAGTCGGCGACTTTGTCACCGTTGCAATTGAAAAATTTGAAGATGGTTTTGGTGCGACCAAACTCTCGCGTGATCGCGCAAAGAAACTGTCTGCATGGCACGACCTCGACGTCGCGCTAGACAAGGGCTCGATCATCACCGGTATGGTCTCAGGAAAGGTCAAGGGCGGTCTGACCGTCATGATCAACGGCATCCGTGCCTTCTTGCCGGGTTCGTTGGTTGATACTCGCCCGGTCAAAGATACAACGCCATTCGAAGGCAAAGAACTTGAATTCAAGGTTATCAAGCTCGATAAGAAACGCAACAACGTTGTCGTGTCGCGTCGTGCCGTCATGGAAGCTTCCCAAGGTGCCGATCGTGCAGCGTTACTCGATACCTTGAAAGAAGGTTCGGTGGTCAAGGGTGTCGTCAAAAATATTACTGACTACGGCGCGTTTGTGGATCTGGGTGGTATCGATGGCTTGCTGCACATCACCGATCTTGCATGGCGACGTGTGAAGCACCCATCCGAAGTCTTGGCGGTTGGTGATGAAGTGACGGCAAAAATTCTCAAGTTTGACCAGGAGAAAAACCGCGTCTCCTTAGGCATGAAGCAATTGGGCGATGATCCTTGGACAGGGCTGTCGCGTCGTTACCCACAGTCGACCCGCTTGTTCGGCAAAGTCACCAACCTGACCGACTACGGTGCCTTCATCGAAATCGAAGCGGGCATCGAAGGTTTGGTACACGTCTCAGAAATGGACTGGACCAACAAGAACGTTCACCCGGCCAAAGTGGTATCGCTCGGTGACGAAGTCGAAGTCATGATCCTGGAAATCGATGAAGACCGTCGTCGTATTTCGCTCGGCATGAAGCAATGCATGCAGAACCCGTGGGAAGAGTTTTCCATGTCCCACAAGAAGGGCGAGAAAGTTAAGGGCATCATCAAGTCGATCACCGACTTCGGCGTGTTCATCGGCCTGCCAGGCAATATCGATGGCTTGGTCCACCTCTCGGACATTTCTTGGAATGTCCCGGGCGAAGAAGCCGTTAAGGCGTACAAGAAGGGTGATGAACTCGAAGCCGTGGTCTTGGCAATCGACATGGAGCGTGAGCGTATTTCGTTGGGTGTCAAGCAGCTCGATTCCGATCCGTTCACCAGCTATACGACCCTCTTCGACAAGGGGGCCATCGTTAAGGGCACCGTCAAGTCGATCGACGCAAAAGGCGCGACCATTGCGCTGTCGGACGAAGTCGAAGGCTATCTCCGTGCTTCAGAAGTTTCGCGGGAGCGGGTCGAAGACATGCGCAGCCATATGAAAGAAGGCGACGAAATCGAAGCCATCATCATCAACGTCGACCGCAAGACGCGCAACATCAATCTGTCCATCAAGCAGAAGGATTCGCTCGATGAGAAAGACGCAATGAAGCGCATGACCGACGAAGCGCCTTCCAATGCTGGCACGACCAACCTTGGGGCATTACTCAAGGCGAAGCTGAAGCAAGACTAAGGTTGCACGATTGGCTCCGCCCTGTGGGTGGGGCCAGCGTCTAACCGCGTCAAACGATTTCCTGCCAGTCAATACATTGGCAGTCACATAAACAAAACTGAAGTGGATCTACCTCTTGAAATCCATGACCAAGTCAGAGTTGATTGAAATCTTGGCGTCTCGCCACAACCAACTCGCCCCCAAAGACGCCGAGCTGGCGGTGAAGACAATGTTAGATGCGATGTCATCAACGTTGTCGCATGGTGACCGAGTCGAAATAAGGGGATTTGGTAGCTTCGGACTGAATTTCCGTCCTCCGCGCACCGGTCGAAATCCAAAAACGGGCGAAAAGGTTTTGGTACCGAAAAAGTATGTTCCGCACTTTAAGGCCGGCAAGGAATTGCGCGAGCGGGTTGACGAGGCGCTGGAGGCTGCAGAAACTGCCGCAGCGGCGGCGCGCGAACAGACGAATAGTGAAAGTTCGCCTCCTGCAGGCCAAGGGATTTTGGCGGCGCGAACTGGTGCCACAAACGGTTGACAACACATTTTGAGACACGCCGGGTATCGAACGATATCCGGTTTTTTTTTGCACCGGATTCGACAGAAGACAATAAATGCGTGCCGCCGTCTGCCAAGGACGGCTACAACACCTAAAATACAAAACATGAATATCCTGCTTTGGATCGTCCGAGTCATCGTGGTCCTCATGCTGGTTTGGTTTGCCGCCAAAAACGCGGATCCTGTCAGCATCAACGGCATCGGTGCCACTCTGCGTGCACCGTTGGCGTTGGTCCTGCTCACCTTCTTTGGCGCAGGCCTGTTGGTCGGCCTGTTGACGTCGCTGGTCGCTATCTTTCATTTAAAGCGGGAGATTAAGCAACTCAACCGGGCGCTGCAAAATCGACCCCGTGTGGCGACGCTTGATCCCTCAGGGGCGGCTCCTGCATTGAAAGCAACACCCGGACCATCGCCTTAATGGATGCACTACTGGGCTGGTTACCGTGGGCCTTTGTCGCAGCGATGGGTTTCTTCGCGCTGGGCTGGTTAGGGGCTAGGTTCGATGTGAAACGATTGATTTCGGAGTCTAGAGAGCTTCCGCTATCGTATTTTCGCGGCCTAAATTTTTTGCTCAGAGAGCAGCCAGATAAGGCGATTGAAGCGCTGATTGAGGCTTCCAAACAGCATCCCGAGGCCGCTGAACTTCAGTTTGCATTGGGTAGTCTATTCCGTCGGCGCGGTGAGATTGACCGCGCTTTACGCGTGCATAAAGACCTGTCCGAACGCAGTGGACTCTCGGTCGAGCAGCGAGCGGACGCACTTTATGAAACTGCGCTCGATTATCACAAGTCGGGTTTACTCGACCATGCGGAGAAAATCCTGCTAGGAGCGCTTGACGATAGCGCCGCGAACGACAATCAGCGCCGTGCGATCCTTGAGCTCCTGTTAAATTTGTATCAGCAGGAGCGTAACTGGCGCCGGGCGATTGACGTTGCCCGGACGCTTGACGCCGACCTGCCAATTGAAAAACGTCGTTTTTCTTCGGCTATCGCAAACTTCCACTGTGAGCTGGCCACCGAGCTACGGGTTGCAGAGGGGGTTGCCGGTGCGCGTCGTTACATAGATCGGGCTTTGGCAGGGTACCCACAATGTGTGCGTGCAAATCTTCTCTGTGGAGAGTGGCTTGCTGGTGAAGGTGAATACGCCGAGGCGATCACCGTTTGGTGTCGGATCGAACAACAAGATCCTGCCTACCTCGGCTTGGCGGCAGAACAGCTACTCGCCGCCTTTGAAGCGTTGGGCAAGATGCCTGAAGGGGTGGTGTTGCTCACGCGGCTGCAACGGCAATACCCGTCTTTGGATCTGTTAAATGCGCTCTTCAAAGCAACGCTGAAAAGTGCCGGGCCGCTAGCCGCGTCTGCGCTGGTGCGGAGTGACTTGTACGTAAACCCGACGCTCGTCGGGCTTGATCGGCTGCTTGAGGCACAGGTGTTGGCAGCGACAGATGAAACGAGGGCGGATTTAGAAATGCAGCGCGCGTTGGTCCACAGCCATGCTAGCCGCCTTGCAGTCTACCTTTGCAAGAACTGTGGCTTTAAGGCCAAACAGTTTTATTGGCATTGCCCGGCGTGTGCTGGTTGGGATACGTTCCCGCCCCGTCGGACGGCCGAATATGACACTGCCGAACGCCATCTCGCTAAGCTACAGGCCGAACACATCGAAAACAAACAGGTTAATGCATGAATGACAGACCGATAATTGTTTCCCTGGACTTTCCGAATGCCCGAGCGGCTCTCGCTTGTGCCGAGCAGCTTGATCCGAGTTTATGTCAGGTCAAAGTTGGCAAAGAGCTTTTCACGGCAGCCGGACCAAGCATGGTCGAGAGTCTGATGCGGCAAGGCTTTCGCGTGTTTCTGGACCTCAAGTACCACGATATTCCGAACACCGTCGCCGGCGCGTGCAGTGTGGCCACCAAGATGGGCGTGTGGATGCTCAACGTCCACGCATCCGGGGGGCGGCGGATGCTCGAGGCGGCGGCCGAGGCAGTAAACCGCAACACGTCGGCCGGAAGTACCAAGCCAATACTCATCGCTGTTACCGTCCTCACCAGCCTTAGTGCCGCCGAACTGCCAGAAATCGGCCTCGCCGCGGATGTTGATGCGGCTGTCACGCGATTTGCGTCGTTGGCAAAGGAGAGTGGGCTCGATGGTGTGGTTTGTTCCGCACAAGAAGCGCCGCTGATGAAACAAACGTTTGGTCAGTCATTTGTCTTGGTTACGCCGGGGATTCGGCTGGCAACGGACGCCAAAGGCGATCAATCGCGAGTGGTAACGCCCCTGGACGCGATTAAAATGGGCAGCGATTATTTGGTGATCGGCCGCTCAATTACTGCCGCCGCCGATCCACGCGCCGTGCTGACGATGATTAGTGATTCCCTGAGGGTTGCACACCCATGAAACTGACGGTTATTGGTACAGGTTATGTTGGTCTGGTCTCGGGCGCGTGTCTGGCTGATGTTGGTAATCAGGTGTTGTGTCTGGATCTGGACGCCAAAAAAATCGATCTGCTCAAATCCGGGGGCATCCCGATTTACGAGCCGGGCTTGAAAGAAATTGTCGCGAATAACATCGCCGCCGGCCGGTTACGGTTCACCACCAACATTGAAGAGAGCGTGGCGTTTGGTGACATCCAGATGATCGCCGTTGGCACACCTCCCGGCGAAGATGGTTCAGCAGATTTGCAGTATGTGGTTGCGGCTGCCCGCAACATTGGCCGCTTTATGACGTCACCAAAGATCGTGATGGATAAGTCGACCGTCCCGGTCGGCACCGCCGACCGCGTGCGTGAAGCGATCGCCGAAGAGTTAGACAGCCGTAAGCAGCAGACCAAGTTCTCAGTAGTGTCGAATCCTGAATTCCTGAAAGAAGGCGCGGCGGTTGAAGATTTCATGCGGCCTGATCGTATCGTCATAGGCGCGGACAGCGATGAAGCGGTTGAGGCGATGCGTAAGCTGTACGCGCCGTTTCAGCGCAACCATGATCGTCTGATGGTGATGGATGTTCGTTCTGCCGAGCTCACCAAATACGCGGCCAACGCCATGCTGGCGACGCGCATCTCGTTTATGAACGAGTTGGCTCTACTTGCAGAGCTGCTTGGTGCGGATATCGAATCGGTGCGTAAAGGCATCGGCTCCGACCTGCGCATCGGTTATCAATTCTTGTATCCGGGCATTGGTTACGGCGGTTCGTGTTTTCCAAAAGACGTTCAAGCATTGCAACGCACGGCAACACAAGCAGGGCTTGATTTGAAGCTGCTCGACGCAGTAGAGCGTGTCAACTACGCTCAAAAACATGTGCTGACGCAAAAGATCGTGAAGCGGTTTGGCGAAAATCTTGTGGGTAGGACCATTGCCCTGTGGGGATTGGCGTTTAAGCCCAACACCGACGATATGCGCGAGGCACCTTCGCTGGTGTTGATTGATGACCTGACCAAGCGCGGCGCAAAAGTAGTCGCCTTTGACCCGGTCGCAACGGCCGAAGCAAAACACTTGCTCGCGGGGAACAGCGGCGTCACCTTTGCCAGCAACGCGCTAGATGCACTTACTGGGGCGGACGCGCTGGCCATCGTGACGGAATGGAAAACTTTCCGCGCGCCAGATTTTGCAGTGATGAAAGCCGCGCTTAAGTCGCCAATCGTGTTTGATGGTCGCAACCTGTACGAGCCTTCAACGATGGCGGAGCAGGGCTTTCAGTACTATCCGATTGGCCGCAAGCAGGCGCACGTCGCGTGAAGCTGATGATTCCCGATTGTCAAAATGCACGGGTGCTGGTGGTCGGCGACGTGATGCTCGACCGCTATTGGTTTGGAGAGGTGTCACGAATTTCGCCCGAAGCGCCGGTGCCGATTGTGCATGTGAAAAAGACCGAAGAGCGGCCGGGTGGGGCTGCCAACGTTGCCCGTAACATCGCCTCGCTCGGTGGCCAAGCAACACTTTTGTCTGTTGTTGGCGACGACGAGCCTGGGCGCACCCTGACAACGCTGCTCGAACAAGAACGGGTGACGACGCACTTCCACAAAGACCCTGCGCTGCCAACCACCGTCAAGTTGCGCGTGATCGGACGGCAGCAACAACTTATGCGAATCGATTTCGAAACCCCACCGTCGCGTGAAGTGCTTGAAGATAAGCTGGATGATTTTGAGTCGATGGTGGATGCACACGATGTCGTGATCCTTTCGGACTATGGCAAAGGTGGTCTGACTCATGTGACAAAGATGATCGACGCGGCGAAGCGCCACGGCAAACGCATCTTGATTGATCCGAAGGGTGACGATTACTCCAAGTACAGAGGCGCGACATTGTTGACGCCCAACCGCAGCGAGTTTCGCGAAATCATGGGTAAGTGGCGCGACGACACCGATCTCGCACAACGCGCGGAGAAACTGCGTGACGACCTTTCGTTGGAAGCCTTGTTGGTTACGCGGTCCGAGGAGGGGATGTCGCTCTTTACCGCGTCGGAAATTCTCCACGAACCCACTCAGGCGCGCGAGGTGTTCGATGTCTCCGGTGCCGGGGATACTGTCATTGCCACCATTGCACTCATGCTCGCGGCGGGTTCAGACATCGCCGCTGCAGTACGTATTGCCAATCGTGCGGCCGGTGTTGTGGTTGGCAAGTTGGGGACCGCGACATTAACCCGCACCGAGTTGGAAGCGGCAATTTGAGTCGGGCACAACACGCTACCCGACTTTTGCATAAGACGCATCAATTAAACGAGCAAAAAATCATGACATACATCGTCACCGGCGCAGCCGGATTCATCGGCAGCAATATTGTGAAGGCGCTAAACGCCCGGGGTATTCGTGACATCGTTGCCGTGGATAATCTTTCCCGCGCCGACAAGTTCAAGAATCTTGTTGATTGTGAGATTGCCGAATACGTCGATAAACAGGATTTCCTGTCGGTCGTTGAGTCAGGCGAACTCTCCGGCGATATCGACGCTGTGTTTCATGAAGGTGCGTGCTCTGACACGATGGAAACCGATGGCCGGTACATGATGGAGAATAACTACCGGTACTCCCTTTCATTGTTTGAATGGGCGTTGGAAGAAAGTGTGCCGTTTCTTTACGCCTCGTCGGCATCAGTGTATGGCGGCGGCGACACCTTTCGGGAAGAACGTCAGTTTGAATCGCCGCTGAACGTATACGGCTACTCCAAATTTTTGTTTGACCAAGCGGTGCGCGCACGCGTGGGCAACGACTTTGAGCAGGCACCGTCACAAATCGCCGGGTTTCGTTATTTCAACGTGTACGGTACCCGCGAATCGCATAAGGGAAAAATGGCATCGGTGGCATACCACTTTTTCCACCAATATCGTGCAACCGGCAAGGTGAAACTATTTGCCGGAAACGATGGGTATGCAGACGGCGAACAGCGGCGCGATTTCGTTTCAGTCGAAGACGTGGTGCGCGTCAATCTATTCTTCCTCGACAATCCCGGCGTCTCGGGTATCTTCAACCTCGGCACGGGGCGCAGCCAGACGTTTAATGACGCCGCCGTGGCCACTGTAAATGCCTGTCTTGCGCTGGAAGGTAAGGCACCAAAATCACTCGCAGAGCTGCTATCGGCCGGAACGCTCGAATACATTCCCTTTCCAGATGCGTTGAAAGGTAAGTATCAGAGCTATACACAGGCAGATTTGTCGAATCTGCGGGCCGCTGGCTACGCCGATGAATTTTTGACCGTAGAGCAGGGTGTCGCGAACTACATTCCCTGGCTTGCAGCGCAGTGATCTCCTAGTCCGCCCGCAAGCAAGGAACGGCCAGACGGTCAATAATGGTGTCAACCGTGAAACGTGGCAAACGTTTTTCGGTATGTGATTCAGTCCGCGGCAACTTGGTTATCCTGGGGTGAATCGCAAATCAGCCTTGCCGCTTTAAAACCTTGCAACATCCACATAACCGGAATTCGGGAGTAGAAATGAAAAAACTGATAAGTTTGCTCGTTGCATTTTTCGCAGTCGTGAACATGGCGTTTGCGGCGGTCAATGTGAATACCGCCACTAAAGAAGAACTGATGACGTTGAATGGCATCGGTGAATCCAAAGCCCAAGCGATCATCGACTTTCGCACCAAGAATGGGCAGTTCAAGTCAACGGCGGATCTCGACAAGGTGCCCGGTATTGGCGAAGGCACGATTAAGAAACTTGAAAAGGATGTGAGTTTTTCGGGCAAAACAACTGTCGCTGCGACACCTGCCAAGGCCGATACCAAGCCTGCTGCGGCACCTAAGAAAGAAGAGAAGGCCGCCCCAGCCGAAGCCAAAAAAGCCGACAAAAAGGAAGTAAAGGAAGAGAAGAAGGCCGATACGAAGGCTGCGCCTAAGGACTCCCCTAAGGAAGCACCGAAGTCCGATGCAAAATCGGAGAAAAAGGAAAAGTCCGATAAGCCAATGAAAGATGAGAAAAAGGCTGACGCCAAGAAGGATGACAAAAAGGCCGATGCCAAGAAAGACGACAAGAAAGCTGATGCCAAGAAAGACGAAGCGCCGAAGAAGTAGGGCGCTTACGTAGAGAAAAAGCCCCGCGGTTGCGGGGCTTTTTTATTGGGCCGAATGTACTTTTCCGAGAAAGATAGGCAGACTAACCAGATCTAAGTACCTTGGTCGCAAGCGGCCAATACCGGCGGTTCCCGAGCGTCGTCCAAATTGGGAAGAAGTTGTGAGCTCAGCGTAAAGGCAACTTGAATGACCAGTACACCACGATTGGCATTTGGACTGACTTGTATTGGACTGCTGGCCAGCATGTGGCTCGTTCGCCCAAGCGACCCTTGGCTGATTCAGGGTTGGGTAGCAAGCCTATGGTTCGTGGCCGCATGGTCGGTGCCAGTTGTTGCATTGCTGGGGCGGGCGTATTCAGCGGCGATCAGTGCGGTTATCGTTTTGTTTGCGACGCAAGTGTGGTTTAACGTGATGTTTGACGACGCGATGGTACTTGTCATCAAACCGATTGTTGAACTGCCGCTTGCAGCCTTGGGCGGATGGCTGGGCTACCTCGTTGAAAACCACCGAAAACGCCAGGCAGAGCAAGCGTCTTTGAAGGAACCATCTTGATGCAACATTCGGCCAGAACCGGCGGTTCCCGTGCGCCCTCTGATTTCATATATTGACTCAGTGAATCAATCGAAAAATAACTGAACTCCAACTCTTGGTATTACGTGGACTCGGCGCCACGCCAGAAATCAAATTAGGGGGATATCCCACATGTCGTATTTTCGAAAATTGGTTATTGCCGCTGGGCTCGCGATTGCTACATCGGCAAGTGCTGGAGAAGCCAAAATTGTCACCGATGTCGGGGCGTCGGCAGATTGGATAGCCAAGGCTCTTTCGAGCTCTGGGTACAAGGCGGACTTTTCGATTGATAGCCTCAAAGAAATTGATCGTTTCTTCGAAGATCACGCTCCAAAGGGAAAGCCGAAACCAAATGGCTTACTTTCGGAGGACCTTGGCGCTCGACTGTTTTCAATTGGAAGCTACGTCGGCGAAGTGATCCGGCGAAAAACAGGAGGCAAATGGCAAGGCAATGACAGGGATCCTCAGGCCGAAGTCAACGTAGAACTGAAACTCACTAATGGGACAGTCCTTTGGCCCGTGAAGAGAGTAATGAAGCGATTTAAGTTGGGCTCCGAAGAGGGAATCTATGCCTATGGGGAAACCGCGGTCCGCCCCTAGTTGTTCCGACCCACTGCCACCACGCCGCTTTAATTGAGCGGTGAACCAGCTGCATTAAGAAAGCTGTAGAGGCGCCTTGGCTCATCCAACTGGACGAGTACAGTTCAAAAATTTGCTGGTAGATTCTTGATGATGTTTTCGGCCAATAGCCACTTTTCCCGAGCGCTTCCTGATTTCTTATTTTGATCCGGCGAATCCAATGAAAACTAATGTGAATCAGACCCCGAGTGTTCGTTTCAAAAGTTGTGCGTCAGGCCAAAAAGTTGTGCGCACCGGGACTGTCGCCAAAAATTGAGTTAGCTTTCACAATACACAATGAGCGAAAAAATAAGCACCGCATTCTTGCAGCGCGCAGCGGAAGTTCTCTCTGAGGGCTTATCTGGATCGCAAATTGTGAGTGTTACGTCTGCATTCGCGGTCGATTTTGATCGCGACATTCCTCACGCGGCTTATCCGTTCAACGCCGGTAACAAAAAGACTGCGCTATTCGAAAATCTTCAGCCTTTCAGTCCCGGACAACAGTACCAAGTGATCTACGAATTGTGCGACCGTGTAAGCACAAATCCCAACGTGACGAGCCAGCAAAAAATCAATGCCTCGCAGCTCAAACTGACCTTGCTTTCTAGGTACTACCAGTTCTCAAGCGACATATCGTCAAACAAAGCCGTGCCACTGGTAGTTACTGAAGTGCGGCATTGGCTTTCTGACTTTCCGGCAGCAAAGAAAACCTACGAAGAGGCACTCCAAAAGCACTCGAACGGAATCTTTACTCGAAACGCCTTAGATGATTTGCGTCTATCTCTTGAGGCGCTGCTGCGGCAACTGTTGAATAACGAGAAATCACTGGAAAACCAAATTCCAGCTGTAGGTGCATACATCAAGGACAACGGTGGTTCCTCCGAGCTTGCCAACATGCTAGTGAAGCTTATTGACTACTACACCAAGTATCAGAACACCTACGTCAAGCACGGAGATGCAGTACCCACAGCGGAGGCCGAATTCGTACTTGAGATCACGGCATGTTTCATGAAACACCTAATTCGTATAAACGGAACTAGTGGACGCTAAACCTCCGGTCGAGATGGACGGCCAACCAGCTGCGCTGGTCGGCCCCCTCAGCAGCTTCGCTGCTCCGGCCGCGCCTAACACCTTGTGCCTACATTGAAAGTGTGAAGTGAACCCGTTGAATTGGTGGAAGAGTGAGCATGGTGAGACTGCGCCGGTAGGCCATGTGCTTAGGCTTCGGTACTCGGAAGATTGGATACGGTTTCACTCACTGCCCGAGTCAAAGAGATATCCAGATTCCGAGCAGGAAATGGATGAGGTTTTGCGGCGAGCAGCGACCGTTGCCACCTCACTGTTTGAGTCTGGCGAAGCCATATACCTATATATATCTAGGTGCCTCCACGAGGATGAGCAGGTGCCAGATGCGGAAGAAATTGCAGGTGAGGTCACGGAGGCTGGGTCAGTAACCCTTTGGGCTAACCACGGCGATGTGCCGCCAGAAGAGGATGACGCGTTTGCAACATGGGCACGGAGTGACGCTTGGCCGCCCTCGTATTTCTCGAACCTCATCCGCCAGGTAGCAAATGAAGAGGCGCGGTTTGTGTGCTTGGTATCGCCGAAGAGCGGAAATATCTTCTGCCCGTATGACGGTGGCATAGATGTATTTTGTTCATCGCCAGAGGTTCACGAGCCGCTCAAGTTTCTTCGCGGCTGGCGTTCGCAAAGAAGCGATGGTCTGTAGGTCAGCGGCTCAGACGAGTGCAGCGATCAATAATTTGCTGGTAAATTGGCGATGATGTTTTCGGCCATTAGCGGCTGTACGCCGGCGCGTTCTGATTTCATATATTGATCCAGCGAATTCGATGAAAAACAATGTGACTCCGACCGCTAGTGTTCAAGGCCACCAATGACTGCTGAGCAACCCTCTCATGTGCGATCAATTGTTGAATCTAGAAGCGGTCGTACCAAAAATAGAAGAATGGTCGCGCAGGGAAAACCAACAATCATCGTTCCGCATGGCTTCAATTGGGCCGCCATGCTTTTCGGGCCCTTTTGGGCTGCATTCAAGGCATTTTGGCCAGCTGCAATCGCTTTGGCCGTTATCAATTTTGGGTTACGCTTTGTTGCGCGTGAGGTTTCCGCCGCAGGATTTTCAACCGTGGCCTTGTCTATTACTGTTGTGCACATTGGCGTCACCGTAGTCGTCGGCTTTTACGCAAATGAACTGTATGCCGCTTATCTGGCAGCGAAGGGATACAAGGTTTCTGCTGAACCGGATAAGGCTGCTCCCGAAAGAGTCGTTTCTTGAGTACGGCAATGCCCGGCCCGGCAGTCGGGGGGACGTGCCGCGATGACGCTGCGTCGCGCCCCTCACATCGATGCAAACGGCGGCGGATTCAACCATTTTCCGATCATAGTGGTGCCGACTACATCGAATTAGCCGTGTAAATTGGGGTCAGACACCATTTAATCAGAGGCTGTCCCGAATTTTGTGTTTATCGATTTTGCTAGGCGTTATTGAATTGTTGCTCGAAACGGATCATCAGTTGGCTTAGCGCTTGTTTCCAATTCTGAATGGGCATTGTCCAGCGTTGACT